>Ga0209057_1002833_pt1 | contig 13109 bp, 10 predicted proteins | sample GraSoiAngelo_146_FD_185903 | JGI IMG/M metagenome (GOLD analysis project Ga0209057, IMG submission 185903) | Grasslands soil microbial communities from the Angelo Coastal Reserve, California, USA - 14_1009_05_30cm (SPAdes) (version 2) | ecosystem: Environmental > Terrestrial > Soil > Grasslands ... | reverse complement strand
GGCGGGCAGATCGTCGTGGACATCATGCGGACCCATCCGATGATCATAATCGGCGGAGTCCTCCAGGAGAACCCATTCTTTGTCCCGCCAGATGAGTTCTTGCGGGAGCTACGCCGACGCCGCGCCACGCCGAATGTCTAAGGGCCAGCAGGTATCGGATGATGGAACAGATATGGAGCAAACACCCGGTGAGATCACGCGTCTCAAGGCCTGTATCAATGACTTGATCAGCGTTCTAGCTCTTCCCGCGATCTGGAGCGGCCATGAGGCGTCCCTGATTGCCAGTACGCTGCTCGAGGCGCTGCTCGGTATGCTGCGCCTAGATTTTGCTTATCTTCAGTTGAAATCGATTGCGGGCGACGCACCAATTGAGATGGTCCGGCTGGCTCAACCGCGAACCGTGCCTCCTCACGCGGGGGAGGTTGGTCGAGCCCTCGCCCCCTGGCTGGCGGCCGATGCACCGCATTCGCCTCTCGTGGTGCCGAATCCGGTCGGCCAAGGAAAGGCATCGATCGTACCCCTACGGCTCGGGCTTCAGGACGAAGTCGGGGTCTTGGTAGCTGGCGCTCAGCGTCCCAATTTTCCCTCGGACATCGAACTCGTCCTCCTACGAGTATCGGCAAATCAAGCGGGGATTGGGTTGCAACAGGCTCGACGCACGACGGACCAGACTCGGGCCGCACAGGAGCTCGAGCAACGAGTCGTTGAACGGACCCGACAGCTTACGGCCGTCAACGAAGAGCTGCGAAGGGGACTGGCGGAGCGCAAGCGGGCGGAAGAGGAATTGCGACGTAGTGAGGCTTATTTGGCCGAAGGGCAGAGGTTGAGCCACACGGGCTCTTTCGGCTGGGATGTCCTCGGCGGCGAGATCTACTGGTCAGAGGAAACGTTTCGAATCTTTGGATATGAGGAGGGGACTGAGCCCACGGCAGAGCTCATCCTCCAACGAGCCCATCCGGACGACCGAGAACTCGTCCAACGAGTAATAGACCGAGCACAGCGGGATAGGAAGGAGTTCGACGTCGAGCATCGACTACTGATGTCTGATGGTTCAGTCAAGTATCTCCACGTTGTAGCGCATCCTTTGAAAACAAATGAAGCCGGCAAGCGCGAATTCGTGGGTGCGGTTATGGACATCACCGCGCGCAAACGCGCCGCGGAAACGCTGCGGGAGAGCGAGGAGCAATGGAAGGCGGTCTTCGAGAACAACCCGACCATGTACTTCATGGTGGATGCGGCCGGTACCGTCTTGTCCGTGAACCCCTTTGGCGCGGAGCAGCTCGGCTACACCGTCGATGAATTGGTCGGTCAAACAGTATTGACTGTGTTTTACGAGGCCGATCGAGAGGCCGTCCGGAGGAATGTCGCCATCTGCCGGGAGCAACTCGGCCGGACGATGAGCTGGGAATTTCGCAACGTGCGCAAGGACGGCACGGTGCTCTGGGTCCGGCAAACGGCCAAAGCCATGCTCCTCAAGAAGCGTCCCGTCGTCTTGATCGTGTGTGAGGACATCACCGATCGCAGGCGGGCAGAGTATCTGACGGGGCAGGTGTTCGAGCGCTCGCCCGATGACGTATTCATCATAGCAAGAGACTACCGGTATCAACGGGTCAACCCGGTGTTCGAGCAGCATTGGGGGAAGCCGGCAGAGAAGATCGTCGGGATGCACGTCGCGGACCTTCTCGGGATGGAGTCCTTCGAGCAGACGAGGCCGTATTTGATGCGATGCTTCGAGGGAGAAGAAGCCCACCAGGCCGGGTGGTTGACCATCGGTTCTCGCGGCCGCCGCTACCTGGTGGTGAGCTGCTCGCCTCTACGGCCGCACTCGGAGCGAGTTGAGGCCGCACTTGTCATCAGCCGCGACCTCACCGAGCACATGCTCGCCTCGGAAGCGTTGCGCGAGGCCCAGGCGGCGCTCGCGCACGTGACGCGCGTGACGACGCTCGGGGAGGTGACCGCCTCCATCGCCCACGAGCTGAACCAGCCGTTGGCCGCCATCGTCAACAATGCCAACGCGTGTCTCCGCCTGCTGCCGAGCGGGCGCCACGACCTGGACGACGTTCGCGAAGCGTTGACCGACATGGTCAGCGACGCCGACCGGGCGAGCGCCATCATCGAGCGCGTGCGCGGGCTGGCGAAGCGATCGCCGCCCGAGAAGGTACCGCTCCGGCTCGTGGACGTCGTGGACGACGTCCGGGCTCTGGCCGCGGCCGAATCGGTCGCCCGCCGCGTCACAATTCGCACCGACGTCGCCGCCGACCTCCCCGTCGTGCTGGGAGACCGCGTGCAACTGCAGCAAGTATTGCTGAACCTGGTCGTGAACGGGATGGACGCGATGAGCACCGTCGACGAGCCGGAGCGGAGGCTCGAGATTCGCGGGCGCCCCGACAGGCAGGGCCGCAGTCCGGCGGCCACGATCAGCGTGCAGGACAGCGGGGTCGGCCTGGACGCCGGAAGGATGGACAGGCTCTTCGAGGCGTTCTACACGACCAAACCTCACGGCATGGGCATGGGCCTGGCGATCAGCCGCTCGATCATCGAAGCCCATGGGGGGTGGCTGTGGGCGGAACCCAATCGGGGGGCGGGCGCGACGTTCTCCTTCCGTCTCCCTGCCGCCGCGGCCCACCATGCGGCATCGTGAGTGAGCCGGAACCCCGTCGCGGCGTCACGTCGCTCGGCTGCGCACGCGGCTATGCGCAGGGGTCCATGTCCGTCGCCACATCATGGAAGAGATGCATGCCGGCTCGGTCGCCGAGCTGGTCCGGATGGCCGGACAGCTCGGCATCGCGCCGCAGGGCTGAGCGGGACCTGTCCCAAAGGACAGCGAACCGGCCTGTCCCAAGGTACAGCTAGAAGATCGCGCCGCGCGCCGGTACGTTCCGGCCATGACGAGATCCGCGCCGGGTGGCCAGAGGCAGGGCCAGCCATCAACCGATGAAGCGCCGCTCGTCGCGATCGTCGACGACGATGCTTCGGTTCGGCAGTCGACCCGCCGTCTGATCCGGTCCTTCGGATCTCGCGCCGAGGCGTTCGCCTCCGGGGAAGAGTTTCTGGCCTCCGCTTCGGCGGCGCGAACCGCATGCCTCGTGCTGGACGTTCGCATGCCGAACATGGACGGCCTGGAGGTCCAGCGTCGCCTCGCCGAGCGCGGCGTACGAATCCCGATCGTATTCCTCACCGGCCGGGCCAGCGACGACGAGGAGCGTCGGGCACGGTCGGCCGGAGCGGTCGAGTTCCTGCGCAAGCCAGTCGGCACAGCAACGTTGCTGCACGTCCTCCAGAAGCTGTTCCAGGTCTCGCACCTGTTCGCGGAGAAGGCGATGCCCACTGAGTCGCGGCCGAGCGACGAGTCAAAAGCGAGGGGGAGCCATGGCCATGATGCGTGAGACGTCAGCGATCGCAGAGCCGACAGCCTGGACCGAGGATCCCAGGACCACGCCCAGCCGCCGGGCGGATGTCCGGCGGACCGTGGAGCCGGGCGACGACCCGTCGAACCCAGCCGCCGTCCATGGAATCATCGGCGGGAGCCTGCCGCTCCGGCGAGTCATCCGTCTGGTCGAGAGTGTGGCCACGACGGATGCGGCCGTCCTCATCCGGGGCGAGACGGGAACTGGCAAGGAGCTGATCGGCGGCCTGATCCACACGCTCAGCGCCCGGCGCGGTCGCCCGTTCGTCAAGTTCAACTGCACCGCCATCCCCGCCGGCCTCCTGGAGAGCGAGCTCTTCGGCCACGAGCGCGGCGCCTTCACCGGTGCCATCGCGCGAAGGATCGGCCGCTTCGAGCTCGCGCACGGCGGCACCCTGCTCCTCGACGAGATCGGTGACCTGCCGCTGGACCTCCAGCCGAAGCTACTTCGCGTGCTCGAGGAGCAGGAGTTCGAGCGGGTCGGCAGCGCGCACACGATCCGGAGCGACGTCCGGGTCATCGCCGCGACGAACCGTCCGCTCGAGGAGCTGGTCGAGGCGGGAGAGTTTCGCGCCGACCTCTACTACCGGCTGAATGTGTTCCCGATCGATGTCCCGGCCCTTCGCGAGCGGCCCGAAGATATCCCGCTTCTGGTGCGCCACTTCGTCGCGCACCACGCCCGAAGTCTCGGCCGGCGCATCGAGTCGATTCCGCCCGATGTGATGGAGCGGCTCGTGCACCACCCGTGGCCCGGTAACGTCCGCGAGCTTCAGCACGCCGTCCACCGAGCGGTGATCCTCTCGCGCGGCGCGAGCCTCCAGCTGCCGCCCTTGGACGCCGGAGTGAAGATGGCCCGGACACCCGCCCCGCCGGCCGAGACCTTCGATGACGCCGCGCGCGAGCACATCCTCGAAGTTCTCCGCGACACGAACGGCGTCGTCGCAGGTCCGCGTGGCGCCGCGGCGCGTCTCGGCCTCAAGCGCACGACGCTCATGTCGAAGATGGAAAAGCTCGGGATCGGACCGGGGGACGTGGCGACGGCGCGCGCGCAGTGTCCCGTCGCGCAGTCCGCGCCATCGATCGCGCTCTGATGCGTGGAATGGCGCCGTGAGCGATCGCGCCGCGAAGCCGGAGTCGCATGTCGTTCCCTCTGCTGCTGCTCGTCTCGCTGATCGCCGGGCTGGTCGGCGCGATGACCGGGATGGGTGGTGGCGTCGTCCTCATCCCGGCGCTCACCTTCTTCGGCATGGACATCAAGCGGGCGATTGCGATCAGCATCGTCTCCGTCATCGCGACGTCGAGCGGGTCGGCCTCCGCCTACGTCAGGGATCACATCACCAACCTGAAGGTCGGGATGTTCCTCGAGATGTTCACCATCCTCGGAGCGCTGGCGGGCGCCGGGATCACGGTCTCGGCCAGCGAGCAGCCGCTCTACCTGCTCTTCGGCATCGTGCTTCTCGCCTCGTGGGCGGCTTTGTGGGCCGAGCGCGGCACGCCCTGGAAGCCGGTCACGCACCAGGACGACCTCTCCCGCTGGCTCGAGCTGGAAGGTAGCTACGACGACCGAGCGACCGGCGAGCACGTCGAGTACCGCGCAACGCGCGCGTACGCGGGTGGCCCGCTCATGTTCGGCGCCGGGATGGTCGCCGGGCTCCTCGGCATCGGCGCGGGCGCGCTGAAGGTCGTCATCCACGACCTCGTGATGGGCCTGCCGCCCAAGGTTTCCACCACCACGAGCAACCTGATCATCGGGGTCACGGCGCTGGCGGGCACGAGCGTCTACCTCGCGACCGGCCTGATCGACCCCGGTCTGGCGGCGCCCGTGATCCTCGGGGTCGCGGCAGGGGCGTTCCTCGGCACCCGCGTCCTCGTCCGCCTGACCAACGAGACCGTGCGCCGGGTCTTCCTCGGCGTGCTGATCGTCCTGGCCGCCGAGATGATCGTCCGGGGGTTTCGCAGATGAGCGAGCCCGCCGGCACGGGCTCTACCGCCGCCCGCAACATGGACTTGCTGGTGGGGTATGTCCTGATCGTGGGTGTGCTCTCGAGCCTCGGCCTCCTCGCTGCCGGTCTCGTGTGGCACTGGTATTCGACGGGCACGAGGCTGGATTACGACCTCGCGGGGACGACCGTCTTCGGCCTCGTCGTGACCGACTTCCGGCAGCTCGCCGCCGGAGCCTGGCGTCCCCGCTTGCTCGTCAATCTGGGGCTCGTCGTTTTGCTCCTGACGCCCTATGCGCGCGTGCTCGCCTCGATGCTCTACTTCGCCTTGGTGGAGCGCAACCGGAAGTACACCGCCTTCACCACCTTCGTACTCCTCACGCTGACGTACAGCCTGTTCCTGCGGTGAAACGACCCCTTTCTCGATCCGCAGCTGCACGCGTTGTGCCAATGGCGGCAGCTCACCACCACCACGGACCCCAGAGGCCCCAGTCCATGGCGGCGCTCTCCTCGGCCTCCGCCGCCTCGAGCCGCTCCTCGGCGACCTGCTTCTTCAGGGCGAGACGCTTGTACTCCGCGTACGCCTGCTCATCCCCGACGTAGAGGCAATCGCAGCTGTACGGGTCGGCATAGCGGTAGACCAAGTGCCCGTCCTTCGACTGCGACACCATCTTGAGCGGAGGCAGCGCGCGGAGCCGCTGTTCTCGCTCCGGCGTGTCGGCCAGCTTCGACCTGAAGCCGGCGGCCACGAGCAGGTCTCCCGTGTCCCTCGCCTCGTGCCGGCGCATCGCGGCGCAGCCGCCCACCGCGAACGCGGTCGCAAGCACCAATAGCAGCCGCCTCTTTCGTACCGTGGTCATCCGATCTCCTCCGTCAGCTGGATGATACGCCTCAGCGGCAACCGCTCAGGCAGTCCTCTTCGGCGGAGTGGCAGTCCCCGAGGCAGCCGTCGAAGTCGCGGCTGTCGATGCACGCGTTCCCGCAGGCCTCCAGGTCGAGCGCGCACTGCCTCCGGCACTCCTCCGGGACCTCGGCGTGGACGAGGGGGAATCCCCCCAACACGGCGAGGAGGGTAAGGGCAGCCACCATCATCGTGAGCTTCATTGCGGTTCCTCCTGCCCGGCGACGAGCTGCAGCCGGCGTGCCAGCGGACCCTGCAGGCGGCCGACGGCGTCAGGACCGTCCAAGCCCATCCGTCAAGCGAGGGGTCGAAGCGGCGCTCCCCCGCCCGCTGCGAAACGGAGGACGACATATCGACACCGTGCGCCGACACGTCGGCACGTGGGACACGCCCTTGGATGCCGGGCTTGCCATACGAGGCTTCCCGGCCAGGGCGGAGCTACCGAGTGGCCGCTGGTGGCGCGAACGTTGCTTGAATCATCGGGAAGTGACCCCGCGACAAGGGGGCTCGGGCCTCACGGCCCGAGCCCTCACGGCGCACGCAGCAGGCCAGCGGCTACTCGAGCTCCGCGAGCAGCGCGCGTGCCGTACGGAGGTCGCGGGTGTCGTGCCCCTCGGTGAACCACCCGTACACGGGCGCGAGCGCCGCGCGCGCTTGGTCGCGCCGCCCGCGGTCGCGGACGAGCCGCGCCCAGCTCGTGGCGGCGCGCAGCTCGAGGGAGCGCGCCTCCTGCCGCCGCGCGATCTCGAGGGCGTCCCGGAACGCAGCCTCGGCGGCCGCCTCATTGCCTTGGAGCCGTAGCAGCTCGCCCTCCAGGCGGCGGATCTCGGCCTCGTAGAAGCAGTCGACGAGGTCGTCGGATCGCGCGAGCGCCGCGCGCACGATCGGCAGACCCGCCTCCGGTGCGCGGCGCGCCAGGTGCGCCTCCACCAGCGCCGAGCGGTGGTAGGCGTAGGTTCCCAGCACACCGATCGTCTCGTACACCGCGAGCCCCTGCTGGATCTGTGCGATGCCCTCGTCGATCCGGCCTTCCTGCACGTTGGCCCAGCCCTGGGTGACGAAGGCGGGGCCGAGCCAGAAGTGGAGCTTCTGCTCGGTCGCGACCGCGATGCTGCGGCTCGTGAGCTCGAAGACGCGCGACACGTCGCCGCGGTCGCGCGCGAGGTTCCCTGCGAAGCCCAGCGCCCAGGTGAGCCCCGCGGGGTTCACCGTCGCGTCGGCGATCGACAGCATCTCGTCGCAGAGTGTGCGCGCGCGGTCGGGGAAGCCGAGCATCCAGAGCGCCCACATGTGGACGGCGAGCGCGTTGATCCCGGCGTCGTATCCGTACTTCCGGATGAACGAGCGGAAACCCTCCGTCTCGTACCACTCCCTCGCCCGGGTCAGCTCCTCGCAGGCGCGCGTGAACTCCCCCCTGTAGAAGGCGTAGACGCCGGCGGTCCCGCGCGCCGTGAAGAGGATCACGGGGTCGGTGGAGCGCTCGGCGAGCCGCTCGAACTTGACGAGGAGCTTCGCGCACGCGTCGCGGTCGCTGCGCGCGATGTTCATGTTCCAGAGCCCGGCCAGGACCGGGAACGGGACGTCCTCACCCAGCTCGTCCGAGAGGGCGAGCGCGCGGTCGAACGTCACCGCGACCTCGGGTACGGTGAATCCGCGTGACAGCAGGAACGCCGTGCCGAGCGACTGCGTGAGCGCCAGCTCCTGCTGGGTCCGCCGTCGCGACGCGGGCACGTGTGCGAAGAGCGCCCGCCCGCGTTCGAAGAGCCGGATCGACTCCGCATAGGCGGCCTGCGACATCGTGCGCTCGCCGGCGAGCGTCCAGTAGTCGATCGCCGTGGCTGCGTCCCCACCGAGCTCGAAGTGCTGCGCGAGCAGATCGGGCCGGTCGCGCTTCACCTCCGGGAACTGCTCCTGCAGTACGGTGGCCACCCGGAGGTGCAGCTTCCGGCGCACCGGCCGGGTCATCGCCTCGTAGGCCGCGTCGCGCACGAGCGCGTGCTTGAAGACGTAGGTCTCGGCCGCCGCCATCCGGCGCGTGAAGACCAGGCCGGCGTCGGTCAGCTCGCGGAGGTCGTCGCGGAGCGCGCCGTCGTCGCCGGCGGCGCAGAGATGGTCGGTGCGGAACTCGCGCCCGAGCACGGCCGCGAGCTGGGCCGTCGCGCGCGCGCTCGGCGACACCGCGTCGAGTCGCGCGGCGAGCAGGTCACGCAGCGTCCCGGGGACACCCGCCTCGTCCAGGTCGCGCCCGGACTCGGCGCCGAGGAGGCCTGCCTCGCTCAGCACCCGCGTCACCTCTTCGACGAAGAGGGGCACGCCGTCGCTGCGGCGGATCACCTGCTCGAGCACCGCCGCCGGAACCGGGCGGCCGCTGGCGAGCCCGGCCTGCACCATCGTCTCGACCTCGTCGCGCCCGAGACGGCCGAGCGGGATCGGCACCACCTCGGTCGGGGACCAGGGCGCGACGAAGTCGGTCCGCGCCGTCGCGACCAGGAGGAGACGGCCGGGCGGCGCCGCGTCGCCCACCGCACTGCTCTCGATCTCGCGCACGATGAGCCCGATCAGCTCGAGCGTCGTCGGGTCGGCCCAGTGGAGGTCCTCGAAGGTGAACACCACCGGCCGGTCCCCAGCCATCGCGAAGAGCAGGCGGAGGAACGCGTCGAAGGCCAGCTCCTTCTCGCGCTCGGGCGGAAGCGGCCGCCGCGGCCAGCGGTCGTCGGGCGGCAGGGAGAGGGCCATGGCGAGAGGCGGAAACGTCTCGGCGAGGTCGAAGCCGCGGCGTTCGAGCATCGCGTCGAGCGGCTCGCCCAGCGCCGCGAACATGTCGGCCACCGGCCGGAGCGGGCTGTCCTGACTCTCGGCGGCGCAGTGCGCCTCGAGCCAGGCGTCGAACGGCACCCGCCGGCGCAGCTCACGCACGAGGCGAGACTTCCCGATCCCGGGCTCGCCGGTGAGGAGGAGGGCGCCGCCCCGGCCCGCCTGCGTGCGCCGCCAGAGGTCGACGAGGCGGCCGAGCGGTTCGCGCCGCCCGACCAGCGGCGTCTCGCGCACGAACGACGTCAGATCGGTGTCCGCGCGCGGGCGGGGGTCGGCGGTCACGCGGAAGACCAGCAGGGTGTGCGACAGCTCGGGGAAGCGGTGCTCACCCTCGGCGTCGCAGCGCACCGTGCCGCGGAGTAGCCGCTGCGTCTCCTGGCTCGCGAGGATCTCGCCCGAGCGCGCGAGCTCCTGAAGGCGGGTCGCGACCCGCGGCGTGACGCCCACCATGTCGAGGAGCTGGGCGTGGTCGCGGACGATCACGAGGCCGGTGTGGATTCCCGTCCGCAGCTCCAAGCGGAGGCCGCGCTCGGCGACCAGGCGGTCGCTCGCGCGCTGGACGTCGGCGGCCATCCGGAGGGCCGTACGGACGGCGTGGCGCGCATCGTCTTCGCGGGCAGACGGGTAGCCGAAGGCGATCAGCAGCGAACCGCCCGTCACCGCAGCCACGTGTCCGCCCGCGCGCATCGCGAGCTGGCCGAGCCGTTCGTGCTCGCCGTGGAGAAGCTCGTCCAGCTCTTCGATGTCGGGGGGCAGGCCCTCGGCCGACATCACCGTGATGCCACAGGACACGACCGTCACCTGCCGCCGCTCGCCCTCCGGCACCGGCTCGCTGGCGGGCACGTCGGCGCGCGCGGGGCCGGGGACGCCGAGGGCGCGGAGCAGCGCCTCGACCGTCACCTCGCGCTTCTCGACGGCCTTCGCGGTGGCGGTCCGGAAGAGCTGGCGGAGCCGCCGGTCACGGAGGCACGTCGGGATCGGCACGGGGTCGCCGGAGAGCTGCTTCACGATGATCTCGTGGGCCGAGCGGCCGCCCATCACCACCTCGCCGGTCAGGCACTCGAGGAAGATGAGCGCCCAGGAGTAGAGGTCCGAGCGCTCCGACGGGGTCTCGCCCCGGAGCTGCTCGGGCGCGGCGTAGCAGGGTGTGCCTATCAGCTCGCGCGACATCGTGAGCCGCGGCAGGGCCCAACCGCTCGCCTCGCGCGTGAAGCCGCCGAGGCCGAAGTCGAGCACGAGCGCGTTCCGCCGTGCGCCCGTCTTCGTTACCATGATGTTCTCGGGCTTGAGGTCGCGGTGGACGACGCCACGAGCGTGCGCGCACGCGAGCGCGTCGAGCACCTGCGTCATGAGATAGACCGTCTCGGTCCAACCGAGGCCCCCCTCCCGTGCGAGGACGTCCTTGAGGGTCGAGCCCGGCACGTACTCGAAGATGGCGTAGAGCTGGCCGTGGCCGGTCTCGCCGGAGTCGATCAGGCGGACGATGTTCGGGTGCGACAGCTCGGCGCACAGCCGCGTCTCGCGCCGGAAGCGCTCGACCTGGTTCGCGACGTCGGCGGCCGAGTCGCTCTCCCAGAAGCGCAGGACCTTGATCGCGACCAGCTGCCCGGTCGAGAGCTGGCGCGCCTTGTGGACGCGCCCGAACCCTCCCGAGCCGAGCTCTTCGAGGATCTCGTACGCGTCCTGGAACTGGGTCCCGGGGGCCAGGGCTCCGGGCCGCCCGACCGCCCCAGCGCCAGCTGGCGTCATGCCTGCGGTTGCCTACCACGATTGCATGGCGGACCGCGAACGAAATCGCGGTCGGCTAGAAGCGGCATGCCATCGGCCAGGTGATCCGCCAGAGCATCCCCCGGACCTCGAACGTCGCCCCCGGCAGTCCGGTCCACCGCCCGGGCCGGCAGCCCTCGGACAGGGGGGCGTCGACCGACACCGTGGCGGCGACCGGCCGGAGGACCATGTCCTCGAGTTCCCAGCGGAAGTAGGACGACACGAGCGTCCCGTCGTCACGCCGCCCGGCGATCGGGAGCGCAAAAGCCGCGCGCAGCGCATCGAAGCCCGGGAGGTCGGTATCGGCCGGCGGCCGCCAGTCCGCCGTCCGCTCGACGTCCGCGTGCGCCAGCGCATCGCCATCTGGCGACGTCACCACGAACGTCGAGCCTTCCCAGCCCATCCCCGCCATCGCCTTGCGCAGACCGTAGCTCATGTTGCCGTGCCAGTACGCAGGATAGGACGTCGAGTAGAGGCGGGGGCAGTACAGGTGCAGGTTCCGGCCGCCGCCGCGGCGGCGCACGAACGGCACGATCACGCAGAACTCGCGGTAGGTCGGCCCGGCCTCGATCGGCACCCCGCCCAGGAGGAACGATCCCTGGAGCTGGTCCCCGAAGCTGAAGAGGACGGGATGGATCGCCGGCGTCCCCGACGTGTTCGGCGCCAGCTCGAGCTCCGGGGGCAGCAGCCGTTCGGCGTCCGCCCGCGGCCAGGTCGTCGCCACGAGGCACCCGCTGAAGTGCGCCTGGCCCGCGAAGGACGTCTCCGGTGGGGCGCCCAGCCCGACCACCGGTCCGGAGAATGCCGCCTGGCCCGGGAAAAAACCCGTGGACATCGCGCCGCACATTACCATAAGGAACGGCCCGTCATGTCCGACCCGCTCCTGATCTACGGCGCGACCGGCTACTCGGGCGGGCTCATGGTCGGGGGCGCCCTGGCGCGCGGCCTGCGGCCGATCGTCGCCGGACGGGACGAGACGAAGGTCCGGGGCCTCGCCGAGCGCTTCGGGCTCGAGCCCCGGGTCGCCCGCCTCGCCGACACCGCCGCCCTCGACGCGGCGCTGCGCGGCGTCCGGGTGGTGCTCCACTCCGCCGGCCCGTACTACGAGACGGCAGCGCCGATGGTCGAGGCGTGCCTCCGGGCCGGCGCCCATTACCTCGACATCGCGGGGGAGATCCCCGTGATCGAGGCGCTGGCGCGCCGTCACGCCGAGGCGCGCCGCCGCGGCGTCATGATCATGCCGTCGGTCGGCTTCGACGTCGTGCCGACCGACTGCCTCGCGGCCCACGTGGCAGCCCGGCTGCCGGGCGCCCGGCGGCTCGTCCTCGCCATCAGCGGTCTCCGTTTCACCTCGCGCGCGTCGGCCAAGACGGCCTTCCAGCACGCCTTCGACGGCGTGCGGGTGCGCCGCGGCGGCCAGGTCGTGCTGGTCCCGTGGGGCGAGCTCCACCGCGCCTTCGACTATGGCGACGGCCCCCGGGAGAGCATCGCCTGCACCTGGGGCGACGTCGGGACCGCCTGGTACACGACCGGCATCCCCGACGTGGCGGTGTATTTCGAGGCGACGGCGCCTCTGCGGATGCTCGAGCTGGCCGGACGGTACTTCGGCTGGTTCCTGCGCACACCCCTCTGGCAGGTGTGGCTCAAGGCTCACGCCGACGCCCTGCCGGAGGGCCCGACCGAGGAAGAGCGCGGCGCAAAGGGCATGGTCGTCATCGCGGAGGTCGAGGACGTGCATGGGCGGCGGGTGCAGTCGCGCCTGCGTACGCCGGAGGCCTACGCGGTGACGGGTGTCACCGGGCCCGCGGTCGCGGCCCGCGTCCTCGGGGGGGACTTCGAGCCAGGCTTCCAGACGCCCGCCCGGGTCTATGGCGCCGACTTCATCCTGGGCTTCCCCGGCACCGCCCGGGAAGACCTCGATGAGGCAAGTGCGATAAGCTAGGCTACCTAGACCCCTTCCCTTCAAAGACCGATCTTTGGTAGTCACCGGGAGTGAGCGACGGGCGTCCCGTCCGGGTGGCGATCATCGGCGGTGGCTGTGCCGCGACGGCGGCCGCTTTCGAGCTGACCCGCCCCGAGCACGGCGGCCGCTACCAGGTCACGGTCTATCAGCTCGGATGGCGCCTCGGTGGGAAGGGGGCCTCCGGGCGCGGCCCTGCGGGACGCATCGAGGAGCACGGGCTCCACCTCTGGATGGGGTTCTACGAGAATGCATTCCGCCTCGTGCGCGAGTGCTACGGCGAGCTCGGGCGCGACCCGCGCACCTGTCCGATCGCCACCT
>Ga0209057_1002831_pt1 | contig 13114 bp, 7 predicted proteins | sample GraSoiAngelo_146_FD_185903 | JGI IMG/M metagenome (GOLD analysis project Ga0209057, IMG submission 185903) | Grasslands soil microbial communities from the Angelo Coastal Reserve, California, USA - 14_1009_05_30cm (SPAdes) (version 2) | ecosystem: Environmental > Terrestrial > Soil > Grasslands ... | reverse complement strand
CTTCTACGTGCATGGCGTCTCCGGGATCGGCAAGAGTGCGCTGATCGGTCATTTCGCCGACGCCGTCGAGCGAGAAGCCGCGGCCCTGGTGCTGAGGGGTCGCTGTTATGAGCGCGAGTCGGTGCCGTACAAGGCAGTGGACGGCGTCATCGACAGCTTGAGTCGCTACCTCAAGACGCTGACGGGTCCGCAGGTAAAGGCGCTGCTCCCGGAGGGAGTATCTGCGCTCGCCCGGCTGTTCCCGGTCCTGCTCAGGATCGACGCCGTGGGAGACGCCCGCATTGGTGAGCGTGAGCCGGCCGATCCGTTGGCGTTGCGGCAGCGCGGATTCGCGTGCCTTCGGCAGCTGCTCGTGCGACTCTCCGCGCAGCAACGCGTTCTCGTGTTCATCGACGACCTACAGTGGGCGGACCACGACAGCATGGTGTTGCTCGAGGACGTGCTGCGCCCTCCCGATCCGCCCCACGTGCTGCTGATTGCATCCTTCCGCACCGAAGATCTCGCCTCGCAGCCCTTCCTACGCGCCCTGCTCGAGCACGCCGACACCCCGGCCTGTCGCTCCTGCCGGCTCGGGCCTCTGACCTCGGCCGACACGATGCGCTTGACCGAGACGCTGTTAGTGTCGTCGAGCGGACCACCGACGGTGAAGGCGGACACCATCATCCGCGAGTCTGCAGGCAGTCCGTTCCTGGTGGAGCAGATGGTGCGGTATGCGCTCGATTCGAATGACGCCGCCAGCGCGACGGGCATCGGCTTGGGCGAAATGCTGGAATCCCGCATCCGCGCTCTCCCGGCAGGGGCGCGCCCGCTCCTCGACACGCTGGCGGTCGCCGGTCGGCCCGTCGATGCCAAGGTCGCACGCGCGGCGGCCGGCCTCGAAGGCGATGACCGGCCGCTGCTCGCGCTCCTGATCAAGGCGCACTTCCTGCGCAGCTTGGGTGCTCCCTCGCGGCTCGAGCTGTATCACGACCGTATGCGCGAAACGCTGGTCGCGGCTCTGGCGCCCCAAGTGGCTGCCGGCATCCACTGGCGGCTCGCGCAGTGCTCCGAGGAGTTGTTGGGGCTCGAGGATCCTGAGGCGCTGTTCGAACATTACGTCGCGGCGGGCAATCGCGATCGGGCCGCCGTGTACGCGGCCCGCGCCGCAGACAAGGCCTTCGCGGCTCTCGCGTTCGACCGTGCTGCCCTGCTCTACGAGCGCGCGCTGGAGCTCACTGCACCGGGTGCGGCTGACCTGTCCGCGTTGCGAGTCAGGCTGGGCGATGCACTGGCGAGCGCCGCGCGTTGTCCCGCTGCAGCGCAGGCGTACCTGGCCGCCGCGGCTGCCGGTGCACCGGACGACGCGCTCCAATACCAGCGGCGGGCGGCGGAGCAGCTGCTGATCAGCGGCCATCTCGAGGCTGGGCTCGACGTCATCCGCACCGTACTGCGATCGGTGGGGCTCGAGCTCGCGCCCACGCCGCGGCGGGCGGTCCTCTCGCTGCTATGGCGGCGAGCAGCGGTCCGGTTGAGGGGGTTGACGTTTCGGGAGCGGTCAGTTGCGGACATTGGAGCTCGGGAGCTCGCGCGCATCGACACCTGCTGGGCGGTGGCCGCAGGGCTAGCCCTGGTCGACAACCTTCGCGCCGCCGACTTCCTCGCGCGTCACCTCCTCCTCGCCCTGCGCGCGGGTGAGCCCTACCGCGTCGCGCGCGGCCTCGCGCTGGAGGCGGCGTTCACGGCGAGCCAGAGCCGCAACGGTCGACGGCGCGCCGCGCAGCTGATCGCGGTGTCTCGCCCCCTCGCCGAGCGGATTCAGTCTCAGCATGCGCTCGCCTTGTGCGAGCTGGCTTCTTGCGTCGCCGCCTTCTACGAGGGGCGGTGGGAGCACGCACGTGGGTCCGCGGAGCGCGCCGAGCAGCTGCTGCTCGAGTGCGGCGGCGTTCCCTGGGAGCTCAATACAGCGCAATTGTACCAAACATATGCCTGCTACTTCATCGGTGACTTCCCGGAGCTGGCCCGGCGCAGCCGCACGTTCCTGAGCAACGCCCGTGAGCGCGGCAATCGCTTGGCTGGCTTCTATTGCCGCTCCGGGTTCACCAACGCGGTGTGGCTCGCGGCAGACGACGTGGCTGGCGCGGAGCGGAATCTGGACGAGGCCGTGCGGGAGTGGCATCAGGAAGAGTTCGGCGTCCCGCACTACTGGACGATGGTCGCGCGCGGGCACATCCAGCTCTATCGCGGGGAGCCGGCGCTCGCGTGGGACGGCGTCATGCGGGACTGGCCGGGCCTTGTCTCGTCGGGGCTGCTGCGGGTCCAAGGCGTCCGGATCAACCTGCGCGATTTGCGCGCTCGCTGTGCGCTTGCGGCTGCCGCCGGTGGCGCTGACCGCGCCCCACTGCTCGCGGTGGCTGAACGCGATGTCGCACGGCTCGAGCGCGAGCGGCTGGCTTGGGCCGACGCGCTCGCGCTGCTCCTACGCGCCGAACTCTCGGCCGCGCGTGGCGAGGTAGCCGACGTCGTCCCGCTGCTGGAGCGGGCGACCGCGGCGTTCGACGCGGCGCAAATGGCCGTGCACGCCCACGTCGTGCGACGCCGCCTCGGGGAGACGTTGAGCGGCGACGACGGGCGCTCGGTGGTTCAGACGGCCGACGCATGGATGCACAGCCACGGAATCCGGAACCCGGCTCGCTATGCAGAGGTCCTTGCGCCCAATCTCGCGCCGAGGGACGCGATCAATCGGCTCGGCGCGTAGCAGCGGTGTCCTCTGGCCCCGCCCGGGGCCGCGCCCTATGATGGAGTTGTCCCCGCGCGCGAGCCCCATTGGCTGACCTGTTCACCCGACTGCAAGCCGCGCTTGCCGACCGCTACACGATCGAGCGTGAACTCGGCCGCGGCGGCATGGCGACGGTCTACCTCGCCCAGGACCTGAAGCACCATCGCAAAGTCGCCATCAAGGTGCTGAAGCCCGAGCTCGCTGCGGCGCTCGGCCCCGAGCGGTTTCTCCAGGAGATCGAAATCGCGGCCGGCCTCACACACCCGCACATCCTGCCGCTCTACGATTCGGGCGAAGCTACCGGCCTGCTGTATTACGTGATGCCCTACGTCGAAGGAGAGACGCTGCGGAATCGGCTCGACCGAGCAGGCCAACTCCCGGTCGCCGAGGCAGTGCAGATCACGCGCGAGGTTGCGGATGCCCTGAGCTACGCCCACAGCCATGATGTCGTGCATCGCGACATCAAGCCGGAGAACATCCTCCTCGAAGCCGGCCACGCCGTGGTGAGCGATTTCGGGATCGCGCGGGCGATCACGGCGGCCGCGGGCGGGAAGCTGACCGAGACGGGGATCGCAGTGGGGACGCCGGGCTACATGAGCCCCGAGCAGGCCGCGGCGCGCGGCCGGGTTGACGAGCGGAGCGACATCTACAGTCTCGGGTGCGTGCTGTACGAGATGTTGGCGGGCGAGCCGCCCTTTACGGGGCCGAGTGCGGAGAGCATCGTGCGTCAGCATCTCGCCGCGGCGCCGCCGCGGGTCAGCGCGATGCGCGCGGCGGTCCCGCGTGCGATTGAGGAAGCGATCGTGCGGGCGCTCGCCAAGACACCCGCCGACCGCCCCGCCACCGCCGCCGAGTTCGTGGAGGCCCTCGCAGCGCCGGCGCCGCGCGTGCGCGATACGGGACGCCGAACGTCCCGGCTCGCAGCCGGGGCTGGGCTCGCTGCGACTCTGCTTGCAATGGCGGTCGGGCTCTTCGTACTGTCCCGGCCGCACGGCACACCGCCTGTAGCGGCGCGTCCCCGCCAATCGATTGCAGTGCTGCCGTTCGTGAACGTGAGTGGCGCCCCACAGGAGGAATACCTGAGCGACGGCATCAGCGAGGAGCTCATCAACGCGCTCTCGAAGCTGCCCCAGCTCCAGGTCGTGGCCCGCCCGTCGTCGTTCGCATTCAAGGGGAAGAACGAGGACGTGCGGCAGATCGGTCAGGCGCTGCACGTGGCGACCGTGCTCGGCGGGAGCGTGCGCCGGGATGCCAACCGCCTGCGCGTGACGGCGCAGCTGACCGACGCCCGGAACGGATACAACCTCTGGTCGGAGACCTACGACCGTCAGATGGGTGACGTCTTCGCGCTGGAGGACGAGATCTCCCGCGCGATCATGCGGGCCCTACAGGTGCACCTGGTGAGCGGAGACAGCCTGACGCTCTCGCGCCGCCCGACCCGCGACGTCGAGGCGTACCAGCTGTATCTCAAGGGACGCTACTTCTACGACAAGGCGGGCTTCGGCCCCATCCAGCAGGCGTTGGCGTACTTCCAACAGGCCCTGGCGCATGATTCGAACTATGCGCTCGCGTACGCCGGCATCGCCGACGCGTATCAGAGACTTACGGCATCTACGTATCTTCGCCCCCGCGAAGGCATGCCGAAAGCGAGAGCCGCGGCCCTTAAGGCGCTCGCGCTCGATCCCACGCTCGCCGACGCTCACGCGTCGATGGGCGATCAGTTGTGCGTCTACGAGTGGGACGCGTCGGCTGCGGAGCGCGAATTTCGGCGGGCTATTGAGTTGAACCCCAGCCTTGCCAATGCCCACTATTTCTACGCGAACTGCCTGGTGGCGCACGGACGATTAGCCGAAGCGCTCGCCGAGGCCCGGCGCGCCCATGAGCTCGATCCCCTGAATCCGGAGGTCGCCACGGCGCGCGCCTGGGCCCTGTATGTCGCCCGACGATACGATGAAGCGATCGCTGTGATGCAGAAGTCGCTCGACCTCGAGCCTGGCCTCGCCCACGGGCACATGCTCCTCGCCCTACCGCTCGCTGGGAAAGGGAGCTACGCCGAGGCGCTGGCGGAGGCTCGAAAGATGGCGGCTCTGGCTGGCGACGCGCCGAACTTCGCGGGGATCTTAGGCTACATAGCCGGGCGCGCCGGCGAGCGCGCCGAGGCGCAACACATCCTCACGGCGCTCGAGCGCCGCCCGCCCGGCAACACGGCCTTCGCCATCGCACTTGTCCACCTGGGCCTGGGGCACACCGACCAAGCGCTGCGCTGGTTGCAGGCGGCCTACGAGGAGCGCGCCGAATGGCTCGTGATGGTTACGCCGGCACCCTGCTTCGACCCCCTCCGCTCAGATCCGCGCTTTAGCGCGCTCATGAGGAAAATCGGCATCGAGTAACTGCTCGAGAGCGTAGAGGCGCTGGCCCAGACGTGTGTGCGGTGACCCGCCAATCCTCCTCTGACGGGTTTGTGACGCCCACCTGACCCGCCTCCGCTATCCTTGGGCGCACGACCAACACTGGAGGAGGCTTCCATGGCTGCCATCGCTCGCATTCCCGCCACCGTCGGCGCGCTCGCCGCCCTGCTCGTGACGTCGTACGCGGCTCCCCAACGGACCACCCACCGGTCAGCCTGTGCTGCCGGTGCGAACGCTGTCACCCTCGCGTTCGTCGGGCAGTTCGAGGGCGTCAGCGAGGCCGACCACAACAGCAATCTCTGGTCCGGCCAGGTGAGCGGCTCCATGAACGGCGCCTTGGTCGTCACGCTCGAGCCCCTCGGCAGCTTGATGGAGACCGCCAACCCGATCTGGCAGGTCAAGACACGCTGGAGGGTCCCCGCTGCAGGTCCGGGCGGGAGCTCGCTCGTCGCCGAGCTGTACGGCACCGTCAACTGGAAGACGGGCACGATGCGGCTCTCGGGCGTGGTGACCGAGGGATGCCTCAAAGGGTACGAGGCCGTCGTTGATGGGCGGTTTGCCGACTTGGATGCCGCCGGCACACTGCAGATCCAACCGGCGATCGCGTCGCGCTAGAGGACGCTCGTCACCATGATACGCCCGGGGCTCGTAGCCGTCGCGATACTCAGTTGCATCGGCAGGCCGGTCGGCGCGCAGTCAGCGCCCCCGGCGCCCCCGCCCCCCGTGCCCCCGCGCGTGACAGTCGTGCGGATGGTGGAGCGGGTGCCGTACGGCATTGCCTTCGAGCCGGCCCGGGTCACTGCCCTGCCGGGTGACACGGTCCGGTTCGTCCAGGCGGGCGGGATGCCTCACAACGTGGAGTTTCGCAGCATCCCCGCGGCCGTCGACCTGGGAGAGCGGCGCGTCGGGCCGATGCTCGTCTCGATCGGGCAGACGTACGACATCGTGATCGACGGCCGATTCCTACCGGGGAAGTACGTCTACGTGTGCACCCCACACGAGGGGTTCGGGATGGCGGGAATCATCTACGTAGAAGAGGGAGCCCGCTAACGCGGCACACCCTCTGGCGCGCGCGTACCGGCTGGCGCAATCCTTCTGCCATGCGCGTGCTAATCGTCGAAGACGACCCCGAGCTCGCCGTGCTGCTGCGCGACGGCCTCCGGGCACAGCGCATCGATCCGACCGTCGCCGCCACGTTCGCGGCGGGTCTGGAGCAGGCGGTCCTCACGAGCTTCGACGTGATCATTCTCGACGTCCGCCTTCCCGACGGCACCGGGTTCGCGCTGTGCGGCGACCTGCGCCGCCAGGGCGTGACGACGCCGGTGCTGATGCTGACGGCGCTCGATGCCGTGGACGACCGGGTGCGCGGTCTCGAAGTCGGGGCGGACGATTACCTCACGAAGCCCTTCGCCTTTCGGGAGCTCGTGGCTCGCGTCAAGGCCCTGGCACGCCGCCGGCCCGCGCTCACGCCGGCGGTGCACCGCGTCGCGGATTTGGAGGTCGACATCGCAGCCCGCCAGGTACGTCGGGGCGGCCGCCCGATGACACTCTCCGCCAAGGAGTTCGCGCTGCTGGAGCTGTTCGTCACCCACGCGGGACAGGTGCTCGACCGTGCCACCATCACCGCGCACGTGTGGGACGACAATCACGACCCCTTCACCAACGTCCTCGAGGTGCTCGTCCGCCGCCTGCGGCGCAAGATCGACGACGGGTTCGAGCCCAAGCTGATCACGACGCTGCGCGGCGCCGGCTACCGCTTCGGGTCGTGAGCGCGCGCTGATGGAGCAGCTCGCGCGGCTTCGGCTCCAGCTCACGGCCTGGTACGCCGGTGTGTTGGGACTCGTGCTCCTGGTGCTGGGCGTGGGGCTGTTCCTCACGGTCCGGCGCCAGATGGCCCGACACCTGGACGTCTCGCTGCGCGCCGCCGCGGCCGCGCTCGAGCAGGCGGCACGCATTCGCGAGACCGAGCGAGCCGCGGCCCACGGCGCCGTGGTCGACGCCGTGGACGAGCTCCACATTCCTGACCGCTCGCTCTACCTGCTCGATGATGACTTTCATCCGATCAAGCCCGCCGTCTTGCCCGACAGGATCCGGGAGGCGATCCGCCAGGCGGCGCGGGACAAGCAACCCTACCGCAATCTCGACGCACCGGACGGCCGCGAGCTGCGCGTGTACGCGGAGCGCTTCACGGGGACCACCGGCGCGTCGTATGTGGCCGGCGTGGTGGCGGACCGGCTGGAGCTCGAAGACGAGTACACGTCTCTGATCGAGGCGTTCGCCGCTGCGGCGCTGGCGGCGTTGGTCCTGGTCGCGGGGGGCGGCTCCATCCTGGTGCGCAAGTCCGCGGCGCCGGTCGAGCGCTCGATGGAGCAGATGCGCCGTTTCATGGCCGACGCGGCCCATGAGCTGCGGACTCCGATCACGCTGCTGCGCACGCGAGCGGAGGTAGCAGGGAGTCAGGAGCGCGAGCCCGCGCGCGACGCGGCGACGCTTCAGGCGATCGAGCGCGAAGCCGCGCGCCTGGGGGAGATCGCGGGGGGCCTGCTCACCCTCGCGCGGGCCGACGCCGGCGAATGGCCGGTGGTACGCGAGACGCTGTACCTGGACGACGCGGTCGCCGGAGCGGTCGATGCGACACGGGCCTACGCGGAGCAGCGGCGCGTGTTCGTGGAAGTCGGCAGCTTCGAGGAGGCGAAGATGCTCGGGGACCCCGCGCTCGTGCGGCGGCTGCTCCTGATCGTGCTCGACAACGCCCTCAAGTTCACCCCCGCGGGGGGCCGGGTACGGCTGGACGTGTCGGCCCAGAACGGCCGGGCCGCGGTGGTCGTCAGCGACAGCGGCATCGGCATACCGCCCGAGCACCTCCCTCACGTCTTCGAGCGGTTCTACCGGGGCGACCAGGTACGCCAGGACGTCGCCGGGGGAGGCGCCGGCCTGGGGCTCGCCATCGCGCAATGGATCGCGTCCGTGCACGGCGCGCGCATCGACGTCGCATCGCAGCCGGAGACCGGTACGCGCGTCTCCATCACCTTCCCGCTGGCCGCGGGAGGGTGAAGCTCCTGCCACGCACGGCGACGAGCAGGGTCGGCACGGCGAACAGGGTGATGGGCGTCGAGAGGGCCAACCCACCGATCACGGCGAGGGCGAGCGGCCGCTGCATCTCGCTCCCCGCCCCGATCCCGAGCGCCAGGGGCAGCAGGCCGAACAGGGTGCAGAGCGTCGTCATCAGGATGGGGCGGAGCCGGACCCGGCCCGCCTCCCGGATCGCCACCTCGAGCGAGACGCCCTCCTCGCGCATCCGCAGCCGGGTGAAATCGAGCAGGATGATGCCGTTCTTGACGATCAGCCCGACGAGCAGGATGAGGCCCATGAACGAGGAGACGTTGAGCGGGGTGCCCGTGAGGAACAGCAGCGCGAGGGCGCCGACGAACGAGACCGGCGCGACGAGCAATACGACGAGGGGCTCCACGAAGGACTCGAACTGCACCACCATCACCGCGCACACGCTGACGGCGGCGAGCGCCAGCACGAGCAGCAGCGCCCGGAACGCCTCCTGCTGGCCGGCGTACTGGCCCGCGAGCGCCACGCGCACGCCCGGCGGCGCGGGATGCTCGGCCAGCACCCGCCGCACCTCCGTCATGACGCCGCCCAGCGATCGCCCGCTCACGTCCGCCGTCATCACGATCATCTGCTGCTGATTCTCTCGCTCGAGGCTCAGCCGTGACTCCGTGGGCGCGAACGTGGCCAGGCTCCCGAGCGGCGTCACCCGGCGGCCGGGACCGCCCAGCAACGGGAGGGCGCGCAGCCGCTGTGGATCGAAGCGGACCGAGTCGGGTGCCCGCACGCGCACGGCGACGGGGCGATCCCCGGCGCGGATTTCGCCGGCGGGCACGCCGAGCAGGGCGGCGCTCACCGCGCTCCCCACGTCCACCGGGGTCATGCCGATGCGGCCCGCTTCCGCCTCGTCCACCCGCATCAACAGCTCCGCCGACGGCTCGCTCACGCCGTTGTACAGATCTTCGAGCCCGTCGATCCGCTCCAGTTCCGGTGCCAGCCGCCGCGCGTACGCTTCGAGGGTGTCGAGCGACTCGCCGAACAGCTTCACCTCGACCGGGCGCGCCGCGCCTGCGAGGTCGTTGATCACGTCGGCCAGAATCTGCATGAACTCGATGTGCAGGCGCGGGACGGCGGTCGCGGTCTCGTCTCGCACCTCGTCCATGACGGCGAAGACGTCGCGACGGCGCCGGTTGCGGGGCGTGAGCCGCACCACGATGTCGCCCGAGTTCTGCGCCGTGGCGAAAAAGCCGAGCTCGGCGCCGGTGCGGCGTGACGTCCCCGTGATTTCCGGCGTCGCGGCGAGAATGCTTTCCGCGATGCCGACCTCGCGATTGGTCTCCGCCAGCGCCGTGCCGCCGGGGGTGAAGTAATCCAACACGAACGCCCCCTCGTCGATTTCCGGCAGGAATCCCGTGCCAACGAGGCGCCACAATCCGACACCGCCGGCGGCGAGGACGAGCAGCGCCGCGCCGAGCCGGCGGGGACGACCCAGGGCCCGCGCCAGCCCGCGCTCGTACCGCGGCCCCAGATCCTCGAGCCCGCGCTGCACCCGGGCCAGGGCGCCCGTGACGCTCGCGCCCACCTCGTGCGCCGTGACGAACTGCTCGGCGAGCAGGGGAATGAGCGTGAGCGCGAGCGCGAGCGATACCAGGACGGCGACGGTGAGGGTCGTGGCGAGCGCGGCGAAGAACTGCCCGACCACGCCCTGCAGCAGACCGAGCGGCAGGAACACGACCACCGTGGTGATGGTCGAGGTGGTCACCGGCCAGATCAGCTCCTGGACGGCTGCACGGATCGCCTGGACCCGCCCGCCCCCGAGCAGGAGGTGCCGTGCGATGTTCTCCGTGATGACGACCGCGTCGTCGATCACCAGCCCGATCGCGATGGCCATCGCCCCCAGGGTCATCAGGTTGAACGTCTGGCCGATCACGCTCATGACGAAAATGGTGACCGCGAGCGTGACCGGGATGGAGGTCGCGCTGATGGCCGTGATGCGACCATGGCGCAGAAACACGAGGAGGACGAGGACGGCGAGGGCGGCCCCGACCAGCATCGCGTCGCGCACCGAGCGGACCGCGTCGCGCACCAGCGCCGCCTGATCGTACACGGGCTTAAGGCGCACGCCCGGGGGCAGGCTCCTGGCGAGGCCCGCCATGACGCCGGCCACGCTGTCCGCGATCGCCACCGTGTTGCCGCCGACTTGGCGGGCGACGTTGATGAGGGCCGCGGGCTTGCCGTCTCCCGCCACGATCCGGACGTGATCCTCCGTGCCCACCTGTACCGTCGCCACGTCACGCACGTGCAGGCCGCTCCCCAGCACCACGGCGCCGACGTCGGCGGCGCTGTGGGCTTCCTGATCGGTCACGATCAGGTACTGTCGGTAGTTCTGGGCGACCCGCCCCACGGCTTGGACGGTCACGGCGCGCCGGATGGCGTCGGCCAGGTCCGCGTACGAGATCCCCACGGCGGAGAGGCGCGCGGGATCGACCATGACCTCGATCTCCCGCACGTCGGACCCCTGCACGTCCACCCGCCCGACGCCGGGGACGCGGGAGAGGAGCGGCTTGATCTCGTAGCGCGCGATGTCGTACAGCGTGGCGGGGTCGCCGCCCTGGAGGTTGTACGAGAGGATGGGAAAGAGCGAGGGCGTGAGCCGCTCGATCTCAATGTCCAGGTCGGGGGGGAGCGAGCCCTGAATCTGGTTCACGCGGGCGCGCACCAGCTGGAGCGCGTACGCCATGTCCGTCGTGGGCGAGAAGGTGATCGACAGCTCGCTCGCACCTCTGATGGAATGCGACTGGACGCGCGTCACGCCCGGCACCACGCTCACCGCTTCTTCCAGGGGGCGCGTCACGCTGAACACGACCTGCCGGGCGCCCAGGCTCGACCCCTGGGCGACGATCTTGATGCGCGAAAAGTTGAGCTCGGGGTAGATGGCGGACGGTAGCTCGACGCCGGCCCAGATCCCGGCGACGCTCACGAGGCCCACCACCAGCAATACCAGCCGGCGCTGGCGACTGACGACGTCGAACAGCGTCACTCTGGCGTCCGCGCGGTCCGCGAAATCTTGGCGCCGTCCTGGATGCCGTAGGCCCCGGCGGTCACGACCGTCTCGCCGGGCGCGAGCCCCGACGCGATCTCGGCCACCGAGTCGCTCCGGCCGCCCACGTTGACGGCGCGCGCGTGGGCCACGCCGCCCGAGTCCACGACGAAGACCTGGAAGCCGTCCCCGCTTGGAACCAGGGCGACGAGCGGCACCGTGACGGCGTGCGCTCGCACCGCCGTCACGATCCGGCCCACGACCGACTCGCCGATCCGGAGCGGGCGGGTGGGGCGGCGCAGCTCGGCGCGTACCGTCACGGCGCGGGAGGCGGAATCGAGCGCGGCGGCGACGCCCGTCACGCGCCCCTGCCCCAGCGGCGCGTCCCCCCCGGCCCCTGCCACGGCCACGGTGTCGCCGTCCCGGATCTGGGCCGCATCGGCGGGAGACACGCCGAACAGAATGTCGAGCGCGGTCGGGTCGGCCACTTCGACGAGCGGCTGGCTCTGATCCGCGGAGGCGCCGAGCACGGCGGTCATGCGAGTCACCACCCCGGCCAGGGGGGCGCGCAGCGTGGCGAGCTGCTGGGCACGACGGGCGGTGACCGCGGCCACCTGCGCCTGCGCGAGATCAGCGGCCGCCTGGTCCGCGTCCTTCTGCGGCAGGATCCCGGCCTGCACCAGGCGCACCGCACGCGCGTGGGCGTGCTGCGCATTCTCGAGCGCGGTCGCCGCGCTCTGCGCCGCCGCGTCGAAGGGCTCGCGCTCGAACTCGAGCAAAGTGTCGCCTTGCGCCACGCGGTCGCCGACGGCGACGCGGATGCGCGCCACGCGGGTAGGCGCCGGCGCGGCCAGTTCCGCGAAGTGGCCGGGGCGCGGGGTCACGGTCCCGATGGCGGTCACGACTTGCGAGAACCCCTGCGTCGCGACCCGCGCCGTCCCCACTCGGGCGCCCTCCTCGGCGACCGGCGTCTCGGCGGCCGCGCTCCCCTGGCGTTCGCCGCGACACCCCACGAGCGCCGCGGCGAGGAGCAGGGCCAGGGCGCGCGTCACGACGGCTCGGACGCGGTGAAGAGGCGCACCGCTCCCGCGGCGTTGTTGGCGGCGGCGACGTCCTCGATGTAGCGGGCGAGCGCCTCGCGGGCGTTGCGCTGCGCCTCCAGCACGTTCGCAAGGGCGATCGCTCCCTCGGCGTACGCCTGCAGCGACATCGCCGCCACGCGGTCGGCGCTGAAGAGCAGCAGGCGGTCGCGCTCGAGCCGGGCCAGCGCTAGCGTCAGCGCGCGGCGCGCCCGCGTCAGCTCGGCCTCGGTCTCGCGCCGTACCAGGTCCAGGTTCGCCTGTGCTCGATCGCGCGCCGCCGCCGCCTGCGCCACCTCGCCCCCGTTCCAATTGAAGAGCGGCAGCGGCAGCGACAGCCCGACCGTCGGCAGGTCTCCGCCCGGCCCCGTGGGATCGCCCCGTTCGACGCCCACCTGCAGGCTGGGTGCCGCCAGCACGCTGCGATGCGCCAGGGCGAGCGCGCGCTCGGCGGAGCGTAGATTCGCCGCCGCGGCCGCGACCGGGAGCGACGCGGTCGGCGCACCCAACCCGCTGTCGGGCACCAGGGGCGGCGGCGGGGCGAGGGAATCAGCGAGGGTGATCGACACGTCGTCCCCGGGAAGGCCCATCGCGAGCTGCACGGCGAGGAGGGCCTCGACGGCCACGACCGAATCGTCCGCCGCCGCGTTCTCGACCTGTCCCGCGTTCACCGCGGCCAGGTGCACGTCGAGCTCGCTCACATCCCCCACCTCTCGCCGCAGCTGCGCGGTCTTGCGCAGGCTGTCGGCGGCGAGCGCGTTGCGGCGCGACAGCC
>Ga0209057_1002820_pt1 | contig 13152 bp, 12 predicted proteins | sample GraSoiAngelo_146_FD_185903 | JGI IMG/M metagenome (GOLD analysis project Ga0209057, IMG submission 185903) | Grasslands soil microbial communities from the Angelo Coastal Reserve, California, USA - 14_1009_05_30cm (SPAdes) (version 2) | ecosystem: Environmental > Terrestrial > Soil > Grasslands ... | reverse complement strand
GATTTACCGTCCGCATCGTATACGCTGTCGGTCGCGTCAGACGTGTTGGGCCGGCGCCAGAGGAGGAGGCCGTCGGGCGATGGCATCACCCTGTCCAGACTGAGGCTCTTGATCTGGGTGCCCGTCCAATCCAGCCCATGCAGGTCGTTCGAGGGCCCGCGGTACCAGATGAGCGGGCCGGACGCCGTGGGCTGAACCGATGGCGACGCGGTGATCGTCGGGACCGCGGGCGTCGGAGTTGGGGTTGGCGTGACGGGCTGCCCCGTGCCGGTGCGGAAGGACCAGCGGACCTTGATCTGCTTGTGCTCCCCCTTCCCGGACCAATCGTCCTGGTCGAGCTCGACGTGGTAGAGGCTGTTGGCGCGCAGGCCGTGGTCGTCGATGACAAAGGTCGTGCCGTCCCAATGCGGGTTGTCGAGCGTCACGCCGGCGGGCGGTTCGAGCTTGATGGCGGGATCATTGGCGGGGCGGCTGACGTAGTCGGCGCGGATCTCGCCGCTGAGTGGGACGTTGGTGGCGCCATCCGGCGGGCTCACGGCACGAATGTGCGCGGCGGCCATCGTCGCCGCCAGGCTGCCCTGCTGGGCGCGGAGGACCATGACCAACCCGCCGACAGCCAGCGCGAAGACCAGAACCAGGGCGGTTCCAGCCAGTTGCTTGGCCCAGCTCCTCATCCGCCCGAATAACGGCGGATCTTCAGAAAAGGTGCGTCAGGCGGTGCCGCAGGAGCTTAATACCGCCGGGGTCGTGGTACGGCGGTAGCAGCTCGCGCAAGCGGGCTTCAGCCAGGGTGACCATCGAGTCGACGGTCTGGCCGGTACTCAAGATCGGCTGGCCAATGATCATCCGAATCGGTTTTCGCAACCAGAGATCCTTGGTTCCGGAGAGCGCGACCGGCAACACCGGCACCTGGTTGTCGACGGCGAAGTGCGCGAACCCCTTTTTGAACGGCGAGATCTCGCCCTCGGCCGCACCGTAGTGGCCCTCGGGATAGATCGCAATCACGCCACCCCGCTCCAGGCACCGGTTGGCGTGCTCGAAGAGCATCACGTCGGGTCGAGCCTGCCGGTTGACCGGGATGTAGCCACCGACACTCTTGACCAGCGCCCATTGCACCTTACGGGTGACGAGCATGGTCGTATCGCCGAGGAAATGGACGCGGGGCTCGGCGGGAAAGGTGGCGAGGATCGCGAAAGAATCCAGCCAGTTGAGGTGGTTGGCGATCAGCACGTACGCGCCAGCGGTCGGGATTCGTTCGCGGCCCTCGACGGTGATGCGAAATAGCGCGTGGAGCAGGGGCACGGCCCAGAGCCGGATCGCTCGATAGGCGAGTGTGGCTTCCCGCTGCACCGGAAGGAGATCGGCGGGGGGCTGCGCCGGCGCCGGCATGCGCGTATTAGACCGCGAAACGCGCCGTTACATCTGCTTGTGAGTCGGCAGGTGCTCTTCCAGGGTTTCCTTCGAGGGGAACCGGTCACCGCAGGTTGGGCATTCGAGCCCGCTCGTAACTCCGCCGGCCCCAGCTAAGGCCTCGTCCTCCTCGGCCGCATCAGGTTTGCCGAGTGCGTCGAGTTCGTTCATGGTCTTCACCTCCTGAGTTCACCATCACTCAGAACGGGCGCCCCGCGCAAGCCCCTGAGCCTCGAGGATGCCTAAAACCATGCCCTCACTGAGATCGCGGGCTTGCTTCATGGTCTCTTTCGACCCCGCTTCCGCTTTCGGCCATTGCGCGACCAAGCGCTCGAGCTCCTCGTCGAAGAGTCCCGAGACCATCTCTGGCGAATGGACAACCGAGCGGCCGCCCGCATCGCTGACCGAGACCTTGTGCAAGATCCGCTGGGCGATCATGTAGCGATAGATGCGGTCGGTCGCCAGGTCTTCCATGTAGCCATCGAGCAAGCTGGCGCCCTTGCCGTTCAACACGCCGTTGCGGTAGCGAATCACGGTGCGAACGGCCGCCCGCGTTCCGTCGAGCGTCCGCTTGCCCACACCCTGCGGGCTGGGTCGCAGGTCCTTGTGAATGTCCGCGTCCTGGCGCCGCGCCTGGACCTGGTTGGGGTAAGGGAACTGGTTGACCGCGATCTCGTTTTGATCGGGATGGCCGGTCCAGGCGCCGTCCATCAGGCTGTTCGCCTCGTTCTTCTTGTCCTGCTCGAGCACCTTGAGCGCGCGCGCGTTGAGCTCCGGATCTTCACGACTGGGATAGAGCGCCGTCATGCCACCGATCGCCAGCATGCCGCGTTTGTGGCAGACCTCGGGCATCACCTCGCGCAGGTTCTGGAAAAAGGCGACATCGTGCGGGATGGTGTTGCGGTCGGGAAGAACCCACGCGGGGTCGTGCAGCGTGAAGTCGATCAGGCTCGCCATGTAGTCCCAGCGGCCGAGGTTGAGTCCCATCATGTGCTCGCGCAGGTTGTAGGCGAACTCTTCCATCTGATAGGCGAGTGGGTGCGATTCCACCAGCGCCATGCATTTGATGTAGTCGGAGGGCCAACCGCGCGCCGCGGAGACGGCCTGAAACAGGTCCCGCCACCAGAGCGCTTCGTCGGCGGACTCTGACTTGGCGATGTAAATCGATAAGGGGTGCTTGAGGCGAGAGGGATCGACCTGGTAGGCGACCAGGGCCACGTCGAAAAGCGCCGCCGCCATCCGCTCGCCCTTGAACACGCCGGCCTGTTCCAGGTGAAGACCGCGCGGGCGCGTCAGGATCACGGTCTTGCTCTCGTTGATGCCGACCTCGCGATCGCGTTTTTTGTCCTGGTAGGTGAGCTCGCCCCGCAAGGCGGCGATGATGTTGCGGGCTCCCTGGGTGATGTTCGGCCAGGCGTTGGCGACGGAGTCTTCCAGGTCCAGCATCACCCCGGGGGCGCCGGAATTCAGCATCTTGACCACCAGCTCCGCATCGTCGGCCGGCCCCGTCATCTGGTTGCGCTGATCCTGGCACCAGCCCGGCAGCGAGACTTTCCAGCTGCCAGTGGTTGCCTCCGAGGGCGGTCGATAGTCTGGGAGGCGGCCCTGATGGGCGGCATCGAGGACGTTGCGCCGCCGGGCGGCAAGCTCCTGCTGGCGTGGCGAGAACGCGCGATGCAGCGGGAGCAGGAACTCGGAGAAGCCGCGGGGCAGGTCGCGTGCCGGATCCAAGTCTGGCGGCGCCTGGTTGACGGGTGGATCCGCCGAGATCACCGTCTTCATCTGCTAGCTCAGAACTCTAGCAGCGGGGGAGGAGGGCGCGGGAGCGGTTAACTGACTCTACGGCTCTGGGTATTGCGCCGCTCGTGTTCTCGTCGCTCGCCCCTCACGGTGACCTGCACCGCCGAGCTCCGATAGATGTAGCCGCGCGTGATCGCCAGCTTCGCCTGCCGCCAGAAGGCTTCCCGTAGCCAGCGGCGTTCGACGACCAGTTCGACACCCTTCATGGAGAGGTGGTCTGCACTCAGGGTGGCGATGGTGTCCGGCCGCTGCGCCTCGCGAACCGCCTCGAGGTCGAGCCCGGGCATCAGCCAGTCGGCTGGGATCTCGAGAGCCGCATCAGAGGTTTCGCCCTGGAGCTCGGGCTGGCTCGCCACATTAGAAGGAACCTCAAATACCCGGCACTCTTGCGACTTTCAGGCTAGGGGAGGGAGGGCTCGGCCGGCGCTTTGGCGCCTTCGAGCGCGTAGGGAAGGTCGATCTCAAAGGCCGATCCCTGGCCGGGCTGGCTGGCGACGTCCACCCGGCCTCCGTGGCCCTCGACCACCTGCCGCACCAGGTAGAGCCCGATTCCGGTGCCGACGACATTGTTCAGCTCCGGGTCGTTGACCCGGTAGAACTTCTCGAACAGCCGGCTACGCGCCGCCGTCGGAATGCCGATCCCATGGTCCTTGACGATCAGTCGGACGCGGCCGTCCGCCCGGTCACCGGTGACCTCGATGTCGGGTGGCCCGGCGCTGAACTTGACCGCGTTCTGCAGCAGGTTGTCGACGGCCGTGGCGAGCCGCTCCGGGTCGCCGACGATGGTCAGCGGCGTGGTCGCGAGCTCGACGTTGACGCTGCCCTGTTTGAGCACCAACTGCGGGCGAACGCGCTCCACCGCGTCCATGACGACCGTTCGCAAGTCGAGCTCCGTCATCTGCTGCTCCACGGCGCCGTCTTCCAGGCGGGCCAGGAGGAGCATTCGCTCGACCTGCCCTCGCATTTCGCTCGATTTATCCATCAGGGTCCGGAGCGCGTGCTGCGCCGCCGGTGGCATCTCGCCGAGCGATCCCTCCTCGAGCAGCGAGGCGTAGCCGCGGATTACGGTGAGCGGTGTGCGTAGCTCGTGCGAAGCGATTTGCATGAACTCGCGTCGCGCCCGCTCCAGTTCGACCAGGGCTTCGGCTCGCCCCCGCTCGCGCTCCAGGGCCTGCCGGGTGTCGACGGCAATGGCGGCCTGCGCGGCGACGAGCTGGAGCCGGCGGAGTTGCTCCGGCCGCAGCCAGCGCGGGCGTCGCCAGTACAACCCGACGAAGCCAACGAATCGCTGCCCGGCGCGCATGGGCAGGAAGATACTTGCCTTAACGCCGGCCAGCTGGGTACCCCGGCGAGCCCAGTCCGGAAGCTTCGCGTCACTCTCTGGATCGGATACGTACACCATCACGTGAGGGTCCGACAGCCAGGCCACCTGGTCCGCGCTCAATGGACCGCCGGTCGGCGCCGCGCTGTCGGGCCATTGGCGTCCGCCGGTCGCCTCGACGTGATATTGCCCGTCGGCCTGCCGCACTCGAAGCGTGGCAAAGTCCGCCTGGCTCAGGTCGACGAAGCCCTGGATGATGCGGTTGTCGACCTCCGTGTCGCTCAGCCCGGCGTCGGTCGGCTGCAGCGCCTCGACCGTGGCCAGGGCTTTGATGGTCTGCTCCGCCTCCGCGTACTGCTCGGCATTGGCGAGCGCGAGCGCGGTCTGCGCCGCGATCGATTCCATGAGACGCAGGTCTTCGTCGCTGAGGGATCGGGCTCCCATCCGAGCCAGAGAGAGCACGCCAAACAGCCGGTCCCCGGTGACCATCGGAACGCTGATGATGCTTTCCGGGATGCGCGTCGTCCCGGTCGGGTACACCATTCGGGAATCCACGCTGGCATCCGGGACGAGCAACGCCCGGCGCGACTGGGCGGCGGTCCCGGAGATGCCCTCACCCAGCGAGAGCGTCACGGTATGCCAGTCGGTGTGCTCGTAGGACTCGGCGCGGGCCACCGACTTGACCAGGATCAGACGCCCGGACGACTCGTCCCAGCGATACAGCCGGAAGTGCTGGTAATCGATGACCCGAAGCGTTGCCTCGGCCACCGTGTTGAGCACCTCCTCGGCATCGAGGCTCTGGATGATGCGCGGGGACACATCCTGCAGGAGGTCCTTGCGCCGCTGCAGCAGCAGCTGGCGGCGCCGGCTGCTGGTGACGAACTGGATCACGGCGGCGGCGGCGAGGATACCTGTCATGAGGCGGACGACATCGCTCGTGGTGCCCAGGCCAAATGTTTCTCCGGGCGCGATGAAGAAGTAGTCGGCGATGACGGCGACGGCCGCGGTCGCCGCAATCGCCGGGCCGCGACCAAGGCGCCAGGCGATGACGCCCACTAGCAGCACGAAAATCAGGAGATACGTCTCCACCCGCGGTATTCCCAGGGCCCAGGCCAGCCCCCCGAGGCCGATCGAGGCGATGCCGACCGCGGCGATGGCGGCCAGATAGGGGAGCGCTCTATCCATCATGTGTTCCGACAATACGGAATCGATTGACCCCGAACCCGGCCGGCCGCCGAGCACCAGCTTGACGATCCGCCGCACGCCCTCGTAGGCTGGAACCCCTCGTGTCACAAAACCCATTCAGGGAGGTATCAGCATGAGGATAGCATGCGTACTCGACACTGACTACGAAGACTCGGAGTTCAAGGAGCCGTACGACGCCTTCCGCAAGGCGGGCCACCAGGTCACCATAATCGGGCTGAAGGCGGGCAAGGAACTCAAGGGGAAGAAGGGCGAGGTCACGACCAAAGCCGAGATCGGCATCGAGCAGGTACGCCCGGATCAGTTCGACGCCCTGTTCATCCCGGGCGGCTACTCGCCGGACCACCTTCGCGCCGACCCGAAGATGGTCGGCTTCACCAAAGGGTTCTTCGACGCCGAGAAGCCGGTCTTCGCCATCTGCCACGGTCCGCAGCTGCTGATCACGGCGCGGGTCGTCAAGGGCCGCAAGCTGACGGCCTGGAAAACCATCCAGGATGACCTGTCCCAGGTTGGCGCCAACGTCGTCGACCAGGAGGTCGTGGTCGACAGGAACCTGGTCACATCGCGGCAGCCGAGTGACATCCCGGCCTTCATCCGGGAGTCGCTGAAGGTGCTGGAGAAAGTCCCGGTCGGGTCCCGCTAGCAGCGACAACGTGAGATGCCGGTGCCGTGCGCCGGCATCTTTTCTATTTAATGGCGGCAATGCCCGCCGCGCGCCCGGTGCGCCACATCCTGCAATCGGCGGCGCCGATCGCCATCGCCGTGCTCGTCTTCGGCATCTCCTTCGGCGTGTTGGCGGTCGCAGCCCATCTGCCAGGATGGTCGGTCGTCCTGATGTCGATCCTGGTCTTCGCCGGGTCGGCCCAGTTCGCGGCCCTCGGCGTCGTCACCGCGGGAGGCAGCGTCCTGACCGCCATCCTCGCCGGCGCCCTCCTCAACCTGCGATACATCGCGACCGGCATGGCGGTGGCCCGATCGCTACCGGGTGGCCGGTTGCGGCGGGCGCTGCTCGGACAGATCGTCGTCGATGAGAGTTACGCGCTCGCGGTCGCGGCCGGCGAACCCGGTCGACCGGACCGGCGGACCCTGCTGGTCGTGGGCGCGACGCTGTACGCCGTCTGGGTCCTTGGCACGCTCAGCGGTACGCTGCTCGGTCCGGTGCTCGGTGATCCCAAGCGGCTCGGCCTCGACGCGGCCTTCCCCGCGCTCTTCCTCGCGCTGCTCTGGCCGATGCTGTCCGGGCGGCACGCGATGCGGTGCGCCCTCGGTGGTGCCGCGGTGGCCTTGCTGCTCGCGCCCTTCACGCCGCCCGGGATCCCACTCGCCGGCGCAGCCGTCGTAGGTTTGTGGCTGGCCCGCTAGCGCTTGTTCTGGTCCTCGGCCTGGCCGGGCTCACCTTTGTCATGCGCGCCGCCGGGCCGATGCTTCCCAGCATCCCGGCCACGGTCACAGCGCGCACCGCGGGGCTGGCGCCAGCGTTGCTGGCGGCCCTGGTGGCGATCGAGCTCACCGGCCCGAACGGCGTGATCCAGGTGGACGTGAAGATTCCCGCCGTGGTCGTCGCCGGCGGCCTGGCCGCCCTGCGCGTCCCCTTCATCGCCTGTGTCATCGCGGGCGCCCTGGTGGCCGCGGGACTCCGGGCGCTTTTCCACCTGAGTTAGCGGCTTGTCAAGCAACGCCAATTCTGGAGAAGATGACAGGGAGGGAAATGGGGACGGGCTCGGGCGCGGGAGGTACATCATGAAAGGCTGGTCGGGGAACGCGGTGAAGTTTGGCGTCGCGTCGGCGGTGGTCACATTGCTCTTGAACTGGATCGGCAATGCGACAGCGAGCGGCGACGCCTGTCACCGCAGCTCGCCGCTGGGCTTGCTGGCGTTTCTGGTCTTCCTGGGACTCATGGGCGCAGCCGGCTTCGTGACCGCAAGAGGCGGCGGAACCATCGGCGCGGCCACCATGGCGGGTCTGGTCGCCGCCCTGATCTCGGCGGTTGGCACGATCATCGCCCTCGCCATCATCGTCGGATCGATCAACGCCAGCTGCGTGGGCAACAACAACACTGGCGTCAGCTCCCAGACGCTGCTCACCGCGGGCGGCATCGTCGCCGGGATCTTTGTTAGCGTCGTCGGGCTTGGCTTTGGCGCAGGCGCAGGAGCCATCGGTGGGTTGATCGGCCGGCGGCCGGCAGCGACGACGACCGTCTAACGTCGGGGATCTATTCCTAACGCTTCTTGGCGTCGACCGCGCGTTGCAGCTGGGCCTTGGACATCCGGGACCGGCCCTTGATGCCACGTTCGCGCGCCTCGTTGCGCAGCTGCGCGTAGGTTCGTCCCTTCGACCCGGAATGTGACCGCAGACCGCCGCGGCGTTCGGAGGAGATGTCTTCAATCGAGGTGCGGCTGGCCTGGCGGGCCTCGCCGGATCGTGCGCGCTCCTTGTTCACCGTCCGGGCGGCGATCTCTTCTGCCTTCTCTTCCTTCGCGCCGCGCTCCTGGAGGCTCTCCTTGATGTGCTCGTACTGACGCTCGCGTTTCGGGTTCCACGCGTTTTGGGGCATAGCGCTCCTCCTCAAAGGTCCTGCTTCTTATCTATCAAGGACCGAGCCCGGGACGCAACTTCCTTACATCCGCTGCCTTTTCCACACCGGAGGCAGCTAGTTGACACGCTGATCGATCTCGCCCATCATGAGGCCGACTTCTTGAGGCGAACGTCTTACCCTACGTCTGGCTACAGCCTCGGGACGCGCGGCCGACGATCGAAGCGCCGGCTGGTTGCGCCTCCGCATCGACGCACCCCCGTGATCCGGCTGGCGATCGTCGCCCTGGTCCTCTTGCTCGGGAGCCGCGCACTCGGCGTCCTGCAGCCGCAGCGCGACCTCCATCCCATCGCGGCCACGGCGCCTACCGCCACCCTGCATCCGGCGGTCGCCTCGCGGCCGGCCACGCGCGCCCGCCCGGCGCCGACGGCCACGCCCTCACCATCGCGGCCGGCCCCGGCAACCCAGCTGCCCCAGGTCAAGGTGCCCGTCTTGAGCGCCAGCTGGCTGCGCACCCATCCCATCGCCGAGGTGCCGGCGATCAAGGGGCGGGCGGCGATCGTCGTCGACCTGACCACGGGGCAGATCCTCTATCAGCAGGACCAGGGCACCCGCTACGCGGACGCCTCACTCACCAAGATGATGACCGCCATGGTCGCCGCCGACCTCGTCCCGCTGGACACTGTGATCACGGTCCCCGACGCCGCGACCCAGGTCGAGCCCAACCACATGGGCATCAGCACGGGGGAGAAGCTAACCGTGCGCGAGCTGATCGACGGCATGATGCTCGACTCCGGCAACGACGCCGCCGAGGCGCTTGCGATGGGCATCGTCGACCGGGCGGCCTTCATCACCTTCATGAACCAGAAAGCCGCCGCGCTGCATTTGCGCGCGACGCACTTCACCAACCCCAGCGGACTCGATGAGACCGATCACTACAGCTCCGCCTACGACCTCGCCGTGATGGGGGCGACCCTGCTCGCCGACTACCCGGACCTGCGCGCCATCGTCGGATCGAAACAGATCTCGATCTACGCGACGCCGCTGCACAAGGCCTTCAACCCGATCAACATCGATCGGCTGCTCTCCACCTACCCGGGGGCGATCGGCATCAAGCCCGGTTATACGGGCGCCGCCGGCTACTGCCTGGCCGCGGCCGCGACGCGCAACGGCCGGACAATCCTTACCGTCGTGCTGGGGAGCACGCAGCATTTCACCGACGCGACAACCCTGCTTGATTTCGGCTTCCGGCATCCAGTAACCCACTAAGATTCGCCTCGGATGGGCGACTGGAGCGAGATTTTCAAGCTGGGGATTCCGTGGACGCATCTCGTCCTTCGGGCCGTCATCATCTACGTGGTCTTCTTCATCGGCCTGCGCCTCTTCGGCAAGCGCGAGCTCGGGCAGTTCACGACCTTCGACCTCGTCCTCGTCTTGCTGGTCGCCAACGCGCTGCAGCCGGCGATCACGGGCCCGGACCAGTCCGTTACCGGAGGCGCGATCATCGTCGCCATCCTTCTCGTCTTCAACCGCGCCGTCGCGATGCTGCGCAGCCGCTGGCCGTGGTTCGATGCGTTGATCGAGCCTCCGCCCACCGTGGTGGTCGCGGACGGCCAGGTCAACCAGGCGGCGCTGGACAAGGAAGGGCTCAGCGAGACCGACGTCGAGATGGCCATCCGGGAGCACGGCGTCGACAAGATCAGCGACGTCAAAGAGGCGGTTCTGGAAAACGACGGAAGCATCAGCGTGGTGACAAAAGGCAGTGGCAACCGCTATCGCCGTCGCCGCCGCGTCCGCTTCCTCAAGCGGTAGCGCCCGTGGCTGAAGAACGCCGCGTCATCACCGTGCTCTTCGCCGACGTCGCGGGATCGACCGCCCTGGGCGATGCGCTCGACCCCGAGGATGTCCGCGTGCTGCTGCGCCGCTACTACGACGTCGCCCGCGAGGTCGTCACCGAGCACGGCGGGATCCTCGAGAAGTTCATCGGCGACGCCGTGGTCGCCGTCTTCGGCTTCCCCCATACCCACGACGACGATCCGCAGCGGGCATTGGCGGCGGCCCTGACCCTCCGCGACCGGGTCCGCGCTGACCCTGGTCTGGGCGAGCGATTACCCATTCGCCTGGGGATCAACACCGGTGAGGTGGTCGCTGCGCGGGAGAGCGCAACCGGTGACTTCCCGCTCAGCGGCGATGCCGTCAATGTGGCCGCCCGACTGCAGCAGGCCGCGGAATCCTGGGGCATCCTCTGCGGTGAGCGAACGGTAGGCAGTGTCCGCGGCGGGTTCGACTTCGGACCCGTGATGACCGTCGAGGTGCGCGGCAAGGCCCAGCCGATCCGGGCCCTGGCATTGCTCGGGCGGGCCGCCGTCCTCCCCGTCGCATCGCGCACGCCGTTGATCGGTCGTGCGGCCGACTTGCAGCAGTTGGAGTTGGTTGCGCGGCGCGCCCTTCACGAGTTGCGGCCGTTCCTGGTCAGCGTCATCGCGCCGGCTGGCGTCGGCAAGACGCGGCTCCTTGAGGAGTTCCTCGACCGCCTCACCTCGATCGAGCCGCGCGCGACGGTCGCCATTGCGCAATGCCTGCCGTACGGGCAGCGGCTGACCTATTGGCCGCTGCGCGGGGTCCTCTATCGCCTGATCGGTGTGTCCGACGACGCCATGCCCGCCGCCGTCCGCGGCGCCATCCGCGCCTGGCTGGAGGGATCGGGGCTGGAGGCGATGCACCGCGAGGTGGAGCTGCTGGCGGCCACCGTCGGGGCGGGCGAGACCGAGGTGACGGACCGGTCGGCATTGCTGGCGGCGTGGCGAACCTTTTTCGAGATCGCGGCGCGTCGCGCGCCACTGGTCCTCGTGTTCGAAGATCTTCACTGGTCCAGCGACAGCTTGCTGGACCTCTTCGAATTCGTGATGCAGCCGCGGGGCGATCTCCCGCTCCTGATGATCGCGCTGACCCGTCCGGAGCTGCTCGACCGCCGGCCGGCGTGGGGCGGCGGGCGCCGCAACTACGTGTCCATCTCGCTCGAACCGCTCAGCGACCGGGACACCGCTCAGTTGATCGAGCAGCTGCTCGAGGGATGCTCGGCCGAACTCGTCGACCGGATCGTGCGGCGGGCAGAGGGGAATCCATTCTTTGCCGGCGAGCTGATCCGCTCGGTCGCCGAGCGCGCCGGCGCTGACCAGCTACCGGATACGGTCCAGGCCACGGTGCTGGCTCGACTCGACCTGCTCGCCCCGGAGGAGCGGCGGGTCATTCAGCTGGGCTCGGTGTTCGGACGAGCGTTTCGACCACCGGGCCTCCTCGCGCTGGAACCGACCCTCGAGGGATTGGACCAGGTGGTCGACCGGCTGGTGGACAAGGATCTCCTTCGTCCCACGGGGACCGATATCTTCGCCTTCCGCCACATCCTGATCCGCGAGGTGGCGTTCCAGACCTTGACCCGCGCCGAGCGTGGGCGCCTTCATGCCGCTGCCGCCGCCTGGCTCGAGGGGCTGGCGGGTGAACGCGAGGATTCGCTTGCCGAGCTAATTGCTTATCACTACCGGGAGGCGGCCACTATGGCGACGGCGCAACGACCGGGCGAGGCGGAAACCGAACGGATTCGGAGGAAGGCGGTTGATTGGCTCGGTCGCGCCGCCGATGTCGCGGCCGCGGGCGCGGCGAGCGTGGAAGGGTCACGTCATTTGCGCAGCGCCATCGAACTCGCCGAGCCAACCCGATTACCCGACCTCTACCAGCGCCTCGGCGAGATGGCCGAGTCGGGCGCGGTGATCATCGACGCGTTTCAAACCGCCTTGCGTCTCTGCCGCGAGCAGGGCCGCCCGCCGACCCAGCAGCTAAAGATCCTCGCCGGGCTCCTCACCACCTACATGCGGTTTCAGGGCTCTGTGGCCGACCGCCTCCCAGAGGAGGCGATGGCGGAACTCCGTCGTGATGCTCGGGCGGTCGCGGCCCAGGTCACCGATGAACGAGTTCTGGCCGCCTACCACGGCGCCGAGGGATTCTTCCCGTTTTGGACTCGCGCGGCCGGCCGACTCGCCTCGCCAGCGGAGATCGCCGAAGCGGATGCCAGCGCGGAACGGGCGCTCGACATTGGCCGCCGGCTCGACGACCCGAACCTGCAGAGCATGGCGCTCGACGCGCTGGCAGGGACCGGCCAGATCCAGGATGACTGGCGCCGGAGTCGCGAGTATTCATGGCAGCGGCTGGCGTTCCAGGATCGGCTCGAATTGTTTGAAAAGGTCGACGCCCACAGCATGGTGGCCTGGAGCTCCGCGCTGTTGGGTGACCTGGACGAGGCCGAGCGAGTGTCGGCGGAGGGCCTCGCCCAGGTGCAACCGGGACAGGTGCCGGCCGTCACGCTCCATTTGGTGGCCTGGCGGACCTACACGCTGACGCTGCTTGGACGATGGGACGATGCCATCGCGATGGCCCATCGCGCGCGCCAGCTCTTGATCGAATCCGGCCAATCCTCAGCGGGCTACGCTCTCCGGGGTTTCATGGCCGCGGTCGATGTCGCCCGAGCCCGACAGGACGAGCGCCTTGTCGAGCTGTTTGGCGTGATCCACGATGACATCTCCGCCGCCTTTCCGAAAGGCACGGACTTCGGCCGCTGGCTTGGATACGGCAAGAGCAATCTCCAGTCATGCCAGGACGCCGTGGAGCATTTCCTCCTCGAACCGCGCCTCCAGATGGAGCGACTCGAGCGAGGGTTGAGCATGCTGCTCGATCAGGACCGATTGCCATCAACCGCGGGGCTGCTCTCCGTCCTGGAGCTTTGCCGCAGGCACGAGTATCCGTTGCTGGAGGCCCAGGCCGAGCGAGCCCTGGGCCGGGCGAAGCGCGAACCCAGCCGGCTGAATCGGTCGATCAGCCTCTTCGATCGCTC
>Ga0209057_1002818_pt1 | contig 13156 bp, 9 predicted proteins | sample GraSoiAngelo_146_FD_185903 | JGI IMG/M metagenome (GOLD analysis project Ga0209057, IMG submission 185903) | Grasslands soil microbial communities from the Angelo Coastal Reserve, California, USA - 14_1009_05_30cm (SPAdes) (version 2) | ecosystem: Environmental > Terrestrial > Soil > Grasslands ... | reverse complement strand
CTCCGTGCATGTGCCTCCGCCAGACGGATCAGCAACCGCCTACTATGAAGTTCGTCAGAAGCACGGATTTGATTGGCCAGTGGCTACTGCAACGGTGGCGTTGTCGACCATAGCCAAGAAAGTGACGGCAGCGTCGATCGTCCTAGGACATGTCGCTCCAACTCCTTGGCGTTCGAGGGAAGCGGAAAACCTGCTTACGGGACAAACCTTGGACGAGAGTATTGCGGCCTCGGCGAGCGAGGCAGCTTTGAAACCAGCCAAGAGCCTTGGCCAGAACGGATACAAGATTCAGGTTGCCAAGGTTGCCCTGAAACGAGCCATACTACAAGCTGCAGGGTTCGACGTTCCACCTTCGCACCCTGCGCTGGCCTAGACTATGGACAAACGGCCGATGCTCACGCACGCGGAGCGATTCAATCGCAATCATAGCGATCTCTGTCCGGCACTTACTTGGAAAGGACAGTTCACGCCCGCTGCACCCGACCCCAGCGTTCCCGCCACCACTGATCATCAGTATTGGTGTGTCTACACGCAAACATGCATCGGGCCGGACAATCAGATAGTTGAACCCTATGTTTGCTCCAACCCGAAGCGGAGCTGCCACCAGACGGCAGTGCGCCTGCACCAATAAGCTCCAACGCTGTAGCGTGATGGAGAGAGAGGCACGCCCAGCAAGCAGGAGGAACGGTTGGCTACGGCGAGCGCCTGAGAAGCGTTCTGGAGGTACAAAGCAACTTCCGACCTAGCCCTGTTTGGCCGAGTCGCGATTCGAGCCGTCATCGCCAGCGGCCCACCCGTCAGGCGCAGGGTGGGTCGTCCTAATGAACTCCTTCAGTAATTCGTTCTGCACCGGCTTGTCCACCGCCGGAGTGGGAACACTCATCCCCGTGAGCTGTAGAGGGACGGGCAGGGACTTGATTTCCTCCAGATAGTCGCAAGGCCCAATCTCCAGCATGGTACAAAACGAGCAAGATCCGCCGGGACGGGTTAAGTGTTTTGTAGCCGGATTGTATTGGAAACGTCCCGCTTGGGCGCTGGCCTTAAGCTTTTGGATGACCCTCGGCTTAGCGGTCGCCCAGCTGACCGGATCCCCCGTCGGATGGGGCGCGAAAATGACCTCCGCATCAAGCTCCGTGCCGTTCGGAAGATCGCCGTACTTAAGCCGGATGTCGCGATCAAGCAACGCCGTGACGGGATCATTCACATTGGGATTGCCAGCCGAAAAGCGCCCCTTGAGAGCTCCCATGAAGGCGTTCGCGGTACTCTGGCTAAACACCAGAAGCAGTGTAGGCAAGCTTTGGAATAGTTGCCTGAGGAAATACTGCCGGGTGTGAAAACATTCCTCCACGATGCCAGCCTGCTGTGCCAGAGTCATTGGAGGTAGGCTCGGGTTGCTGGGATCGGCTCTGGTAGTCCACTTCGCCGAAGGACAGGCGATCATGTTGCCGTAGGAGAGGTCTTCCCCAATCGTGAGCTTGTGGTCGGCGGGGAGACTCAATGCCACAGCCACTTCCTCAAGTAGCGACTGGTAGGCCTGATACATTTTCTGATCCTGCAATTCCACGCGAATCGTTCGCAGTCCATGGTCGTCCTGGGGGACGGCAAGTTCCAGTTTCGATCCCGGGGGAGCGTCTTGAGGACCTCCTCCGAAGGCCGTATAGTCGGCCTGTGGAAGTTGCAGCTTGGCGACTTCGCGATAGCGAAAGTAGTGCGCATATTGTTTGAAATCGTCAAACATCGGGTTGATGGAGTTTTGAGTGTTGGGCCACCAGCCGGGCAGGTTTGGGTTGATGCCCACGGCCATCAGTGGCGCTTTCCGGCAACCGCTCAGTAACTCAGGGATCAGAGGCGCTCGCCCCAAGTATTGGCTTTTTTGCAGAATGCCGCGCTGCAGAGGAGGTCCGGAGGTTTCATAGTCATAGCTGTGATAGGTACCCCAACTTCGGAAATAGGAACAGGGGTGTGGTTGTTGGCCTGGTTCCTGGGCCACGCGAAGTGCGTTGCAAGGCATCACTTCAAAGACTAATTCGACTTCCGTTGGAACTCGGCTGTCGCTCATACACTCCAGCTACAGTCCGGCGATGATGCCCCAGCAAGCCAGAGCGCTCATGACGGTAGTCCAATAGCCATAGCCCTTGTAGTAGTAAACTGCCCACATGACCTGCAGACTCTGCGACTTGGGCAAGTCCTTGAGGTCGCCATTGATCTGCGGGTCCGAGCAGTTTCGCACCACGGCCCAAAAGGGTGTGGAGCGACCGGAATTCTTGCGTTCTTCAATGCAAAGTCCGAGTACGGCATCGCCCATTTCGACAGCGCAACCCTCTAGATCGAGGCGATTCTTGGAGGTGCCGTACTCAAAGTAGTCGGTGGTGAGGATGGGGTGGAATTTGGGCATGCGCACTTTGCCGTTGACCGTCTGTCCATCCAGCCAGATATCTGGAGTGTCCGGGCGAGAGGGCTTGGGATAGCCTCCTGGCGGCGTCGTGAAGCTGACCGTGGGGGGTAGCAGTTCATCTGGCTGAGCCAGCTTGTCTTTAAAATTCGCCATAAGCTGCACGGCGGCAGCCAGTTGCGTTTCAGGCAGGTTCCAGTCGGACTTATAGACGCTGTTTTTAAACGGGGCGTTCCTAAATTCTTGCTTTACTCGGAACTTGGCCCCGCGCGTGACAGCAACGTCTCCCAGGTCCTGTTCTGCGTAGACGCCCCCGGCAGTACCTGTAGTCAAGAAAATCTTGGGTTTAACCTCATCAATTAACTGATGAAATAAATCCTTCACTGGCAAAGTGGCATTGCCGGGGCTTCCCGGAGGAGTTTCCATGCTGTCCTGATTCAAGTGCAGCTCGGATTTGAACAGCAACACCGATTTGTTTCCGATCTTGGACGGAAAATAGCTCCCCAGCCGCTGGGCGACCTTTGCTGGAGCTCCCTTGCGGATTTGCGGATCGTACTGAGCGTAGTTTCTGTTATAGCGATACCAATGATCTTTGGTGAAACCGGGCGTATGAACGTCCGCCAAAGCGCCCACCTCATCCACGGTCCAAGTAACCACCAGAACGTCAGCCGGCGGGAGCGGCGCGGATGGGTTCGGTGCAGGATTGATCGGCTGAGGAACAGGAGCGAGCCCCGGAGGAAAAGGGATTCCGAGCTTGGCACCCGGAGCCGCCGCCAGCTGCAACTTCTCGGGCGCGGGATGCAAGTCCAAATCGACGTCAGTGATTCCCGAAGAAAGCAGCTCCCGCGCTAGGGCCAATTCGAAATCATACTGAGCCATATCACCTCACGTCGCTCTGCCGGTTCTGCGTGATCTCGCGCCAAAGAATGGCCCCAAGTCACCGCGACCGGCAAGTTCGAAAAAGGAAACCCCGGCCCCGGAGTGACGATCCTAGACGAATCGAAGCCTGAAATCTCACTGAGGCCAAGTCCTGAAGTAGCGCACTTATAGAACCATAGAGCTAAGATGTCAACTGTAAATTATTGAGGCTGTAAATTATTGAGGCCTATTGAGGCGTCTAAATGATGGTTGCTCCTGCCCAGGGCCATCTATTCTGATTTGGAGATCAGAAATCTTCGCAGCGCCACTGTTCGTGGAGCGCGGTCTGCGCGCGTCAATTCCTTTCCGGAATGGTAAGGTGGTCGGCACTGCCACTGCATCCGTGTGCAGAACACGATCGAAACCCCTCTTCCCGAGTTTTTTCGAACGGCGCAGGATCTGATGTTTGGTTCGGAGATTATGGGAGGTAGCCGTGAGGATGATTTTTACCTATCTCCCGCTGCGTCTGTCCGCTGGAAGATCGGCGAGCAAGTTGAGCGGGCACTGAAGAACCACGTGGCGGATCCGAAGGAGGCCTCCGCGAACTGCCGAAGGACCCAGATCGGTCCTGCCTGTTCAAAAGAAGTTTATAATCACGGCATGATCAGCGGCCCGGTTCAAAGTCCACTCCGAACCCAGCAGGGGGTCGACTTGGCCGTCCCACATTCCTTCGCGACACTTGGCCTTGGAAATCGTACTGCCGAACAAATCCAGCTTGGCCAGAGTGGTACGAGGGTCGTTCGCAATTGAGCGTTTTCGCCGGGTCCTGTCATGGCTTTGGCCATGGACGCCGATTGCGTAACTATCGTCAGCGATCTTTGGCTGCGCAAACCTCGGCGAGACGCACTGCCGGCGACGGTATGAGGATAGTTCGAGAAGTATCAGCAAGCTGGGTCGGATGCTAACAGGGATGCAGGACACATTGACTCGTTTGCGGAATAAAGTCGGCGAGAGCTTGGCGCACGCGACCTGGAGCGCTTGGCATTGCCGATCGGTTGGGACGTCTCTTGCGCGTACGGCCTGGCCTGCTACGGTGGAGCATTGTCGTGTTGGTGTCCCATGGGGATTTATCAGCGCCGGTGCAGTATCATTTGGCGCTCCCTTCTGGTTCGACACGTCGATCAGCCATGAGGAGCACTCTAAGAACTGCACTCAACGATTTGGGCCAGCCAATTGCGAATCCCAGCTGATCGCTTCGAAAGGAGATAATTCATGTCGCCATCCGAATCAGGGCCGGCCGGCGTAGGACTGCCAGTCGGAGCAAATGCAAACACCGCGCTAACCGTCGAAGACATCAAACGTATTATTGCTGAAGCGCAGTCTTCGGGCGCAGATTCGGTAAGTTTAGGAATGCAGATCTTCCGCACCTTAGGAGATGACATCAACACTTCTGGCGCACTCGTCAGCCAGGCGCTGCTCGAGTCGAATGTAGCCGTCCGGGGTCCACTGGCTGCGCTTCTTACCGCCGCTCAGACGATCACAAAGACGGGCACCCAGGTGCAGATCACCAATGGGCAAGAGACCAAGACAGAAATCGGCGGGACACCCATTCGTTTCAAAGAAGCGGTTAGCTTCGAGGTGGTGGACGATGGAGGGCTACCTACCCTCAGAAACATTGTTGGCGTGGGCGCCCACAAATTCCTCTGGCTGGACATCACCGAGATTCAACTGAAACAGAACCAAGGACAACGAGTGATTCACGTGGTGACCTCTGGCGGCAGTCGAGATTTCGTCTTGTGATTGAACGGATCACGGTGGAGGTTTACACGCAAGCGCTCAGTCAAGACGATAACCGGATGGTGGTCCAGGGATCGATGGCCCAGCGCAGAACGCAACCACTGCGATCGGCTTCCGAGCGAGTCACTTCTTTGACGAGTCGGCCATGGTGGGCCTTCGTCAATTTCCCACTCGGCCGCGGTTCCACCAGAAACCGGTAATTCCCCTCCGCCAAAAGAGTTAGGTTGCAAAAGCACAGGTCCGGCCTGCAAGCTGATAGGCATGCCGGAACTGCCGGATATCGCCGCCTACATCACTGCCCTCGAACCGCGCATCCTCGCGCAGCCGGTCGAACGAGTGCGACTGGCAAGCCCTTTTCTGCTTCGAACGGCGCAACCCCCAATAACGAATGTGCAGGGCCGCGTCGTCCGCGAACTGCGGCGAATCGGCAAGCGAATCGCGATTGGAGTGCAAGGCGATCTCTGGCTGGTGCTGCACCTGATGATTGCTGGCCGTTTGCACTGGCGGCACCCCAAGGCAATGCTGGTGGGCCGCCGGAGTCTAGCAGCCTTCGATTTTCCCAGCGGCTCTCTCGTGCTTACCGAAGCAGGCACAAAGCACCGCGCATCGTTGAGTGTGTTAACTGGCGAGGACGGCTTGCATTCCGTCGACCCAGGAGGAATCGAAATCTTCAAGAGTGATCTTTGCTCGTTTTGCGAGGCACTCAGGGCCGAAAACCGCACGCTCAAGAGAGCTCTTACCGATCCGCGCCTGGTCAGTGGGATCGGCAACGCGTATTCGGATGAAATCTTGCACGCAGCACAACTGTCGCCTATCGCGCTCACGCACAAGCTGGAGCCGCACGAATGGGAAAGGCTGTTCGCTGCGACGCGCCATACCCTCGGGCTGTGGATCGACCGGCTGCGCGCAGAAGCGCAGGCTGGCTTTCCCGAAAAGGTGACCGCCTTTCGCAAGGAAATGGCGGTTCACGGACGCTATGGAGAGCCTTGCTTGAGGTGTGGAGAAAGGATTCAGCGGATTCTCTACGCGGACAACGAAACGAACTACTGTGCTCGATGCCAAACTGGTGGAAAAGTTCTTGCGGATCGCGGTTTGTCTCGCCTTTTGCGATCGGACTGGCCGCGCACCCTCGAGGAACTCGAGGCTCTCAAGCGCCGCTAGAAGTGAAGACCCTGCCGTTCAAAGGCCTTCGCGCCGGATAGCATTTTCGGTATGGACAGTTGTTCCGGCGGTTGACCGAGCCAAAGACCGGCCTACTTCTCTATTTCAGAGGCCCAATTCAAAATGATCGACAACGGCGCCGAACTCGGCTCATCCACTCTTGCGTTGATTAGAGATTTCTGGCCATCGACGGTCAAATCGTACCAAAACAGATCCATGGCGGAAATCGGCTGTCGTGTGTGTGTCTGAAACAGCGCCACGCCTGCACCCAGCGGTGCAATGATCTCATAAGGCCCGAGTTTTGTACCCGCTGCCAGCGTCATAGGTGGTGGTGATTATAACCTTGCGGAATCTTCGCACGGCATCGCAGGCATGACGCGCGGCTATGGTCGAGTAGGCATGCCGGGCCTTTCGAGAGAGTGGGGAGCCATGGCTTGGTTATTTTCCTGCCTCGGGCTGCGTCAGCATCAGTGCGGGAACCTCTTGTTGTTTCACCAGGTTGTTGTAGGCCGCTACTGCGGTCGAGACAATCGCCTTCCATTTTGCCAGTTGTTCATCCACCGCTTTTCTGAGCATATCGAACACCTCGTAGGACTGCTTCGTGGGGGCCGAATCCGCGCTCCCCACGACACCACTCAAGGCAACCAGGTGGTTGTTCAAACGAACCGGGAAATTGAGCACATCCTGACCGCTCTTGGCCTTGGTCTGGATAAGCGCTTCTTCCACCTCGGTCATCTCGGTCTCGAGCCTCTTGCCGGCATCGGCAATGGCCTTGGCGCGAGGGTCGCTCTTCAGGCGCTTGTTAATCGTATGGATCTGCTCGCGAAGATCGCGAATTTGGATGATGGTATCGTCCGTTTCTGTGACCAAGTCACGGATCTTGAGAAGCAGATCGAATTGCTTGGCCAGATCCTCCTGACCGATCTTCAACCGCGGATCAGCCTTGATCTCCAGCGGCGCAGTGTAACTCTTGCCTAGCACCGTCAACCGTACCTGGTAGGCGCCCGGCAGCGCTTCTGGACCGTCGGTGTTGCCGCCCCAGAGTGGCGCGTGTGGCACCTTCGTCGCTCCCTCGTAGCGCAGGTCCCAGACGAAGCGGTTCAGGCCCGCGTCGGCAGGCAGGCCGCCCGCATTGCGGTCGCGGCTGAAGAAGTCTTCCTCCTCGTCGCTGGCTGGCTCTTCCTTCTTAGGGTATTTGCGGATGACCTTTCCCGAGGAATCCAGTATCTCCATAGTGATTTTTGGGGCCTCGTCGGCATCAGTCTTCTTGCCTTCTGAGGAAGTCGACGGGGTGGCTTCCGTTTTTGCCGATGCGCCCTCAGCACCACCACCAGAAGCCTGCGGTTTCGCCTGGTCTGGCCTCTTGAGGGAAGCTCTTAACCAATAATTAATGACGGCTCCTGCCGGCGGATTCTTTCCAACACTGCCGCTGGGGGCAAAAAACGAACCCCGGAAGACCGTATGATTCGCTGAGGTGGGCGTGAACAGGTGAGCCTCCTGCTGCGGAATCGAATCTTCGTATTGCTCAAGCGGAGCAATGTCATCCAGCACCCAGAAGCTGCGTCCGTGCGTGGCCACCACCAGGTCAGCGTTCTTAATCACCAGGTCGTTTACCGGGGCCGCCGGAAGATTCAGTTGAAGCGGCTGCCAGTGCGCGCCATCATCGAAAGAAACGTACACACCCTGTTCGGTTCCGGCGAAAAGCAAACTAGGACGCCGGGGATCGACCCTGACGGCATGGACAAAATCGTTCGGGGGAAGCCCCGCGACCAGTTTGGTCCAGGTCTTGCCAAAATCTGTGGTCTTGAACACGTAGGGTGCGAAGTCGTCCAACTTGTGGCGTTCGACGGTGAGATAAGCGGTGCCTGCTTCACGCCAAGAAGCCTCGATCATGCTCACCGTGCCCCAGTCCGGCATGGCCTTGGGGGTGACGTTCTCCCAATGCTCGCCACCATCGCGCGTGAGTTGAACCAATCCGTCATCGGTTCCTGCCCAAATCAGAGCCTTCTGTACGGGTGATTCCGCGACCGAGAAGATCGTGTCATAGACCTCGACACCGGTGTTGTCTTTGGTGATGGGGCCGCCTGAGGACAACTGTTTTGACTTGTCGTTGCGCGTCAGATCGGGACTGATGATCGTCCAGCTCATGCCGCTGTCGGTTGTCTTGAACAGCACTTCGCCCGCGAAGTACATCGTCTTGGGGTCGTGCGGTGAAAAAGCGATGGGCTCGGTCCATTGGAAGCGGTGTTTGACGTCGCCTGCAGACCAGCCGATCGGGTTCACCGGCCAGGGGTTGATGGCCTGCTCTTCGCCCGTGCGATGATCGTAGCGGGTGATCTCGCCACCGTAAGAGCCGGCATACACGATCTCAGGGTCCGTCGGGTCGGGTGCGATGTAGCCACTTTCGCCGCCACCCACGTCATACCAGTCCGGGCGATCAATCGCGCCTTTTGCGCTGGCACTGGCGATGGCCACAGTGGAGTTGTCCTGTTGGGCGCCGTACATGTAATACGGGAACCGGTTGTCGGTAATCACATGGTAAAACTGCGCCGTGGGCTGGTTATACACACTGGTCCAGGAATCGCCGCCGTCGGTGGAAATAGTGGCGCCGCCATCGTTGCCATTCGCGAGACGCTTGGGATTCGTGGGATCGATCCACAGCGCGTGATGATCTCCGTGTGGCGCGCGGATTCGGCTAAAAGTCTTGCCTCCGTCATTGGATCGATACGCCGCAGTGTTCAGGATGTACACCGTATCTTCTGACTTTGGATCGGCAAAAATGTGCGAGTAGTACCAGGCCCGCTGGCGAAAACGGTGGTCGTCGGTGGTTAAGTGCCAGGAATCGCCGCCGTCGTCCGAACGATAAATTCCGCCCTTCTCTGCCTCGATGACCGCCCAAACGCGGTTGAAGTTTGCGGCGGAGACCGTGATTCCGATGCGGCCCAGGATACCCTCGGGCAGTCCGTGTCCTTTGAGTTCTTTCCAAGTTGTTCCGCCGTCTCGGGAACGATAAAGGCCGCTTCCTGCGCCGCCGCTATCCAGACTCCACGGAGTGCGCCGAGCTTGCCACAATGCAGCGAACAGGACATTGGAGTTGCTGGGATCGAACACCACGTCGATGGCCCCGGTCTGGGCATCCTTATAGAGCACCTTCTGCCAGGTCTTGCCGCCATCCTGCGTGCGGAAGATGCCGCGCTCTTCGTTGTCGGCAAAGGGATGTCCGAGCGCCGCGACAAAGGCGATGTCAGGATTCTTGGGGTGCACGGCGAGGCGTCCGATGGCATGCGTGTCCGCAAGCCCAACAAACTTCCACGTCTTCCCGGCGTCGATCGACTTGTGAACACCGTTTCCACCAACGATGTTGCCGCGAATGCACGCCTCTCCCGTGCCCACATAAACGACATTGGGGTCAGATTCGGAAACCGCTATCGCCCCGATCGCCGGCGATGCATCCTTCGTCTTGTCGAAAATTGGTTTCCAGTTGAGGCCACCATCAGTCGTCTTCCACACGCCGCCGGCGGTGGAGCCAAAGTAATAAACGTTATCCTGTCCGACGACGCCTGACACCGCGACCACGCGCCCGCCACGAAATGGGCCGACCAGGCGATACTGCAGACCTTTCCACGGGTTCTTGTCCTCGCCTTCTTCTCTCTCTTTCTGAGTGTCAGCGGTCTGCGCCCCGGCAGTCTCTGCCTGCTTCTGGCCGGAATCAGGGGTCTGCTTCGGCGGGTGTTTCTGCGCGAACACTGGGGTACTAAGACATGCAACTAGAAGAGCGAGCCAGGTCGTTCTCAAGTTTTTGTTCCTCCGGAAACGTAAACGATACATGCGGCAGCCACACCTTCTCAACCGGAAAGATTGCTGTTGTCTAGTTTTGTGTTTGCGAGTCGGAGCGACGCGGGAGCGCTTCTAGCGAAGCACTGCCAGATTTTCCTGCGATCGCCGTTTTCATGCCCATGGCCCAGGCCTTATCCTTGCCCTTCCAAGAATGGCAACTCAACCCCCTGACAATCTTACTGGCGCTTACTGGCGGCAATCATGAAAACTATTGCGACGAATTGCGCCGACTTGAGGCCGATTCGAATACGCGGAAATGAAATTGGAGCAGAGCAGGCAGGTGTTCTGCCACGTAGACCCAATTGTGACCCCCGGGGTAGAGGTGAAACTCGTGGGGAATGTGACGCGAGTCAAGCGTTTTGTCCAGAGCTACGGCACCGGCGTCGAAACCAAAATCGTCTTCGGAGCCGCAATCAAAGTAGATCTGCAATCCGGCGAGACTCGCCGTGCGCGCGATGGTCAGGGGGTCGTTGTGTTTCCAGAAGACGGGGTCGAGCGGAGAACCAAAGACGTCACCGAGAATCCGCGACCTGGCAAGCTGGCGCGAATCGCTGGCTGCGACTGTGGGAATTTTCTCAAGCAGGGCCGCGCTGTGGGCGCCAAGGGAAACGAAGAGCTCCGGATGAAGGAAGGCCAAATGCAGCGCGCCGTATCCGCCCATGGAAATTCCGGCTATGCCGTGAGAGGCGCGCCCGGCCCTGGTGCGATAGCGTTTTTCGATCTGCGGCAGAAATTCTCGGAGAAAGAAATCCTCATAACGACGGTGGCCGTCGCGGGAATTTATGTAGAAGCTGGAACCCCCATCCGGTGTGACGATTAGCAAATCACCGAGCTGATGGCGCTCCCAAAGGTCCTCGACGAGATTGAAACCGCCGGAATGGATGAGCATTTGCTCGTTGTCACCGAGGCCGTGAAGAAGATAGAGGATGGGATACCGGCGCGTCTTTTCCGCGTCGTAGCTAGGTGGCAGGAGCACGCAGTAAGCGACCGGATGACCTAGTATTTTGCTAGCTGCGGAAAGACATTCTGCCCGGCCCGTCGCAAAAACGGCGTGATCAAAGGCGAGGCAACCCAAAAATAGCACCACCCCTCGAAGCAGCCGGGATCTATTCATACCGCAAGGCCTCGACGGGGTTGAGACGCGCGGCGCGCGTTGCGGGATAGAGCCCGGCGACGAGGCTCACGAGGATGGCGAAGGCAATCGCACTCAGGACCAGCCACCACGGCACGGAGAACACATGGGCCGGAGGCAAATTTTGGCGCTGCAGATAGAGATTGGTACCCCAGGTCACGATTTTGCCGATGAGCCAGCCGATACCCACGCCGAAGACCCCGCCCAGCAGACCCATGACTCCGGCTTCGACGAAGAAGAGCTGTTTCACGTCCCGATCGGCGGCGCCGAGCGCCTTGAGGATTCCGATTTCGCGCCGGCGCTCAAGAATGGCCATTACCAGAGTGTTGATAATACCGATGGTGGCGACGGTGAGCGCCAAACTACCGAAGATGGCGAGGAGAAGATCGAAGATGGTGAAAAAGAGGCGTAAATTGCGGGTGGCGTCGAGCAAGGAAAAGGTGGAGAAGCCCATGTTCTTGATAGAGGTTTCAATCGCTTCCACCTGGGAGGGGCTCCTGGCGCGAACCGTTAGGTTTGCATAGCTTGGTTTGCCGTTCGATGTGCGCACGGCATCCCTCAAATCATTCACTTGTGCCGCCCGCAGCGCCGACGCAACCTCAAGCGGGATGAACAAGCGGCCGTTACCGTAACCGGCAAACCCGGCGGCCGGTTCGGTCTCGACAATGCCGACAATGCGGAGTTTCTTCTCCCGAGGAACAATGGAAAAGCCTTCGCTGGCACTGTCATGGGGAGACGTAACCGCGGAGCGGTCGACATTTCCGGCGCGCGGCGGATCTGCCGGTACAGGTTGGGGCGCGAGCGGCTGGCGCTCGACGTAGCGCACCACGAGCTCCTTGCCGATCAGCGTGGAAGGCTGATCAGATAAATCCTTCGCAAACTCGATCTGCAGAATGGCCTCATCGGCGGCCGGACGCGAAAAAAAGCTGCCCTGCATGCCATCGTAGGCGCCATTCCCACGGGCAGAAGCAGGCACACCCGCCACGACCGTGGAATAGGGATTGCCCGCGTAACGTACTTCCGTGGGGAAGCGAATCTGCGGATAAACTTCGATGACATTCGGCAAGCGTTCCATTTCCTTGCGGGCGTCTTCGTCAAGAGATCGCACTTTTTGCGGGGACGCAGATTTTTCCGTAGTGGGGCGGTTGAAATCACGAAGGTTGCGACGCAAGGTGACCAGCACCGTATCAAACAAACCGGAATTGGCCAGGCGCTTTGAGGCCAGCTCTTGCAGGCCGACGCCCAGCGAAAGCATGGCGACCAGTGAGGCCACGCCGACGGCGACTCCCAGCGTCGTCAGTGAGTTGCGCAAGATGGCCTCGCGCAGATTGCGGAGAGCGAGTTCGCCGAGGTCGCTGGCTTTCACGATTGCACCCCGTCGCTCACCAATTTGCCGTCGGCAACAGAGGCAATGCGATCGGCAAATTTTTCAGCGAGATGACGTTCGTGCGTGACCAGCACAATGGTCATTCCGAGTGATCGCTGGATTTTACGCAGTAAGACCATGATGGATTCACCGGTGGCGCTGTCGAGATTGCCGGTTGGCTCGTCGGCCAGCAACAAGGCAGGGCGATTCACCAGTGCCCGCGCCATCGCAGCCCGTTGCTGTTCCCCACCGGAAAGCTCACTCGGGCGATGTGTCAAACGCGTTTCCAGACGCACGTGCTCAAGAGCCTCCCGCACGCGCCCCGCGCGCGCACTGCGATCCACTTCGGCGAGACGCAAGGGCAGTTCGACGTTCTCCTCAAGGGTCATGCGCGGAAGGAGGTTGAAAGACTGAAAAACCATACCGACGGTGCGGCTGCGATAGCGCGCCAGCTCGAGCGGGTTCATCTCGGAAAGATTACGGCCCTGCGCGAAGATGGCGCCGGAGGAGGGGCGATCCAGACCCGCCATGAGGTTTAAGAGGGTGGACTTCCCCGAGCCGGAGCTTCCGAGCAGCGCCAGGAATTCCCCGGCTGGGACGTCTAGTGTGACGT
>Ga0209057_1002814_pt1 | contig 13167 bp, 12 predicted proteins | sample GraSoiAngelo_146_FD_185903 | JGI IMG/M metagenome (GOLD analysis project Ga0209057, IMG submission 185903) | Grasslands soil microbial communities from the Angelo Coastal Reserve, California, USA - 14_1009_05_30cm (SPAdes) (version 2) | ecosystem: Environmental > Terrestrial > Soil > Grasslands ... | reverse complement strand
AACTGGAACCCTCGGGATATTGAGCACGATGTTCCTCGTCGGCTGGACCTCTGCTATGCGCTTCAGTCAGCCCCGCAGCAGCTACGATTCTTCAGCCACCCGGTGCCGGCCGGGGTGCAGACAATTTTCCCGACAGGGCTCTACACCATCCGTATCAGAGTGGATGCCGAGAACGCCGCCCACGTCGAGGGCACCTTCGACATCGACTTCACCCATGGGTGGAGCCAGATCACGATCACGGTGGCCTGAAAGGTCGCGCAGCGGTGCCTGCTGTCCCGGCCTGACGCGCCACTCCGCCGATGAACACCGCCCCTCGTCGCGCTCTCCTGCTCGCCGCCCTCGCCGCCGTGCGCGTGAAGACTCAGGCGCCCGAGTTTGCCATTCTCCACGCCTGGCTCGACTCCTGGTCTGGCCTTGGCCTGATCGTCCTCGGCATGCACCGCCACGGCTACGACCTGTCGCTGACCCACGATAGGAACGGCTGGCGGGCGACCTTCCTCCACCGGAGCCACGTCCTATACCCATGGGTCGGGCAGGTGCTGTGCTGGTGGCCGACGCCATGGCGAGCCATCCAGGAGGCCGCCTGGCGGGCGCTGAGCACGCCGTTCGCCCGGGATTACTCCGTCATCGACGACTCGCTGCAGTAGGCTGGCGACCACGCGGGGCAATTCGGGTCGGCTCCGGCGGAGTCACTCACGGCCGTCTGTACCGCTACCCGCAGTCGCACGCCCATTGCGACTCACTCCGGCGAGATGACGAGCGAGCCTGGGAACTCCGACGCGACCATTCGAGCGTCGGACACCGCCCGCGGATGCCAAGGTTCGGTGTGAGGCCCGCCGCCCGGACATGAGCGACCGCCGCGGCGTGCTCCCGCGAAGCCACTCGTCGCCGAATTCCCGCACGTAACGCTGGGCCAGGACACGTCCGACGTCCAGCGTGCGGTGGTAGAAGATCCTTAGTTCCCGCCCATCTTTTCTCCGCCCACCTGCTCCTTCACGAGCCGGTCGGCAACTTGCTCGATTTCCATCTCCAGGTCTTTGGCGCTGACACGTCCGAACAGGTCGAGAAGGCGAGCGATCGAACCGGTCCACCCCGTCTGGTGGCTGGCGCCGAGCCCCGCTCCATTGTCACCGTGGAAGTATTCATAGAAGAGGATCAGATCGCGCCAGTGCGGATCGTTCTGGAACTTGGCGGTTCCTCCGTACACCGGCCGCCGTCCCTTTTTGTCGCGCAGGAACGCACCGGCCAGCCGGTGGGAGATTTCTCGAGCCACTTCGAACAGCGTCACGTACGGCCCCGAACCCGTCGGACATTGAACCTTGAAGTCATCGCCGTAGAACATATACAGGTTCAAGAGCGCGCGGATCAGCAGGACATTGACGGGCATCCAGACGGGGCCCCGCCAGTTGGAGTTGCCTCCGAACATCCCGGTATTCGATTCGCCCGGCAGGTACTGGACCTTGTATTCCTGGCCGCCGACGTGAAACACGAACGGATGCTCCAGGTGATACTTCGACAGCGAGCGAATACCGTGGGGCCCGAGAAACTCGTTCTCGTCGAGCATGTAGGCGAGCACTCGCTCCAGCTTCTGCTTGTTGAGGATCGACAGCAGACGCCGTCCCTTATGGCCGATGAACCCCTGGTCGGTCGGGGCCACATGGGACACGACCCCGGGATGGCGCTTCCGGAACAGGGCGATCATCTCCATCAGCTTCGGGTAATGCTCTACGGCGCTGGCCTCGAACACCGTCGTCGCACACAGTGGCAGGAGCCCGACCAGCGACCGCACCTTCAGACGCATCGCCTGGCCGTCGGGCAGTCGCAGCACATCATAGAAGAACCCGTCCTTCTCATCCCACATCTCGTCGTGATGCTCGCCCATGCGGTCCATCGCGTAGGAGATCCACAGGAAATGCTCGACGAACTTGTAGGCGACCTCTTCGTACATCGGGTCGTATTCGGTGAGAATGAGGGCGATCTCCAGCATGTTCTGGCAGTAAAACGCCATCCAGGCCGTCCCGTCCGCCTGCTCCAGAGATCCGCCCGTGGGGAGCTGGGCGCTGCGGTCGAACACGCCGATGTTGTCCAGACCCAGAAATCCCCCGGCGAACACGTTGCGCCCGGCCGGGTCCTTGCGGTTGACCCACCAGCTGAAATTCAGCATCAACCCCTGAAACGCTCGTTCCAGGAACCGAAGATCCGCCCGGCCGAGGGTCCGCTCCATCTTGTAGAGCGACAACGTGGCCCAGGCGTGCACCGGCGGATTCACATCGCCGAAGTTCCACTCGTAGGCGGGAATTTGCCCATTGGGGTGGGCATAGAGACCGCGCAGCATCAGCAGCAGCTGCTCCTTGGCGAAATCGAAATCCACGAGCGCCAGGGAAAGCGTGTGGAAAGCCAGGTCCCAGGCGGCATACCAGGGGTACTCCCACTTGTCCGGCATCGAGATCACGTCGGCGTTTAGCATGTGGAACCATTCGGTATTCCGGCCGCCGCGGCCGGCGGATTCCAGGAGCGGATGATTCCTGTGCTCCTGAAGCCATCGATCTACGTCGAAGTAGTAGTACTGCTTGCTCCACAGCATTCCCGCCAGCGCCTGGCGGTGCACCCGCCGTTCATCTTCGTTCAGCGAGGTCGGCGAAATCCGATCGTAGAACTCGTCAGCGTCGGCGATCCGACTCTTGAATATCTTGTCGAACCCGCCAAAGGCATCGTCGTTCCGGACGGCCGCCAGACGGAGGCGGACAGTCTTGCTTCCGCCGGCGGGCACGTCGAGGACATAGTGGGCCGCCGCCTTGGTCCCGACCTTGGCGGGGTTGATCGCCTCGCGGCGGCCCGAGATGGTGTACTCGTGGAACGCATCCTTGACGTACGGGGAAGGATTGGGCTGGCCCCAGAGACGGGCCGCGTTACTCTCGTTCTCGGTGAAGAGCAGCTCGGGCGCCCCATCGCACAGCAGCCAGTACTCGCCGAGCTCCTGGTGGGTGGCTTGAATGACACCCGGCCGCACCTCGCGCAGAGAAGGCTTTCGATCGTCCTCACCCCAGGACCAGGTGTTGCGGAACCACAGTGTCGGCAAGACACGAAGCCGGGCCGCTTCAGGCCCACGATTGTGCACGGTAATGCGAACGAGAATGTCTTCCGGGCCCTCCTTCGCGTACTCCACAAACACGTCGAAGTACCGATCGTCGCCGAAGGCGCCGGTATCGAGCAGCTCGTACTCGAACTCTTCCCGCGATCGTCCCCGGTTCGTGTCGATCAGGTCCCGGTAGGGATACTCCCGCTGCGGGTACTTGTAGAGGTACTTCATGTACGAGTGCGTGGGCGTGCTGTCGAGGTAGAAGTAGTACTCCTTGACGTCCTCGCCATGGTTCGCCTCACTGTTGGTGAGTCCGAACAGGCGCTCTTTCAGGATGGGGTCCCGCTCGTTCCACAACGCCAGCGCGAAGCACAGCCGCTGCTTGTCATCCGAGAGGCCCCCAAGCCCGTCCTCGCCCCACCGGTAGGCCCGTGAGCGAGCCTGGTCATGGGTGAAATAGTCCCAGGCGTTGCCGTCATCGCTGTAGTCCTCACGGACCGTCCCCCACTGGCGCTCGCTGAGGTAGGGGCCCCATTTCTTCCAGGGGATGTGCGCCTCGCGCGCCTCGTTCAACCGTTTTTGCTCAGTGACATCCACCAAGGGCCCCATTGCTTGCCTCCTCCCCCACCTGACCAATTGAACAAGTCTTCCTTAGCTACTTCTCCCCACGCATGATGCGAAAACGCGCCTCAGTTTTGATCGAGAACTCCCAGGCGCGAGATGATGACGGCGCCGCGGGCGCGCACGACCCGTTCGGCCACCCACGGGAAGAGGCTGACCGGGTCGTCGGCCGGTATCCGGGCAATCCCCGGGCGGAACCATTGATGAGTGAGACGTTCGCTCTTGCTGAGTGAAGCCTGCTCCGAAACCAGCACGGCCATCGCGGGAGGAATCTCAGCACGGCCGGCATGCCGGTCGCCATTGGACGAAGGTCGTACCCTGCACCCCTCATCCCTGCGGGAGTCTCGCCGCCGCCACGTCCCGCGGGCGGCCACTGCATGCGACGGCCTGCCAAGACTGGCCGCAGGCCGTTCTGGATGCGGAACGACTCGGATCCCAAGCTGGCGGCGGCGATGTGCCGTGCGTACAACCGGTGGCTCGCGGATTACTGCAAGCCGTATCCGGATCGTCTGTTCGGGGTCGCCATGCTGCCGATGCAATCGGTCAATCTGGCCATCGAGGAGATGCGCTTCGCGCGAAAGCAGCTCGGGATGAAGGGCGGCTTTCTCCGGCCCAACCCCTACAACGGCCGGATGGCCAATCACCCGGACTACGACCCGTTCTGGGCCGAGGCGCAGGAGCTGGACTTCTCGATCGGCTTCCACGAGGGCGCCTCGGGCGGCATCCCGACCGTCGGCGCCGCCCTCGCCTGCTGGGAGACGTTCTGCGATCGCATCGTGCGTGCCCACCCCACCTTTCCGAGGTCTGACGACAATAAGGACGCGATGATACGCTCCGATTTCCCTATGCCGAAACCGCGGAAAGAGCCCCGATTTCGTGCTTATTTCTGGGCGATAGACGTCTCGGAGAAGGCCGGACGATCTCACTAACCTGCTCATGAAAGCCAAGGACGCGAAGTAGCCATGCCCTACGACCAGACAATCATTGTCCCGATCGTCATGGGCAAGGAAGGCGTGTACGGCATCCGCAACGCCGACCGGGTCCCGATGGGCGGCGCGCGCCTGGTGCGCAACGTCAGCCTGGAGGGCCGCACGATGCGGACCGAGGGCGGCGCGGCCTCGCTCGGCACTGCCATTGGCTCAGCCGGCCGGGCGTCGCTCGACTACTGGCGGTTTTACGTCAGCGGCGGTCTACCTTCTCGAAGCCCTTTGAGGTCTCACAGAGACCGAGGTTGGCGCGCCAGACGCCGCGGTTGCGCTCGCACTGCGCCTTGCCGGCGAACGTCGGGGACGCGCTTGGGGAGTCTGATCCCGCGCGATCAGCGCAGCCCGAGAGCAGAACGAGAACCGCGGCGAGGACGATCCTGCTGTACTTCATGACAGCCTCCACCGTGGGCTAGGCTACTCCACTTCGAGTAAGCCCGAGGCCACCGTGAACGGCTGCGCCCATACGAGTCGCCTGGCGTTCCGGGGAAAGGCGCCGCCGCAGTCAGCAGAGCGTGCCTACGCGCTTGGTCAAGCACTCGCTGTCGGCATCCCAGGCGGCGCGCGGGGAGGACCAGCGAGGCGCGGCCGATCGCCGAGGCCCACTTGACCAGGACCCTCGCAGGGCAGATCCTTCACGTATCGGAGCGCCTCGTGTGGGACTCGTGTTCCCATGTCAGGCCCTCTGGGAGAGCAGTATGAGAAGGTTCACCGCTGTCTCGCTTCTTGCCGTCGGGTTTCTCCTTGCCGCGCGGCTGCCGAGCGAAGCCTGGACAGGTGGAGGCCATGGTGGGGGCCATCATGGCGGCCATCACCACTTTGGCGGCCGGTCCCACGTCTTCGTCGGTGTGGGGCCGTGGTTCTGGGGGCCACCGTATCCATACTGGTGGGACTATCCGCCGGCGTACTACTACGCTCCGCCGGTCGTCGTGCAGGAGCCTCCGGTCTACATTCAGCAGCCAGCGCCGACCGCGCCGGCGCCGGAGGCGTACTGGTACTACTGCGCGAGCGCGCAGGCGTACTATCCGACCGCTCCAAGCTGTCCCGAACAGTGGATCCAGGTGCCAGCGAGGAGCCGGTAGCGAGTCCAATGCGCCGCGCGTTGGATCCCACGCGCCCGCTCCGTGTCCGCTGGGCCACGGCGCCGCTTCGCCGGGATGCCTACATGTTCGAGCAGGACCCGGAGACCGAGACCCCCACTGCCGGATAGATCGCCATGGATCGGGTCACTTGGGACGCCGTGCTCGCCCGCCTAGACGATGCGCTGGCTCTCTGTCATCGCTTCGGCCTTGGAAAAGAGGTGGCCGCCAGTCGCTTCATCGAGTATCGCCGCGTCGTTACTGGGCTCGTGACGGCACTGCACGATGGGGGGCAAGACGCAGCCCGCGAGGAGTTTCACCGTGATTCCGCGTTGAGCATGATCGCTCTGACCGAGGCGGCGGAGTTCGGGGACGTCGGAGACTTCATCAGTCAGTACGGCGAACACGGCGTCCGTCGGACGCTCGGCCGTGTTCTTGATGGCCCCGTCCTGCCGGCCGACGAAGATCCCAATAGCAACGACCCCCGCAACCGTCTCTTCGAGTTTGTCATCGCATCGAAGCTCTGGCGAGCCGGTCTTCAGCCTCGCCTTGGGGACCGCCCGGATGTGTCGTGCGAGCTCCGCGGCAAGACGTTCTTCATCGAATGCAAGCGGCCGCTGACCGCGCGCGGCGTGAAAGGACGGATCACTGATGCGGCCGCGATGCTGCCCGACAGGATCGATGCCACCGGTGGCCAAGCGCTCGGCGTCATCGCCCTGTCGCTCACGAGACGTTTGAATCTTGGCGACAAGCTTCTCGTGTATCGCGGCGAGGCCGATGGCAAGGAGAAGCTGTCCCGGGCGTTGGCGACCGCCGCGGCGTTCGCGCGCTCAGATTGGGAACGGTTGCCCGGCAACATCGTGGGGCTGCTGTGGCACGCCATCACGCCGGCCCTCGATGAGTCAATCCATCTCTACACCATTGCCCAGTACATGAACGTCCAGCCCCTCGCGCCATCGCTGAGCTTTGAGGAGCAGTGGTTCCGACTCTTATACGAAGCGCTTGGGAGGATCTGGGGACATGCGTAGGTCGGCCGGCACACGGCGTAACGACCGGTACCGAGTAGCCAAGACCCGCCGGCCGGAAGCCCGTTAGGGCCACAGACGTGGCGAGAAATCGTAGGAGGCGAGATGATCAGATACGCCATTGTTCTCGCAGCGCCCGTCGTCGGAGGCGTCCTGATCGCCGTTGCGATTATCCTAATCACCGAACTGCGCGAGCGTCGCGAAAGACGCCGCATGGCGTTGCGCGAAGCAAGACATCTAGACCGCGCGCCGGTTTCTGGCGGACCGGCCCCCGACGCCAAAGACCGACGCATCGCTTCCTAATCCGAGAAGTCACAACTCACCCTGTGACACAGGCGGTCCGCTTGGTTTTGAACCGCCCGCCATGACGTTGGCCACCCGTAAGGACCTGACCGACCCACGGATACAGCACGGCCGTGAGATCACCTCCCACTCATGCTCCGCATCCTCAGTGTCAGCGTCCATACACCGGTCGCCGATGTGGAGCTGGAGGGGACCGGCGAGGCATTGCGTTCGCCCTCGAGGCGGCCCGGTCGGCCAGTGGATGTGTCGCGACACCGCAAGCGGAATGACGTATGCATGTACATATATTTACGTGACGATCGGTTCAGACATCACGGTCGGGCGCATCGTTCGTGACGCGCACGCCATCTGAAGGGCATGAGGCGCTCTCCCGGCTGCGACCGGCAGGGCATGCGAATCGCGCCAACTCGGAGCGGACGCGATCGTCAAGGTCTTCTTATCGAGGTAGGTATGAGGCACGCCAGGTGACGCTCCGACACCAAAGCACAGGAGGCAATTATGAAGGGCATCAGCAAGACAGCTCATGCGGGGTTCAGTCCTCTGATCCCGGCGGTGTTGGTACCGCCAGAGCTGTTCACCCAGGCCCCACCGGGTTTTATTCCGCCACCGCTCAACCCCTCCGGGGCGCGGCTGGAAACGAAGGAGCTGGCGCCTGGCGTGTACGGCCTGCTTTCCAGCAAGCCGCCAGTGGACAACAGTGGCTTTGTGGTGGGCGAGCATGGCGTCCTCGTGATCGACGCGCACATCAATGGCGCGATGGCCGGGCTGATCCAGACCGCCGTGCGGCAGGTCACCAACAAACCCATCCTCTACGTGGTCAACACCAACTACCATGGCGATCACACGTTCGGGAACTACGCCTTCCCCCCCGAGACGTTGATCGTCGCCCAACAGAAGACCGCCGAGAGCATGCGAGATTTTGAGCGAGAGAAACGGTTCTTGCTGCCGACCGTGGACAACGACCCGACGGTGTTCGGCGATGTACGACTACGCCTCCCGGATGTGGTCCTCGATGAGTACCTGGAGTTGGATTTGGGCGGCCGGGTGGTGGAACTCTACCACTTCGGTCACGGCAATACGCCCGGCGACACCGTCGTTTTCGTGCCCGAGGCCCGGGTCGCCTGGACGGGCAACCTGATCGCCGGTGAAGGGTTCATTCCCTTTCTGATCGAAGGTGGGGCAGGCGCATACCTGGAGACGATGGCAAAGTTCACGCACACGCTCGAGGTGGCGACAATTGTTCCTGGGCACGGGCTGCTGACTTCGGGGACGATCCTGGGCCGTCATCTGCCCTATCTGAGTGAGTTGATTGAAGCTGTGCGAAAAGCGATCCGGGCCGGCCAGAGCCTGGAGGAAGCGATAGCCGCCACTCCGCTCGGCCAGCAATACACGCAGGACACCGCGGGCTCGAACTCGCCTTTGCTGCCTCAATTCGTAGCGTTCCGGGCCGGCGTCCATCGCTGGAACGTGTGGCGAACCTACCAAGGGATGAAAGGGGATCCGACCTACAGAGGTCCAGAGGCTGCGTACGCCGCCACTCATGAGAAGAACGCAATGTTTGTTCTTGGTTGATTCACATGTCGAAGCGCACAGGCACGACTAACGCCACCTCCGATGGGGCAATAACTGCCGGCGAGGGTCTGCGGTGAAGGAGGTTGTGATGTCTGACGCCGGCATCATCGACGCGATGCGCACTCCCCTCCCCGAAAGAACGAAGACCTATGACGATCGAAAACGCAGTCTGCAGCCGACAGCTCACTACGCCAACCCAGACCGGTATACGCGCTAAAAGAAAATCTACGAGGGGGCGTGCCGTTGGTTGCGCGGTCGGATTGAATCGACCACCTCTGGGTTATGAGTGCGAGTTCCGAGCGTTCCCATCAACTGGGACCGCACCTAGAGGGTTGGAACCCAGGAGGGAATGCTGGCGAGAATTTCCTGGGAATCTGGAAATTGGACCAACATTGACGGCTGTCACCCGAATGGAGCGGACACCCGGCATCGATGCCGGCGCCCGCCACAGCCTGCGTCGCTAGCGCACGCCATCTCCGACCGAGCATTCCTCAGGCGCGAGCTCGGGGAGAGCCCGCCAGCGGCTGCACCGGGAAACCCTTGGCGCGCCAACCCGACAGGCCGCCCTCGAGAGGGCGAACCTGCGTGATTCCCCTTCGCAGCAGGGCGAGCGCCACCCGGGCGCTGGTCGCTTCGTTGGGTCAAGAACAGAAGAGAACGATTTCGACGTCGCGCGGAATCTCCAAGTGGCGCTGCTCCAGGTCCTCGGCGGCTACCCGGAGGGCACCGGGAATCGTATAGGGGTCGGCGCTCTCTTCCAAGGCGGTACGCAGATCCACGATCATCGGTTGCTCCCCGGCGTCGACCCGTCGCTGAAGCTCTACGGGACTGATGCGGGCGACGCGGAGCTGTCGGAGGAAGCGGCGGCGCCGCGCGGACTTGATCACAAGGTACGCAACCAGAACGGTGACCAGAAGGGCAAGGGCGCCTTGGCCAAGCCGTGATGCCCCCTCCACCGCTTCCGCGATGGCGTCGCTCATGACGTATCCGAGGCCGGTCCAGGTCCCCGCCCAGGCGACGGCGCCTCCCAGATCGTAGGCGACGAAACGGACAACCCCGACTCCGACCGCGCCGGCCAATCCGGCCGCGAGAGGGTTCACGCCAGGCAGGAACTTAGCGATCAGAAGCGCGCGTAGTCGATGCCGGAGGAAAAGATTCTGGGCACGACGGAGGCAGGAGTCGGGCTCCAGCGTGATTCGGCACAGTACACCGAGCGCGCGCAGGCCATGTCGGCGCCCCACCGCGTACCACGCCAGGTCGGCAACCAGTGAGGCGGCCACAGCCAGGGCTATCGCAAAAGACAGGCTGAGCCGCTGCCCACCCGCCAGGGCACCGGCGCCTAGTAGCAGCGGGACGACCGGTATCGGTATACCGGCCTGGTCAGCGAATACCCAGGCGAACAGCATCGGCCAACCGTACAGCAGGATGGTCTCCACTAGTCTGTCCAGAGTCGAAACGGTGTTGACACTTTCGCCGTCCCAGAGTGGCGCATGAGCTCAGTGGTTGACCGCGCCCCAGACGAGTGCGGCCGGGGTGCGACCGCGCACTCGGTAGCCCTGATGGGGACGGTCCTCGTTGTAGTAGCGCATGAAGCCGTCCAGCGAGCGTTGGAGCGCGAGGCGGCTGGTGAAGTATCGACGGCGAAAGACCACGCGCCAGTGTTCCTGCAGGATGCTGCCCTGCAGCCGCTCGACGAAGCCGTTGGTCCAGGCATGGCGCGGCTTGGTCCGCGTGTGGCGAATCCCGAGCTGGCGACACGCCTCATCGAAGGCGCCTTTGAATTCGGGGCCACCATCGGTCAGCACGCGGCGGACCCTCCAGCCGGCCCGCTGATAGTGCGGCACCACGACGGTGCGCAGAAACGCGGCCGCGTCGGCGGCGACATGAGCGGGCAGCAGCCCGGCCAGGCCGTAGGACGTGGCCGCATCGCAGGCCGTGATCTGCCAGACCTTGCCGACGCCCTTGAGATTGCCGATGTAGAAGGTGTCCAGACACACCAGCTCGCCGGGCTCCGTGGCCTCGACGTGGCGCGTGCTCCCGTGGCGCGCCCGCCAGAGCCGTTGGCGAGTCCGGGCGGTCAACAGCCCGGCGGTGCGCGCCGCGTGATGCTCGAGGATCGTCAGCCGAGCGCGCCGCGTGGCCAAGCCCGCGCGGCGCAGGACGCGCTGCACCGTACTCGGCGCCAGGCGAATCTGCCAGCGGCGCGTGAGATAGGCCGCGAGCCGCCCGCAGCCCCAGGTCGCCGTACTGATCGCCAGCCCCAGCACCACGCGCTCGACTTCCGGGGCCACCTGAATCGGACGACCAGGCCCGGCGCTCTGCCGGCGCGGATGCACCCCGTCCGCACCATAGCGCTCCCAGCGTCGCCGCCAGCGGTAGAACAGAGTGCGCGAGATCCCCAGCTCGCGGCACACCGCGCTGACGTTGCCCACCGCCTGCGCGCGTTGTATCGCGTGCAGCCGCAGTCCGTGTACGCTGTCGTCGAGGGTCATCGGTCGATCCTCCCAAAGTGGTTCCCCTGCCAGGGGGTGGTTCACTCTGGGAACGATAGGCCGGGTGGCCCTCTTTTCTTCGCATCTGAAGTGTCAACACTATTACGAGTCCGGACACCCTAGTGGAACCGGGCTACGAGATGCGCGAAAAGACCAGGCGATTGGGTGTTGAGGAACCCGATCACCGGCATCGCCGGTTGCTGCGCGTTTGCGGCGAGCGGCGTCAAAAGCAAGACTGCGAGGACGAGCGCAAGGATGAGCGCGGCCCTGACCTTCACGGCATGCCTCCCCGGCGACGGGTGGGACGCCGGGACTGTAGGTCGTCAGGCGAGGGGCGTCAAGCGACGATCAGCGGCACTGTCGGGAGCACATGATCTGTCCGCTCCCGAGAGCAAATGATCTGTCCGCTCAAAGCAGGCAGCCGGGCTGTCATCGCCCTCGCAACGATCGCCGTGCTCTACGAGGTAAGCGGTCAGCATGGTTGAATCGCATCTCACATCGTAGAATCGGACGTCGCGCCACCGGAACGCGCATGGCTGGAGAGCCCGATCTCGAACTGATCGACATCACCAAGCGCTTCGCCGGTTTCACCGCCGTGCGCCGCGTCTCGCTCGTCGTCGACCGCGGTCAGTTCGTGTGTCTGCTCGGGCCGTCGGGCTGCGGCAAGACGACGACACTCCGCATGATCGCCGGGCTTGAGACGGCCGAAGAGGGCGAGATTCGCATCGCGGGCGTGCGCGTGAACGACACGCCGCCGTGGCAGCGGGACATCGCGATGATGTTCCAGGACTTCGCGCTGTTCCCGCACATGACCGTGGCCCGACAGGTGGGGTTTGGGCTCGAGATGCTGCGCCGGCCCGCGGCGGAGATCCGGCGCCGCGTGACCGACTCGCTCGCCGCGTTCGACATCGGAGCGCTCGCCGACCGCAAGCCGGACACACTCTCGGGTGGCCAGAAGCAGCGTGTGGCCCTCGCCCGCGCGCTGATCACCGAGCCTCGCATCCTGCTGCTCGACGAGCCCATCGGCTCGCTTGACTACAGCCTGCGCGAGGCGGTCATGCTCGAGCTGCGCGACGTCCAGCGCCGCCTCGGCATCTCGTTCATCTGGGTCACTCACGACCAGAACGAGGCGTTCTCGCTCGGCGATCGTGTCGTGGTGATGAACCACGCCCGCATCGAACAGGTCGGGGCTCCGGAGGACATCGCTGAGCGGCCGCGCACGCGGTTCGTCGCGAGCTTCGTGCAGGGCACCAACGTCTTCGACGGCACCGTGGAGAGTGTGGACGGCGACCACATCCGTGTTCGCACGCCGAGCGGCAGCTTCCTCGTCCCCCGCCCCGACGAGCGCTCGCCGTCGGCCGGCGAGCCGACATCGTTCTCGGTGCGGGCCGCACTCCTGACGATGCGGCCGGGATCCGAGCACGTCAACCAGGTGCGAGCCGTCTGCCACGCGATCGAGTACCTCGGCGTGATCCGCCGCTACGACTTCCGTCTCGCCGACGGGCGCTCGCTGAAGCTCGAGCAATTCACCGGTCGCGATCGCCGCATCGGCGAGGGCGAGCCCGTCACCCTCGGGTGGCGGATCGAGGACGGCTGGCTCCACGCGCCGCCCGTGGAGCCGGCGTGAGCGCGCGTCGCGAGCGGTCGCCGACCAGCTACGCGCTCGCGGGTCCCGCCGGGCTCTGGATGCTGGTGGCGCTCGTGGTGCCGACCCTCTTCATCGTGTGGGTGTCGCTCTGGGTCGCCCGCGGCTTCACGCTCGCGAGCCCGCTGACGCTCGCGAACTACGGGAAGTTCTTCGCGCGCCCGGCCTATGTGCACGTGCTTGGCGACACCGTGCAGCAGGCTCTCGTGATGATGGTCATCACCGGAGTCGTCGGCTACTCGATCGCGTACTTCCTCGTGGTGCACGTACGGCGGCCGGGCCTCCAGCTCGCGCTGTTCCTCGGGCTGGTCGTGCCCTTCTGGACGAGCGCGCTCATCCGCACGATCGCGTGGATCCCGTTCCTCGGC
>Ga0209057_1002801_pt1 | contig 13215 bp, 9 predicted proteins | sample GraSoiAngelo_146_FD_185903 | JGI IMG/M metagenome (GOLD analysis project Ga0209057, IMG submission 185903) | Grasslands soil microbial communities from the Angelo Coastal Reserve, California, USA - 14_1009_05_30cm (SPAdes) (version 2) | ecosystem: Environmental > Terrestrial > Soil > Grasslands ... | reverse complement strand
CACGCCGGAGGACGTCAATCTCTTCCTCAAGAAGCGCCGATGACCGCCGCGGCGGCCACCGCGACGAGGGGACGAACATGACGCAGATTGCGAACACGGTGCGGGAGCGTCTGGCGGCGGGCCAGCTCGCGTTGGGTATGGCGCTACGGCAGGCCCGCACCGTCGACATCGGGCGCGTGCTGGCTGCGTGCGGATTCGATTTTGCGTTCATCGACATGGAACACAACACGATGGGCGTCGACACCGCGGCGCAGATCGCGCTGGCCTGCCACGACGCGGGCGTGACGCCGCTCGTGCGCGTCCCGGGCTACGAGCACTACCTGGCCACGCGGCTGCTCGACGCGGGAGCGATGGGGATCGTCTTCCCCCACGTCGACACTCCCGAGCACGCGCGACAGCTCGTGCGCAACTGCAAGTACCCGCCCGTGGGCCACCGCTCGCTGGGTGGCCCGATGGCGCAGCTCGGCTTCCGGCCTCACCCCCGGGCCGAGTCGACCGCGCTGGTCAACACGGCGACGCTGGTGGTGACGATGCTCGAGACGCCCAAGGCGATCGACAACGCCGACCTGATCGCCGCGGTCCCGGGGGTGGACGTGCTGCTGATCGGGACCAACGACCTGACCCTGGAGATGGGCATCCCGGGCAAGTACGACGACCCCGGGGTGATGCCGCCTGCAAGCGACACGGCAAGTACCCGGGGATGGGAGGGATCTACGACCACCCGACCATGGAGAAATACGTCAAGGTCGGCGCGCGCTTCATCCTCTGCGGCAGCGACCTCTCCTTCGTCATGGCCGGCGGCCAGGCGCGCGCCGAGTTCCTCCGGGCCCTCAAGGTGTCGGAAGGACCCGTCTCTTGACATAGTCAAGTAAATGCTTGACATTGTCAGCCACCGACGGGAGGGCGAGAGCGACGGTGGCCGAGACCGGCTTCGATGCGCGCGTCGCGGCGGTGCGGCGCTTCAACCGCTTCTACACCAAGCAGATCGGCCTGCTGCACGAGGGCTATCTCGAGAGCCCGTTCTCTCTGAGCGAGGTGCGGGTGCTCTACGAGCTTGCGCACCGCGAGAAGCCCACCGCGGCGGAGCTCGGCCGCGAGCTCGGCCTGGACGCGGGCTACCTGAGCCGCATCCTGCGCGGCTTCGAGCGGCGCCACCTGGTCGAGCGAACGGCGTCGAAAGCCGACGGGCGCCAGAGCCATCTGGCGCTGACCGAGCGGGGGCGGGCCGCCTTCGCCCCGCTCCAGGCGCGGTCGCACGCGGACATCGGCGCGATGCTGGGCAAGCTGTCCGACGCCGACCAGAAGCGTGTGCTCGAGGCGATGAACACCATCGGCCGCGTACGTGCTCCGGCCCCACCAGCCCGGCGACATGGGCTGGGTCGTCCACCGCCACGGCGCGCTCTACGCCCAGGAGTACGGCTGGGACGAGCAGTTCGAAGCGCTGGTCGCGTCCATCGTCGCGGAGTTCATCCAGCGCTACGACCCGAAGCGGGAGCGCGCCTGGATCGCGGAGAAGGACGGCGAGATCGTCGGCTCCGTGTTCCTCGTCAGGCAGTCCGCGACGGTGGCCAAGCTGCGCCTGCTGCTGGTCGAGCCCAGGGCGCGCGGGCTGGGCATCGGCGCGCGCCTGGTGGGCGAGTGCGTGCGCTTCGCGCGGCAGGCGGGCTACCGGAAGATCACGCTGTGGACGAACAGCGTGCTGCGTGCCGCGCGACGCATCTACGAAAGCGCCGGATTCCGCCTGGTCCATCGGGAACGGCACAGGAGCTTCGGCCACGACCTGGTCGGGGAGACGTGGGAGCTCCCGCTGTGAGGCTTCTGCCGGCGGCCGCCGCGGCCGCGACCGGCATCCAGGTGGGCTCGGCCATCGTGGCGACGCGGTTCGTCGTCGATCAGACCGGTCCGGCATCGCTGGCGCTCCTGCGCTACCTCATCGGGGTCTGCTGCCTGCTGCCGCCCGTGCTCATGTCCGCGCCGCGCGCGCGGTTCGACCGCCGCGATCTGCTCGCGATCGGGCTGCTCGGGATCGCCCAGTTCGGCATCCTCATCGCGCTGCTGAACTACGGGCTCCGGTTCGTTCCGTCGGCCCGCGCGGCGCTGATCTTCGCCACGCTCCCGTTGCTGACGATGGTCGTCGCGGCGGCGCTCGGCCAGGAGCGACTGACGCTCGCGAAGCTCTCCGGGGTGCTGCTGACGCTCGCGGGCGTGGGGCTGGCGCTCGGGGAGAAGGCGTTTCAGGGGGACGGCGCGGTCCGCGTGTGGGTCGGCGAGCTCGCCGTGTTCCTGAGCGCGGTGAGCGGCGCCGTCTGCAGCGTCCTGTACCGGCCGTACTTGAAAAAATATCCGACGCTGGCGGTGAGCGCCGTCGCCATGCTCGTCTCCGTCGGGTTCCTCGCGGTGCTCGCCGCCGGGGAGGGGTTTTTCGGCTCGCTGCCCCGCTTCACCGCGGGAGGCTGGCTGGCCGTCCTCTACATCGGCGTCGGCAGCGGTGGCGGCTACTACCTGTGGCTGTGGGCGCTCGGCCACGCCACGCCGACGCAGGTCACCGTGTTCCTCGCGCTCAGTCCCGTCACGGCGACCGTGCTCGGCGCGATGCTGCTCGGGGAAACGATCTCCGCGCCGGCCCTGCTGGGCCTCGCGTGCGTCGCCCTCGGCTTGTGGCTCGCGCACCGGAGCTGAGGCTCAGTTCTTCTTGAGGCGCACCTCTTCGAGGGGCGCCGACCAGGGGTAGGGGTTGATCAGCATCAGCGCGGGCTCCGCGACTCGCGGCCCCACCCCGCTCGGCCACGTGTAGTCCCAGATCGGCGCGAACCTCGTCCGCTCGTGGAGGAGCTGCTGGATCCGGTGCAGCATCACCGAGCGCCGGCGACGGTCAGTCTCGAGGGCCTGCTGCTTGTACAAGGTCTCGATGTCGGGATCGGCGCCATACGCATAGGCGCCGCTGCTCGGCACCCACTCCGACATCCGCGAGGCGGCGTTACCGTAGAGGGCGTTGACGCACATGCACACCCCTCTGAGCTTCTTCGTGGCCCACGCCGAGAAGAAGGCCGCGCGCTCCATCGTTCGGACCCTCGTCCTGATCCCCACGGCCGCCAGGTAGCCTCCGACCGCTTCGGTCGTCGAGACATACGGGGGATACGCGTGCAGGTCCCCGGCATCGAAGCCGTTGGGGTAACCGGCCTCCGCCAGCAACTGCTTCGACTTCACGGGATCGTAGGGGTCGGGCTCGATGGGCAACGCGAACTCGAAGGTGCGCGGAACGATGTTGCCGGTAGGCTTGGAGGCGCCGAGCGTCTCCGCCTCGCTCAGCGTCCGGCGGTCGACGGCGTAACTGGCGGCGAGCCGCACCCGTCTGTCGTGCCAGGGGGATCTGGGGTCCCACTGGTCGAAGAAATCCAGGAAGAACACCCCGATCCCTCCCGAGAACGCCAGCTTGAGCGTGGGAGTCCGCCGTACCTCCTCGGCCATCGGGGCATCCAGCAGATAGGCGACGTCGACTTCCCCTTTCTTCAGCATGGCCATCCGCGTCGTGGCCTCCGGGACGCTCTTGTAGACGAGCCGCTTGACCTGGGGCACCTTGCGCCAGTAGCCCTCGAACGCTTCCATGACCAGTTCGATGCCGGGGCTCTGGCTCACGAACTTGTAAGGGCCGAGACCGATGGGGTGCTTCTTGAAGCCGTCATCACCGACCCGCTCGATGTAGTTCTTGGGGACGATCCAGCCCGCCGCGGTCGCAAGCGTCCCATAGAAGGTCATGAAGTCGGGCCAGGGCTCGCGCAGATGGAAGCGTACGCGGTAGGGGTCGACGATCGCCACCTCCCGGACATTCTCACGCAGGAGCTTGGCCCCTTTGGCGCGCAGGAAGCTGAACTTCACGTCCTCGGCGGTGAAGGGGTCGCCGTTGTGGAATTGCACTCCCTCGCGCAGCTTGAACTCGTAGACGCGCTGATCCGCACTGACGGTCCAGGATTCCGCCAGGCTCGGGGCCATCAGATTGCCGGGCATGGGCTTGACGAGCGCATCGTGGAGCGCGTAGAGCACCCAGAAGGGTGTGATGACGCCTACCACCTCACCCGGGTCGAACCAGAGGGGCGGGAGCGTCACGTACAGCGCCCAGCGCATCTCGCCTTCCGGCTTGGACTGAGACGCCGCGGGCTCCACGCGACCGGCCCCGAGCAGGGCGCAGACCAGCACACACGCGAGCGCATAGCGTCGGCTGCTCTTCATGGCCTTCTCCCCGGCTCCTTCCTATCGCATACAGCCGGTCGGCGTCCAGCGACGGGGAACCCCGAGCGGGTCACGGGGCGGGCGGAGCGAGCGCGATGAGACGCGGCATGACCTCGGCGGTGAACAGGGCGATCGATGCCGCCGCCTCTGCCTCGCTCATGTTGCCGAACGCAAGCCGGCAGACGAAGTAGGTGCACCCGCTCGCGGCGACCTGTCGCTCGATCTCCTCGCGCACGCGGGCCGGCGTGCCCGCGATGGCGATGCCGCGCTGGCGCGCCTCGTCGAAGTCCCGGGCGAAGCGGATCGGGATGGCGCCGAAGTCGCGCCAGAGCTTGGTGAGGTTCGCGTACCACACGGCGTAGTTCGGCCGCGCCAGCGCCTCGGCCGCCCCGTCGGTGGGCGCCACGACGACGTGGCGTGACATGCCGAGCTTCGGCATCGGCGCCCCGCCGTGCTTGCGCTGCCAGACGTCGCGATAGCGCTCGAAGAGCGGCTTCGCTCCGTCGCACGGATTGTTGGTGATGACGTGCACGCGGTTGGTCGCCGCCCACTCGGCGCCGGCCGTGTGGCCGAGGCCGTACCAGAGCGGGGGATGCGGCTTCTGGAAGGGCCGGAGGACCATCGGGACGTTGCGGTAGGTGTAGCGCGGCCCGCGATGGTCGAGCACCTCGCTCGTCAGTCCCTGGAGGATCACCTCGAGCGCCTCCCGGTAGATTTCCTCGGTCTCCAGGTGGTGGAGGTTGAAGTACGCCATCTCGTAGGGAACGATTCCCCGGCCCACGCCGAAGTCGAAGCGCCCGCGCGAGAGCTGGTCGAGCATGCAGACCTCTTCGATGAGACGGAGCGGGTCGTAGAGCGGCAGGCAGTACACGCACGGTCCCAGGCGGATCTTCCGGGTCCGCTGGGTGGCCGCGGCGAGGAAGATTCCGGGCACCGGCGCCAGCCCGAGCGGCGTCGCGTGGTGCTCGGCGAGATGATACGAGGCGAAGCCCGCGGCGTCGTACCGCTCCAGGAGGCGGAGCCGACTCTCGTAGAACTCGTCGAGCGGGACGTCCTGCCGGTCGAGATGATCGAAGATCCCGAGGTCCATCAACACATCCCGGTCGTCACCGTGGTCACCGTCGGGACTCCTGAGGGTCGTCGACGCTGACGGTGATGGCCACGCACGCGATGAGCGCGTCGGCGCCCGGCGCACGCAGGCCGCCGCTGACGGCGCGGACGGTGACCTCGCCGTGCGGAAGCTCGCGCCGGACGCGATCGACGTCGACGGACGCCGGGTCGGGGATCCCGACGGTCACGTCCACGAGCATCCGCCCCCCGCGCTCGCGCACCTCCTGGAACAGCGGCAGGCTCGAATGCCGGATCGCATCCGACACCGCGCGGCAGGCCGCCTTCGTCCCGTCTCCGCCGTGGACGTCGACGCCCATTCCGAACTCGAGCACCTGTGGCTTGACGCTCACGCTTCACCTCCACTCGAGCGCCTCTGAGTTGCCGTCTCTTGACGCGCCACTTCTCGGACGCGGTAGCGGACGGCGCGCCGCATCATCCATTGAACCGCCAACAAATCGACGAACGCCCGGAGCGCGCGGTTCTTGATGCCGTACTTGGAGCGGCCGAAACGGCGCGGGCGGTGCTGCACCGGGACTTCGATCACCCGGTAGCCCGCCGTCCGGAGCAGGGTCGGCACGAACCGATGCATACCGGTGTACGGCGGGATCGCGCCGACACACTCCCGACGCATCACGCGCAGGCTGCAGGCGCTGTCCCTGACCTCGTCGCCCGTGAGCCAGTTGCGGAGCGCGTTGGCGATCCGGGAGGAGACGCGCTTCGGCCAGGGATCGTGGCGCTCGCGCCGCCAGCCCACCGCCGCGTCGGCGCCCTCGAGGGCCGCCAGCAAGGGTGGGAGATCCCGCGGATCGTTCTGAAGGTCGGCGTCGAGCGTCGCCACGATCCGTCCGCGCGCGGCCCCGTAGCCCGCGTGGAACGCGGCCGTCAGCCCCGCGTTCGCGTCGAAGCAGAGGAGTCGCACGCGGGGATCCCCGGCCATCAGGGCGCGGATCGCGTCGGCGCTCCCGTCGGTGGAGCCATCGTCCACGAAGACGACCTCCGCCGACCGACCGAGCCGCCCGAGGACGGCGTCGAGCTCTCTCCAGAGGGGCGAAATGTTCTCCACCTCGTTGAACACGGGGACGATGACCGACAGCTCGGGCGCCTGGCTCATCGCGTCGGTCGGCCGACGGCGACCATACTCTTGTCGCCGACGGTGGCCGACGCCAGCACCTGCCACGTAGGATCCGCCGCCGGCGCCAGCGCCCGCCAGCGTTCGGCCGTCATGATGAAGGCGTCGTGGGGGGCGGTTCGGAGACGCGCCCGCACGGCCGCCTCGTCGCCGATCTCGACGACACGGCGCTGGAGATAGAAGTCATAGCTGAGCCGGAGGCCAGGATAGCCGACCACCGTCCCGCCCGGCGCAACGTTCGCGGCGGCTGCGACCGTCAGGGGTCGGATGTCGAAGGCGCGGGTATAGCGGATCGGGTACGCCACGCCCTCGACGAGGAGCACGCCCGCCACGGCGAGCGCGAGCCCGACGGCGCCGCTCGGCGGAGCACCGAGCCGCGCGCCCCGCACCAGCGCGACGCAGGCCACGAGCGCCAGGGCGGCGATCGCGACCCGTTCCCATCCCGCCTCGGGAATGTACGCGCGGTCTTCGCCGTGGACGAGGTGCAACAGGGACGCGCGCCCGACGCCGGCGGCGGCCGCCACCGCGAGCGCAAACACGCCGGCCGCGAGCGACGCGAAGGTCTGCACCCGCCGCGCCGGACCGGTGACCCGGGCCGTCAGGAACTCCGCGGTGAGGAGCGCGAGCCCCGGGAACACCACCAGGATGTATCGAGAACGATAGTTCCCGGAGATGGCGACGAGCAGCCACAGGGTCGCCGTCCAGAGCGCGATCCGCCGCCGTCCCGCGTCGGGAGACTGCCGCCACCAGAACGGCGCTGCGGCGACGAGCAGGGTCCAGGGCAGGAACGACGGCAACGGCGCCCACAGCGCCGTGAAGCGAGGCAGGATGGGCCCGAGCAGGTACCACGTCAGATAGTGACCGGTGAGGACCTGATCGTCGAAGCTGCCCTGCGACCGAGCCTGGTACGGCAGCAACCAGACGATCGTGGCCACACCGAACGCCAGGACGCTCCCGAGCACGGGACGGAGCCTGCGAAGCATGGCGGTGCCGTCCGTGAACGCCACCGCGACCCCGGCGGCGGCGAGCGCTGCGAGCGCCTGAGGCCCCTTGCTGAGGAGGGCCCCCGTGAAGCACGCGTAGAAGGCGAGGACGGGCCCGAGGGACCATCCCGCGTGTTGGCCTCTGAGAAGCCAGTAGAGGGCCCACACGAGCCACGCGTTCAGCATCCCGTCCGGTAGGATCTGATGGCTCATGTTGAAGTAGAGCGGCGTCGTGACGACGATCAGGCCGGCGAGGGCTCCGGCCTGCCATCCCCAGAGGAGCCGTCCAACCGCGATCACGCCCGCGACGCCGGCCACGGACGAGACGAGCGCGGGGATCGCGGCGCTCACCTCCGTCACGCGGCCGAAGGGGACCGCAGCCGCCGCCACGGCCCAGAAGAAGAGCTGGGGCTTGTTGAGGTAGTGCTGGCCGCGGAGCTCGGCGACGAGCCACCGGCCGTGATCGAGGGCGTCTTGCGCCAGGAGCGCGAATCGCGCCTCATCCGACGACCAGAACGGGCGGCGTCCCGCAGGGGTGGCGACGATCATCACGGAGAGGACGAGCACGCCGAGCATGCACGCCCCGGGACGCCGTCCAACACCGCCCATTGCTGGCCAGGATACACGAGGTCGAGCGGGGTACTATATGCGCGCGACGGCCGTCCGCCGCCGCTAACATGGTCGTGCGAGCCGGAGGCCGTCGCGGGGCCGCAGTGCGAGCCGCAGCCGCAGGCGAGGCGAGCCTGTGATTGAGTCCCCGCCGGCCGAGGCGAGCAAAGAAAATGGAGGAGAGGCGTGGCCAAGTTCAAGGTCGTCACCCCGGCTGGGATCGGTTACGGAGTACCGGGCTACGCGCTGGAGATGGAAGCCCTCGCCCCGCTCGGGGCGGAAATTGTCGAAGTCGAGGCCAAGACCGACGACGACTTCGCCAAGGCGGCGCGCGACGCCGATGCCCTCTACGCCAAGGGGCGTCACATCACCAAGCCGATCGTCGACGGCCTCGAGCGGTGCAGGGTGATCGCCCTGGGTAGCGTCGGCGTCGACTCCGTGGACGTCGCCGCGGCCACGGCGCGCGGGATTCCGGTCACCAATGTTCCCGACACGTTCATCGAGGAGGTCGCCGACCACGCGATGACGCTGATCCTGGCGACCTTTCGCCGGCTGGTGGTCCAGGATCGGCTGGTGCGAGCAGGACGATGGCGGGAGGGGCGGCCAATGCTATACGAGCTTCCCCGGCTCATGGGCCAGACCCTGGGCTTGATCGCCTTCGGTCACGTGGCCAGGGCCGTGGCGGTCCGGGCCAGGCCGTTCGGCGTGCACATGCTGGCCTACGACCCCTACATCGAAGAGCTGGTCATGAGCCAGTACGGTGTGGAGCCGGTTGGCCTGACCGAGTTGCTGCAACGCTCGGACATCGTCTCCATGCACGCCCCCGCCACGCCGGACGCCCAGCATCTGCTGACCGAGGAGCACTTCCGGTCGATGAAGCGGAGCGCGATCTTCGTGAACACCGGGCGTGGGCCGACGGTGGACGAGTCGGCGCTCGTCAAGGCCCTGCAGGAAGGCTGGATCGCCGGCGCCGGGCTGGACGTGCTCGAGCAGGAGCCGCCCGCCCCGTCCAATCCTCTGCTGGGCATGGACAACGTCATCCTCACCGCGCATGTGGCGTCGGCCTCGGCGCGGTTCGATCCCGCGCGGCGGCGGCGGGTGGGCCAGGAGATCGCGCTGGTGCTTCGCGGGCGATGGCCCAGGAGCTGCGTGAACCCCTCGGTCCTCCCGAAGACTGGGCTGGTGCGCTGGCAGCCCTACTCCATGGAACGCGGGCCTGGAGCGTAGAGAAGGAACGAGCGACGACCAGAGGGATACGCAATACTGCACGGACCCGATGGCGCAACGTGTGTTGCGAGGCCGTCGATTCTTGAAACAGCGATGTCAGAATGAACATGCTCACCGTCAATCGTGACGCTGCATGTTTGCGTTCTGACCGCTGGCCGGACTCTGCCGGCCGCTGAGTCCCCGCGATTTCCAATGCCTATTCTGACGCCCCTGGCCTGGCGCGGTTCCGGAATTGGCACCGCCTGTGCACGATCCCCTCCTTGAGGGAAGACCCCTTCTCGACAAGGGCAAACCCGCCGTGAGGCGGGGACGCAAAGCCACGGGTCAAGCGAGGCGCTTGACGGCCGGGCTACCGAAGGAAGGGAGATCGAGGCTCCCCGAGAACATCGGGGTCTTCCGCACAGCGGAGGGCCATGGTGTTTTCAGGCGATCGCTCGCCCGTCAGTCGCGTCTGCCGGCTTCGTCTCTTCGCCGTTCTCGCCGCGATCCCCAGTGTGCTGATCACCGCCAACGCCGCCTCAGGCGGCGTGCTCTTCCAGAGCAACTGGGACACCGCGGCCGGCACCTCGACGACTGCCGTGACCGACGGGGGGCGGTGGCCCAATTACTGGGAATTCAACAACGGCACCGGCGTCCAGCTCATCTCGGTCGTTTCAGGGGGCCCGAACGGCCATAACGCCCTCCGCGTGCAGCAGCGCGGCTCCACCTTTGCGGCCAACGTCCAGATCAACGATGTCGTCCCGCTGGCCACCGACTTCTACGTGCGCTACTACATGCGCAACGATGACACGTCGGGGTCGGGCGACCATATCGTGACCGCGGACACCTGGGGGTACGCGAACTTAACTTACCTGCGGAAGTACGGCAGCGCGTCGGGGTGGAACTTCGTCGTCAGTATGTACGGCTGCGCCGAGATCTATCCCCTTCGTCACTGGGGACCGGCGCTGAAGCTCGCCAACGGGCAATGGTACCGGTTCGAGTACTACGTCCATTACGTGGACGCGACCCATATTCAGGTCCATCCCCGTGTCTACAATGCGGCGGGTGCCCTGATCCTTTCCGACGCCGATTTTCTGCAGGAGGACTACCTGGCCGGGGGCACGTGGAATGGCCGCCAGGACTGGACGCTCGCGTCCTACTACGCCGGCGGGTTCAACTTCTGCGTGGACCCGAGCGTGGCGACCCATGCCGGCGGCCACAACCTGACCAACTTCGGCATGGGCAACAATGGCCAGACGGGCGCCGTCGACAACGGGCTCTTCTGGTATTACGCGGCCGTGCAGATCCGCAACGACACCTGGCCCGGGCCCGATTCGCCCTCCGGGGACACCACGCCGCCCACGGTTTCGCTGACCGCGCCCGTGTCCGGGGCCACCGTCTCCGGCTCGGCGGCCACGCTCTCCGCCACGGCCTCAGATAACGTGGGCGTCGCCGGCGTCCAGTTCACGCTCGACGGGACCCCCCTCGGCGCCGAGAGGACGAGCGCGCCCTACGCGGTGTCCTGGGATACCACCACCGCCAGCAACGGCAGCCATACGCTCAGGGCCATTGCCCGGGATGCCGCGGGAAACCAAACGCCCTCGGCGGGGGTGCCGGTCACCGTCTCCAATAGCGTTCCCCCCCCGCCGGCGGGCGGCCTCGCCACCCTCTACCCCGGCGATGTGGGCATTGAGACCCACCCCGATGTGGTCTTTGTCGAAAAGTTCGAGGAGGCCACGCTCACCGATCTGTTGAACCAGTGGACCGATAACCTCAACGGCGCGGCCATGGCCTTCAGTCCCGACGTCCCCGCGGGGAGCCCCGGCTCACGCTCCCTCAGCATTCCCTGGGTCGGCGGCGGCGTCAGCGACGGGGGCAATCTCTACAAACAGCTGAGCCCCGGCGTCGACGATACGCTCTATGTCCGCTACTACATCAAGTACCCCACGAGCGGCCAGTATCAGCACGAGGGCATTTGGATGGGCGGCTACAATCCGCCGCTCGCGTTTCCGAATCCGCAGGCGGGGGTGAGGCCCACCGGCAGCGATCGCTTCTCGGCGGCCGCGGAGCAGAGCGACGACCTCACGCATTTCGACCACTATGACTATTGGATGGATATGCGCGTGTCTCCCGACGGGAAGTATTGGGGCAATACCCTGCTCAATGATCCCACGGTGAGGATTCCGACCGGTCAATGGGCCTGTGTGGAGCACATGGTCAAGCTCAACAACCCGGTCACCGCCTTCAATGGCGAACACGCGATCTGGATTAACGGCGTCAAGGTCAGTCATCTGGGGCCCGGGTTTCCGAACGGCTTTTGGACCTGGGGCAATTTCACTCAGGATCCGAGTGGGAGTCCCTTCGACGGATTCCGCTGGCGGAGTACGACCAATCTCAAGCTCAACTGGATTTGGCTGATGGTGTATGCCCCCAACGATCCGGCGGGCTTCACGGGGACCATCAAGTACGATCACGTGGTGGCGGCGAAGAGTTACGTGGGGTGTCTCGTGGCCGCCGCGTCCGATACGACGCCTCCCACCGTCTCGATCAGTGCGCCGCTCGGGGGCGCGACGGTTTCGAACACCGTCACGGTCTCTGCCGCGGCCGCTGACAACGTGGGGGTGGTGGGCGTGCAATTCAAACTCGATGGCGCCAACCTCGGCGCGGAAGATCTCGTGGCGCCATACTCCGTGTCCTGGAACACCACGACGGTCCCCAACGGGGCCCATACGCTCAAGGCCAGCGCCCGGGACGCGGCCGGCAACGCCACGACCTCGGCCAGCATCAGTGTGATCGTGGCCAACGCCGACGCCACGCCCCCTACCGTCGCCATCACCGCGCCCACCTCCAGTCCGACCTTTAGTACGAGCACGACCCCGCTGACGCTCGGAGGGACGGCGTCGGACAACGTCGGGGTGACTCAGGTGGCGTGGGTGAACAGCGCGGGCGGCAGCGGGACGGCGACTGGGACGACGAGCTGGACGGCCAGCGGGATCGTCCTGCAGCCCGGGGCGAACGGGCTGACGGTCACGGCGACGGATGCCGCGGGCAACACTGCGACGGACGCCTTGACGGTGACCTTCACGCCGACCTTCGCGCTCACGGTCTCGAAAGGGGGCACGGGCACCGGGACCGTGACGAGCGCTCCCGCGGGCATCACCTGCGGGGCGACCTGCGCGGCGAGCTTCGCGAGCGGGACCGCCGTGACGCTCACCGCCGCGCCTGCCGCGGGCTCGACCTTCACGGGCTGGAGCGGGGGCGGCTGCTCGGGCACTGGTGCCTGCACCGTCACGCTCTCCGCGGCGACCACCGTCACCGCGACCTTCACCCTGCCGACCTTCACGCTGACGGTCTCTAAAGCGGGCGCCGGCAACGGGACAGTAACAAGCACTCCGACGGGGATCAACTGCGGTCCGAGCTGCTCCAACACTTATGCGAGTGGAACGGCGGTAACACTGACAGCGACGCCGAAGGTCAACTCGACCTTCACGGGCTGGAGCGGCGCCGGCTGCACGGGCACCGGCGCCTGCACCGTCACGGTCTCCGCGGCGACGACGGTCACCGCGACCTTCACGCCGCAGACCTTCACCCTGACGGTCTCTAAGACGGGCACCGGGAGTGGCACCATCACCAGCTCACCGACGGGCATCACCTGCGGGGCGACTTGCGCCGCAAGCTTCCCCAGCGGCACCGCTGTCACGCTCACCGCCGCGCCCGCCGCCGGCTCGATCTTCAGCGGCTGGAGCGGCGGCGGGTGCACGGGCACCGGCGCGTGCACCGTCACGGTTTCCGCGGCGACGTCGGTGACCGCGGCCTTCAGCCTCCCGAGCTTCGCGCTCACTGTCAGCAAAGCGGGCACCGGGAGCGGCACGGTCACCAGCGCGCCGGTCGGGATCAACTGCGGCGTGACGTGCACGGCGAGCTTCGCGAGCGGCACCGCTGTGACGCTCA
>Ga0209057_1002800_pt1 | contig 13215 bp, 16 predicted proteins | sample GraSoiAngelo_146_FD_185903 | JGI IMG/M metagenome (GOLD analysis project Ga0209057, IMG submission 185903) | Grasslands soil microbial communities from the Angelo Coastal Reserve, California, USA - 14_1009_05_30cm (SPAdes) (version 2) | ecosystem: Environmental > Terrestrial > Soil > Grasslands ... | reverse complement strand
CGAAGTTTAGACTAGAAAATAGGGTGCGTTTAGTATTCGTAGAGTCGTTGGACTATTTCCTGCGCCTCAAGCTTTGTGAATATCTCGTTTAGCGATCTGGAGAGAAGAAATTTTCGATCAGCCTATCAACGCGAACTGACTTGTCCGTCTCTAAGTGGTCGCGTTCTTCTAGCGAAGCAGTCTAACGTTTGTCCCGCGAGGGTTTTCCTCTACGAGCCTGGAGAAGGGTATGCATCGTCCTCCCGCTTTCTCGACCTTGACAAGTGCTCTTGGAGAGAATTTGAAGGCCGCGATTGTCAGTTTTTCTTTCGGCTCGCCTGATCCGAGGACTTTTCCTGGGACGGCGATGACTTCTCCTCCTTTGAGGTTCTTTGAAACCTGGCCCAGATTCAGGACGATTCTTGTTCTGCGAGATTTGCCCAAGAAGCTTGCGATCGTGATCCAGAGCGGTGTCTGGTATTGTTTTCCCGCCTTCATGAGATAGCCTATGGCGCTGAGGAGTTCAGGGTTTGTTGGCCGGCGTTGCTTCATTTTTCGGGATCTTCTTCGCGGAGCGACGCGGTACGGCGACGGCTACCAATAAAGCCTTTCGAGCAGGTTCATCATGAAACGTAGATAGAAGACTTGTTGGACTGTGGAGGTCGTCGTTGTCGTAGTACGCTCTCGGCAGAGACTCCACCGAAAACGGGTTCAAGGTTCTACACGTAAGTTAGCAACAAGTATACATTGAATGCCATTATCAATGCGACGGTGACCACAGCGACAATAATTGTTCTTCTTCTGTTGACAAAGTCACCCATGAACTTCCTCTTTGATGTGAAGTAGACAAGTGGGATCATCGGAAGGGGAATCATGAGGCTTAGGATCACTTGACTGTAGACCAGCAGGATGAGCGGATCAAGCCCTAGCAATATTGCTATCGTGGTTGGGAACACATTCACACCCCTCGTTACTATCCTTCTTGCCCATATGTTCCAGTGCTTGCCAATCAGTCCCTCCATTATTACCTGCCCCGCGATTGTTCCAAGCGTCGAAGAAGTGAGACCTGACGCGAGCAGAGTTAGAACAAAGACAATCCCGACGATAGGTGCGAATATTGCACTGAGTTGTTGTACTGCGAATCCAATCGTGAGATCGGAGTTCGGATACAATGGTGTGGCCACAAGTAGTATTCCTGCGTTGACAACTCCGGCAATGCTCAAGAAGACTACGGTTTCCCGGAGGTGGATCTTCCTAGTTCTCTGTCTCACCTCGACCGAAGCGTTAGAAGAATCATACCTGTTTTGGGGGTCGAGGATCCTTTTTCCCATGAGGTCCATCTTGTTCTTTGAAAGCCAAGAGTGGACAAAGAGGGCATGAGGCATAACAGTCGCGCCAATTATCCCGACAACGAGCAGGAGAGCGCCGCTGCTCAGTGAGCCTGGGACAACAGAATGATACGCGATCTGGCCAAGGTCAGGTTTGATGACTATCAGCTGGTAGAGTACGCCGAGTACGAGAACGCTCGTGAAGAGCATGAAAAACTGCTCTATTATGTGGAATCTTCTGGTCATCATCGTCATTAACAGGAGCACATCGAGCGCGCCAAAGATCGCAGCGTACAGAAGAGGTACGCCAAAAAGTATGTTGAGAGCCACGACGGTGCCCAAGTATTCCGCAAGATCGGTCGCCGCCGCCGCGGACTCCGCAGCGAGCCAGTACGGGATCACAAACTCCTTCCGTACCAGGGACTTTCTGACCATTTCGGGTAGAGAATGGCCAGAGGCGATTCCAAGCTTCCCAGAAAGATACTGCAGTAGCATTGCCATCCCTGAGGCTAGCCAGACAGCCCAGACTAGCCCGAACTTGAAGCTCGCCCCTGCAGCTAGGTCGGTACCGTAGTTGCCAGGGTCCATGTAGGCTAAGGAAACCATGAGTGCAGGGCCCAGGTAGAGAAGGAATTCGCGACGAGAAGCTCGAGTGCCAGTTTTCTGCCCCGTCAGTTCAGTCGCGACCTGTTGCTGCGTTTTCCAGGGGACCCGCATAGCTGGCGTAAGATAACCGGGGGCGTATTTAAATTTAGGTCACTCTAATATGATTTGTCTGGTCTAATTTTGCTATTATACTCGAATTGCTTTTGACGCGCCTAGTTGGCTAAGCTTTTTACCGAACGACATCGCCCGCATTGAAAACCCAATTGGTACAAGGAGATTGAGCTGAAAAAAGAGACCTCGCGGTTAGAAGACTACCTCGAAGCAATCTACCGGCTGAGCCATGATAAAGGCTACGCGAGCACAGTCGATCTTTCGGACATGTTGCAGGTCAAGCCCCCAACTGTATCCACGATGGTAGGAAACCTTGCCAAGAAGGGCTACCTTGTCCATGAGCCTTACCGAGGCATGAAGCTAACCGAGAAGGGCGAGAAAGTAGCCAGGTCCGTAATCTCGCGTCACGGCATAATCTCTGAGTTTCTATCTTTGATCGGAGTGGAGGAAGTAACGGCGCATCAGGATACTGAAGGAATCGAGCACTACATTCAGCCGATCACTGTTCACAAGATCGCAAAGCTCGTCGAGTTTCTTCGAAAGAATCCGAAGCAGATGAAAGCAATACGGGATTACATAGAAGGATAGGGCACGAACTTGATCGGATCGCTCCATTCTTGTTTGGATAATATGGACCAAGAAATCATAAGCTGAACAGCTTGGCTCAGCCAGGCTGGTCGTCCTTGATTGATCCGTGGGAGGTCGTCATGATTGGAGCAATTATCGCTGCCCTACTGGTTTGGGGCCCTCAGAAGATACCTGAACTCGCAAAATCGTTGGGCGAGGCAAGACACGAAATCCAAGCAGCGAGTAGAGGAGAATACAAGAGGGACAGCCGAGAAATCCCGAACCAGCAACAGGTTACGAGCAATAAAGAGATTCTAGAAAAGTAACTTTCGAGCTCGCCTTCGTCGCGCCGTCGTAATCGCGACTCCGAACAGCAGTTCTTGTCCATAGTCTAGGGAGAAGATTCACCTTCATTCGTGAAGTTCATGGTACGACTCAACGGCTTCTCTGGAGACGAACGCGAGGATGACCGCCGTGGCAAGATAGTCAACCCACCAGAGTCCGAAGAAATATTCCACGAGGAGACCTCCTAGCAGTGCGACGGACATGAAGATGCAGGTGAGCGATGCGACAGCATCCATCGACAGGATAGAGGAGCGTGTCTCGAGGCCTAATCTTCGCTTCCCTAGCCAAAGATAGGGCATTACGATTACCGCGCCTACCGCGATAACTATGCCCACAGGCGAGGCCTCCGGTCTAAGTCCGGTAACATACGAATAGATGGCCAACAGTCCGATCACTGGAATTAGTGCGAAGAGTAGAGCGTTTGTTAGCTGTTCGGTCCTCCCAGGGTTTGTACTGGGGCCGGCGAGGGGCTTTCGGAGAAATGATAGAACTGTAATACCGGAGAGCAGCTCGACTAGGCTGTCGCCTCCGAAGGCTAAGAGGGCGAAGCTTCCAGCAATGAGTCCGGACCAGACTGAACCAATGACCTCCACAGTCATCCAGGCCGAGCTGAAGTATTCGATCTTGATGCCGGCTCCAGTCCTCGTCTTTCTCCAGGACTGGTGAATGTCGCTGCAGCAACATGAAGCGCAATTGGAGCAGTCGGCTGGCGTACGACAGGTCGCGCACGAGCTCGCTGCACAGCCGCAAGACTGGCAGGTCAATGATGACATCGCTGAGCTGAGAGACAAGGAAATATGCAGATCTCGGCCTATTATCCCTGCCAGGTCGTATACAAAGCCTAGTCTCTGAATATTATCGACATCGACAAAGCAGCGTACGAAAAACGAGTAAAGCGCGAGTTGTTCTGAGCTGAAGCTGTGACTATCTTACTCTCTGGATCTTCAATAGGTCGGTCCGTCCCATGGGGCCTTTCGGGTCTCCGGACACGATTACTATCGTGTTGCCTTTACGTGCGAGTTTGAGTCTCTTGACAGTCTTTTCAGACTCGGTGAATATGGACTCTGTTGATTCCATTTCTCTTCTCACCGTCGTCACGCCCCAAGAGAGTAACAACTGTTTCTCGACATCTGCTTGTGATGTGAGCGCGACAATCGGCAGGGGTGGTCTGTACTTTGAAACTCTCCGAGCGGTTTTGCCTGTACGGGTCGGTGTAACGATTGCTGCTGCTGATATCTGAAGCGCGGTTTCGCAGGCGGCGAAGGCGATTGCGTCCTCCTGACTATTCTCATGCCATTCGCGTCTCTGCTGCGTAATCTGCTTGGGCAGATATCGTTCAGTTTCCTGCGCGACCTTCTGAAGGGTCTTGACCGCGTCGACCGGATAGCCTCCGATAGCTGTCTCCTCCGACAGCATCAGCGCGTCTGAGCCATCGAGGATTGCGTTGGCAACATCGGTCACCTCCGCCCGGGTCGGCGTGGGCGCCGAGATCATGGACTCGAGCATCTGGGTGGCTGTAATCACAGGTTTTGCCTGCCGGTTCGCTTCGAAAATTATCCTCTTCTGAACAATTGGGATCCGCTCTAGGCTCAGTTCCACCCCTAGGTCTCCCCGTGCAACCATGACCCCGTCTGTTTCCTTGACAATTTCCTCCAGATTCTCAACTGCCTCTTTCTTCTCGATCTTCGCAACGACGAAAATTTCTCGTCCTTTCTCACTCGCTACCTTCCGGGCCATTCGTATATCGTCGGCTCTCTGGACAAATGATACGGCGACCATGTCGATATTATTCTCAAACCCGAAGTGCAAGTGTTCCCGGTCTTCCCGCGTGATCGCAGGCACTCGCGTTCGCAGTTTGGGAAGGTTCAGGCCCTTGCCTGAGATTAGATCTCCTCCGACCAGAACTCGTGCTTCTACTTCGTCTCTCGTGGTACGTAGGACCTCTAGCCTGATGGATCCATCAGCCAGATAGATCGTATCCCCCTTCCCGACGGTCCTAGGCAGGTCAGGATACGCGACTGGGATCTTGCCTTTGGCCTTGGTGGGTTTGCTTGTCAGCGTTACAGTGTCGAGTCTTCGCAAGTGCATGGGCTCTGCTGGGAGTTTGCCAACTCTGAGCTTTGGTCCCGGCAGATCCTGAAGGATGGCTACCGGACGGCGAAGACCATGGCTTACATTCCGGATCGATTTGATGTTCTTCAGATGTTCTTCGTAGGTTCCGTGTGAGAAGTTGATTCTGGCAACATCCATCCCGCCCCGGATCATGTGGCCTTGAACAATGGGAGAGCTTGAGGCAGGGCCAATCGTGCAGACTATCTTGGTAGCTGTTCTCACGGGCACTTGACGCTCTTCTCTTCCAGTATCTTAGCTTCCGCAAGGTAGATTGCTGATAAGCCTCGTGGAGACCCGGAAACCGACGGCGGCGTGCTGGTCATTGGTCTGGTGTCGTTCCGGATCTCTGCTACTGTTCAGGTCTTTGATGGGGAACATCATGATTAGATTGTCGGCAAACAATTGGCAGCTGATTAGGTATGTCGAAAGTTCAGGAGAAAGAGGCCACCTTACTCAGTAATCTCTCTGGTAGTGAGATAGCTAACGAGCTGGATTCTCGCCTGAGAGATCTTGAGAAGAATATTGCGGTCGCGCGTGAATTCATCAAGCTGGCTGACGAGAGTTATTCGGAGCTACGCCACAATTGGAACCTTCTACACGAGGAAGTCCGAAACCAGCCTGAGACGAATAAGACAGGGCGGGCAATTGTCGCAGACGAGAAGAGAGAGACTCGACCCCGGAACAAGAAACAATCCAAGACCAGAGAGACGGAAGTGACTGAGCTGAATAAGCCAGTGAGTCCCAGTTCCACGGAAATTTCCGCAAAACCAGAAGGTCATCCGAGACGCGTCAAGACCACGAATCGGCCAAAGAAAGAACCAGAGATTTCCGGCAAGGATGCTGATTCTATTCTTTCCGGCAAGCGCTCTCAGCCATATCGGGACCCAGGCCGACGGCGCTGAAGGACTAGCGGACGCAACTAGAAGTTCTTTTTCCATCTATTTCGAAGGCGCTGCGTGGACAGGTAACGGCGCCATAGTGGCTCCTAGGCCTACTGCTAGGTAGTTGAATCCCTGGAAATCGCCCTGGCGCCGGATTCTACGAGCGTCAACAATGTTTGGAGTCCTCATTAGCGTCTTGAACGCGCTGGGTTTAAGTTGGCGAAATTCGTCCCACTCGGTCATCAGGATACAACATTCTGCTCCCTTGAGACAGGATCTGGAGTCTGTCGCAAGCTCCACCTGCTGAGGTAGAACTTTCCGCGCGTTTTCAATCGCCATGGGATCGTAGGCAGAGACAGAAGCGGAGTTGTTCACAAGTTCCTCGATGACGCGGAGTGAAGCCGCTTCCCTAACATCGTCCGTGTCCTTCTTGAAGGCTAGCCCAAGCACGGCGATTCGACGATTCTCCAATGATCCTAACAGGCTCCGCGAGAGTTTCACGATTTCATCTGCTTGGCGCTGGTTGACCTCTTCGACCGCGGTCAGGAGGACTGGGTCGTAGTCTAAGCCCCGGCTGAACGCGATCAAGGCTTGGAGGTCCTTGTGGAAGCAGGAACCTCCGTAGCCGGGTCCAGCTTTGAGGTAGAGAGACCCGATCCGAGGGTCTAAGCCTATCGCCTTTGCAACGGTCTCGACATCTCCTGATGGCAGACGTTGGCAGATGTTGGCGATGGTATTGATTGTGCTGACTCGAGTGGCGAGGAATGCGTTGCTCGCATACTTGATGGTCTCTGCAGTCGTCGGATTCGTTGTTATAGTGGGAATCTTCCTTGCCCTGTAGATTCGCTGGTAAAGCTTCACTAGCTTGTCCCCAGATTTTTCATCGTTTGCTCCAATTACGATCTTGTCCGGGTGAAGGGTGTTCGTTATTGCAGAGCCCTCCGCGAGAAATTCCGGATTTGAACACAGGCCCAGTTTCGGGCCGCAGGGCTTCCTGCTAGAAGATTCCAACACGGGTCGAACGAGGTTAGTCGTCGTGCCCGGAATGACAGTGCTCTTGACGACGACGAGATGGTACGCATCAGCGCCTCTGATCGCAGATCCTACATCTTCCGCGGCTTTCTTTACAAACGATAGGCTGATGGATCCATCTTGATTGCTGGGCGTTCCCACCGTAATGAACGTGATATCTGCCTCGACGACCCTATCTATGTTGGTTGTGAACTGGATCCTCCTGTTCTTAATTGCGGATTTGAGCATTGAGGTAAGCCGCGGTTCGTGTAATGGGGTCTCTCCCTTCGCGAGCTTCGCGATCTTCTCGCCATCAATGTCTACCCCGATTATCTTCATACCTCTTGATGCTAGGACAGCGGCGGTGCAGAGCCCAACATACCCCAAGCCGATAAAGGAGACCGATTCAGATTCTCGTTTCATATGGATAGTCCATGCTTGGACGCCTATATTGAAATATATTGGAATGTCCTAGGATAGAGCGACTAACACTGAATCTGGCTGATTCTTGATTGTTAAGAAAGGTGGTCATTCCGGCGGCAGGCCTGGGCACAAGACTCTTGTCAGCCACAAAGGAACAGCCAAAGGAGATGCTGCCGGTCTTCTCTGTGACCAAGGACGGGGAGCTGTGTCTCAAACCGATAGTCCAGCTAGTGTTCGAGCAATTACACCATGCTGGGTTTCGAGAATTCTGTTTCATTGTCGGTAAGGAGAAGAGAGCGATAGAGGATCATTTCACTCCAGACTCTTCCTATGTATCGATGCTACAGAAGAACGATAAGAACGGGCCCTCTGAAGACCTGCAAGCCTTTTATGAAATGGTCGAAGAATCCACGCTTGTATGGATAAATCAGCCTGAACCACGGGGGTTCGGGGATGCGGTCCTCAAGGCTAAACCGTTCATCGGAGGAGACAGCTTCCTAGTTCATGCAGGAGACAGCTACATTCTGTCTGAGAACTCTAAGCACCTGAAACGGCTCAGAGAGGTCAGCGATATGGTGAAAGCTGATGCCGCCTTTCTCGTGCAACAAGTTGAGGATCCGCGCCGCTACGGCGTAGTAGAAGGGACCAGAGAGGGGACTGGTATCGTTCGTGTAACAAGAGTTGTCGAGAAACCTCTGCAGCCAGCATCCAAATTGGCCATCATGCCTGTCTATGCGTTCCACCCGGTTATTCTGAAAGCGTTAGAGGTTACTCAGTCCGGTGTCGGAGGCGAGATTCAACTTACGGACGGCATACAAAAAATGGTTGAGTGGGGACTCGAAATACGGGCAGTCGAGCTAGAGGAGAACGACGTTCGACTGGACATCGGCTCACCTGAGCTGTACTGGGAGTCACAGAATCTCTCTTACAGGCACTCAGTCGAAAAGAAGCAAAAAGACGATTGACCTGACCGTTCGTAGCTAGAACTTGGACTCCGCCAGCAACAATTCCGTAGCCCTGTTGACTAGAGGCTAAGGCGCTGGCATGAATGACATTGATGAGTTAGTGCAGCGAGAACTGGCCCGATTTGGAATCAATCTTTCAGTAAAGGATTCTCCAACTGTACACGGCCTGTTCAAATATCCATGTATATACTCATCAACAGGCGATTTGCCACTATCAAACCGACGCTCTTCACCGTTGGTGAATCTGAGAACAGAGCAGTATGATGACGAGATCTTGGGAGTCGAAGGGCATGAGTGAAGACTCTGCTCACGGTGAGATAGATGAGCGGACCCCATCTTGGGCAGCCACATTGGACAGGGAAGAATTCCGAGCAGAGCTCGATCGGGTGTGCCACGCAGAGTGGTCCTCAAGCCCTAGACAGATCCGCCTCCGCCCGTTGAAAGAACACATCAATCGTTGCACATTCGAGATTGCCATAGAAACCACTCTCGGCCTCGGAGTACGTCGCCCTATGTCTTCGCAGCGGAGGCAAAAAAAGTAGAATAGCCTCAACCTCCCGCTGGAACCCTCGATTCGAATGACTGAGCCAAAAGCGATACGTAGCGATCACGTAGCAGAGCACCCAGCCTTCAGAGCATGGGCTCGAGTCCACGGCAGCCAAGCCGCCCCCACGAAGATTGAGGTGCTCAAACAGACAAAAAGAAAGACAATGGTCTGCCGGCTGTCTGGCTCAGGAACGGAGATGCAGAACGTAATCGCAAAGCGCTCCTTCCGACACTACATAGGGGTGGAGCGTATAATCTACGCAGAGATACTACCTTCTCTGCCAGTGACCTCGTTAAGGTACTATGGGTCAACCGAAGACGATGACCCCAATTATGAATGGTTGTTCATTGAGGACGCAAACGGTCGCGCATACACCTCACGTTTGAAAGCGCACCGCATCGAGGCCGGACGTTGGCTCGGGATTCTGCACACATCCTCAGCTTCCCACGTCGATATGCTTTCCAGATTACCTGAACGAGGGCCGGGGCATTACTTGGAAGCTTTACGATTTGCGCGTCAAAGGATAGAGAGGAGCCTCAACCTTGAACTCGAATTGGAGGACTTGGCCTCCCTACAGATGATTATCTCGGACTTTGATCGCCTTGAGGGACAATGGAGTGAGTTGCTAGAGTTCTGCGACAAGCTACCCCTAAGTCTGGTTCATGGAGACTTTAAGGAACGCAACATCAGGATCCGAGCTGCGGCACATGATAGAGGGATGCCTATCCTCGTCGCATTTGACTGGGCGGAGGCTGGCAGGGGCGTACCGCCTGTTGACATACTAGGAAGATTCGGCCACGGAGTATCCCGTTCCAGCGAGCCGGATATCTACACCTACTGGTCGGTCGCGCGGAAACTTTGGACGCTTCCAAGCATAGAAACAATGAAGAGATTTGAGACTGTCGGCAAAACATTCAGGGCAATATCAGCTTTCGCATGGGAATTCTCTTTCGGGAAATCACCGATTCCTCGTGAATCTAGCCCAGCAAAGGCCAAATCGAAGGTGGATATGTGGCGTTTGCGACTCTATGGGCAGTGGCTTGGTGAATGCTTGGAGGAGGTTAGAAGATTTTGATTTCGGGGTCACTCTCATATCCAGCGTCGCGAGGCCGTCATCGGAACCATTCAATCTTCTTTCCACTGGTACTGCGTCGAGGCCGTACCGGGTCGACCATCGATCCTCGACTCGACCCGCTTAACAGTGGAAAATCAATTTGGACAACAGATTTTCGGCTGTGTCTATGATGTCTGTCCTTACCTTTCGTAATCCCATCCTGCGTGCGTGCAGATTACAGATCGGTCACGAATGCGAAGGGATTGTCGGTCGATATCCCTGCATCCGCCGTCTACGTCTCTGAAGTTTTAACGCTCAGTCGCCGTAGATGGGCTGCCAGCCACGATCGTGGACGATGTGGCTAGCTGCTCGTGACTTCGTTGTAGATGGTGCCTCGGTTGATGTGCGTAATGCCACCTTCTTCGTCAGTGAAAGTATCCCGAATCCCTTCTGCCTCCGCTCGATGGGGGCCTTCCTTCGACGGCTCGCTCCGCCACGTCGTAAAAGTAGCGCGCCAGGAGAAGGGGCGCATCCGGGACGCCCTTGTACCCGGGGATGCTGTCCATATCCACGACGTACGCCTTCCCGTCGCTCTCGATCACGTCCATGCCATAAAGGTCGATCTCGAACGCCCGGCCGCATCGCCTGGCGATATCGCTCAGCTCCGGCGTGAGTGTGAAGGGCTCGCCCAGTTTCTCTTCCTGGGTCCGGCGTGGAAACACCTTCTTGACCCCGAAGAGCTGCTCGCCGATCACGTAGATCTTGCAATCGCGGCCTTGGGGGGGATGGTAACGCTGGGCGAAGACGGGGTCGCGATCCAGCTCCACCTGAGCGAGTTCGGCGGGAGTCCGGACGATTTTGACTTGGCCTCCTTCCTGGTAGGGCTTGATCACGAGCGGGCCTTCCTCGAGCAGTGGAGCGAGTTGGCTGGGGGTCGAGGCCACGTAGGTGGTGGGCGTCGGCACGCCCGCGAGCTGGAGGACTCGGGACTTGATGACTCTGTCACGCAGCGCCACGGTTACGGGGTAGGGATTCACGATGACCGCGCCCTGCTCGTGCAGCACTCCCGCCAGGCTGAGGGAAAGGCGGCTCATCTGCCTCAGAACGTACATATCATGCTGGACGCGGACCTGTGACAGGTCAACCGCGCGCTCGAGAGGGTGGATGACATCGACCTCCGCCCCGGCGTCCGCGAGGGCGCGCACTACGCTCGGCATGTAGCTCCTACTATGGCTCCCGTAGTGCGGTAGCAAGAATCCGATGCGCGGTCTTCTCATGACAGCGTCTCGCTCAGAATCTTGTCAAAACCCGCTTTGATAAACACAACTAGGACGTTTGTTCGGCGCTTGAATCCAAGAAGTCTTCTGAAATTTTGGCTGATTCCGCGAGCCGCGAATCGAGAAATCAGGATTCGTGAGGAAGCCCGAACCCGAGGAGATTGCGAAGTTCCACCCGAATTTCGCTAGACCAGTCCTGTTCTTCTTCCCGCTGAGTAGAGTCCCTCGATCATTCTCTTGAATTTATCTGAAGGGATGAATTCCCCGTGTGGACTGAACAGGCGAGACATCAAACTGGGGTCACCCAGCCAGCGAAGGTTCATGTAGACCCGGGCAGCCTCAAGTATCTCCTCGAAGTCGTCGGGGGCTCCCTTAGGCCATCGCGACTTGCAGTACTCCCTTTCACACTTCTGCACCATCTGCCTCGGCCGCGAATGGGTCAGTGAGGCGAGATCAATTTCTCCTGCAGCGATGGCGGCGGACTGCCAGTCCACCGGTGAACAAATCCCATCATGGTAGAGTGTGTTGGGTGAGAAGTATTCGCCATGGATCACGGTCAGCGTCGCCCTCTCCAGTAGGATTGGGAGTAGCGCCCCAAACTCTTTGCAGACAGTAGGGAGCCAGGGAAACCGGGTCTGTAAATTGCTGAATAGTCGATTGGTACGCCGTGCCCATCCCATGTAGTACTTCCTGTCATATCTATGGAGAAATCTCAACCCTGGGCTTAAGAGGCGTTCCTCGTTGACGGCATGAAACTTTCCAATCCATATCGCTGCGCTGATCATCGCCTCAGGGTTACGAGACCAGTGTCCCCGGCTCCCTTCAAGATACTCGATCACAAGCCATGGAACCCTTGTTATCTCGTCTCTATACGCGCCGTAGAAGGTGGGTGTCGAGATCCGCAAAGGTTGGAGGATGTTACGATAGACTTTGGCCTCGTAGGAAATATCCCCCCTGTGACGGTAGACGCTGTCAAACTCTTTAGTCCCGTACTTGACAAAGAGGCGTAGCCTGCTGCCTCTGCCATCAAGACTGCACGTCACGATTTCTGTTGGAAACGTGCTCCCTTCTGGGTTGGGCTTCCGATCTAATACCCTAACGTTTCTGTTGGCAGACACTTCGTGATGAAATACAGCTGAGAGCCCGGCAGTGAGTCTCTCTAGATCAGGGAATTCTTGGGTCGGCAAGTTTCGTCTTTTTATGAGCTCCTTCTCTTATTAGTGGATGAATGGCGGCCAGCTCCAGCGTCGGTTTTGATGCGTAGGGAACGTTGGCTCGCCCGGCATAAGCATAGGGTGTCTTGAAAAGGGGGACAAACGAGATGGGTTGTCGTTTTACACTTGGACGAAACCGCTACCCCAGTCGCCTAGTCGCCCCGTCATCTGCCTGGTGGCCGCGTATTCACCATAGTTTGGCGAAATCGTGATAACTGATGAGCCTGATCGCTTGTTCCATAAGCACGCGGCGGATACGCGGATCGCACAGGGTGCGCAATTCTGCTTCGCGCTCGATGCGATAGCTAGTGGGGTGATTCGCATCTACATAACCTGGATGACAGCTCAATTCCGTGACACCGTGACCGATCTCCATCTTAATCATCATGGTGAGTTTCTCAGCGCTAATTTGTTCAAGGTGCGTCCGGCCAGCCCATTGACCGTAAAACTTCGAGAAGTATTGGACCGGCGAATGTTCGCGCAACGGCAGCCCATGTTTCCTCGCCAATTCGAGAAGATGCGGCAAGGCCCGTGGGTCACGATGATCATTGTGGTGTGAGTCCAAGTGGGTGGGTGGATGGCCCGTCAGCTTCTCAAACCGGCAGAATTGCCACTGTAACGACTCTCGCAACCGCTGTGAGTCGGGAGCAGGTTCCCTCAACTCACTGCGCACATCCGCGTGCAAGCCCACGCTCAAATCCGGTGCAGTGCTGCTCAGCGCCGCTGCCTCCTCAGCCCATTCCGTCTTTACGAGCAAGCTCGTGCTCGTCAGAATCCCGTGCAGATGGGCCTCCA
>Ga0209057_1002794_pt1 | contig 13230 bp, 5 predicted proteins | sample GraSoiAngelo_146_FD_185903 | JGI IMG/M metagenome (GOLD analysis project Ga0209057, IMG submission 185903) | Grasslands soil microbial communities from the Angelo Coastal Reserve, California, USA - 14_1009_05_30cm (SPAdes) (version 2) | ecosystem: Environmental > Terrestrial > Soil > Grasslands ... | reverse complement strand
CGGCGGCGAGCCGGTCTCGGAGTTGGCTCACTCACTGCAGTGCGCCGAGCGGGCGGAGGCGGGGGGCGCGGACCCCGATCTTGTTCTGGCCGCTCTCCTCCACGACGTCGGCCGCTATGCAGTGGACCCTGCGCTGGTGCTCGACAGCACGGAGCGAGAATCCGCAGCCGGTCCGACGGCGCGGGGTCACCACGAGGTAGGCGCCGACCTCATCGCGCCCTACGTGCCCGTGCGCGTCGCCTGGCTCGTGCGCATGCACGCCGACGCCAAGCGCTACCTCTGCGCGACCGAGCCCGGCTACCATGAGGTCCTCACGCCGGCCTCCAGGCACACGCTCACCCTGCAGGGCGGCACGATGACTCCGGAGGAAGTCGCGCGATGGTCCGCGCACCCCTGGCTGGCCGATGCCCTTCGCCTCCGCAAGTGGGACGACCAGGCCAAGGTCGTGGGCCAGGTGACGCGACCGCTCTCCGCCTGGGAGCCCCTGTTGAGAACGCGCTTCGGCTGAGGCCCTGATATCGCGCGATGCCGAACGCGCTGCACGCCGATCTCGTGCTCAAGGGCGCCACCATCCTCACCATGGATGCGAAGGACTCGGTCGCGCAGACCGTCGCGGTCAAGCACGGCCGCATCGTCGGAGTCGGAACCGATGCCGACGTGGAAGGCCTCATCGGACGCGGCACCCACGTGCTCGATTGCCGCGGCAAGACGATCGTGCCCGGCTTCATCGATTCCCACACGCACAACACGCTCGTCGGCGAGTTTCGCTACAGCTTCGACCAGCTCAACACGGCCGCGGAGTTGAATCCCACGCTCGACGGCCTCCTTGCGAAGATCAAAGAGCGCGCCGCGGGCGTCTCGCCGGGCGAATGGATCGGCGGGCGCAACTACGATCCCAACGCCATGCGCGAAGGCCGCTGGCCAACGAGGCACGAGCTCGATGCAGTCGCACCGCTCAATCCGGTCCTCATCACGATCCGAGGCGGGCACGCGTGTGTCGCGAACACGCGCGCGCTCGAGCTCGCCGGCATCACGCGCGACACGCCCGATCCCGAGGGCGGTGTGATCGATCGAGACGAGGCGGGCGACCTCACCGGCGTCCTGCGCGACGTCCACGACATCGCCGCGAAGCCGTCTTGGGCGATGTGGACGTTGTCCTGAGCTGCCATAGTGTCCCTCCGTGCGTTCCGAAGCGTTACTTCAGGTGCGCGATTGCGACTCCGCCCTCTGCCCCAGTAGGTCGTGCCCATTTCGCGCAGCATTCTCAGTGCAGTCATGCGCACGGGCTGCCGCGCGGTTTCAGTTGATCAGGCGGCCGTTAGACGAAGGACTTCTGTTTCCCTTGCGCACGCGTATCAGCGCGCGACCGACTGGCATGCGCGCCGCCCCCCGGCTGAGTGCGCGCCAAGCCCGGCCGCTCGGCACCGGCCGCTTATCTCCCGCCGATGAGGAAGCGGATCGTCCTTTTCCCCGGCATGAAGAAGTAGGCACCGCCCCGCACGGTGACGAAATTGCCCATGCGTTTAAGGCGCAGCGGCCCCCGCTCCGTGGGGATGGTCAGCACGTCGCTCAACCCCGGGCGACGGGCGAGCGAATCGACCTCGTTCTCGAGCCCGTGAAAGCTCGACCCGAGCATGTAGGTCTGCTGCACAAACTCGAACTGTCGCTCGATGTCCGCGTTCACGCACATGAACAGCAGACCCGGATGCCGCAACCCGTTCTGCGGGGAGTAGCGGCGGCCGACGCGGAAGATGCGGTGCCGGTTGGAGATCGTCAGTTGGTCCTCGGATCCCGGCTCGAAACTGTCGCGCGGGTTGACGCGGCGGATGTGGGCGCCGAACGGGCAGCGCAGGCCGTCCGGGTCTTCGGTGCCGAACAGGAAATCGTTGTCGGGCAGCGTGCCCGGCCTGCTCACCGATCCTGGCTGATCCGGATGCCTGACCAGCGACGTGCCATCCGCCCAGCGGCCGAGCATCTTCGCGCCGATCCAGGCAGCCAGCGACCGGGCATCGCCCGGGGGGACCCGCGGGTTGCCAACCAGGCCTGCCGACGTGTCGGCGAGAAATGCATCGAATGCGGTTTTGTTCTGTTCGAGCTGGCGCACCACGAGGTAGGTGCCGTTGTACCCCAGGTCGAAGTCGCCGGCGGCGGATGGTGAAGGCGGAATGTGGCCGCGGTTGTCCGAGTAGCCGAGGATCATCTCCCCCGGCTCGACGACGTGAATCCGGTTCCTTGCGATGACCCATTTTCGCGCGCCGCGCACGATCGGCTGCGAGACGCCGTCGGCGAAGCCGAACGGTTCTCCGATCGGAGTGTTTTTCGGCGGCATCTCGTCCAGCAGGATCTCGTAGATGACCTCGATCCCGAATCTCAGGAGCTGCGCCTTCCGCTGGGCAGTCTGTTGTTGCAGGATATCGTCGGACAGAGCGTACAGGTTCAGGATTGCATCGGCCTCTTTCCCGGGGCCGCCCCAGCACCAGCCCTCCGGAGCGTTGATCCCGACGTCGCCGAGTGCGCGCGCCCGCCACGGCGCGGCCATGCCATGCTGAAACGCCGTGGGAAAGGTCGAAAGCGCCTGCTCATCGAGCCCGAGTTTTCGCAGGCCGCTTGCCGACAGCCCCAGCACGAGCGTCGGTCCATCGGGCTTCCTTTCTCCGTAACCAATGGCCAACTCGATTTCTGCGAGCCAAGCCCGGGTTTGGCCCGGTACGTCCGAAAGCCGCAGCACGAGGCTCCGGGCCCAGTGCAGGCCGGGGAGCGCGCCGAACACGAGAGTTGGAATGTGGTCGGATTCAACCGTGGAGACCTTGGGCGGCGCAAACCGGAAATGGACCAGCCAGCGCGCGGCGTCGGCCTCCGTCGAGGCTGTAGCGAATCCGTCTCGGATCGCCGCATTGGTGCGCACGCGAAGGGTCGTCAGCGCCGGGTAGGCCGCGTACCAGAAGCGGGTCGGGTGCTGCTGTCGCCGCGCCCAGCGCTTGAAACGGTCGCCGTCCTTCGCGCCATCCTGCACCAGATTCTTCGTCCTCGGGAAACCCTGCGTATTGCTCCAGATGCCGGTCAGCCCTTCGTGCGCCCGCAAGATGAAGTCTTCCAGGTAGCTCTCCCAGCTTCCGATGTAGTTGGAGAAGAACAGCAGCTTGTCCGTCCCGGGAAGCAGGATCCAGCGCGCGAAATGGATCGTGCCGATGTTGGACAGGAATCCCGGGCGGGAGCGGTACGGAGCGAGCGCGACCACCCAGAGGGCAAGGCGCAGCGTCAGACGCCGCAGCCACCCGGACTTCATCGTGAAAACGGCCGCGAGGTGGTTCTGCGCACACTTGTTCTCGCGCTCCATGATCTCGCCCACCACTTGCGCCGACGGGTCCCTGTCGTCTGGGACGTCCATGCGCTCCTTGTGCCGGAACCACGCGTAGGCAATCACCGGCGCGATTCCGGCAAGCACGAGTTCGGCGCCGAGCGCCAGGGTGGCCGCCCAGAGGCCCTGCCACACCAGAACCAGCAGAACCAGCGCCGGGAGGACGAACAGCGGCCAGAGGAACGTGCGCAGTGCCGACCACACCACGGGGCCAACGAAGCTCCAACCCTTCGGGGCGTCCGCCAGCAGCGGCATCGGCTCGGCGACAAACGCCCATTTGTAGACGGCTTCGCCGAAAAGGTGCGCGCGGAGGCGCTCGAGGGTCGCCAGGGCGGAGCCTTGCGCAGGAAGATCGTCGAGGATTTGCTGTATCCGGGCGGCGAGTTCCGCCTCCCGGCAAATGCGCCCTACGGTCATGCCGGGCGTGCCGGTGAACACCACGCCCGAGACCGCGAACCACCCCTGGCCGACCTGGCGGTCGTGTCGCACGAGGAACTCGCCCAGTTGCGACTCAGGGACGTGAACGCCGGCCAAGGCGAGAACACGGCACAGCTCGGGGCCGATCTCTCGCGCCAGCCGGTTGAGGACGCCGCCAGGATAGCCGTCGGCGGAAGCCTCGAGCACGAGGTACGCCGATCCGCCGGATGAATCGCGCACGACGGTGAGGCTCATGAAGTGCACGAACGCGCTCGCGTTCAGCGTCTCGGAGAGCGGCGGCCGTGCAAGATTGCCCAGCGCGTCCAGGTGCGCATTGACGGCCACCGACCGGCTGTCATCGAACGGAACAACGACGGTTACGAACGCATGGGCCATGGTGTTTCTTCCTCGACTAGGGGTCGAATTCGACGCTCAGGTGTGCGGGCATCAGGCCGATCGTCTGCATCTGGCCGTCCCGACCCGGGGCGCGGCGGAGCCCGCGTTTTTTCAACAACGGCTTGAGGGTCTGCGTGATCTGCGCTCCCGCAAGAAACGCCCCGATGCACCAGTGCAGCCCGTAGCCGAATAGCATGTACTCGTGGTTCCGGCGATCCGGACGGAATTTCTTCGGTTCGACGACCCTGCGCTCGTCGAACATGGCCGACTGCGTACTCACCAGCAGCCGGGTGCCGGCCCGGATCCGTTTCGCCTTGGAACTACCATCGGCGATCGTGTAGTCCTTCGCGCATTCACGGAACGGGCCCGGATTGATGGGTTTGAAGCGCATCGTCTCGAACAGGCACCGCCAGAGCAGTTCGTCGTCGTCGGTGCGCGCCGCTTCTTGGGCGCGCGCCATGAATTCTGGTCGGCGCAGCAGCATCTCGAGCACGTTGCCCGATGCGATCGTATTGGTAGGCACGAAGCCGGCCAGCATGCCGAACAGTTCGGCGCGAATCATGTCGTCGCTGGGATCTCCGGCGCTTTGCTTCTGCATCGCGACCAGGCGGGCGACGATGGTGGGGGAGGGGTTCACTCCCTGTTTCGCATTGCGGATCGCTTGGTCGATGAGCGGGCGCATGCCGTTCGCCGCCGCGCGCGCTGTGGCCACCTTGGGGCCGGGTTTGTCCGATGGGGGCCCGAACACATACGTGCTCACCGCGATCGTCCATTGCGCGAAGAGCTTCGGGTCTGGAACATCGATGCCGTAATAGTCTCGACAGAGCAGGGTCGGGACGCGCGTGAGCAGATCTTCGATCGCATCGATCCGGCCGCTGCACCCCGCGACGATCTGCTCGGCCAGCTCGGCGGAGCGGGGCGCGATAGTCGCAGCGACGTCCTCGAGCCTGAACGCCTGCATGATCTGCAGGCGCTGGCGCCCGTATTCGGGGCTGTCCTGCATCGCCAGCACGAACTTCGGCCCCTCCATCAGTTCCATCATCCGGCGGTCGAACGGCACCTGAAACACCTGTTCCTGGGCGAGCACTTCCCGCACGTGCTCGAAGCGCGTCACCATGGCCCACCGGGTGAACGGGACGTGGGGAATCGGCCAGTATCTTCGCAGGAAGCCCATCCACCACTGAGGCCGATCGAGCAGCCGCTTGATGACCGCGCTGCCCGGCCAGCGCCATTGCATATCGTCGATGTCGAAGCTGCTGCACGGTGGTGACGCATTCATCTCGAACTCCCCTGTGACCGAAGCTGTTCGCGCAGCGTTTCGGCTTCCTTCCAGGCCGGCAGGCTCCGTCCTTCGGTCAGTCCATCGCAGCACGTCCCGAGCAGGTCGGCGGCTTGCCCGGACTTGCCCTGCTCCGCCCACAACCGCGCCAGGCTGATCGCGGCGTAAAACTCCCAGGTCTTCGCGTGCTGCTCGCGGGCGAGCGACAGGGCACTGAGATAGGCCGACTCGACCTCGGCCGGTTCGCCGCCAGGGCACAGGCGAAGGTAATCGCCGAGCAGCCGCTGACACTCCGGCCAGTAGTACCGTTCTGATCCCGACGTCAGCTCCGTCCGCACCATCGACGCGTAGCGCCCAGCTTCGTCGAAGCGGCCGAGCGAAGCCAGCGCGCGGGCGTGAACCGCGTAGTGAACAGGAACCGAATGGCCGGTCTGAGTTCTCGCCAGCCAGGCGAATCCGTCTTCCATCACGCGAATCGATCCCTCCGCGTCCCCGTTCAGCGACAAGGCGTGAGCGTGGATGATCGAACCGTAGCCCTTCCACATTTCGAGCTGATGCCGGCTGGCAAAGTCGATGGTCTCGGCGCTCAGAGCAAGCGCCTCGTCCACGCTGCGATTGAAGGCAGCGATGACCGACGAATATGCGAGCGCGTGGCAGAGGGTGTGCACATGTCCTAGGACGCGCGCCGAGGCGAGCGCTTCGGCAACGACACTTCGCGCCGCGTCGATACGGCCGAGACACCAAAGGGCGAGCCCCAGGTGAAACCCGGTCGCAATGTCTGGCTCGGTGGAGAACCGGTCCGCGAGCGCAATCCGCTCTTCGCGCGAACGCTGCCGCAGGGAACCTGACAGCGCCAGCGCACGGTCGAAGGACTGGATCGCGAGCGCCGGCGCGCCCGTGATCACCTGGGACATGGCGAGCGACCGGAGCGCGGTGATCATGTGCGAGGTGCTGCTGTCGCGTTCCGCCTCCCGCACCATGCTGCCCGCGGCTTCGAGCGCCCTGTCATGCTCCCCGCGGATATACAGCGCGACCCACACCGCATAGAACACGGAAAAGCGGTGCGGCGCGTCGCTCATCGCGCCGACCAGCTCCTGGGCGCGCGTGAACGCGGCGACCGTCTGCGAGTGACTGTATCCGCGCAACGGAATCGACGCCTGGCCGAGCGCCAGCAGGATCAGTAGGCGGCGCTCGAGCCACGCCCGGGTCTCTCCCATCTGCTCGGCCAGGCGCAACGCCTGGCTCAAGTGGGCGAGGGCCTCCTTGTAGGCGGGACGCGCGATCGCCTGCGCACCGGCCTTCTGCCAGCTGGCGATGGCTTTTTCGTTGAGGCCCGCCTGCATCGCATGGAACGCCAGGATCTCCGGCGGCGTGTCGGGCAACGCTTCCAGGGCATTCACCAGCCGTTCGTGAATCTGCTGGCGCTTGGCCTTGAGCAGGCTTTCGTACGCGGCATCGCGCACCAGCGCGTGCTTGAAAGCGTATTGTCCTTCCTGCGGGGTTCCCCGGCTGAAGATCAGCTCCGCCTCGACCAGGCGGGCGAGGGCTTGGTCCGGCGCATTGCCCGGCGGCGGCATGATCGCCGTGAGCAAACGGTGGCTGAATTCGCGGCCGATGCAGGCTGCGGTCTGGGCCACCTCCTTGACCGGCCGTAACCGGTCGAGCCGGGCCATCAGGCTGTCGTGTAACGACGCGGGAATCGCGAGGTTCGGCAGCGGGTCATCGACGACAAACGCATCCTGCGTCTCGTGCAGGACACCCGACTCCAGCAGGGTCTTGGTCAGCTCCTCGATGAACAGCGGGACTCCGTCCGATTTGGCCGCGATTTCGTTCAGCAACTCTTCGGGCAAGGCCTTGCCGCGCGTCACGCCTCTCACCATCGCAGCAATCTGGGTCCGCCCCAGGCGGAAGAGCGGCAGCCGGGTCAGGTTCGGCCGGCTGCCGAAGGCGTCGTGGAAATCCGGCCGCGCGCTCGCGAGGATCAACACGGGCAGGTTCGCGATCCGCTCGAGACACAGGTCGATGAGTTCCAGCGTCGTCGGATCAATCCACTGCACGTCCTCGATCGTCCAGAGCAGCGGCCGGATGCGCGCAACGTCGCCCAGCAGGCCCGTCAGCGCCTCGAACGTGCCCAGGCGCTGCTGCTGTGGCGTGAGCGTGAGCGGCCCGTAGCGCTGAACTCCGTCGATGCCGAGCAGCGCGGCGATCAGCGCCATGTCACGCACGCTGCGGGCGCCGAACTCCTTGAGCAGCGCCTCCAGCCGGTCGAGCCGTCTGTCTGGCGTGTCCGCCGGTTCGAAACGGGCGGCGCGGGCAAGATGCTGAATGACAGGAAACAGCGCGCTGTCCGAGTGGTACGGCGAGCACTGGTAGTCCAGGCGCGCAGGCCGCTCGGCCGCGAGGGCGTCCTGCAGCGCGCGGATGATGCGCGACTTGCCGATGCCGGCGTCGCCCGTGATGAGTGTCAACCGTCCTTGACCCGACTGCACACCGCGCCAGTTCTCGATCAGGAGCGTCAGTTCGTTGTCTCGGCCGACCATCGCCGCGAGCAGTTCCCCGCGACGCGCCTCGAAGCGGCTTCCCGACGAGCGTTCGCCAGTGATCGCGTAGGCCGAGACCGGCGCGGCGAAGCCCTTGAGATGCTGCGGGCCGAGATCCCGGAACTCGAAGAGGTGCTCGACCAAGTGATGCGTGTTCGCGCTGACGACCACTTCCCCAGGTGCTGCGATGCCTTGAAGCCGCGCCGCAAGATTGGGGGTCTCGCCCACCACCGCATGCTCACGGGCGGCGCCTTCACCGAGCAGGTCGCCGGCGACGACGATGCCCGTCGCGATGCCGATTCGCACCGAGAGATTTTCGACACCCAGCGATCCCATGGCGGTGAGGGCGCCAACGGTCGCAAGCGCCGCGCGCACGCCGCGCTCCGCGTCGTCCTCGTGCGCCAGCGGAAAGCCGAAATGCGCGAGCATGCCATCGCCCAGGTACTGGGCGACGTGGCCGTCGTAGCGCGTCACTGCGCCGACGACCGCATCCTGGTATTTGCGGATCACGTTGCGCAGGTCTTCCGGATCGAGCCGGTTCGAAAGCGCGGTCGAGCCTACGAGGTCCACGAACATGACCGTTAGGTGCCGGCGTTCCGGCGTGGCCGTGGCCTCGGGCGCCGTGCCGGCGGTTCTAACTCCGGGCGATCTACCGGGTCCGGCGGCTGGGCTCGGAGAAGAACCCGGGGACAGCCCCGCGATCGCCTTGAGGAGCTTCGCCCGGCGACTGAGCGGAATGCCGAGCTCCTTCAGGTGCTCGCCGGTCAGCGCGCGAAGCGCTTCGCCATCGATCTCGTTGGCTTCGAACAAATCGGCATACTGGCCGAAGCCGCCCGCTTCCAGCCAGGTGCGGATGTTCAGGCTCATCGGCTTGCGCCCTCCCTTCGGGCGCCGAGTGGCAGGCCCAGCTCCCGCAAGTCCCCTTCGGAGAGACTTCGCAGGCTACCGAGGTCGACTCCGTTATCGAGAAACACAGAGGCGTACTTGCTGAGCCCTAGACGATCCAGTGGACGGATCGAGCCGGGAAACGGAATCTGAACGAGCAGTCTCGCGGTGAGCGTCGGCAAGACGGAGCCGAGCGATTTCAGGCCCAACTGCCAGAACGACGGCCTTAGGAGGCTTTCGACGAAGCTGATTCGACACCAGTCCCTACCCTCTGGGTCAGGAACGGTTGCCTTCCTTGGACGCCTGGATGGCAGCAGCCTTATCACACAGGACCTGCAACTGTGCAAGCCATAAGTATCAGCGGCCGTGGGCTTCATTCCTAAGAGTGTGCGACGCATGCTGACTGACGGCGGCCCTACTTATCCGTCTCGATCTTATAGGCGTTACCGTCCGCTCGAACCACTACACTCCCATCGTGGTCTGTTCGATAGATCTTGGCGTTCACCACGCCGAGCCGCTGCAAGACCGGCTTCGTCGGGTGCCCATACTGATTGCCAGCGCCGGCGGAGATCACTGCAAGCTCCGGTTTCACCCTCCCCAAAAAGTCTAGCGGCGACGATGCGTTTGATCCATGATGCCCCGGGTTGAGGATCGTCGCTTTCCCAGCCCGCGGAGTTGCTTGACAACGTCGTCGACGCCGTGCGGCCGGAGAGCCGTCAGCTTCTCCGAGAGTTGCTGGTGCACGGTACCACTTCGCGCGAGAGGAGTCTCACGGCTGCGGGGTGATCGTCACGCCGTAGTGGCGGAGCGCGTATTCCGGCGTGATCTTTTCCTCCATCACGTCGCGCCGCACCAGTTCGGGGTCGCGCGCGCGCGGGTCGCCCCACCCCCCGGCGCCGCCCAGCACGTGCCGGAACACGTCGCCGTGCTGCACGCTGATCGTGCACTTCGCCGGCAGCACGCGCTCGTCGGGGGTGCCCGGGTTCAGCAGGTTCGCCGACGGCGTTCCCGGGTGCCCGCCCGCGAGCCCGTACGGCAGGTGCGAGCGGCGGTCGGTGCGGAGCTGTAACGTCGCCTCCCGCGCGAGGAACCGATATTGCCGCACGAGCGCGAGGCCACCCCGGAACGTGCCCGGCCCCCCCGAGTCGGGCACGTAGCCGTAACGCTCGATGAGGATCGGGTACTCCGACTCGATGACCTCGATGGGATTGTTGGAGAAGTTGACGACCGCGCTGCTGCACGCGTCGACGCCGTCGCGGGTCGGCCGCCCGCCCCACGACCCGAACAGGAACTCCAGGAAGACGAACGGCCGCCGCTCGGCGTCGTAGCCCCCGAAGCTCACGCCCGTGTCGCCGCCCATCTCGCAGGCGAAGACACGATCCGGCGCGATCTGGGCGAGGGCCCCGAACATCGTGTTGGCCATGCGGAAGCCGGTGAGTCCGCGGGCGGCCACCGCGGCGGGCGGCACGGGATTCACCACGGTGCCCGCGGGCGCGATCACCTCGATGGGACGGAAGTAGCCCTCGTTGTTCGGCGGCTCGCCTCCGATGAGGTGGCGCACGCACGCGTACACGGCGGACTTCGTGAACGGCAGCGGTGAATTGATGGCGCCCTTCACCTGCGGCGCCGAGCCGGTGAAGTCCGCCACCATGCGGTCGCCGGCCACGGTGATGGTCACGGTGATCGGGATCGGATCCGGGTCGATGCCGTCGTCGTCGATCCAGTCCGTGAACGTGTAGGCCCCGTCCGGCATCGCGCTGATCGCGTGGCGCGCGAGGCGCTCGGCCTGATCGAGGAGCGCCGTGGTACACGCGGCCAGGCGCTCCACCCCGTAACGCGCGATCAAGCCGAGATAGCCCCGCTCGCCCGTGAGGCACGCGGCGACCTGCGAGCGCACGTCGCCCAGCACCTGCCGCGGCACCCGCACGTTGCGGTCGATCAAGTCGAAGATCGCGTCGACCGGCCTCCCGGCGTCATAGAGCTTCAACGGCGGGATGCGAAGCCCCTCCTGGAAGATCTCCGTCGCGTCGCAGCCGTTGCCGCCCGGCGTCTTGCCGCCGACGTCGAGCTGGTGGCCGATGCTCGCCGACCACCCCACCAGCCCGCCGTCGAGGAAGATCGGCTTGAAGATGTAGAAGTCCGGCAGGTGCGTGCCGCCCTCGAACGGGTCGTTGAGAATGAAGACGTCGCCGGGCTCGATCCGGCCGACGAACTTGCGGCGCACCTGGGCCATCGCGTCGGGGATGGAGCCGAGGTGGAGCGGCAGCGTGAGGCCCTGGGCGATGAGGCGGCCCTCCGCGTCGCACAGGGCGCACGACATGTCCATCGCGTTCTTCAAATTGTTCGAGTAGGCGGTTCGCACGAGCGCGATGGCCATCTCGTCCACGATGGCGTCGAGCGCATTCTTGATGAGCTCGAGGAGGATGGGATCACCGACGTCACGCGGGGGCATGGCGCTACCCTCCCGTCCGAATGACGATGTCGTCGTGCTCGTCACGCCGCGCGGCGCAGCCCGGCGGAACGAGCGTGGTCGCGTCGTACTCGTCCACGAGCAGCGGGCCGGGCCGCCACACGGCGCCGAGGTCGCCGCGCGCGAGCACCGGGGTGCGGAGGGCACCGTGCGCAGCCCCGAAGTACGCGAGGCGCTCACCGCCGGCGCCGGCGCGGCCGGCGCCCGCCCGGACCGCCGCGTCGCCACCCTGTCGCGGCATCCGCGCCGTGACGCGAAGATTGACGAGCTGGATGGGATCGGCGTCCGCCCGATGGCCGTACGTCCGCTCGTGCTCGCGCCCGAAGGTCTCCGCCAGCTCGCGCGCCGTCGACCCGTCGAGCCGCCCGGGGAGCGGCACCGTCAGCTCGAAGGACTGCCCCTGGTACTTGCAGTCCGCCGAGCGCGTGATCTCGGGCCGGGCGGCGTAGCCCTCGTCGCGCAGCAGGCCCTCCGCCTCGCGCTCCAGCGCCGCCACCGCCGCCGCGATCTCCGCCGGAGGGGTCGCCTGCAAGGTTCTCAAGAACGTGCGCACGAGATGGTGCTCCACCTCGGCCTCGAGCAGGCCGACGGCGCTGAACACGCCGGGCGCCGGAGGGACGACGATCGTGCCGATCTCCAGCGAGCGCGCCATCTCGGCGGCGAAGAGCGGGCCGTTCCCGCCGAAGGCGACGAGGACGAAATCGCGCGGATCGCGGCCGCGCTCGATCGTCACCGCCCGCACGGCGCGCGCCATGCCCGCGCACCCCAGGAGATAGACGCCGTACGCGGCGTCCTCGAGCGAGAGCCCGAGCCGCGACGCGACCTGGTCCGCCACGGCGCGCCGCGACTTCTCCGGGTTCAGCCTGAGCCCGCTCGGCAAGCGCTCGGGATGGAGATAGCCGAGGCACACGTTGGCGTCCGTGAGGGTGACGTCGGTGCCGCCGGCGTCGTAGCAGACCGGGCCCGGCGTGGCGCCGGCGCTGCGAGGACCCACATGGATCGCGCCGGCGTCGTCGATCGTCACGATGCTGCCGCCGCCCGCGCCGACCTCGGCGATGTCGATGGCGGGCACGCGGAGCAGGAAGCCCGAGCCCTTGTTGAGCCGGCTCCCCTGCGACACGACGCCGCCGATCTCGAACTCTCCCGCCCGCGTGATCGCGCCGGCCTCGATCACCGAGGCCTTGGCCGTCGTGCCGCCCATGTCGATGCTGATGGCGTTGGGGGCGCCGACGCGGCGCGCCAGCGCCGCCGTCGCGATGACGCCCGCGGCCGGGCCGGACTCGATCACGTGCACGGGACGCCGGCGCCCGCTCTCCGCCGTCATCACCCCGCCGTTGGACTGCATCACGAGCACGGGGGCGCGGGTCCCGAGGGCGCGAATCTCGTGCTCGAGCCGTCCGAGGTAACGGTCCAACACGGGCATCACGTACGCATTCGTGACGGCCGTGCTCGTGCGCTCGAACTCGCGCATCTCGGGAAGGATCTCCGACGACAGCGTCACGCCCACGCCGGGCGCGCGCTCCCGGACGATGGCGCCGATCGCCCGCTCGTGCTCGCCGTTCGCCCACGCGTGGAGGAGACAGACGGCGATGGATTCCACGCCCTCGGCCAGCAGACGATCGACGGCCTCCACGACGCTCTCGCGATCCAGCGGCGTCACCACCTCGCCGCGGTGGTTCATCCGCTCACGCACCTCTCGACGCCATCGCCGCGGCACGAGGGGCGCCGGGCGCTCGAAATTCAGGTCGTAGAGCCGGGCGAGGCGGAGCCGGCCGATTTCCAGGAGATCGCGAAAGCCCTCGGTCGTGATGAGACCCGTGCGCGCGCCCCGGCGCTCGAGGATGGCGTTGGTGGCCACGGTCGTACCGTGGATGATCTCGCGCAC
>Ga0209057_1002792_pt1 | contig 13238 bp, 12 predicted proteins | sample GraSoiAngelo_146_FD_185903 | JGI IMG/M metagenome (GOLD analysis project Ga0209057, IMG submission 185903) | Grasslands soil microbial communities from the Angelo Coastal Reserve, California, USA - 14_1009_05_30cm (SPAdes) (version 2) | ecosystem: Environmental > Terrestrial > Soil > Grasslands ... | reverse complement strand
CTGTCGTTCCTGGGCATGGGCATTCCGGAGCCGTACCCGTCGTGGGGGCGCATGCTGTCGGTGTCCGCCGCGGAGTACGCGCAGAAGGCGCCGCACCTCGTGCTCTTCCCGGGCATCGCCATCAGCCTCGCGGTGTTCGGCAGCAACCTGCTCGGCGACGCCCTGCGAGACACGCTGGATCCCCGCTTGCGGGGCTCGAGGTGAGACCCATTGAGATGGGGGGCCCCGAAATGGCCCCCCAATCCCCCCAGCGCTCGTCGCGCCCCGGCCAAGCCGTGGCGCGCCTCGATCACCCTAAATCCCCCCAATCTGATATCTTTCCGGAGCCGCCATGCCTGAGACCGATCTGAACTGGCTGTCCGCTACCGAGCAGGCCGCGCTGATTCGGCGGAAGAAGGTCTCGCCCGTGGAGATCGTGGATGCGCTGCTGGCGCGCATCGACAAGATCAACCCGCGCCTCAACGCGTTCGTGCTGATCAACGCCGACCAGGCCCGCCGCGAGGCGAAGTCGGCCGAGCGCGCTCTCGGCAAGCGCGGCGCCACGCTCGGGCCGTTGCACGGCGTGCCCTTCGGCGTGAAGGACCTCGTCGTGACCAAGGGTGTGCGAACGACGTTCGGCACCCCGCTCTACCGCGACAACGTTCCCACCGAGGACGCGCCGATGGTCGAGCGCCTCAAGGCCGCGGGCGGCATCATGGTCGGCAAGACGAACACGCCGACCTTTGGCTGGATCGGCGCCACGCACAACCTCGTCTTCGGCCCCACGCGGAACCCGTGGCACCTCGATCGCACGCCGGGCGGCAGCAGCGGCGGCGCCTCGGCGGCGGTGGCGGCGGGCATGGGCGCGCTGCACGTCGGCACCGACGGCGGCGGCTCCATCCGGATTCCGGCCTCGTGCGCCGGCATCTACGGCTTCAAGCCCTCGTACGGCCGCATTCCGCTGCACCCGCCGAGCGGGGCGTGGAGCCTCTCGCACATCGGCCCGATGACGCGCACCGTCGCCGACGCGGCCCTCACCATGGACATCTGCGCGGGGCCCGACGAGCGCGATCCGTACTCGCTGCCCGCCGACGGCGCGCGCTACGCGCGCGGGCTTGGCGGCGATCTCAAGGCCCTGCGCGTCGCCTACACGGACGATCTCGGGTTCGCCGAGGTCGTGGATCCGGAAGTGAGCGCGGTGTGCGCGCGCGCGGCCAAGGCGTTCCGCGAGCTCGGCTGCCGCGTCGACGAGGTCCAGCCGAAGTGGCCGTCGATGATGGAGTGCTGGGAGCAGATCTTCTGCGGTGGCATCGCCACGCGCATGGCGCCCTCTCTCGACCAGCGCGATCTGATCGAGCCAGGCCTGCTGCGCTTCATCGAGGCGACGCTGAAGAACCCGCCGACGCGCTACGTGCAGGCATGGCTCGATCGGCTCAACTGGTGGCAGCACCCGCGCGCGTTCTTCGAAAAGTACGATCTGCTGCTCACGCCCACGATCGCCTGCGCGCCGTTCAAGGTGGGCCTGGACACGCCGGGCGCCATCGCCGGGCGTGCCGTCTCGTTCTATGGCTGGATCCCGTTCACGCCGGCGTTCAACCTCACGGGCCAGCCGGCGGCCTCCGTGCCGTGCGGGTTCACCAAGGACGGATTGCCAATCGGATTGCAAATCGTGGGTCGCCGTTTTGCCGACGTGCTCGTGCTCCGCGCCTCCGCGGCCTTCGAGCGTGCGCGGCCGTGGCGCCAACAGCGACCGTCGATCGGCTGACGTCCATCCCCGAACGGAGGCTGCTGGCACTCGCCTTGCGAGCCTCGCGGCCCAGTTCCTTCCAAGGGGGTCTCATGAAACTCGCGAATGTACTCGGACTATGTCTGACCGTGCTGGTCGCCCTCGTCGCCGCCGGCGTCTCGGCGCAGACCACGACGAGTCCCGCCGCCACGTCGTCGACGATGACGAATGCCGACGGGACGACGACGACCACGCTGGCCGGGAGGCCGACGGTGAGCGCGTCGCCGGCGACGACGGGCGCGCCCGTCGTGCTCAACATCGTCGAGATCACGCGGCTGGTGCCGTCCGGCACGACCGCCGTCACCGCCTTCACGGTGCCGGCCGGGCAAACGCTGATCGTCACCGACGCGCTCGTCACGAACACGGGCGCGGCGGCCACGTGCGGCGCCGCCATCAACCGCGCGGGCGGCGCCGCAGCGGCGGCGACCACACCCGCGGCCACCACCGCAACCGGCACGACGACGACCGGCACGACGACGACCACGCCGACCACCACGGGGACCACGGCCACGGCGCCCGGCACGGTGAGCGCGGGCGTGCCGACGCTGGCCGGAACGCTCACGCAGACCGACTCCACCATCACCGGTCCGCTCTGCGTCGCGGCACGCACGACGACGCCGCTGCCGCTCACCACGGGCATCGAGTTCGGTGCCGGGCAGATGGTGCAGCTCATGAACGTGCCGGATGCGACCGTGCCGGACGCGACGACACCGACGGGCGCCACCGCCGCCACCGCCACCGCGGGCGCGGTCGGGTTCCACCTGCGCGGCATGCTCGTCGCGAGCTGATCACCGTATCGATCACTGGGCATTGACGCGGGCGGCGTCGGCGACGACGCTGCCCGCGTGAGCCTCGCCGAGCTTCTCGTCGCGCTCGTGACGTTCGGGCTCGTGGCCGCCGCGGCCTTCACACTGCTCGACGAGGGTCAGCGCGCGTGGGCCTTCGGCGTCGCGCGCGCGGAGACACAGCAGAGCGCGCGCGTGGCGCTGGCTCGGCTGACGGGCGAGATCCGCGGCGCCGGGCGCGGCGGCCGCGACTTCGACGCGGTCGCGGTGGCCGCGCCCGATACCATCGTGCTGCAGCAAGACCTTGACGGCGACGGCGTGATCGCCGCCCGCGGCGAGCGGGTGACGTGGCGGCTGGCCGGGACCATCCTGCGTCGCGACGCGGGCGGTGGCGCGCAGCCGATCGTCAACGGCGTGCACGCCCTGGCGCTGACCTACTTCGACGCGGTCGGCGCGCCGACCGCCGCGCCCGCCGAGGTCCGCAGCGTCGAGATCGTCCTCGTCACGCGGCCGGACTACTCCGTACCCGGCTCGACCGTCTCCACCGTGTTGACGACACGCGTTCGCCTCCGCAACCGCTGACTGGCCCGTTACTGGGCGCTGCTGCACATCTATGGGGCAGCGTCACGACGGCGGGGAAGGGGGCGGTGTCTGCATTTTCATACACTTGATGGCCGCGGGCGCTCCGGCGCGGAGTTTGCGATCCGATGAGCCGCTCAATGGACCTGACGCCCACGCGCCCAGCCGCGATTCCCCTCCTCGGCCGCGCCATCGGTCTCCGGATCATCAGCCCGCTGGTGTTCGATCTCGCGCTGCCCGTGCTCGAGGGCCGCCTGGCGCGAACGCTGCCCGGCTACTTCGGGCTCCTGCGGTATGTCGTCGAGCTCGACGCACCGCTGCCCGATGGCTTCGACCCGCTCGGCGAGCTGCCGTGGTTCGCGCGCAGCCGCAGCGTGCGCACCCTGGTGATCTCGCCCGCGCCCGACGCGCCCACGCTCGAGACGCCGCCCGACGTGATCGGCGAGTGCGTGCGCGACGGCCGCGTGCTGCACGTCTTCGTCTCGATCGGCCCGTCCGCCCGCGCGTTGCGCGTGGCCGGCGAGGCCGCCGCCTCGGAGTCGCGCTGCCCGTTCCTCTGCATGGCGGATCTCGAGCCCCGCCCCGCCGCGCGCGCCCCACTGACTACGCGAATCCGCGAGGCCCGCGGCTAGCCTCCGCAGTAGATAGGAGGAGCGCCACGGCTTTTGCCGGGGCGCTCCGAACGTTGGGGGGTTGGGGGCCATTTCGGGGCCCCCCAGCCCCGCTAAGCCGACCTTTTCCACCATCCGCCGTGCCGCGGGTGGGCCCCATCCCCCATCGGTCGGCCAAACGCGTGCGTAGCTTATTTTGCTAAAAAATCTGAAGGTTTTCCCTTGACACCCCTATCCGGCAACTGTAAATTTGCCAACAAGGTGGGGCGAAGTGGGATGAAGTGGGCCCCACGCCCAGGGGGCCATGTTCAGGGGACGGTATCCGGGGACGGTGGACGCCAAGGGGCGCCTGAGCATCCCGGCGAAATTCCGGGACGTGCTGGCACGCTACGAGGGGCGCGAGCTCGTCGTCGTGCCCGACGGCGAGTGCCTCGAGGTGTACCCGCTTCCGGAATGGGAGCGCATGGAGGCCAAGCTGAGAGAGCAGTCCCGCTTCAACAGCGAGGTGCGCGAGATCAGCCGGCTCTACGTCTCGCGCGCGAAGGACGTCGCGATGGACGGCGCGGGACGCATTCTCATCGCGCCCGACACACGCAAGGACGCGGGCCTCGACAAGAACGTGACGCTCGTCGGGGGCGGCCTCGACAAGTTCGAGGTGTGGGACCGCGCGCGCTTCGAGGAATACGACCGCACGGGCCAGCCGAAGCTGGCCTCGCTCTACGACAAGCTGTCGGCGCTGGGAGTCTAGCGGTTCACGTACCCGTTCTCGTGGACGAGGTCGCGTTCGTCCTGCGACCGCGGCGCGGGGGCTGGGTGATCGACGGGACGGTGGGGATGGGCGGTCACGCTGAGGCAATACTGAAGAGCAGCACCGACGTGTGGCTGCTCGGGATCGACGCCGATCCCGAGGCGCTCGCGCGCGCTCGTGTCCGCCTGGCGCGGTTCGGCGATCGCGTGACGCTCGAGCACGCCAACTTTCGCGACCTCGCGCGCGTGGCCGCCGCGCATCGCGTGAGCGGGGCGCGCGCGGTGCTCCTCGACCTCGGCGTGTCCTCCTATCAGCTGGACGAATCGGCGCGCGGTTTCAGCTTCCAGCACGACGAGCCGCTCGACATGCGCCTCGACCCGGCGCGCGGCGTGAACAGAGCGAACGAGGCCGAGCTGGCGCGCATCCTGTTCGAGCACGGCGGCGAGCGGTTCGCGCGGCGCATCGCGCGCGCCATCGTGCGGCGGCGGCCGCTCTCGACCACGGCCGACCTGGTGGCCGCGGTTCGCGCCTCCGTGCCACGCGCCGCGTGGCCGAAGCGGATCCACGTCGCCACGCGCACATTCCAGGCGCTGCGCATCGCCGTGAATGACGAAACCGGAGCGCTCCGCCAGACGCTCCAGGACATCCCCGGCCTGCTCGCCATCGGCGGGCGGCTCGGTGTGATCTCCTTTCACTCGGGCGAAGACCGCATCGTGAAGCAGGCGTTCCGTGCGCTCGCTACCGCGAACTTCGCGGAGCTGGAGCCATCGCCCCTGACGCCCGGGGACGACGAGGTGCGGGCCAACCCCCGCGCCCGGAGCGCCAAGCTGCGCGTGCTGGAGCGGACGTCGTGATCAAGCACCAGAGACTCCACCGGGAACCGGATCCGCGCGTGCGGCGCTCCTTCGCCGCCGCCCTGGCCATTTCGGCCGTGCTCGTCGTGAGTGCGCTGCTCGTCGTCGGCCTGCGCGTGCAGCAGGTGCGCCTCGGCTACCAGCTGGACGTGCTGCGCTCCGAGCGCCTACGCACGGAGACGCTCATCCGCCAGCTGGAGATCGAGGTGGCCACCCTGCGCTCGCCGCTCCGCCTGGAGCAGCGCGCGCGTCAGCTCGGCCTGACCGTGCCCGCGCGCGATCAGTTCCGCCTGGCGCGCGAGTACGTCACCGGCACCACGGGGCTCGCCGCCGCCCAGAAGAACCGGGTCGAAGCGGCGCTCGAAGAGAGCCGACCCACACCGTGAACGCCCCCGCCCTCCGGACGCGGGTCCTGATACTCGCGGCGCTCCTCGCCGTCGCGTTCGTGGGCCTGACGAGCCGGCTGGGCTGGCTGATGATCGTCAAGCGCGCGGAGCTGGCCGCCCTCGCCGAGCGCCAGTATTCGCGCACGGTCACCCTGCACGGCGCGCGCGGTCCGATCCTCGACCGTCACGGCGCGCCGCTGGCGACCTCGACGCCCGCCGAGTCGCTCTTCGCCCAGCCGCGCGCGATGGGCGATCCGGTGCGCGTCGCCGCACGGCTGGCGCCGGTCCTCGACGCGCCGGAGCGCGAGCTGCACGCCCAGCTCACCTCGGGCAAGGGCTTCGTCTGGCTGCGGCGCAAGCTGCCGCCGGCCGTGGCCGCACGCGTGCGCGGTCTCGGCGAGCCCGGCCTCGGCTTCCTGAACGAACCGCTGCGCCTGTACCCGAACCGCGAGCTGGCCGCGCACGTGCTCGGCTTCGAGGGGGTGGACGGCGGGCTGGAGGGCATCGAGCGCGCCCTCAACGACGCGCTCACGGGCACGCCCGGCCGCGCGATCGTCGGCCGCGATGCGCTGGGCCGCGAGGTCGCGATGCAACAGACCCTGACGCCGCCGGCGCCGGGGCACGGCGTGATGCTGACGCTCGACCGGACGATCCAGTACCTGGCCGAGCGCGAGATCGATGCCGCCTACCGCCGCACGCAGGCGAGGGGCGCGATGGCGGTTGCCCTGGACCCGCGCACCGGCGACGTGCTCGCCCTGGCGCTGCGGCCGACGTTCAATCCGAACGCGTTCCTCGACGTGCCCTCCCGCGAGGTCTGGCGCAACCGCGCGATCACCGATCCCTTCGAGCCCGGCTCGACCTTCAAGGTGATCCTGGCCGCGGCCGCTCTCGAGGAAGGCGTGGTGCGGCCCGACGACCGGATCTGGGCCGAGAACGGCCAGCTCACGATCGCGAAGACGACCATCCACGACTGGCGCAAGTTCGGCTGGCTCTCGTTCGGCGAGGTGTTGCAGAACTCCTCGAACGTGGGCTCCATGAAGGTGGGCCTGGCCCTCGGACCCGAGCGGTACCACCGCTACATGACCAGTTTTGGATTCGGCGCGCCCACGGGCGTCGGCCTGCCCGGCGAGAGCCGCGGCCTCCTGCGCGATCCGCAGCGCTGGTCGCCGCTCTCGCTGCCCACGATGTCCATCGGCCAGGAGGTCTCGGTGACCGCGCTCCAGATGCTGGCCGCCTTCGGCGCCGTCGCCAACGGTGGCACGCTCATGCAGCCCCGCCTCGTGAAGGCCGAGTTCGACGCCGACGGCCGCGAGCTGCGCCGGCTCGAGCCGCGCGCCGTGCGCCAGGTCGTGTCGCCGGAGACGGCGCGCACACTCGCGCAAATGCTCGTGCAGGTCGTCGAGCGCGGCACGGGGCACCTGGCCGCCGTGCCGGGCTACGAGGTCGCCGGCAAGACGGGCACCGCGCAGAAGCTCGATCCGGCGACCCGGCGCTATTCGCGCGCACCCGGCGTGCTCTCGTTCATCGGCTTCGTTCCCGCCGACGAGCCGCGGCTCGTGCTGCTCGTCCTTCTCGACGAGCCGAAGACCGAGAAGTGGGGCAGCGAGGCGGCGGCACCGATCTTCGCCGCGATCGCCGGCCCCGTGCTGCGCTACCTGGACGTCCCGCCGCGCGACGCCACGCCGATCCAGATCGTGACCGGCCCGGGCGCCGACGGGCCCGGCGCGCGCGTGCGACTCGTGTCGACGGCCGCCGACCCCGCCGCCGCCGGCCTCATGCCCGACGTGCGTGGATGCACGCTGCGGCAGGCTCTGGAGAGGCTGGCGCCGCTCGGCTTGCGCGTGGAGCTCGACGGCCGCGGCCGCGTCACGCAGCAGTCGCCGGCGCCCGGCGAGCGCGTGGACGACGATGCCGTAGCCCGCCTCAGGCTGCTGCCGGGCCGCGCGCGTGCCGGTGACGCGCGTTGATATGCCGCGCGAGGTGCCCGTGAGCGTGCTGCTGGACGCACTGGCCGACAAGCGGGTGATCGGCACGCCGCCGGGGTCGGTCACGGGGCTGACCGCCGACTCGCGGCGGGTCGCCCGCGGCGACGTCTTCGTGGCCGTGCCCGGCTTCAAGCAGGACGCGCGGCGCTTCGTGCCCGACGCCGTCGGGCGCGGTGCTTCGCTGGTGGTGACCGAGCGCGAGCCTGTCGCCGACGTTGCCGTGCCCCAGGTCGTCGTCCCATCGGCGCGCCGCGCGCTCGCCGCGCTGGCCGGCGCCTACTGGGACCATCCCTCCCGCGCCCTGACGCTGGTCGGCATCACGGGCACGAACGGCAAGACGACGACCTCGTACCTGGTCGACGCGCTGCTGCGCGTCCGCGGAGGCGCCACCGGGATTCTCGGCACGATCCAGTACGTCGTCGGCGACGAGATCCGGCCCGCCGGCCAGACGACGCCGGAGGCGCTCGAGATCGAGGCGATGCTGGCCGCCATGCGCGCGCGCGGCGTCCGCGGGGTGGCGATGGAGGTCAGCTCGCACGCGCTGGCGCTCTCGCGCGTCGACGCGCTCGCGTTCGACGTCGGCGTCTTCACCAACCTCACGCAGGATCACCTCGACTTCCACGGCACCCTCGACGAGTACGGCCGCGCCAAGCGCCGGCTCTTCGAGCTGCTGGCCGCCTCGCCCAAGCCGCGCCGCACCGCCGTCGTGAACGGCGACGATCCGGCCGGCGCGCGCATGGTCGCCGGGCTCGGCCTCGACACGCTGACCTATGGCCTCGGCGCCGGCACCGGCGTGCGGGCGACCGAGTGGACCTCGACCCTCGACGGCGTGCGCCTGGCCGTCGACACGCCGGCGGGCCGGCTCGCGCTCGCCTCGCCGCTGATCGGCGAGCACAATGTGATGAACCTCCTGGCCGCCGTCGGCGTCGGGTGGGCACTGGGGCTGGCGCCCGACACCATCGCTCGCGCGCTCGGCGGCGTGCAGACGGTCCCCGGCCGGTTCGAGCAGGTGCGGGCGGGGCAACCGTTCCTCGTCGTCGTGGATTACGCCCATACCCCCGACGCGCTGGAGCGGGTGCTGACGACGGCGCGCAAGATCACGTCCGGGCGGCTCGGCGTCGTCTTTGGCTGTGGCGGCGACCGCGACCGGACGAAGCGGATGGGCGAGATCGCCGCCCGCCTGGCCGACCGCGCGTGGATCACGTCGGACAACCCGCGCTCCGAGGATCCGGACGCGATCATCGCGGAGATCGCCGCCGGCGTCGCGCGGGTCTGGCGCGAGCGCGAGCGCTACGCGCGCCTCGCCGACCGGCACGCGGCCATCGCATCGGCGCTCGCGTGGGCGCGCCCCGGCGACACGCTGGTCATCGCCGGCAAGGGGCACGAGACGTACCAGATCGTCGGGACCGACGTGCTGCCGTTCGACGACCGCGAGGTCGCGCGACGGCTCTTGTCGGAGCGGGCGCGATAGGGAGGCGTATGGCGGCGTTCAGCATCCAGGAGCTGGTTCGGGCCACCGAGGGCGCGCTGGTGAGCGGCGACCTCGGCGTGGCCGTCAGCGGCGTGTCGATCGACTCGCGGACCCTGCAGGTGGGCGAGGCGTTCTTCGCGATCGTCGGCCATCGGCTGAACGGCCACGCCTTCCTCGGCGACGCCGCCGCGCGGGGCGCCGCGTGCGTGGTCGTCCACGCGCTGCCCGATGAGCCGCCCGCCCACGTGCCGCTGGTGCTCGTCGAGGACACGACGCGCTCGCTGGGCCGGTTGGCCGCGTGGCACCGCGCGAAGTTCTCCGTGCCGATCGTGGCCATCACGGGCTCCATCGGCAAGACGACGGCCAAGGAGCTGACGGCGGCGGTGCTCGCCACGCGCTGGGAGGTGCTCAAACCGGCCTCGTCGTTCAACAACCAGTGGGGCCTGCCGCTCACGCTGCTGCGGCTCGGCGCCGAGCACGGCGCGGCCATCGTGGAGCTCGGCACCAACCAGGCGGGCGAGATCGCGACGCTCTCCGCCATCGCGCGGCCGACGGTCGGCGTGGTCACGATGGTGGCGGCCGTTCACACGGAGTTTCTCGGCACGATCGAGGGCGTGCGGGAGGAGAAGGCCGCGCTGGTTCGCGCGCTGTCGCCGGCCGGCGTCGCCGTGCTGAACGCCGACGACCCGCGCGTGGCCTCGATGGCGCGCGAGGCGAAGGGCCGCGTGGTCACGTTCGGCCGCGCCGCCCGCGCCACCGTGCGCATCGCCGGCGAGGCGACGGACACCGAGGCGGGATTCGCCTTCACGCTGGAGGCGGGCGGTCGGCGTCAGCCGGTCAGCGTCGCCTTCGCGGGCCGCCACAACGTCACCAATGCGCTGGCCGCCGCCGCCGTCGGAGTGGCGCTCGACGTGCCCCTCGACGACATCGCGCGCGGCCTCGCCGCCGCGCGCCCCGTCGGCGGCCGCGGCGTCTGGAAGCGCGCCGGCGATGTGACGATTCTCGACGACACGTACAACGCCAGCCCCGCCTCCGTCCTCGCCGCCCTCGACACGCTGGCCGCGCGCCGCGCCGGCCACCGCGCCGTGGTCGTGCTCGGCGACATGCTCGAGCTGGGCGCGCTGAGCGACGAGGCGCACCGCGAGGTGGGCCGCGCCGTCGCCGCGCTGCCCGCGGACGAGCTCGTGGGGTTCGGCGGCGCCGCCGCCCTCGCCGTCGAGGCCGCGCGCGCGGCGGGATTGGCCGAAGCGCATCACGCGCCGACCTTCGAGGACGCGGTGGCGCACCTGCTCAAGCGGCTGACGCCGGGCGACGTCGTGCTCGTGAAGGGTTCGCGGGGCATGCGCATGGAGCGCGTGGTGGACGCGCTCGTCGCGCGGCTGGCCCGGACCGACCGGTCCTCCGGATGAGGATGGCCGATGCTCTACTACCTGCTCGTCCCGCTCGCCAAGGACCACATCCTCTTCAACGTCTTCCGCTACCTGACGTTCCGGTCCTTCATGGCGCTGATCTCGGCACTGGTGATCTCGCTCATCGTCGGCCCCTGGCTGATCCGCCGCCTGCGGCGCATGCAGCACGGCACGGAGACGCTGCGCGAGGACACGCCGGAGCACCATCGGACGTCGAAGAAGGGCACGCCGACGATGGGCGGCGTCATCATCCTCTGCGCCATCCTCGGCTCGACGTTCCTGTGGGCGAACCTGGCCAACCGTTACGTGTGGGTCGCGATGCTGGCCGTCGCGGGCTACGGCCTCATCGGGATGTGGGACGACTGGACGAAGATCCGCACCCGGCGCGGGATTCCGGCGCGCGGCAAGCTCGCCGCGCAGGTGATCCTGGCGCTCGCCCTGCTCCAGATCGTCTACTGGCAGCCGGCCGACGTCTGGCAGCCCGTGCTGGCGATTCCCTTCTTCAAGGGCTGGCTCCTGCACCTCGGCGCGGTGTGGTTCCTCTTCGCGATGCTCGTGATCATCGGGGCGTCCAACGCCGTGAACCTCACCGACGGCCTCGACGGGCTGGCCATCGGCCCCATCGTGATGGCGGGCGCGGCCTTCGGCGTCATCGCATACCTGACGGGCAACTTCCGGGCGGCCGACTATCTGAAGATCCTCAACGTGCGCGGCGCGGGCGAGCTGTCGGTGTTCTGCGGCGCGCTGATCGGCGCCGCCATCGGGTTCCTCTGGTTCAACTGCCATCCCGCCGAGGTCTTCATGGGCGACGCGGGCTCGCTGGCGCTCGGTGCCGCCATCGGGATGCTGGCCGTGCTCACCAAGGCCGAGCTGCTGCTGCCGCTCATCGGCGGCATCTACGTGGTGGAGGCGGTGTCGGTCATCGTGCAGGTGGCCTCGTTCAAGCTCACGGGGCGCCGCGTCTTCCGCATGGCGCCGCTGCACCACCATTACGAATTGACCGGCTGGCCCGAGCCCAAGATCGTGGTGCGCTTCTGGATCGTCTCGTTCGCGCTCGCGCTGCTGGCGCTCACCACGCTCAAATTGCGCTAGCCCGATGAGCTACCTGGCGGAGGAGGTGGAGGTGGCGACGAGAGGCCGGGCATACCTGGCGACGCTGGCGGGCCGCCGCGTGACCGTGGTCGGCCTCGCCAAGAGCGGGATCGCGGCCTCGCGCCTGCTGCTGGCGGCCGGCGCCGACGTGCGCGGCACCGACGCCAAGCCCGTCGCCTCGCTCGGCGCCGAGGTCGCGGCCCTGGCCGCGGCCGGCGTGAGGCTGGTCGACGGCCCCGGCGCCTTCGACGGGATCGAGCTCGTCGTGGTCAGCCCGGGCGTGCCGCTGGACGGTGAGCAGCTGGCGCCCGCGCGTGCGCGCCTCGTCCCGGTCATCGGCGAGCTGGAGCTGGCGTGGCGCACGATGGAGGCCGAGACGATCGCCATCACCGGCACCAACGGCAAGACCACGACCACCGCGCTCACGGGGGCGCTGCTCGCCGAGCAGCCGCGGCCGGTCTTCGTCGGCGGCAACATCGGCACCCCACTCGCCGCGCACGCGCTCGACTTTCCCGCCGGCGGCCTCGTGGTGGCCGAGGTCTCCTCGTTCCAGCTGGAGACGATCCAGGCCTTCCAGCCGCGCGTGGCGGCCGTGCTCAACGTCACGCCCGACCACCTCGACCGCCACCGGACGTTCGCGCGGTACCTCGACGCCAAGGCGCGCATCTTCATGAACCAGACCGAGCACGACTGCGCCGTGCTCAACGCCGACGACGAGGCCGCGCGCGGGCTGGCCGCCCGCACGCGCGGCCACGTCCTGTGGTTCAGCCGCCAGCGCCCGCTGGACCACGGCGTCTTCGTCCACGACGGCTGGCTGGTGGCCAAGCTCAACGGCCACGTGGACCGCATCGCCCCGCTGGCCGAGATCCAGCTGCGCGGCGCCCACAACGTCGAGAACGTGCTGGCGGCCACCGCCTGCGCGCTCTGGACGGGCATCGGCGTCGACGCCATCCGCCGGGCCGTGGCCCGCTTCCGCGCCGTCCCGCACCGGATCGAGTTCGTCCGGGACATCGGGGGCGTGCAGTTCTACAACGACTCCAAGGGCACGAACGTCGCCTCGACGATCAAGGCGCTCGAATCGTTCAGCGAGCGCATCGTCCTCATCGCGGGCGGCAAGGGCAAGGGCCAGGATTTCACGCCGCTCGCCGACGCCGCGCGCGGCCGCGTGAGCCACGTCGTCGTCATCGGCGAGGACGGGGGCAAGATCGCGGCCGCTCTCGCGTCCGCCGGCATCGGGGTGAGCGCCGCCGGGACGCTGGCGAGCGCGATCGAGGCGGCGCGCGCGGCCGCGCGCGCGGGGGACGTGGTGCTGCTCTCGCCGGCCTGCGCGTCCTTCGACATGTTCAACAACTACGAGCACCGCGGCGAGTCCTTCAAGAAGCTCATCGAGGAGCTGGCCTGATGCCGCGGCGGCTGACGCCCGACGTGTGGCTCTTCGGCGCCGCGGTGGCGCTGCTCTCCGCCGGCGTGGTGATGGTCTACTCGGCGAGCGCGATCGTGGCCGCCGACCGCTTCCACGATCCGTACTTCTTCCTCAAGAAGCAGCTCGTCTG
>Ga0209057_1002788_pt1 | contig 13251 bp, 16 predicted proteins | sample GraSoiAngelo_146_FD_185903 | JGI IMG/M metagenome (GOLD analysis project Ga0209057, IMG submission 185903) | Grasslands soil microbial communities from the Angelo Coastal Reserve, California, USA - 14_1009_05_30cm (SPAdes) (version 2) | ecosystem: Environmental > Terrestrial > Soil > Grasslands ... | reverse complement strand
GGCCACCGACCTCGCTGAAATCGGCATGCACCGTGTAGCGCGCCTCGAACAGGCGCGCACGGGCGCCGAGCGCGTACACCATCCCGATGCCGACTACGAGCGCCACGAGGACGAAGACGCCCACGCGGAGCTTCTTGCCCAGGTCGCTTCGCTCGTCGTTCACCTGCTCACCTCGCTTCGCCGGCCAGGAATGCCTGCACGGCGGGCCCCCCGGACGTCATGACCTCGTCGGGCCGCCCCACCACGGCGAACCGGCCGTCCATCAGGATAGCGAGTCGGTCGGCCACCGTGCGCGCCAGCTCCACATCGTGCGTCACCACGATCGACGTGTCGCCCACGCCGTCCTTGAGCTGCACGATCAGCTCGCCCACCATCTTCGAGTTCGTGGGATCGAGGCCCGCCGTCGGCTCGTCGAACAGCATCAGCTCGGGCTCGATCACGAGGGCGCGCGCCACGCCGACGCGCTTACGCATTCCGCCCGAGAGCTCGGACGGCAGCAGCCGCAGGATATCCTCGCCGAGCCCGACCAGCGAGAGCACGTGCACGATCCGCTCCCGGATCTCGCCCTCCGCCAGCTCCGTGTGCTCCCGCAGCGGAAAGGCGACGTTCTCGTACACCGACAGCGAGTCGAACAGCGCGGCGCCCTGGAAGACATAGCCCATGCGCCGGCGGATTGGCAGGAGCTCCTCCTCCGACAAGCGCTCGATGTTGATGCCGAAGGCGCGCACCTCGCCCGAGTCCGGCCGCACGAGCCCGGCCACATGGCGGAGCAGCACGGTCTTGCCCGAGCCGCTGCCGCCCATGACCACGAGCGTCTCGCCTTTGTCGAGGCGGAACGAGACCCCACGCAGGACCTCGGCGCGATCGAACGCCTTGCGCACCTCGACGACGTCGACGACCGGTGGTGCCATCGCTCACCAGAAGATCATGAGGAAGATCTTGGTGAGGAAGAAATCGGAGACGATCACCGCCATGGTGACGTGCACGACCGTCGCGGTGGTCGCCCGACCGAGCCCCTCGGTGCCGCCCGTGGTCGACAGCCCGTTGTAGCAGCCGATGAGCGTGACGATGCCGCCGAAGAAGAACGACTTGCCGATGCCGGTGAGGAAGTCGCGCGGCACCACCCAGTAGGCGGTGACGTTCCAGTACACGTACATGTCGGCGCCACGCTCGATCCACATGATCACCATGCCGCCCAGCACGCCGAGGACGTCGGCGAGCACCGTCAGCAGCGGGAAGACGATCAGCGCGGCCAGCACGCGGGGCACGATCAGCCGCTTGACGTAGTTGACGCCGAGCGTGCGCAGCGCGTCGATCTGCTCGGTCACGCGCATGGAGCCGAGCTCGGCGGTGATGCCCGAGGCGACCTTGCCGCCGACGAGGATCGCCGTCAGCACGGGGCCGAGCTCGCGCAGGATGGCCAGCGCCGCGATGGGGCCCACGTAGGCCTCGGCGCCGAAGCGCGCCATGTTGACCGCGCTCTGGACGGCGAAGACCATGCCGGTGAAGATCGCGGCGGTGAGCGCCACGCCGAGCGAGCGCACGCCCATCACTTCGATCTCGTGGATCACGAGACGGAAATACTTCGGCGGCAGCGCCGCGCTGCGCATCACCTGCACGGTGAGCAGCCCGACCCCGCCGTACCACATCGCCGTCCGTCTGAGATACGTCTCCATCGCTCACTCCATCGCGAAGCTCTGCACGAACCGCCGGAACTCCGCACGTCCGCCGTCGAACTCGTCGGCGGGCGCGACGTAGAGCAGGTCGTACACGCAGTGCGCGTCCTTGAGCATGTAGCTCTCGATGCGCACGCGTTCGTCGCCGTCGCGCGCCCGGCCCTCGATGACCAGATGGACCGCGCGCCGGCCGGCGACGTCGGTCTCGCCGTCCTCGAGGGTCGCGCGATCCCGCAGCCCGAGCAAGAGGTGACGCTCGAGCAGGCCGAAATCACGCCGCACCGTCTCGGGCCGGCACGTCGCGTGGGCCAGCATCCCGGCGGCGCCGTCGGCGCGGCGCAGCTCCAGCTCGGCGCGCGAGCCGTCGACGACCTTCCACATCGGCCCCGGGACGCTCACGCGGAAACCGTGCTGCGACCGGTACACGCCGTCATGCACGCGACGTCCCGCACAGCCGACGAGGACGGCGACGGCGGCGGCGGTGATGAGCGCCGCGCGCCCGGCGGCGGCGCTCACGCGCTAGCCTCGCGAAGCCGCGCGCTCCCGGTGTCTGCGCGCCAGCTCCTCGAGGACGTCGCGGAGCGGAATGCCACGCTCCCCGAGCAACACCAGCGTATGGAACCAGAGGTCGGCGACCTCGGACACGACCCGCGCGTCACCCTCGCCGCCGAGCGCCGCCGTCACCACCTCAACCGCCTCCTCGCCGATCTTGCGGCACACCGCCGCCTCGCCCTTGGCCAGCAGCCCCGCGACATACGAGCCCGCCGCCGGCGCCGCCTTCCGCTCCTGCACGATACGCTCGATGCGCTCGAGGATGTTGGCCGTGGCGCCGGCCCCCGACAGCGCGTTGACGAAGCACGTGCGCGCCCCGGTGTGGCAGGCGACACCCTCCTGGTGGACCTGGACGACGAGCGTGTCGGCGTCGCAGTCGGCGTAGACGCCCTGAACGTGCTGCGCGTGGCCGGACGTCTCGCCCTTCTGCCACGGCGCGCGCCGCGAGCGCGACCAGAAGTGCGTGAGACCGGTCGTCAGCGTCTTGCCGACCGCGTCGCGATCCATCCACGCGACCATCAAAACCTCGCCGGTCTCCGCCTCCTGCACGACGGCCGGAATCAATCCGCGCTCGTCATACGTCAGCTCGTCGGGGGTCACCGCCGAACCTCGACGCCGCGCTCGGCCAGATACCGCTTGGTCTCGGCGATCGTGTGGATGCCGAAATGGAAGAGCGAGGCGGCCAGCGCCGCGTCGGCGCGGCCGTCGGTGACCGCTTCGTGGAAGTGCTCGAGCGTGCCGGCGCCGCCGGAGGCGATGACGGGCACCGTGACGGCGTCGGAGACCGCGCGGGTCAGCTCGAGATCGTAGCCGTCCTTGGTCCCGTCGCGATCCATGCTCGTGAGGAGGATCTCGCCGGCGCCGAGGGCGACCGCCTCCTGCGCCCACGCGACGGCATCGCGGCCTGTGGTATTGCGACCGCCGTGCGTGAAGACGTGCCAGGTTGTAGCGGGGGCCGCGGCGTCGGCTTGGGCCGCAGGTGGCCTGTTCGAGGTGCGGAGTGGCTCCGGTCGCGCGACATTCGTTGGCGTTACTCGAGTTGGCGTTACACGCTTGGCGTCGATGGCGACGACGATGCACTGGCTGCCGAAGCGCTCGGCGGCCTCGCGGATGACGGCGGGGCGCGCGAGCGCGGCCGTGTTGAGCGAGACCTTGTCGGCGCCGGCGCGCAGAAGCCGCCGCACGTCGTCGACCGACCGGATGCCGCCGCCAACGGTCAGCGGCATGTAGATCCCCTCGGCGGTGCGCCGGACGACGTCCAGCATGATGTCGCGCGCCTCGTGCGAGGCGGTGATGTCGAGGAACACGAGCTCGTCGGAGCCCTGGGCATCGTACGCGACCGCCGCCTCCACGGGATCGCCGGCGTCGCGCAGGTCCACGAAGCGGACGCCCTTGACGACGCGGCCGTCCTTGACGTCGAGGCAGGGAATGATCCGCTTGGCGAGCATGGTTATTGGAGCGGGACTCGCGAGTCCGGCTCGCACCGCGGGTGGCCTGCGCGAGACGCGCGTGGCTCCGTGGCCGCCGCGCGTATGGCGTCCGCCAGCGAGACCGCGCCGGTATAGAGCGCGCGGCCGACGACGACGCCTTCGATGCCGGCGTCGGCCACGGCCGCCAGCGCCGCGATGTCCACGACGCTGCCGACACCGCCGGACGCCAGGACCGGAATCCCCGCCGCCTTGGCCAGCGCAATCGTGTCTTCGACGTTCGGCCCACGACCCGTGCCGTCACGACTCACGTCGGTGTAGAGCAGCGCGGCGAGACGGGGCGTGGCGCCCTGCTCGTGCAGCGCGAGCACGAGCTCGACCGGCGTCAGGCCCGAGAGCTCGACCCAACCCTTGAGCGCCACCTTCCCATCTCGCGAGTCGATGGCGACGATGACGCGGCGCCAGAAGCGGCGGCAGACCTCATCGAGAAAGTCCGGCTCGAGCGCCCGCGTGCCGACGACGACCCGGTGCGCACCCGCGTCGAGCACCGCCTCGATGGCCGCGACGTCCCGCAGGCCGCCGCCGACCTGCACGGGCACCGGAGCGACGGCGGCGATGATCTTCGCGATGACCGCAGTCTGCCTCGGCTTGCCGAACGCGCCGTCGAGATCGACCACGTGCAGACGCTCCGCGCCCCTCGCCGCCCACTGGGTCGCCATCGCCACCGGGTCCTCCGAGAAGACGGTCTCGGCATCGGCGCGCCCTTCGCGCAGACGCACGCAGCGCCCCTCCTTGACGTCGACCGCGGGAATGACGATCACGCGGAGTCCTTGACGATCGCCGCGAAGTTCTCGAGCATGCGCAGGCCCCAGCGCTGGCTCTTCTCCGGGTGGAACTGCGTGGCGTGGATCGCGCCGAGCTCGACCGCGGCGGCAAAGCGCACGCCGTACTCGCACCAGGCCTGCTTCAGCGGGCCGGCGCCCGTCGTCGCGCAATCGGTCGTGCGCGCCTCCGGATAATACGAGTGGACGAAGTAAAACCGCGCGCCCTCCGGCACGCCCTCGAACAGGCGCAGCCGGCCCCCGTGCTCGACGCCGTTCCAGCCCATGTGCGGCACCTTGCGTCCCGACGGGAATCGCCGCACCACGCCGGGAATCACGTCCAGGCCACGGCCCTCGCCGAACTCCTCGCTGCTCGTGAACAGCAACTGGTAGCCGAGGCAGATGCCCAGAAACGGCCGCGTGCCGTCGAGCGCACGCCGCAGCGGCGCCAGCAGGCCGAGCGTCTTGAGGTTGGCCATCGCGTCGTGAAAGGCGCCGTCACCCGGCAGCACCACGGCCCGCGCGTCGTCCACGACACGCGGATCCTGGGTGACCGCCGCCGGCACGCCGACGCGCGCGAACGCCTTCTCGACAGAGCCGAGGTTACCCCGGCCGTAGTCGATGATTGCGATCACCTAGAGCGTTCCCTTGGTCGACGGCAGGATGCCCGCGATGCGCGGGTCGTGGCGCGTCGCCTGCGCGAGCGCGCGGCCCACCGCCTTGAACACGGCCTCGGTGATGTGGTGCAGGTTGTGGCCGTAATGCATCGTCACGTGCAGGGTGATCTCCGCGTTGAACGCGAATGCGCGGAAGAACTCCTGCAGCAGATCACAGTCGAAGTTCGACACGCGCCCGCGGGCCACCGGCACGCTGAAGACGAGGAACGGGCGTCCGGACACGTCCACGGCGGCGGACACGAGCGTCTCGTCCATCGGGATGGCGGCGGTGCCGAAGCGCACGATGCCTTTCTTGTCGCCGAGCGCCTGCTTGAGCGCCTGGCCGAGCACGATGCCGACGTCTTCGACCGTGTGGTGTTGGTCGACCTCGACGTCGCCGTGCGCCTCCACGGCGAGGTCTACGAGGCCGTGCCTGGAGAACGCCTCGAGCATGTGGCTGAAGAACGGGATCGGCGTCGTGATCTTCGAGGCGCCGGTGCCGTCGAGCCCGAGCGAGAGCGTGATCTCCGTCTCCTTCGTCTTGCGCTCCACGCGCGCCTGTCGTCCGCCGCTCATGTGCGTCCCCCCTCGGGGTAGGCCGGCCGCTCCGGGCCGCGTGAGTCCGCGCGCTCGATGCGCGCCTGCGCCGCGCTTCCGTGGGCCGTCAGCCCCTCGATCCGCGACAACGTCGTCAGGTGCGGCAGCGCCGCCGCCAGTCCGGACGGCGAGTACTCGAGCACGCTCGAGCGCTTCACGAAATCCTCGGTACCGAGCGGCGAGGCGAAGCGCGCCGTCCCTGCCGTCGGCAGAACATGATTCGGTCCCGCAACGTAGTCACCGACGACCTCCGGCGTGTGAGCGCCGAGAAAGATCGCCCCCGCGTGACGGACCCGCGGCAGCAGCGCGGCCGGCACGGCGACCATCAGCTCGAGATGCTCGGGCGCCAGGCGATTGGCGAGCTCGACGGCGCCCTCGAGTCCGTCGGTGAGCACCAGCGCGCCATGGTCGCGCAGCGCGGCGGCCGCGATCTCCCGCCGCGGCAGCGTGGCGAGCCGCGCGGCGAGCCGCGCCTCGACGCGCGCGGCCAGTGCCGGCGCATCGGTCACGAGCACCGCGCGCGCCATCGGATCGTGCTCGGCCTGGGCGAGCAGATCGGCCGCGATCCAGTCCGCATCGGCGGCGTCGTCGGCGACCACCACGACCTCGCTCGGACCGGCCATCATGTCGATGCCGACCTCGCCAAACACGCGCGTCTTCGCGAGCGCGACGTAGACGTTGCCGGGGCCGACGATCTTGTCGACACGCCGGAGGGTGGCCGTGCCGTAGGCGAGCGCGGCCACCGCCTGGGCGCCGCCGATTCGCCAGCCCTCGGTGACGCCAGCCACGCGCGCCGCCGCGAGCACCACGGGGTCGACGCGGCCGGCAGCGTCGGGCGGCGTGACGAGCACGATCTGCTTGACGCCGGCCACCCGCGCGGGCACCGCCGTCATCAGCACCGTCGACGGATACGCGGCCCGGCCGCCAGGAATATAGATGCCCACGCGATCGAGCGGACGCACCTCCTGACCGAGGCTCGACCCGTGCTCGTCGGTCAGCCGCCAGGATTTCGGCATCGCGGCCGCGTGGTAGCGCTCGATGCGCTCGGCGGCATAGTCCAGTGCGGCGCGCGTCGCCGGCTCGAGCGCGCGCAGCGCGTCGTCCATCTCAGCGGCGGAGATGGCCAGCGCCGTTGCCGACGCCGCCGCGAACCCGTCGAGTTTCGCCGTGTACTCCAGCACGGCGGCATCGCCGCGCGTGCGGACGGCGGCGAGGATCTCGTCCACCGTGGCCGAGACGTCGGCCGGCACGCGGGACGGCGGACGCTCCAGCGCGCGCACCACCGCGTCCACGCCCAGCGCGCGCGCGTCCAGCGTGCGGATCATCGCGACACCGCCACGCGCGCCAGCATGTCGTCGATCAGCCGTGTGACCGCGGCGTGCTCGGTCTTCATCGAGGCGCGGTTGACGATGACGCGAGCCGTGGAGCGCGTGATCTCGGCGACCTCGACCAGGCCGTTCGCGCGGAGCGTCTCGCCCGACTGCACGAGGTCCACGATGCGCTCGGCGAGGCCGACCAGCGGCGCCAGCTCGATCGAGCCGTCGAGGCGCACGATCTCGACCTGGATGCCGCGCGCCGAGAAGTACTCCTCGGTCAGCCGCGGATACTTCGTCGCCACGCGCACCCACGACCACTTGGCAGGGTCGTCGCGCTCCCACAGCGTGCGCGGCTCGGCCACGACGAGGCGGCAGAAGCCGAAGCCGAGGTCGAGCGGTTCGTAGACGTCCGGCTCCTGCTCGAGCAGGATGTCCTTGCCGACGATGCCGAGGTCGGCCGCGCCGTACGTGACGTAGGCCGGCACGTCGGCCGGCTTGAGCAGCAGGATCTCGAGATCGCGCGCGGTGTCGCGGAAGATCAGCTTGCGCGACTCGGGATCGATGCCGTTCACGCCCAGCGTGCGCAGGAGCTCGAGCGCCGGATCGAGCAGCCGGCCCTTCGGCAGCGCGAGCGTCAGCCCGCTCTTCACGCGCGGCGCCCCCCGAGGAAGCGCTCGACACCGGCCAGATCGCGTCGCGTCTCGACCGCCTCGAAGCCGCGGCCGCGCATCAGGTCCGCCACGGTTCGCGCCTGCTCGCCACCGAACGTCTCGAGCAGCAGGGCGCCGCCGGGCACGAGCCACGCCGGAGCCTCCGCGACGATCCGGCGGATCACGGTGAGGCCCTCGGGGCCGCCGTCCATGGCGATCCGCGGATCGTGCCGGCTCACTTCGGGACTGAGCGTCGGAATCAGCTCCGTCGGCAAGTACGGCGGATTGGAGACGACGATGTCGGCGCGGATCGTGCCCAGCGCGCCGAACAGGTCGGAGACCTCGACGGTGACGCGTCCGGCAAGCCCGAGCGCGGCGACGTTGTCCCGCGCCATCGCGGCGGCGCGCGGCGAGGTTTCGAGCGCGATGACCCGGGCGCCGGGCCGTTCCCACGCGATCGCGCACGCGATGCACCCCGTCCCCGTCCCGACATCGATCACGAGCGGCGACGCCACGGTCGGCGGCATCAGCTCCAGCGCCCACTCGGCGAGCAACTCGGTCTCCGGCCGCGGCACCAGGGCGTCGGGACCGACACGCAGGGTGACGTGGCGGAACGGCGCGGTGCCGAGCACGTGCTGCAGCGGCTCGCGGTTCAATCGGCGTCGTAGACGCGCGACGTATCGGCCGGCCTCCGCCGGCTCGAGCGCACGCCGTCGCTCGATCGCCAGCGCGCCTCGCGGCACGCGCAGCACGCTCGCCAGCAGCCATTCGGCGTCGACGACCGCGGTGTCGATGCCGGCTTCGCGAAGGGCGGCGACGCCCGCGGCGAGCGCCGTGCCCACCGTCGGGCGCGCCTCGAGCAGCGTGTCCGGATCGACCGCCGCGCTCACGACTCCACCTTCTGCAGCCGCTCGGCCTGCTCCGCCGTGGTCAGCGCATCGATGATGTCGTCGAGATCGCCCTCGAGGATCTCGGGCAGACGGTGCAGCGTGAGGCCGATGCGGTGGTCGGTCACGCGACCCTCGCGAAAATTGTAGGTGCGGATCCGCTCGCTGCGCTCGCCGGTGCCCACCTGGGAGCGGCGGTCGGCGGCCATCGCCGCCTGCTGCTCGTCCTGCGCGCGCTCGAGCAGGCGAGCTTTCAGCACGCGCATGGCCTTCGCGCGGTTCTTGAGCTGCGAGCGCTCGTCCTGGCACGTGACCACGAGCCCGGTGGGAATGTGCGTGATCCTCACCGCGGAGTCGGTCGTGTTGACGCCCTGGCCACCGGGTCCGGAAGAGCGGTAGACATCGACCCGGAGATCCTTCTCCTCGACGCGCACGTCGACGTCCTCCGCCTCCGGCAGCACGGCGACGGTGACGGTGGACGTGTGGATCCGGCCGCTCGCCTCCGTGGCGGGGACACGCTGCACGCGATGAACGCCGCGCTCGAACTTGAGCCGGCTCCACGCGCCGCGCCCCTGCACGAAGAGGATGACGTCTTTGAGCCCGCCCACCCCGGTCGGGCTCGAGTCCATCACTTCGACCTTCCAGCGGTGCGTCTCCGCGTACTTCGTGTACATGCGCGCGAGCTCGGCGGCGAACAGCGCCGCCTCGTCGCCGCCGGCGCCCGGATCTCGACGAAGACGTTCTTGTCGTCGTTGGGGTCCTTGGGCAAGACGAGCTTCTTGAGCTCTTCTTCCAACACCATCTGGCGCGCCAACAGCTCGTCGATCTCCGCCTGCGCCAGCTCGGCGAGCTCGCGGTCGCCGCCCTCGGCCAGGATGTGACGCGCTTCGCCGAGGCGCTTGAGGACGTCGCGATACTCGGTGAACTTCTCGACGACCTCCAGCGTGTCCGCGTGTTCCTTCCGTAGCCGCGCGTACTCCGCCGGCTGGCGCACGATAGAGGGGTCGGCGAGCACACGCGCGATCTCGTGCGATCGCTCTTCGATCTGGCGGAGCTTATCGAACAGCATGGGTCAGCTCCGCGGGGCTTGTGGAAGGCTGGGGCGTCTCGGGGGCCATCTCAGGGCCCCCGCGCTGATCAACTCGTGGTGGCAGGCTGCCGCTTGTACTTGCGTTGGAAGCGCTCGACGCGGCCGGCCGTGTCCATGAGCTTCTGCTTGCCCGTGAAGAACGGGTGGCACTTCGAGCAGACCTCGACGTGGATATCGGGACGCGTCGAGCGGGTCTTGATGACCTCGCCGCACGCGCAGACGATCGTGGTGTCGACGTAATCCGGATGAATACCCACCTTCACAGCGCAGCCCTCCCTCAGGCGTCCAAGATTACCAGTAGAGTCGTGTGATTGCAAAAGACGCGCGGGTTTGCGCTGCTCGACGTTACGATCGCCGTCCACAGTGGCATCGCCGGCTTTCGAGCGCGGGCTTTGCCCGCGCAATCCTGCTGTTGGGGGGAGGCACGGAGGAGCACGCCGGAAGGCGTGCGACGACGGTCGGAAGGGGGGCGAAGCCCCCACTCCGAGTGATCTACCCCATCGAATGCATGGACGCGAGGAACTCCTTGTTGCTGCGGGTCTGCTTGAGCTTGTCGAGCAGCAGCTCCATGGCCTCGACGGGATTGAGCTGCGACAGCGCCTTGCGCAGCAGCCAGACCTTCTGGAGCTCGTCCTTCTCGAGCAGCAGCTCTTCCTTGCGCGTGCCGGACTGCTCGATGTTGATTGTCGGGAAGATGCGCTTGTCCATCAGACGCCGGTCGAGGTGGACCTCCATGTTGCCGGTGCCCTTGAACTCCTCGAAGATCACGTCGTCCATCCGGCTGCCCGTATCGACGATGGCCGTGGCCATGATCGTCAGCGAGCCGCCCTCCTCGATGTTGCGCGCCTGCGCGAAGAAGCGCCGCGGGCGCTGGAGGGCGTTGGCGTCCAGACCGCCGGAGAGCACCTTGCCGGACGACGGGATGACGGCGTTGTGGGCGCGCGCGAAGCGCGTGAGCGAGTCGAGCAGGATCACCACGTCGCGCTTGTGCTCCACCAGCCGCTTGGCCTTCTCGATGACCATGTCGGCGACCTGGATGTGGCGCTGCGGCGGCTCGTCGAAGGTGGACGAGATGACCTCGCCCTTCACCGAGCGCTGCATGTCGGTGACTTCCTCGGGCCGCTCGTCGATGAGCAGCACGATCAGATAGACCTCGGGGTGGTTCTTGGCGATCGCGTTGGCCAGCTTCTGCAGCATCATCGTCTTACCGGTGCGCGGCGCGGCCACGATCATGCCCCGCTGGCCCTTGCCGATGGGGACCAGCAGGTCCATCACCCGCGTGGTGAGGTCCTCGGCGTCGTACTCCAGGCGCAGTCGCTCCATCGGATAGAGCGGCGTGAGGTTGTCGAAGAAGATCTTCTCGCGCGCCTGCTCGGGCGTCTCGAAGTTGATCGCCTCGACCTTGAGCAGCGCGAAGTAGCGCTCGGTGTCCTTCGGAGGCCGAACCTGCCCCGAGATGGTGTCGCCGGTACGGAGGTCGAAGCGCCGGATCTGCGACGGCGAGACATAGATGTCGTCCGGGCCGGGCAGATAGTTGTAATCGGGCGCGCGCAGGAAGCCGAAGCCGTCCGGCAGGACCTCGAGCACGCCCTCGGCGTAGATCAGCCCGTCCTTCTCGGCCTGCGCCTGGAGGATCTTGAAGATCAGCTCCTGCTTGCGCAGCCCGCCCACGCTCTGGACGTTGAGCTCACGGGCGATGGTGTTGAGATCGGAGATCGACTTCTCTTTGAGCTCGGACAGGTTCATGCCGTTGGACGGCAGCTGCGGATCCTGCTGGGTCGGGTTTGGTTGACCTCGTTCTCGGCGGGCGCTCATCAACGGGCTCCGGGCGCGGCGCTCAGGCCGCATGGCGTTAGGTTTTGCGCGTTTCTGCAGAGTTTCTACGGGGTTGGAGATAAGATGTTACGTGCCATCCTCGCATCGCGAGGGGGCCGCTGTCAACGTATTTCACATACGGACCTCGATGATCGCCCGTTGCTTGATCTCCTTCAGCCAGGCCTCGAGGCGGGCTTCGTACTTCTGGCGGAACAGGATCTCGCGCACCTGCTGCTTGATCCGGACGAGCCCGTCGCCCTCCAGCGACTCTTTGGATTCCAGCCGGAAGACGTGATAGCCGAGCGATGAGCGATAGGGCGCCGATACCTGGTTCGGCTCGAGCTTCAGGATCTCGTTCTCGATGTCCTGCGCCAACTCCCCGCGCTTGAGAGTGCCCAGGTCGCCACCGTCCTTGCCGCTGGCGTCCTGCGAGGACTGGCGGGCGATCGTCGCGAAGTCGGCGCCGTCGACGATCTGTGAGCGCAGGATCTCCGCCTTGATCCGCGCCGCCTCCCATCCCTTGTCGTCCGGGCTCTCCGGGACGACCAGCAGGTGCCGCGCGTGATAGGACAGGCCGGTCTCGAGCTTCGGCCGGTTCTCCTCCACGTACTGCACGATCTCGGTGTCGGTGACCGACACGCGCAGCGCGACCTTGCGCCGGATCACTTTCTGGACGCGTAGGGCCTCGCGCACGCGCTTGCGGACGGCGTCCATCGTGATGCCCTGCTCCTTGATCAGCTTCTCGAACTCCTCGACCGACTTCGTGTTGTACATCTTGATACGCTCGGCGATCTCGTCGGCGACCTCGTGATCCTCGACCGTGATCCTCTCGCGCTCGGCCTCCTGCAGCTGCAGCCGGCCATCGATCAGCTTGGGCAGGAACTGCTTGGCCAGCTCGTCGTCGCTGGGGCCACCGCCGCGCCCCTGGCGGTTCTCTGCGCGGTACGCAACGATCGTCTCCTGCAGCTCGCTCAGCGTGATCGCGTCGTTGTTGACGACGGCGACGACGCGGTCGGCGACGCCATCGTCGTGCTCGGTCGGACGGATGCGCACGTCGCCGGGCATCGGCATATCGGGCGACAGCGGCTTGCCGGCAACGGGCGCCGGGGGAAGCGGGCCTTTCCGGCCGAGCAGTGGCATCCAGGATGGAACCGCGCAGCCACCCAGGACGACGGCCAGGGCGACGACGCGGGCCGCCCGCATCATGCGCGCGCGAGCTCGGCGAGCGCGTTCAGGATCGAGTCGCGGACCGCCGGCCACGAGCCCTTGGCGATCGAGGCCTCGATGGTGAACTCGCGCTTCATTTTCAGCCGTCCGCGGCTGGCCTGGATGGCGTGCACGAGCCGCGCGGGCTCGACGTCCGTGGACGGCGCAAACGTGATCAGGGCGCGGCCCTCACCGGCCTCGATCTTCTCGATGCGCAGCGCGCGGGCGGCGACACGGATCCGCACAATGTCGAGGAGCCGCCGCGTGGGCTCCGGCAGCGGGCCGAAGCGGTCGACCAGCTCGGCGCGGATGTCCTCGATCTCTGTGTCGCCGGTGGCGCCGGCGAGACGCTTGTAGAACGCGAGCCGCTGATTGACCTCGGGCACATAGTCTTCGGGGACGAAGCCTTCCTCCGCGACGCTGATCACGGGCTCGACGCTCGCGGCCGTCCGTTCGCCGGCCAATTCTCGCACGGCTTCGGCGAGAAGCTTCGCGTAAAGATCGTAGCCCACGGCCGCGATGTGCCCGTGCTGCTGGGCCCCCAGCAGGTTGCCGGCG
>Ga0209057_1002787_pt1 | contig 13262 bp, 10 predicted proteins | sample GraSoiAngelo_146_FD_185903 | JGI IMG/M metagenome (GOLD analysis project Ga0209057, IMG submission 185903) | Grasslands soil microbial communities from the Angelo Coastal Reserve, California, USA - 14_1009_05_30cm (SPAdes) (version 2) | ecosystem: Environmental > Terrestrial > Soil > Grasslands ... | reverse complement strand
TGGCCGGTGGCGCCGCCGCGCTCGTGCCCGCGCTCCACGTGGCCGGCCTTCCACGACGCCACGCCGATCTTCGACATCACGAGACCGACCGCGCGCTCCTTGCCCACCACGGAGGCGACGATCGGATCCGGCCAGCAGTTCTCGGCCGCCACCACGAACCCGTCGGACTTCAGGTGACGCACGGCGAGCTGAGCCGCCCACGCCGTGTCGTACACCTTCATCGCGACGAAGGCCACCTCGAAGTCGCGCGGCAGCCGCTGCGCCTCGTGCAGGTGATAGATCGCCGGCCGGGCCTCGAACGGGTCGTGCGGCCCCGTGACGGAGATGCCCTTCTGGCGGACCGTCTCGACTTGCTCCGCCCACGGATCGATCAAGGTCACGTCGTGTCCCGCACGCGTGAGGAACCCGCCGAGATAGCTGCCGATCGCGCCCGCGCCGACGAAGAGAATCTTCATGGGGCCCACTCTCCTTGTGAGGATGCCGAGTGTACCACCCCGCAAATCACCAGCGGGCGTCGTAGACCTCGAGCACGGGAGCGCTGCGCGGCCGTCTGAAGAGCGTGATGAGACGGTCGGCCAGCGGGATCAGCTGCTGCGGCAGTCCCGGCTCCTGCGGCAGCGGCCGCCGCACGGCCTGACCTCGCTCGAGATCGACCAGCACGATCGAGTCGCGCCCCCAGAGCGCCACGAAGCGGCCGTCCGGGCTGATCCCCGACCGCCAGGACATATCGGGAAGGACCAGCGGGCGCGTGGGACCGGCCTGCAGGCTGAACCGCCAGATGAGGGTCCGCGTCTTGTGCTCGCCGATGCAGACGACGTCCTCGGCGCGCGGCCCGACGAGGCGACAGGCCGCCGTGATGGGCCAGGTGGCCACGAGATCCTGGCGGCCGGCGTCCAGGCGCCACACGCGGGACTGCCGTGCGACGCGGCCACCGTAGATCAGCGGTCCCCATTGAAGCTGCGCGAGCGGCGCGAGCTCGCTGACGGCGCGGAAGCCGCGACCGTCAGGCGAAATCTCGACCGTCTCTCCGTCCACGCGCTCGGACTCGTCGAACGCCCAGCGCTGCTTCTTGAAGTCGGCATCGCCGACCCTGCCGACGAGGCCGATGAAATCCTGGGTCGCGGTGTCGTAGCCCACCACCGCCCACGCCGATCCCCTGATGGAGGACACCGTGGTGCCGGTGGTGTGGGGCAGATCGATGCTCCACCCGGGCGACCCGCTCGAGGGGCTATCCAGCTCGAGGTGCTGGAGCACGTCACGGTACATCGACTCGACGAGCACGAGCGCATTGCTCTCGTCGATGAACCGAAGGTCCCGAGCCTCGACCTGGGACCGCTCGCCCGAGAGGCCGAGCACGAGGAAGCGGTCCGGCGTCCCGCGCGCCTCCCGGGTCCACACGGCGACACGACTCCCGAGCGGCGACACGCGCAGCACGCCGACGCGCGACGGCAGCTCGATCTGGGCCATGCGCGGCAGCGGGCCGGTGTCGCCCGCGGGCGCTCCGACGACGATCGGCCGCGAGATCGCGAGGCGGTCCACCAGTATCGCCCCCGCGCCACCGAGCACGGAGACGGCGAGCAGAGCCGCGCCGCTCCAGCGCAGGCCACGGGGACGCGCCGGCAGCAGCGCGGCGCCGAGCGCGACGAGGGACGCCCACAGCAGCGGCGCGCCGCCGAGCGTCTGCACGATGGCCGTCGGGGGTGCGCTCGTCCGCACGAGGTACGCGGCCAGCGGCCCCCAGGTCAGCGCGACGATCACGGCAAGGGCGCCGACGACGGGCAGGTAGTCGGCCGGGCGCCAGTCGAACGTGCGCGGCTGCACGGCGAGCCAGCCGGCGACCGCGGCCACGAGCCCGGCGCCGGCGGCAGAGGCGACGCTCCGCCAGCCGTCGCCGTGCACGCCGAGATCGCCCAGCATGCCGAGATCGGCCACGAGGATCACACCGCAGGCACCGGCGACGCCGGCGACCGCTGCCAGCGCGGCGCGACTCGGGCGAATCATGCCGATGAGTCCGATGATGACCGCGAGCGTCAACACGACGTCGACCGAGACGATCCAGAGCGCCAGCGCCGTGAAGCGGCCGACGAGCGCCGGAGGCTCGGGCAGCAGCACGTCGTGCGCCAGTCGGGGCTCGACGGCATCGAGCCGTCGCTGCAGCGTCGCCACGTCGTCGGCGGCGATGGTCACGCCGCGTGACCGTCCGGTGCGGTCCCGGGCGACCAGGGCGGCGCCACCCCGCCATGAGGCGCGGATCCGCAGCTCGACGAGGTCGGCATAAGCGGCCGACCACGCGGAGCCGGTCTTCCGGCGCAGGAACTTGGGAGCCTTCTGCGCGGGATAGCGGACGTCGTTCACCCACACGCGCTCGAGATCGAGGGTCACGAACGCACCGGCGCGCGTGGTCGGGACGACCAACGGCTCCTCCAGCGGGCTCGGCGCCGGCGCGATCCCGGCGGCGCGCCGGATCGCGTGCAGTCGCCGCGCCAGGCTCGGGTGCGACGCGCCGTGCTCGAGCTCGGAGCTCCAGCGGCGGGGGAGTCGGCCCGCCATGGTCAGCTTGGTGAGGCCGCTGATCAGCGCCTCCGCGTCGTTGCACAGGGCGAGCGCGCGCAAATCGCTCTCGGTCTCGTGCGCCTTCTGGCGTGCGAGCCTCCACGCGAACGCAACGATCAAGGCGATCGACCAGAAAGAGATGAAGAGCCCCGGCGGCAGCCAATCGAAGGCCAGGGCGGCGCCCAGGGTGGCGCCGGCGACGAGCCCATAGGAAATGGCCGCGGCGAGGTGGCAGCGCCGGCGATCGCCGTGCTCGAGGTGCGCGAGCTCCTGCGCGAAGACCGCGGTCTGCTCGCGGGCGCTGAGCAGCTCCAGCGCGGGATCGGTGAAGAGCACGCTCGGGGCTCGCGTCGATGGAAACGCAAAGGCGCTGACGAATCGTCCCCCCGGCACCGGCATGCGGAGCAAATGCGGACGCCGGGCGTGGGAGGACTCGCTGAGCGCTTGCCAGCCGGGCGGCCACGGCATCGGCGCCGCGCGCACGAGCCACAGGAACGTCGGCGTGTACTGGTGGGCCCAGAGTCCCAGCACCAACGCCAGGGCCGCAGCGACCGGCCAGCGCAAGGGTCCCGCCGCCTGAATCACGCTGGGAGCCAGCAGCAGCATGAACGGCAAGCCCAGCCACGCGACGCTGAAGCGTCCCTGCCAGCGCAGACAGGTCGCCAGCGTCCATCGCTCATCGAGCAGCACCCGGCGCGACGGATAATCGCCGATCCACGCGCCCAGGACGAGCGCGAGCACCGCGACCCCGGCGTACGGGCCGGCGGCGACGACGACAAGGACGGAACTGAGGAACATCACGTGCTGGGCGTGTTGTTGCCGGGCCAACAGCCGCTCGGCGAGGGCGGCATCGTCGTGCCGGCGGACCAGCTGACGGCCGCTCCACCAGGCAAAGACGCCGGGAAGCACCACGAAGGCGGGGAGGAGCGCGCGCCAGCTCACCGATCATCAACTTAGGGCGTCGGGCGCCGTCCGGTCAAACTTCGCCGAAGTTGCCGGGTGCGGACGTGCCGCCGGTCGGCGACAATGGGCCGGTCAGGAGGCCCGCATGGCGACCATGTACCGCTATCAGCTGCCCGTGGAGCAGACCGGACCCAGACGTCCTTCACCTGGGAGTACGAGGACGAGCGGTCCAGGCTGCTGGCGCTCTACGACAAGGGCAAGAAGCAGCAGTGGGACGCGGCCACCCGCATCGACTGGTCGCAGGATCTCGACCCGGAGAATCCCCAGGAGATCGACGACCGGCTGATCCCGATCTTCGGCTCGGCGCTCTGGGACAAGATGACGGACAAGGAGAAGGTCCACCTGCGACACCACCAGCAGGCGCAGACCCTCTCGCAGTTCATGCACGGTGAGCAGGGTGCGCTGATGGCCGCCGCCCGGATCGTCCAGACCGTCCCCGATCTGGACGCGAAGTTCTATGCGGCCACGCAGGTGATGGACGAGGCGCGCCACGTGGAGGCGTACGCGCGGCTGCTGAACGAGAAGCTCGGCATCGCCTACCCGATCACGCCGGGGCTCAAGTCGCTCCTGGAGACGGTGCTGACCGACCGGCGCTGGGACATGACCTATCTCGGCATGCAGATCCTCATCGAGGGCCTTGCCCTGGCCGCCTTCCAGCGCATCCGCGACTTCGCCAAGAACCGCCTGGCCGCCTCCGTCAACGCCTACGTGATGCAGGACGAGGCACGCCACGTCGCCTTCGGGCGGCTCGCGCTACGCGACTTCTACCCGCAGCTCTCCGACGGCGAGCGCGCGGAGCGCGAGGAGTTCGTGGTCGAGGCCTGCTACCACATGCGGGATCGCTTCAACCAGAAGGAGCTGTGGGAGAACCTCGGCCTGCCGGTGAAGGAGGCCATCGAGGTCGCCATGGCCTCGGAGAACATGCGCCTGTTCCGCAAGCGGCTGTTCAGCCGCATCGTGCCCACCGTGAAGGACATCGGCCTCTGGGGCCCGTCCGTGCAGAAGGCGTTCGCCGACATGGGCGCCATCGAGTTCGCCGACGTCGACAGCGACGCGCTGCTCGACCAGGACAACCGTGTGGCGGAAGAATTCGACGCGGGCGTCTTCGTGCGCAAGAGCCTGGCGTAGCGGGGACGACCCGGGTCGTCCCCGCCCGTGTTGCTAGCGGATCGCGCTCGGCGCCACCGTCGAGCCCGTGAAGCCCTTCAACTTCAGCGGCTGCATCACGAACGCGAACTCGTAGGCCTTCTTCGCCGCCAGATCGTCGAGCTTCATGATCTCCAGCAGATGGATGCCGTTCACCACCAGCATGATCTGGTGCACGGGCAGCGAGATCTCCTTGTCCGGGTTCGGCGCGACCTCCACCGGCCAGTTGTCGGAGCCGACGAGCAGCGGGTCCTGCTTGGCCAGCCACTCCGCCGCCGCCACGCCGATGCCCGGGCAGGACTTCATGTAGCGCGCGTTGTCCTTCGCGAACAGGCGGCCCCAGCCCGTGTGGATCAGGACCGCGTCGCCGGGCTGCAGCGTGACGTTCTGCCGCTGCAGCGCCTGCTGCAGGTCTTGCGGGGTGATCTCGTAGGTGTCGCCGAGCATGTCGACGCCCTTGAGCGCCGCCACGTCGATCAGCACGCCACGCGTCATCAGCGTGCCGACCTTCTCGATGCCGAGCTTGGTGAAGCCGGTGCGCGTGGAGATCTCGTCGGTCTTGAAGCAGTTGTAGTGGCTGTACTCGATCGACTGGTGGGCGAAGCCGTCGAACTGCGTGCCGACCTGGCCGATCTCGCTCGTGAGCAGCTCCTCGTTGCTCCCCCGCCGGTTGGCCTGCGGGTTCATGAACGTCCGCTTCGTGTGGACGTTGTACTGGCGCGTCGAGGAGATCGGCATCTCCGACGAGAGCACGTGGCCCAGCTCGATGACCTCGCCGGTCTTGATCAGTTGCGCCGCGCGCATGACGGTCGCCGGCTTCATGTGATTGGCAGCGCCGCGCTCGTCGCCGGCGCCCCACTTCGAGGGACACCGCTGGTTATCGGCGGGCGGCCGCCAGGACTGCGCGTAAGCGAGCGTGCTCGTGAGCCCGAGCGTCAGCGCCAGGGCGATGCCGATGGTGGAAGAGCGCATGGGGAATCCTCCCGGGCGGTTTCGTCGCCGCCGCGCGGGAAGGATAGGCGAGGGCGGAGCGCTCGGCAAATGCTCCGCGTCAGGGCGCCGGGGGCAGCGGACCGAAGCGATAGCCGAAGATCACCTTCACGATGAGCCGATCGCTGCCGGACGTCAGGCCGGCGCCGGCGCCGATGTTCAGCTCCCAGCGGGGCCCGAGGTCGATGTCGAGGACGGGGAAGACGAGGTGCTGCTGGTCGCGCGGCCGATCGATGCGGTCGATCGGTCCGATGTCGCCGTAGTACTCCAGGCCGGCGGCGACGCGCGGGGTGACCTCGTAGGAGACCTTCGCGGCCGGCGTGAAGCCGAACCCGCGGCCCGCGTTCTCACCCTTGAGCGAGCGCTCGAGCGCCGGGTTGAAGGCCCAGTACCAGCGCCCGAGCTTCTGATCCACGATCGGGCGGATCTCCAGCGTCCACGTGTCCGCCGAGAACGCGCGTCGCTGGTAGCCCGCCTCCAGCGAGAGGCTCACGCCGACCGGCCAGTTCCACGACTCGGGCACGCGCACGCGCGGGCGAATGTGGTCGCCGACCCACTCCCAGCCGCTCTCGGGCTGTACGCTCGTGAAGAGATAGAACCCGGTCTCGAACCACGGCGTGAAGCCGTGCGTCATCTCCAGCGTCTCGTGCGCCGCGTCCTGCGTGCGAACGATACGGTGCTCGGTGCGCGTGGTGCCGAGGACGGCGGTGTTGCTGTGCAGCTCGACCATCGTCTGGCCGGGCGCGGTGAGCTCGCTGCCGTAGACCTGGATCTCGAAGTTGCCCTGGGCGCGCGCCGGCGTCGGCGCGACGCCGAGCGCCGCGAGCACGACGACGGCGACGAGCGCTCTCAGACCCCGACGCCTTCGGCGATGATGCCGTCCCACGCGGGTGTGCGCGTGGCGAACGGCGGCTCGGCGGTCGGGCCCTCACCGGCCAGCGTGGTTCTGCGCATGACACGGCGATGCTGCGCGGCGTCCCACGGCCGGCCGCGATGCAGCACGGCGCGGTTGTCCCACATCACGAGGTCCCACTGCGTCCACCGGTGCTGGTAGACGCATTCGGGCCGCGTCGTATGGGCCAGGAGCTCGTCGAGCAGCCGGCGCGATTCGGAATAGTCCATGCCTTCGATGTACCAGGCGTGCGAGCCGATGTAGATCGCCTTGCGGCCGTTCACGGGGTTCGCCCGTACGAGCGCCTGGCGCACGGGCGGCAGCTCCTGCTCGTGCTCGGGGTCGAAGAGGCCCGACGCGATGGTGCTGCGGGAATAGAGGATGCTGTGCACGACCACGCGGCCCTCGAGCCGGCCCTGCAGCTCGGCCGGCAGCGTGGCGTAGGCGTGGCGCAGGCTGACGTACTCCGTCTCGCCGCCGACGGGCGGCACCTCGCGCCCCGAGAGCAGCGACGCCATCGCCGGCACCGGCTTGAACGAGCTGTCGGTGTGCCAGAGCTGGTTGCCGGACTGGTAGAGCATGCGCCGGTCGCTCCAGCCCATCAGCCGATTTTCGGTGTTCGGGTCGACGTTCGAGAGGTCCACCATGTTCTCGTGCAGCCGTCGCTCCTGGCCGATCGACTTGATGGTCGTCTCCAGCGGGCCGAAGCGCGTGGTGAAGGCCATCTGCTGCTCGTCGCTGAGCTGCTGGCCGGGAAAGACCAGCACGGAGTATTCCTGGAACGCGTCGTGGATCTTGCCGAACGTGGCGTCGTCCAGCGGAGCGGTGAGGTCCACGCCCTCGACGCGGGCGCCGAGCACCGGATGCACGGGCGTGACCGTCAGCGGAGTCATGGCGTGCCCTCCTACAGCGGGGACTTTACCATGGGCCATGCTAGACTCCGCGCCACGATGAGCACGCCCTTCGGACGCAAGCCTGCCGCGGGCGCCGGCGGCGGTGTCGAGCCCCGCTGGGTCACGACCGCGAACACCTTCGAGGGCTACCGTATCGCCGAGTACCGCGGCGTCGTCCGCGGCATCGTCGTGCGCTCGCGCAGCGTGCTCGGCAACATCGGCGCCAGCGTCCAGACGTTCTTCGGCGGCAACATCACGCTCTACACCGATCTCTGCGAGCGCGCCCGCCAGGACGCCTACGTGCTGATGTTGCGCCACGCCGCCGAGGCGGGGGGCAACGCCGTCGTGGCCATGCGCTACGACGCCAACGAGATCGCGCCCGGCGTCACCGAGGTGCTCGCGTACGGCACCGCGATCGTCCTCGAGTCGGCCCCCAGCTGATACCGGCGCGGTTCGAGCGCCGGCTTCGTCGCGCCGGAGGCGCGCCTGTGAGGCGCAATCCGGTCCTGGGGGAGGTATCCTCCGAATTTATCCCAGCGGCGCGCCGCCCCAGCGCTCCCGCATCGCGAACTCGCTCACCGGCTTGCGCGTGAGCTTCGTGAGCTGCTTCACCGGGCGCCCCAGTGGCATCACGGCCGCGACGGCGACGTGCGACGGCAGACCGAGCAATTGCTTGATCTTCGGCTCCTGCGCGACGGCGAGCGTGGTGATGGTGCCGGCGAAGCCGCGCGCCCGCGCGGCAAGCAGGATGTTCCACGCGAACGGGTAGATCGACGCGCCGCTGATGACGCCGACGCGATCGAGGTGCTGGTCGGTGGAGGCGACGACCTTGAGGTCGACGCAGATCACCAGCACCACGGGCGCCTTCAGCACCGGCTCGATCAGCCGGAACAGCGGCTCGGTGCGCTCGATGGTGGCGGCGTCCACGCGCGGCGGGTCGATGGTGTTCCACGGGTTCTCGCCGTTCTTCTGCTGCGCCACGTAGCGCTTGGCCGCGGGCTCGGTCAGCTTGGCCAGCGCCTCGCGCGTGGCCCTCTCGCGCACGACAATGACCTTCCAGCCCTGCCGATTGCCGCCGCTCGGCGCGAAGCGCGCGCGCTCGAGGATCTCGGCCAGCGTCGTGTCGGGCAGGGGATCGGCGGTGAACTCGCGCGCCGAGAACGTCGTGCGCATCGCCTCGTCGAGGTCCATGGCGTCTCCTAGAGGAAGGTGGCGTCGGGGTCCAGGCCGAGCAGGAACCGGCCGACGTTCTCGAAGTGGTCGTCGCGGCCCTGGACCTGTTGCGACACCGAGTGCAGGTCGCGCATCCGCCGCTCCCACGGTCCGCCGGCGAAGATCGCGTGGGCGCCCGCGGCGTGGTAGATCAGCGTGCCCACCTCGCGGCCCTCGCGGCTGGCGTGCGAGGCGGCCTGGCGGATGCGCACGCGCTGGCCGAGCGTGAGCGTGCCGGTGCGACCGGCCTCCGCGAGGATGTCGCGCAGCGTCCCGAGCACGTAGGCGCGCGCGGCGTGCAGGCGCGCGTCCGCCTGCGCGAGCATCGACTGCGTCACCGCGCTCTCGCGCAGCGTGCGCTTGTAACCGCGCGGCGTCTTCTCGTTGGCCAGCGTCAGGAACGCGTCGAGCAGCGAGCGCGCGATGCCCAGCGAGACGCAGGCGAAGCCGGAGGCGTAGAGGCTGCCGCTCGGGAAGCAGTAGAGGGGGCCGGCTTCCCGACGCTCCGTCTCGTCGTCGCGCGCGGCGGTGTGCGCGCGGGGCACGAAGAGGTCGTCGACGGCGTAGGTGTCGCTGCCGGTGCCGCGCAGGCCCATCACGTTCCACACGTCGGTGAGCGTCGCGGCCTCGATGGGAAACAGCAGCGTGCGGACGGCGGGCACGCCGTCGGCGCGGCGCCGCGGCGTGCCGTCGGCGTCGATGATCGGCGCGTGGGCGCCCACCCACGTCGCCTCGTGGATCCCGCTCGCGAACGACCACGAGCCGGTGAGGCGATAGCCCCCGTCCACGGCCACCGCGCGTCCCTGCGGCCCGGCGCCCCAGGCCAGCACCGCGCGCGGCGGCCCGAAGATCCCGGCGGCGGCCTCGCGCGGCAGGTACGCGGCGATCATCGAGCAGCCGGCCGTCTGCCCCAGCACCCACGCCGTGCTCGCGTCGACCTTCGCGATCTCCTCCATCACCTGCACGAACGCCGGCGGATCCAGCTCGGCGCCGCCGAGCGAGCGCGGCAGCAGCATGCGGAAGAGGCCGGCCTCGTGGAGCGCGTCGGCGAGCGGCGCCGGCAGACGGCGCTCGGCCTCGATGCGGTCGGCGAACGAGGCGATGGTGGGCGCCAGCGCCCGCGCGCGCTCGACGTAATCGGTTGCGCCGCTCATGTGAGGGCGATGGTACCATCGGCCCGGTTTCTGGCAGCGCCGCCCCATCGCTCAGCGTCGAGCCGATGTTCACCCACACCGTGAGGAGGAAACTCGGCATGGACGAAAGTTCGCAGAGCACCGAGCGCCACCACGAGAGCCCCGAGCCCCACGAGGACGGCAACGGACGTCGCGATTTCCTGAAGGGCGCGCTGCTCGCGGGCGGCGCGGTGGCGTCGGCGGGAGTCGGTGCGGTGGTCGCGCAGGCGCAGCCCGGCCGCGTGCCCGGCACGCTGAACCATTATTACGTGCCCGCCACCGACAAGACCGTGCACTGGGGCTACTTCAGCAAGCTGCTCAAGCCGCTCGTCGAGGTGAGCTCGGGCGACTTCGTCACCATCGAAGTGCTCACGCACCACGCGAACGACGACGCCGAGCGGATGGTGAAGGGCGACCCGGGTGCGGAGTCCGTCTTCTACTGGGACCGCCAGCGCAAGGGCGTGGACCGGCGCGGCGCCGGCCCCATGCAGCCGACGCTCTTCGGTCGCGGGGCGGGCGAGGGTCTCGGCGTGCACATCTGCACGGGGCCGGTGGCGGTGAAGGGCGCGATGCCCGGTGACATCCTCGAGGTGCGGATCGTCGACGTCACGCCGCGGCCGTGCGCGAATTCACAGTACAAGGGCAAGTCGTTCGGCAGCAACGCGGCGGCGTGGTGGGGCTTTCACTACAAGGAGCTGCTGACCGATCCGAAGCCGCGCGAGGTCATCACCATCTACGAGGTCGACACGGCCGGCGAGCGCAACTGGGCCAAGGCGCTCTACAACTTCCAGTGGACGCCGCAGACGGATCCTTACGGTGTCGTGCACAAGACCATCGACTATCCCGGCGTGCCCGTCGATCACCGCACGGTCAAGGAGAACCACGGCATCCTCAAGAACGTGCGCATCCCCATCCGCCCGCACTTCGGCGTGCTGGGGCTGGCGCCCTCGGAGGCCGACATCGTGGACTCGATCCCGCCGCACTGGGTGGGCGGCAACATCGACGACTGGCGCATCGGCAAGGGCGCGACCATGTACTACCCGGTCGCGGTGCCCGGCGCGCTGCTCTCCGCGGGGGACTCGCACGCGGCCCAGGGCGACTCCGAGCTGTGCGGCACCGCCATCGAGTGCTCGCTGACGGGCACGTTCCAGCTGATCCTGAGAAGGAAGGACACGCTGCCCGGCACCGCGCTGGCCGGTCTCGAATACCCGCTGCTGGAGACGCAGGACGAGTGGGTGCTGCACGGCTTCAGCTATCCGAAGTACCTCGCGGAGCTGGGCGCGAACGCGCAGAGCGACATCTACTCCAAGTCGTCGGTGGACCTCGCGCTCAAGGACGCCTTCCGCAAGATGCGCCACTTCCTCATGACCACCAAGGGCCTCACCGAGGACGAGGCGATCTCGCTGATGTCGGTGGCCGTCGACTTCGGCGTCACGCAGGTGGTCGACGGCAACTGGGGCGTGCACGCCATCATCAAGAAGGCGCTGTTCGCGGGGGCATAGCCGAGCCCGGCGTATCTGAATTTCCACTCTTGACAGGATTCGCGGCGCGCGCGTGGCGGTTCTGCGCAATCGCTGAAGAAAGCGGCGTTCAACGGCGCTCGTGGGCTCGTGGGCGTGCGCGGAGAACCGTCGCTCGAAAAATCCGGATCGGCGTGTAATCGCGCGTCCTGGTGGCTTGCCGGGGCCTCGAAAATCGCCGGCTAGAGTCGGCGCAAGGAGAATCGCCGATGAACATCGAGGGCCCGAGCGTCGTCCCGACCGATCCGCACATTGTCGAGCTCGATCGCCTCGGCGACGAGATCGCGGAGCTCGCCGCGCATCTCGACGCCGCCACTGCGCGGCTTCTCGACCTCATCCGCGAATTCGACGCCCGTGGCGGCTGGGGCCACGGCTTCCGGTCGTGCGCCCACTGGCTCTCCTGGCGCGTCGGGCTCGAGCCGGGCGCCGCGCGCGAGCACGTCCGCGTGGCGCGTGCGCTCGGATCGCTACCCCAGCTGAGGGAGGCCCTCGCGCGCGTCGCGACGCCAGAGACCGAAGAGCGACTCGTCGCCGTTGGCCGGGCCGGCACCGCAGAGCGTGTCGAGCTGATCGTCCGCGGGTGGCGACGAATGGACCGCAAGGCCGAGGCGCAGGAGACGACGCGCCGGCATCGCAACCGCGCTCTCCATGTGTATCCGGATGGAGACGGCATGGTCCTGATCCGCGGGCGCCTGGAACCCGAAGTCGGCGCCGTCGTGATGCAGGCGCTGACCGCGGCGAGGGAGGCACTGTCTCGTCGCCGGCGGGCGGAAGACGTCCCCGCGGGAACGTCCGTCGTTGACGGCTCGGCCGAGGCGCCGACCATGGAGCAGCAGCAAGCGGACGCGCTGGCACTCGTCGCCGAGGCCGCCCTTCACCGAGGAATGGATCCCGGCGCTCCCGACGCCGATGCCCCGGGCCAGTCGGTGCTCGACGGCGGTGCGCGCGTTCCCGCAGGAACGTCTCGGCGTCTGGCGTGCGATGCGAGCCGCGTCGTGATGCGACACGATGCCGATGGCCGAATTACCGAAGTTGGCGCGCGCACGCGCACGATCCCGCCTGCGCTACGGCGCGCGCTCCAGCATCGCGACAAAGGCTGCCGCTTCCCCGGCTGTGGTCGGCTGTTGGGTCAGGGCCATCACATCCGCCACTGGGCGCACGGCGGCCCGACGACGCTGTCCAATCTCACGATGCTCTGTCGCCGACACCATCGCGCGGTCCACGAAGAGGGTTTCCAGGTCGAGCGACTGGCCGATGACGAGCTGTGCTTCCGGGGGCCGGACGGGCGGTTACTATCCGATGTGCCGCCGCCGGCGGCCATGCCCGCGAATCCGGTGGACTCGTTGCGAGCGCAGAATGACGCAGGAGGGCTGCACATCGACGCGCGCACGGCGACGCCCGGCTGGCAGGGAGAGCGACTGGACGTCGGATACGCCATCAGCGTCTTGCATCCGCTGGCTGTGGCCAGCCGTTGACCCATCAGCTTGCTGAAGAGCGCCCGTCAGCGCGAGCACCTTGCGGATGGCGGCCTTGCCGCGGACGCGGCCACCGTCGGCCTCGGGCCCATGCGCCATCAGGAACGTGGCGGGCTGCTCATGGCCGCATCCGGTGCTCGAAGGAGCCGGGCCGGCGGCGCGGGGCGGCCAGCTCGGCCCACTCGCAGAGGAGCCGGCGCGTGTCGCGCGGGTCGACGATCTCCTCGATCCAGAACGTCTCGGCCGAGCGGAACGGCGAGCGCAGCTTCGTCAGCCGCTCCTCGATCTCCGCCATCTTCACCCGGGGATCGGGCGCCGCGTCGATCTCCGCGCGATACGCGGCCTCGATCCCGCCCTCGAGCGGCAGCGAGCCCCAGCGGCCGGACGGCCAGGCGTAGCGCGTGCAGTAGCGGCCGCCGTTACGGTGCGCGGCGCCGGCGACGCCG
>Ga0209057_1002786_pt1 | contig 13262 bp, 12 predicted proteins | sample GraSoiAngelo_146_FD_185903 | JGI IMG/M metagenome (GOLD analysis project Ga0209057, IMG submission 185903) | Grasslands soil microbial communities from the Angelo Coastal Reserve, California, USA - 14_1009_05_30cm (SPAdes) (version 2) | ecosystem: Environmental > Terrestrial > Soil > Grasslands ... | reverse complement strand
CCACTGCCATCGCACCCATGGCGCCATCGGCTTGTGCCGCTCGTAGGCCGCGGTGCGCAGCGCGCCCATCAGCAGCGCCCAGTCCCGGATCATGCGCCGCGGTCCGCTGACCTTGTCCATCTTTTCCCGGATGCCTGCGTAGATCTTTTCCCACAGTCTCGGCACGGATGTGAAGTAGGTGGGATGGACTTGAGCGACGACCTCCATCACCTGGTCGATCTTTGGACAGAAGTACACCTCGCAGCCGGTGCAGAGCTGGCGCAGCTCACTCACCACGCGCTCCAACACGTGGGCCAGCGGCAGATAGGAGACCACCCGGTCATGCGGGTCGCCGCGGAAGCACTGTAAGGTCGCCACCGCCGTCCAGGTGAGGTTGCGATGGGTCAGGATCGCGGCCTTGGGCAGGCCGGTGGTGCCGGACGTATAGATGAGGCTGGCGGTGTCCTCCGGCCTCACTGCCTGCCAGCGGCTGGCGAGCAGCCCCGGGCGGCTGCGTCCGAACTCGTCGCCGCGCCGCAGCGCCTGTTCCCAGGTGAGGACCCAACCGTCGCCTTCCGGCGCGTCGCCCTCGATCAGGATCACCCGCTGCAAGCCGGGCAGGTCCGGGCGCAGGGCAATCACCTCGTCGAGCAGTTTCCGGTGCTCGACGATCAGCAGCTTCGATTCGGAGTGGTTCAACAGGTACCGGACCTGCTCCGCCGCATCGGACTGGTAAATGGCGACGGTCACCAGCCCGGCGTGCGCGATGCCGATATCGGCGATCTGCCACTCCGGGCGGTTCGAGGACCAGAGCGCCACCCGATCCTGTGGATTCAGCCCCTCGGCGAGCAGGGCGTTGGCGACCCGGCTTACCGCCCGGTTGTAGTCGACCCAGCTGATCGGCGTCCAGCGTTCCCCCGCTTTGAAGTGAAGGGCGGGCGCGTCACCCCGGCGCTGCGCGGTTCGCTGGAACAGCGCCGGCACGGTTTCGGGCAGCTCGCTGGGCATCTCCGCGGGCGCCGGCGCACGTACGGCCGCGCTCATGCCGCCACTATAAGAGAACTTTGGAAGCTTGCCATAGGTCTTTGGTGAGTTGTTACGTATCCTTATGGGACAAAGATGGTTGTGGGCACCTGCGAGCTCATCTTCCAGTTGCCGGAAAATCACAGCCTCAAGGGAAAACGCCAGGTGAGCCGTTCCTTGGTGCAACAACTCCGCGGCCGCTTCAACGTGTCGGTCGCCGAGGTGGCGGACCTGGATCGCTGGCAATCGCTGGCAATCGGGGTAACCTGCGTTAGCAACGATAGCCGGCATGCCAACGAGATGCTGAGCAAGATCGTCGACTTCGTCGAGGATCACAATGGAGGAGCCGTCCTGCACCAGCACCACATCGAGATTCTCAGGACATGAGCCCCGCGGTCAGAGCCGACGAGGTCGGCAGCGTCGAGGAAGGCCCCCTCTCCGCCATTCTCGCCGCACTGGCGCGGGATGATCCAGGCGGGGTCGTCTCCGCACTCGACGGCCAGCTCCACCATGGGCGTCCCGGAAGCCCGGCTTCCCTGCGCCAGCAGGTCGGAGAACGGCTGGCCACCGCACTGGCACCACAGACGGGGCGGGTCGCCCGTTGGATCGACGCGCTCGCGACCTCGCCATCTCCAAGCGGCCGCCAGGTCGCCTGCTTGCTGCTCGCGAGCCGCTATCCCGAGGACCCGGAGGGCGTACTGCGAACCGCGGAGACGCTCGCCGACGATCCCCATTGGGAAGTGCGCGAGGCGGCCGGCGGGCTGCTCGGGACGCTGCTCGACCGCGACTTCGTCCGGATTCGCGGACGTCTGGAGGAGCTACGCTCGTCCCGCTCCGAGAATCTCCGGCGCTCCGTGGTGCAGGCCGTGAAGTACGCGGCGCGCCGCGACAAGCCGGAGCGAGTCCCGGACCTGCTGGCGCTGCTCCAGCCGCTCCTGCGGGACGAGGAGCCGTACGTCCGCCGCAACCTCGGTCAGTCCGCCATCGGCGACGGCCTCTTGCGCGTTGACCCGAAAGAGACGCTCAAGTCCCTGCGCGAATGGTCGCGCGACCGTGATCAGATCGTCCGCTGGAATGTTGCCATGGCGTTCTCGAGCGCGATCGGTTCATTCCACTGGCCGGCCGCGAAATCGATCCTGGAGCGGCTGGCGAAAGGGCCCGAGCCGCTCGTCCGCAACGCCGTCGCAAAGGCGATGCGCCGCTCCCGGCAGCGCTACACCGACGAGGTGGAAGAGACCCGCTTGCGCTGGCTAAAGGATCGCGACCGCGCCGCCACGGCTGAGCTGGTCGGCCCGCTCAAGAAGCGCTAACCTCCGGCGCCGCAGGGCCACCTAGTATGGGTTTGAGCCCTTGAGTGAAGCCGTTGCGCCTCAGTCGTTGATCGACGCGTTTCAGGCAACGCTGCCCTGGCCGCTCGATCCCTTCCAGGTGGAGGCCATCGAAAAGCTGGAGGCGCACCAGGGCGTACTGGTCTCGGCACCGACGAGCTCAGGCAAGACCGTCATCGCGGATTACGCCGTCTTTCGTGGCCTCGAGACCAGTGCGCGCACGATTTACACGACTCCGTTGAAAGCGCTGTCCAACCAGAAATATCGCGACTACCAGCGGCTCCATGGCGAGGGTTACGTTGGCCTCGTCACCGGCGAGAACACCATCAACCCCGGGGCCCCTGTCGTCGTCATGACGACGGAGATCCTGCGCAACCTCATTTATGAGGACCCGCGGCGGCTCGAGCAGGTCCGCTACGTCATCCTCGACGAAGTCCATTACATCGATGACTTCCCGCGCGGCGCGGTCTGGGAGGAGATCATCATCCAGGCGCCGCCGCACATCAAGTTCGTCGGCCTCTCCGCGACCATCAGCAACTTCCAGGAAGTCGCGGAGTGGATGAGCCTGCAGCGCGGCGACATCGCCACCGTGAGCGTCACCAAGCGTCCGGTCGAGCTTCGGATCTGGCTGGCGATGCGCAACGAGTTCTACCCCCTGCTCGACGAGCAGGGTGGCATCCCACGTGAAACGCGCCAGCGGGCCCAGGCGGAGACAGCGACCGACTACCGGCTCTCCCAGTTGCGACGCCCACCGGAGAATGACCTCCTCCCCGTGGTCGAGCGTCTTCGGCACCGCGAATTCCTGCCGGCGATCTACTTCATCTTTTCGCGGCGCGGCTGCCGCGAGGCGCTAGCACGCTGCGCGGTGCACGGTTTCGACCTGACCAGCGGCGCGGAAAAAGCGCAGATCGACGCGGCGGTCAGCGCTCGTTTGGCGCAGATCGAGGATGCCGATGAAGCCGAGCTTTATCGCAATCTCCTCGATGGGGAAACGCTCCGGCGGGGGTTGGCGATGCACCATGCCGGTCTCCTCCCCTATCTCAAGGAGCTCGTCGAAGAGCTCTTCCAGCGTGGCCTGATCAAGGTCGTCTTCGCCACCGAGACCCTCTCGCTGGGCATCCACATGCCGGCGCGAGCCTGCGTGGTCTCGTCCTTTACGAAATTCGACGGCCGCGACTTCGCGCCGCTGACCTCCGGCGAGTTGACGCAGTTGATGGGCCGGGCGGGGCGCCGAGGGATCGATCCCATCGGCCATGGCGTGATCCTCAAGGAACCCGACATCGACATCGGCGCGGTCTACGAGGCGGCTACCGGCGAAGAGATGACGGTGGAAAGCAAATTCGCCCCCACCTACAACATGGCGCTCAACCTGCTCCGCTACCACCCGCCGGAAGATGTCGACCTGCTGATGGAGCGCTCCTTCGGCCAGTACCAGAAAGTGGTGGCCCGCCGCGGACTCGACGACCGGCTGGCAAATCTACGCCAGCGTCTTGCCGATGTGGTCGCCAGCCGCTTCCACGCCGAGGGGGAGCCGTGTTGCACCGAGTCCACCTTCAGCGCCTTTACGCAGGCCGAGGAGGAAATCGGCTCCCTCCGGGTCCGGATGCGACGGTTGCGGCGGGAGCACTGGCACCGCGGCCGGCGACGTCGCGGAGGTTCGACGCGCGAGGCCGGCGGGCGCACACTCGCGCAGCTCAAGGAGGAGTTGCAGACCTGGCAACACAAACTCAACCAGCTTCCCTGCCGGAAGTGCCCCTTTAATGCCGAGCATCGGGCGCACCAGGCGGAGGTGAAAGAGCTACAAACACGGATCCGCGCCTCGGAGCAGGACGCCGAACGGAGCCAGGGAGAATACCGCCGGCGGATGCACGCACTGCGCGGTGTGCTGGCCGAACTCGACTTCCTTGAGGGAGCGGTCCCAACCGAGAAAGGCCTCCTCGCCTCTCGGATTTATGGCGAGAACAGCCTGATCATCACGCAGGCCATTGCCGACGGCTGGCTCGAAGAGTTGACGCCGGCCGAGCTGGCGGCCTCCCTGGTGATGGTCACGGCCGAGGACCGCAATCGCGATCGCCCGCGGCCGCGCCGGCGCCTCCCGACCGGTGGGATCGCGCTCGCGCAGAAGCGACTCCGCATCATCTATTACCGGTTCTCCGCGCGGGAGAAGGAACGCGGCGAAGAGAACTTCCGACCGCTCTCGTCGGATTACGTCAACTTCACCTACGACTGGTGCAGCGGCACCCCACTAACCGAGATGCAGGCGCCGACCGATGTCGAGCTGGGGGACGCGGTCAAGGCCCTCAAGGGCCTCTACAGCGCGCTGCGCCAGGTCGAGTGGGCGGTAACCGAGCGGCCCGCGCTGCGCAAGCTCGTGCTCAAGGCCCGCGAGAGCCTCGAGCGCGATCTGATCACCCGGATCTGACGTGTGTCAGTCGCGCCCCTCTTCCTGGGCGAGTTTCTCGGAGATGCGGTAGACCTGCTCCGGTAGGTCCGCGATGTCGTAGAAGCGCAACGGTTTCTTGAGTCGCTTCGCGATACCGAGCTGGACTTTGACACCCAGGCTCATCGTGCCGAAGACCCAAACCTCGTCACAACGCGAGAGCAGGTTGTTGATCGCCTCGCGCACCAGTTGCTTGGGCACTGTGTGCAGCAGGTAGTAATCGAAGAGCATGAAGGGGTTGATGGGCACGTAGCCTTCATCGAGGACCAGCTTCGAGACGTGCATCCGCCAGTAGAAGTTGCGGTTCGACATGGCGATGTAGATGAGCTTCTTCGGGTGGCGGATCGTTTGTTCCAGCTGTTCCAGCGGACTGGCCTCCGCCACCGGAGCGAAGATGGAGGCGAGGATGGCCTCGGCCGATTTGCCGGCGGCGGGGGATTCATCCGGTGCCGTCCGCGGGACCGGCGGCGCCTTCTCGGGCTCGACGGCATCGCGTTCCGGATCTCGCGACATTGTTGTCGGGAAGTTTAGGCGCCCACCAATTGAGCGTCAAGCAAACTCCGGGCTATCGGGCGGAGGCGTCGCAGTGCACGGTCCAGCAATCGCCGGTTTTCGACCGCATTGAGCCAGCGACTCGCCCCAGAGGGGTGCGGCAGCGGAACCAGCAGCGGCCGGATGTGAGTGCCGCTTGTGACCTCCTGACCGGACAGGTCGAAGAGCCGGCCAACCAAGGCGTCGAGCGGGCGAGCTGGCAGGAAGCGTTCGTGGGCCAGGCCGCCCACCAGGATCAGAAGCTCGGGCTTGATCAGTGCCAGCTGGCGATCGAGGTGCGAGCGGCAGAGGTCGACCTCAGCGCGGCCGGGCCGCCGGTCTCCTCCGCCGGTACCCTTGCCAGGGAAGCACTTGGTAATCGACGTCATGTAAACCTGGCGCCGCACCTGCGCCTCCGACGAAAAACCGGCGCGGATCAACCAGCCCATGAGGACGTTTCTCGACCGGCCCTGGAAGGGCAACCGGCGAACCGCCTCGACGGCGCCGGGCGCCTGGCCGATCAACATGATGCGGTTGTCCGGGTACCCGCTCAAGACCGGGGCGGCCCGTGGCAGGTAACCCGCCTCGACGCAGCGGGTGCAGCCGAGGATCTCACGATGAAGTCGCGCCAGGCTCACGCAGCAACCTTACGATCCGGGTTGCAAGGCGCCACCACGATCCTCGTTTGAATAGGTGTGAGGAGGGAGCTTCTTCTTCTGGCGGTCGCGGCCGTCATGTCTTCGTGCGGGAACGCGACGGCGGCGTCGACGGCGGCAACGGCCAAGACCTACAGCGCCACGGTGCTCGCCGATCACCCCGTCGCCTACTGGCGGATGGATGAAACGACCGGCAGCACCATGGCCGATGCGTCGGGCAACGCCAACCAGGGTCGCTATGTCGGGATTTACACGCTCGGGCAACCCGGTGCCCTCGCCGGAGGCGCGGTTGCCTTCGACGGCCAGAGCGGAGCCGCCAGCGTCATGAACTCACCCAGCTTGCAGGTCAACACGGTGACGATCGAGATGTGGATCAAGAAACACACCGACACCGAGTACGGGGTGTACGTCGCCAAGAACGTCGAGCCGGGAGGCGGTGCCGGCAGCAGCTGGTTCCAGGTGCTGAACAGCCACCACAATGGTGAGCTTGAATTTCGGGTGACGTCCGACGGTGCACCGGCGGTCCTCTCGAACTCGACGCTGGCGCTCAATACCTGGTACTACGTCGTCGCGACCTACGACGGCGCCACCGCGAAGATCTACCTCAACGGCAAGCTCGACGGCACGCTCAAGGTGACCGCCGTCCCCAAGCAAACCTCCGATCCGTTGTTCATCGGGCGCCGCATGGACGGCCTGTTCGCGGATGCGTCGCTCGCCAATGTCGCGATCTACTCGGCCGCGTTATCGGCAGAGCGGATCGCCGCCCACTGGCAGGCTTCGGGCTCGCACTGAGTCGACGTTAGGAATCCACGGGCGATCAGACGAATGTTCTCGGCGGGGGGAACTCGCTAGGAAGGTCCGCGGCCTCGACCTGGAAAAGCGCCTCCGGCGAAGGCAAGCCATGGAACTGATGCAGACCGAGGTCTCTGAAGCTGACGCCCGCCGGCTCAGAGCCGGCAACCGCCTCACGGACCGCGCCGGAAACGAGGATCTGGCCACCGTGGCTCGCAAAGGAAATCCGCGCGGCGATGTGGACAGCGAGGCCGAGGTATCCCGAGTCGGTCAGGGTCGGGCGGCCAGTGTGAAGGCCGATCCGAATTCGGACCGCTACGCCTTGCGGCCACGCCCGGGCGCGAACCTTCCGCTGGATGGTGAGCGCCGCGTCAAGTCCGGACCGCGCCTGCTCGAAGACGGCGAACATCTCGTCGGCCTGGGTATCGACTTCTCGGCCGCCATGCTCGTTGATCGTCGCCCGTAGCAGGCGTCGAACATCAGCCAGGAATCGCGCGTATCCGTCGCCAAGGCGCCCGACCAGACCGGTCGAGTCCTCGATGTCGGTGAAGAGAAAGGTCACGGTCCCCGTCGGCAGGGTGCGGACCTCACCGGCCCGAGCCTGGATCTCACTGTGCATCCATTGGTTCTCGATGGCGAGGGTCACCGCCGCCGTCACCGACCTCGCGAGGTCTGGGTCGGCGAGAACGGCGCGGTCGTGAACCAGGGCCGTCATCGGCTGGCCACGGCGCGGGAGCAGGGTAACCGCGCGATCGGCACCCTCCCCCGGAAGAGCCACGGCCTGACCCTCGCCGTCGAGATAGGCGGCCACGGACTCGGACCAGTAGAGGACCGAGAGCGTCGGGTCACCGAGAACCGTCCGCAACCGCGTCTCGAGCTGCTCCGGCGTCCCCAGCCCGCCGAGTTCGATGACCGCCTTACCGGCGGCGGCCTGGCGGCTCTGCGAGCGCAACTGGCCGGTCATGAAGCCAAGCGGCACGATGCCGTACTTCTTGGCAGCTCTCAGTAGCCGCGTCCTCGCCCGGTCTCGCGTCGCTTCATCCTCGAAACGGACCTGATTGAAGCGCGCGAGGGCGTTGCGCACGTGAGCCTCGTCGTTGATCGGCAGGCGCCGACGGCCGCTGGAATCGATATAGGCGAAGGCGCTGTCCGGCAACTGGGCACGGGCCTTGCGGCCGAGCTCGGGCATGTCCCTGATTATCGCCATGATCGCGCCGGTAACGAGCCGGTCGCGGCGCCGCCGCAATTCGGTGGAAGCGGGTCGCCGGCAACAGGAGGCATCGAGCTCAGCGGTTACTCGGGGTGGAGGCGTTTGAATGAACCTTGAGAACCTGGTCGTGCTCCTGCTGATCGCGGCGGTCTGCGGTTTTGTCGCCGAGCGGATGACGCAGGGCCGGTTGCCCTATGGCCTGGTCGGTGCGATCTTTGGCGCCCTCCTCGGCTCCTGGCTTCTCGTCGAGATGTTTCGCTGGAGAATCCCGGGCGACATGACCGCCGGTGGCGTGCCAATCCTCACCGCGATCCTGGGTGCTGCCGCGATCATCTTCGTGTTGTCCGTGGTGTCGCGCTCGAAGTCGCTGCCGGGCACCGACCGCAAGCGCTCCTAGAGCAAAGGCTGATTGCCTTGACGCCCTGCACGAAGTGATCTAGGCTCTGGCTGAGGGATTCACAGTGGCTGATGAGAGCGGTGAAGCGGGCCTGGTTCGCTGTGAGGGATGCCAGGAGATGGTACGGCCGGTGACCGAGCATGCGGTCAGCCTGGTTGGCGCCACCGTCGTCACCGTTCATGCCTGTCCGTCTTGCGGCGGGCAAAGGGTTTCACTCGCCAGCCCCTTGGTCCGATAGGCCGCTGCTAGACTCCGGGCGTCATCCCGAAAACGCGGTATGCCAGGGCTTCCGACGGCGTCTCGATCGCATACCAGGTGATCGGTGATGGACCGCGGGACCTGGTCTGGGTGCCCGGCTGGATCTCCAACGTCGAGGCGGCCTGGGGCGAGCCGACCATGGCCCGCTTCTTCGAGCGCCTCGCCTCCTTTTCGCGGCTGATCCTCTTCGACAAGCGCGGCACCGGGCTGTCCGATTCCGTCCCGGACGCTGAGCTGCCATCACTCGAGACCCGCACCGACGACGTTCGGTCGGTCTGCGATGCGATCGGCTCCGAGCAGGTCACGCTCCTTGGCGTGTCCGAGGGTGCGCCGATGTGCCTGCTCTTTGCGGCAACCTATCCGGCACGAACGACGGCCGTCATCCTTTTCGGCGGTTACGCCCGGCGGCTGCAGGCACCGGATTATCCGTGGGGAACGACGATGGAGCAACAACAGGCCTTCCTTGAGGAGATCGAACGCGACTGGGGCGGCCCCGTTGGGCTTGATTCGAGGGCTCCGAGCAAACTCCGCGATGCGCGCTTCCGCGAGAACTGGGCCCGCTACCTCAGGCAAGGAGCCAGTCCGGGAGCGGTGCTCGCACTGACGCGTATGAACGCCGAGATAGACGTCCGCCCGATCCTTTCGACGATACGCGTGCCCACACTGGTCTTGCACCGGTCAGGTGACCGGGTGATCCCGGTGGGAGCGGGTCGGTATCTCGCCGAGGGCATTTCCAATGCCTCGTTCGTGGAGCTGACAGGCGACGACCACCTCCCGTGGATTGGCGACACCGACGCCGTCCTGGGCGAGATCGAAGAGTTCTTGACCGGGGTCCGATCCCGGCCCGAGTCCAACCGGGTGCTGGCGACGGTGCTGTTCACCGACATCGTGGGCTCCACCCAGCGGGCGGCGGAACTCGGGGACGCCGCCTGGACCGATGTGCTCACAGCGCATCACGCTCGGGTCCGAGATGAACTTGCGCGCTTTGGTGGACGCGAGATGCGGACGACTGGCGACGGCTTCTTCGCGCTCTTCGACGGACCGGCGCGGGCGATCCGCTGCGCGCTTGCACTGGTTGATGCTCTTCGGTTGCTCGGGCTCGAAATCCGCGCGGGCCTGCATACCGGTGAGGTCGAACTGGCCGGCGACGACGTCGAGGGTGTGGCCATCCACATTGGCGCGCGCATCGCGGGGCTGGCGGGCACGGGCGAGGTCCTCGTCTCGCGCACGATCAAGGACCTCGTCGTTGGGTCCGGATTAACCTTCCGCGATCGCGGGGTGTACATGCTGAAGGGCGTACCCGACCAGTGGCAGCTCTTCGCCGCAGCGATCAACTGAGAAAAACCCACCGGCGCGGTTCCATCTTTTCTGCCTCCGATTGCCCCATCCAAGATGAGCCCGATCCTGACGCTTCGATGTAATCTGTCAACGAGCTGGTCGCAGGCGGCCCGCATCAATGGATGGGAGTGGGACGATGAAGACGAGATTCTGGCTCCGGCGCGGTTTGGCCCTCGTACGTATCGGTTTCGGCCTCGGCTTGGTGGCCTCGGCGTCCCTGGGGATGCAAGCCGGCTTGGCGGCCAGTTCCCCTGGCTACAGCGTGGCGAATGTCGGACCTTACGGCGGGGAACCCTCGATCGTCTCGGACAGCCTCGGGCAGCTCTATGACACGACCCCGAGCGGGGGAACGCTCACCTACACCTCGACCGACAGGGGCAAGACCTGGAGACCTGTGACGACCGCGGACCCAAACAGCGGGGACGACTGCCTGGCGACGGACCAATCCAACGCCGTCTACTTGTGCAACCTCGCCGGCAGCGAGGGCGTGGCCCCGCTGCAGGCCGACGTCTGGAAATCGGTCGACCATGGGACTACCTGGACGCACGGAGCAGGCGCGCTGCCCCAGTGCGGCACCAGCTGTTCGCCGTTCGGCGTGGACCGCGATTGGGTGGCGGCATCGATCCTGGCCGGCGGGACCGCCAGCACCGCCGAGGTCGTGCTTATGTACCACGACTTTTACGGCCCGAGCCAGATCTGGGTGAATATCTCGCATGACGGCGGTGCCACGTTCGGGCCACCCCAGGAAGTGCTCGCCAGCCCATCGGTGACGCCTGGCGCGGTCGCCGGAACGCTGGTAGCGCAGGGCTATACCTTTTGCAACACCGTTCCGGTGGGAGTACAGATTGTGAAGCCGGGGTTACCGCACGCTGGACGGATCTTCGTGGCTTGGATCGCCGCCGACCTGGCGCAGAACGCGACTGGTTGCAATGTCAGCATGCTGCAGTCGTTCCATACCCTCTGGATTTCCTACTCGGACGACAATGGGCTCACCTGGACAGCGCAACAGGCCTTCGATGCTGGCATCGGCCACGACGCGTCGACGCCATTCGCCGGCTTCACCACTGACAACCAGGGCAATCCCTACTTCGGGTTCGCGAACAACCTGAACTCGAACCCGGCGACCTGCTCCGCTGAGTCCGCCGCGGGTACGGTGCAGAGCGATACATCTTGCGAGTACGACATGTACGTGGTCTGGTCGAAGGATGGTGGCACGACCTGGGACGGCGGCGGAGGGCTGATCCCCGGAAGCGCGGCCAGGGCCTATCGGGTTAACTCGGTCGCCGAGCGCGGCACCCACTGGTTCCCCGCCATCGCCGCCGGCGATCCCGGCCAAGTCGACGTGGCCTACCTGCGGACGTCGGAAATCCTTCCGACCGACGCATTCGGCAAAGCCAACCCTGGCGGTTGCGCAGGACCGGGGCCGGCGAACGGCAATCCGGCCAATTACCCGCCGCCCTGCCCGTGGAACCTTTACGCAGCCCAATCGACCACCCTGACCTTGAGCACGGGAAGCGCAACCTGGACGACGACCCAGATCACGACGACGCCGATGCACATCGGCGACATCTGTAACCTGGGCATCTTCTGCCTGGCGCCGAGCTCGAATCGTAACCTGCTCGACTTCATCATGGAGACGCTGGATCCATCGGGATGCGCCCACATCGCCTACGCCGATGACAACACCGTCAACAAACTCCGCGCGGCCAACCAGACCTCCGGGCCGTGCATCATCGGCCACCACCATGCGTAGGCGCGACTAGGAATCACCCACTAGCGACAACGCCCCGGCCAGGCAGCGCGCCTGGCCGGAGGCGCACAACCAGGACGCCTGCCTCAAGCCTTAGCCAAAGGTGCAGGCGAGCGTGACCTTTGCGAGGGCGCTCTCGAGAACGGCGAGCTCCTGGTCGTCCAGCTTCGTGAGGAATAGATCGGAAACGCCGCGCATGTGGACCGGTGCTGCAACGGTCAGACGGCTCAATCCGGACTTTGTCAACTGGACCACGACACCGCGCCCGTCGGCATCGGCGTGGGCACGACGCACCAGGCCTTCGTGAACGAGGCGGGTGACACGCCGAGTCATCCCGGAGCGCGAGATGAGAGCCCGGTCCGCCAGTTCTGTCATCCGCAGCGATCCTCCAGCGATGGCCAGCTGAGCCAGCACGTCGAAGTCGGCCAGGGCCAGACCGGTTTTGCTTACGAGATCGGTCTCAAGCTCGCGCAAAAGCGTGGCGTGCGCCCGGAGTAGGGCGTCCCACGCCTGCAAGCCGCGCCTGCCCGGCACCTCCCGCGCCGTGATCCGATCGAAATCAGCCGCAGCGTCAAGCTTCGAAGGTACTTGCATATGCAATCATCATCCGGTAAAGTGGTTGTAGTTGCAAGTATATCGCTCGTTGGAGGAGATTTGCGGATGCTCAAGGAAGTCGAAGTCGACCCGGATGGGTCGCTGACCCGGCGATGGGGCGTAAGGGCCGACGACGTCCGAGTGAAAAGAACCATGGCCGCCCTCGAGGCGAATGGGATCACGGTCCTCCGGGCGTCGGACGCCGCCGCAAAGCGGATGGTCCTGGACCTCATCCCTGATGCCTCCCCGGTGCACCAGGGGGCCTCGCAAACGCTCGACGTGCTTGGTATCACCTACGAGATCGAAAAGTCCGGTCGCTACGCGGCGCTCCGCCCGCGGATCTGGAGCATGGACCGCGAGACCGAGGCCCAAGATATTCGCCGCCTCAGCGCGGCGCCGGATGTCATGCTCGGGAGTGTCCATGCAGTGACTGAGAGCGGGTCGCTGCTCGTCGCTTCCATGAGCGGCAGCCAGCTCGGGCCTTATGCCAGCGGCGCCGGACGAGTCATTTTCGTCGTCGGGACGCAGAAGATCGTGCCCGACCTCGAGCAAGGTCTCCTTCGCATCAACGAATACGCCTATCGGCTCGAAGACGCCCGCGCTCAGGCTGCGTATGGCGTGCGCAGCGCGGTGAACAAAGTCCTCATCATCAATCGGGAGATCACACCGGGGCGGATCACCGTGGTGTTCGTGGACGAGGTGCTCGGTTTTTAAATGGCAACGCTGGGCGTCGGCATCGTCGGCGTCAGCCCCGTCCGGGGCTGGGCCGCCACCGCCCACATCCCCGCCCTGCACGCGCTGCCGAACTACGAGATCCGGGCACTCAGCGCCCACAACGCCGAATCCGCCCGCGCGGCCGGCGAAGTGTTCGGAGTCAGCGCGGTGTTCTCCGACCACGAGCAGCTGGTGGCGCAACCCGCCATCGACGTGGTCGCTGTCACGGTCAAGGCCCCCCATCATCGAGAA
>Ga0209057_1002785_pt1 | contig 13263 bp, 15 predicted proteins | sample GraSoiAngelo_146_FD_185903 | JGI IMG/M metagenome (GOLD analysis project Ga0209057, IMG submission 185903) | Grasslands soil microbial communities from the Angelo Coastal Reserve, California, USA - 14_1009_05_30cm (SPAdes) (version 2) | ecosystem: Environmental > Terrestrial > Soil > Grasslands ... | reverse complement strand
GCCCCGAAATGGCCCCCCACACCCCCCAACGCTCGGAGAGCCCCGGGGAAACCCGTGGCGCTCCTCGATCACGCGCGAGCGGCCCCGAGATGGCCCCCCACCAAGCAGCAGCGTCGATCAATCGAATATCAAGAGGAGCAGGACGTGCGTGGGCACGTAGACGATCAGGGGGAAGAGGACGAGGACCAGGGCGAGATAGACCCGCGGATTCAATCGCCGCTGCGGCCGCGCGCCGGGCCCGAACACCCAGTTGATGTTCTCTCGGGGATCGGTCACGGCGTACGTCAGCGGCAGGATCACCCACGCCAGTGCCGTCTGCGCCGGCAGCGCGCGTGGGTCGTAGCCGAGCGTGTAGAGCATCCAGAGGAGGACGGCCGGCAGGGGAATGTGGAACAGCGAGAGGCTCCGGATCCAGAGCGGAATCTTACCGTCGAACATGTAGTCGGCGAGGGCGGAGACGCGCACGCCCGCGAGGAGCCGGGCGAAGAAGCTGATGTTCCAGAGCACCTCGGGGAGCAGCACGCCGACGGCCATCATACTCGCCAGTAGCCGACTCTCTTCCCACAGGGCGATTCCGGTGACGATCAGCGCGATGTCGGAGAACCAGAGGAAGTTGGCCAGTCCGTAGTGCGCGAGGTACACGGGGACGATGGTCGCCACCATCAGCGTGTAGGCGATCGTGAGCCAGAGCGGGATCACGCCGACGGGACGCCGCGGTCTATGACGCCATCTCGCGCATGGACTCCCAGTCGGGCTCTGCCGCCGTCGCGAACCCGGCGCACGCGAGCGAGCGGATCGTGACCTGGCCGCGCTCGATGCGCAGCCGCACCGGATCGCCCGGTGCGTAGAGGTCCGGATGCGCCTCGAGGAAGCGTCGCTGCTCGGCGGCCGGGCGCCCGGCCATGCCGTTGACGTAGTGGTGTCCGTTCTTCTCGACGTGGGTGAGGCCGAGGAGAGACACGAGCGCGAGATCGTGTTGAAGCGCGATCCCGGCCTGCTGCGTGAGGTCCTCGCCCGACATGAAGAGCTCGGCGCGGCCGGCCGCCGCGTTCCACAGCTCGCAGCGCGCCCGGTTGAGGATCGACTTGTAGAGGCCCTTGCACGTCTTGCTCGACACGCCGCGGTAGCCGGCGTTGCGTGCCTCGGGGAAGGCGTCGAGGTCCCCGTCGGACTCGTCGATGATGACGGGCCGCTTCGCCGCCAGCGCGCTCACGTCGTGGATGAGCGCGACCTTGCGCGCGATCGGCTGCTCGATGAAGAGGACCGCGTCCACGAGCCGGCGCAGCGCCGGCGTCCGCTCCATCCGATTCCACAGCTCGAGCGTCGCCGCGACGCTCTCGTACTGCTCGTTGCCGTCGAGGGTGACGTGGTAGGGCTCGGCGAGGCGGTCGAGCACGGCGGCGATCGCGCCGAGCCGCGCCACGTCGGCGACGGGGTCGCCCGCGACCTTCAGCTTGAAGTAGGCGTGGCCGTAGGCCGCGACGACCTCCTCGAGCGTCTCCGGCAGCCCGTCGCCCACGCGCTCCCGCCGATCGGCGGCCGTGATGGGATCCACGAGGCCGACGGTGTGACGGATGTGCAGCCGCTCGGCCGGGCGCAGGCGCGCGAGGAAGGCGGTCACGTCGAAGGCCGCGAACTCGGGCAGGAAGTGCGCGGGATCGATGCCGGGGAGGTTCGCGCGGATGGCTTCGGCGAGCGACATGCCGTGCAGCGAGGCGAGAGCGTCGAGCACCGCGCGGTCGAGCAGGGCCGGGCCGAAGCCCGCGACGAGGGGGTTGAGACCGCGGCGCGCGCCCTCGGCGATCTGGAAGTGGTGGCTTTCGGCGAAGAGCCCGAAGGCGGTGTGGGCGATGCGGCCCTCGAGGTAGAGCGCTTTCGCCAGGCGCAGGGCGCTGCGCAGCTGCTCGGCGTTGTCGGCGTTCGAGAGCGCGGGGTCCTTGTCGAACCACTTCGGCGCCAGCATCTCGGCGGCCTGGCCCCACGCGCTGCGCCCGTCCTCGAGCGTGACACGCACGCGCGCGTAGGCCTCGGTCGCCTCGGTCAGCGTGACGGCGCCGAAGCGGAAGGGCAGGCGCAGGCGCACGTCGCGCTCGCGCAGGATCACCTCGCGGACGCGGAGGAGCGGCGCGCTCAGCGCAGGCGCCTCACCGGCCGGGCTTGGCCCAGATGTCGCGGTCGTGCATGAGCTTGATCTGGCGACGGATCACGTTGCGGTATTCCGCGTGCTTCATGGGCGCGCGCTTGAGGTAGAGGTTCTTCGGGTAGATCGGCTTGTCGTAGACGATCTGGTAGAGCTCGGTCCGGAGGTCCTTCATCCAGTTGTCCCACTGCGCGCGCGCCCGATGGTCGCGGAGCGCCTCGATGTCGATGACGCCGCCGACGTAGGTCGAGCCCGCGCCGTAGTCCTGCTTGCCGACGATCCGGCCCTTGTAGTCGATGATGAACGAGCGCCCGCCGAAGGTGTCGATGGGCGTGGTCTCCTCGGGGAACAGGTAGTACGTCCCCATGTTGGGCGCGACGATGTACATGTTGTTGTCGAGCGCGCGCGCCCGGCTCTGGATCTCGAAAATCTCGTTGCCCGTAGCGGGGTGCGGGTACGACGCGCGGTAGACGACCTCGGCGCCATTCATGGCCAGCGCGCGCGCGTTCTCGGGATAGCTGCCCTCGTTGGCCATCATGATGCCGAGGCGGCCGATCTCGGTGTCGGCGACCGGCCAGAAGGCATCGAGGGTGCGGCCGTATTTTGCGACCCACCAGTCATAGACGTCATGAGGACACACCGAATGTTCCACCGGGAAGAGCGGGGAGACTTTGTAGTGCTTGAGGATGACTTTCCCGCGCGGATTGACGATGAACCCGACGTTGAAGAAGCGATCCTTGAGATCGGGGTGCTTCGCCTTCGCCTGGGCCATGACGAAGGCGTCGTACTCCTTCGCGATCTTGCCCAGCTCGTCCGTCTCCTCGCCCGGAATATCGATGGCGCACTCTCTCGCGAAGGTTGCGTGATCCAGATCGAGAACTTCGTCATTGAAAGCCTGGAGGGCTCCCTCCGGGAATGCGATCAACCTCACCGGAAGATCCAGGCTCGACAGCCAGGAGGCGGCCTTCACGAGGTGCTTGAGGTGGTCGAGGTTGAGCTTGATGTCCTTGCGGCGCCGGATCCCGCGAACGGTCGGGATGAGGCCCACGGCGGTGTAGGGCTTGATCATGCGCGCCCCTCCTCTGGAATGTGCGCGGGGATTCTACCGCACGTTGCCGGGCCCTCCGGCCTCTGCTAACGTCCAGGCCCCGGAGGTGTCTCATGCAGATCGGCGTCCACGTTCCCACCACCGTCGCCCCCGACGTCACGCGCGAGGCGCTGCTGACGTTCGCGCGCGAAGCCGAGGCGCGCGACTTCGTCTCGCTCTGGGTCAGCGATCACGTCGTGATCCCGCGCGCGACGGCCGGCTATCCCGGCGGTCGCAGCTTTCCCGTCCCGCCGGACGTGCCCTACCTCGAGCCGGTGGCGATGCTGAGCGCGCTGGCCGTGGCGACCACCCGCGCGCGGATCGGCTGCTCGGTGTTCATCCTCGGGCACCGGCATCCGGTCGCCATGGCCAAGATGCTGGCGACGATCGACGTGCTCTCGGGCGGCCGGCTCATCTGCGGCGTGGGCGTGGGCTGGTGGCGGCAGGAGCTGGAGATCCTGGGCGTCGACTTCGCCAGGCGCGGGCGCGCCGCCGACGAGGCGCTTGCCGTGTTCAAGACGCTGTGGACCGAGCGCGAGCCCCGCTTCGAGGGCGAGTTCTATCGCGTTGGCGACGTCGGCTTCGAGCCCAAGCCGGTGCAGAAGCCGCACCCGCCGATCTGGGTCGGCGGCAACACGACGGCGGCCCTGCGCCGCGTGGTCGCGCTCGGCGACGGCTGGCACGCGATGTCGAAGACCCCCGACGAGCTGCGCGCCTCGCTCGCCGAGCTGCGCGCGCTGGCCGACGCGGCCGGCCGCGCGTGGAAGACGATCGAGATCTCGATGCGCTTCGAGCTGAGCGAGAAGGTCCTCGCCGACGGCGTGCAGGCCGTCGTGGACCGGCTCGGAGAATACGCGCGTCTGGGCGTGAGCCACACCGCCGTCGTGTTCCGGCGCGAGGATCCCAAGCGGATGATGGAGCTGCTCGACCTCGTCGCGAGGAAGATCCGCCCGGCGCTCGTCGGGTGACGTAGCATGGCGGCCGTGGCGCGACCGCTCGCCGTCTCGGTGATGCCGCTGGAGAACCGCCGCGAGCAGTTCCTGACGCTCGCCACGCTCGGCGAGCGCCTGGGCTACGACGCGCTGCTGCTGCCGGAGACGTGGGCGTACGACGTCACGATCGTCCTCGCGGAGGCGGCGGTGAAGACCGAGCGCATCCGGGTCGGCTCGGCCATCCTCGGCGTGTGGAATCGCAGCGCGGCCACCCTCGCCATGGGCGCGGCCACGCTCGCCTCGCTCTCCGCCGGGCGATTCATCCTCGGGCTGGGCGCCAGCACGCCGCAGCTGGTCGAGGGCCTGCACGACGTGCCCTTCGGCGCGCCGCTCGCCCGGATGCGCCAGGTCGTGAGCCAGGTGCGGGCGCTGCTGCGCGGCGAGCGTGTCCCGCTCGCCGTCGCGAAGGAGGCGCGCGCGCTGCGCCTGAACGTCCCGCCGGCGGAGGTGCCGATCTGCCTCGCGGCCATCGGCGACGCCTCCGTGCGGCTGGCCGGTGAGGTCGCCGACGGCTGGATGCCGTTCCTCTATCCCGTGCGCGTGCTCGGGCAGGGGCTGGAGCGCCTGCGTGAGGGCGCCGCGCGCACGAACCGCCCGGCGCCCGCCGTCTATCCGATGATCCCCGCCTCGGTCGACGACGACGCCGCCAAGGCGCGCGCGGGCGCCGCGTGGCTCGTGTCGTTCTACCTGACGTCGATGGGGACGTTCTACCGCGACACGCTGATCCGCTTCGGGTTCGACAAGGAAGTGCACGCGGTGCTCGCCGCCAACGCGCCGACGTTCGCGGGCGCGGTGCCGCCGGAGGCCGAGGTGTTGCTCGACGAGCTGATCGTCTACGGCACGCCGGCCGAGGCGCGCCGCCGCCTGGCGCGCTGGTACGAGGCCGGCGCCGCCATGCCCGGGCTGATGTTCCGCCCCAATCTCACGGCGGAGGAGACGCGCCGCTCGCTGGAAGCCTTCGTGCCGATGCTAGAGTCGAGGTGATGGCCATGGACCAGCCCCGTGAAGTCACGCCGCGCGAGCGCGTGGTGGCCGCGTACAAGGGGCAGCACGCCGATCGCGTGCCCGCCTACCCGATCGCCGGCTCGTTCGCCGGCTGCCTGGACGGCCTCTCGATCGAGGAGTACTGCACGAATCCGAAGAAGGCCGTGAAGGCGATGGTCAACTACTACGAGCGATATCAGCCGGACATCATGATCGCGTTCAACGATCTGGCCAAAGAAGCCGAAGCCGTCGGCTGCCACGTGAAGTACTCCGATTACGTCGTGCCCTCGATCGACCAGCACGTGCTCCAGGACGACAAGGGCAAGCTGGCGCGGCTCGAGGTGCCGGACCCGTTCAGGCAGGGGCGGCTGCCCGCGTTCCTCGAGCAGTGCGAGGCGCTGTCCGCGCAGAAGTTCCCGAGCGCGCTGGGCGCCGTCCTGGTCGGGCCGTGGACGATCGCGATGCTCATGCGCAACCCCGAGCTGATGTGCCTGGACACGCTGGAGGACCCGGAGTTCGTCCACGATCTCATGCGCTTCGCGACGGAGTTCGCCAGGCGGATGGGCGACGCGGTGCTCACGACGAAGATCGGGCTCTCGTACTCCGATCCGACGGCCTCGTGCTCGCTCGTCGGCCCCGACACGTACCGGGAGTTCATCAAGCCCTACCACAAGGAGCTGGTGGACTACTTCAAGGCCAAGAAGGTCGGCACCACCGTGCACATCTGCGGCACCACGCATCAGATCCACGAAGACCTGGTGGACGTCGGGTTCGTCGCCATCACCATCGACCTCGACCAGCAGTCCGACCCGAAGCTCTACGTCGATCAGCTCGACCGCCTCATCACGCTCGGCAACCAGAAGAACGTCGTGGCCATCGGCAACGTGGACGTCACGATCTTCGAGCGCGCCACCAAGGCCCAGATCGAGGCCGAGGTGCGGCGCTGCATCGACACCGCCGGCACACGCTCGCGCTTCGTGCTCTCGACCTCGTGCGAGCTGCCGCCGCGCGCCAACCCCGACTGCGTGAAGTGGTTCATGGAGGCCGCGCGCGAGTACGGCCGCTGGGACCGGATCCTCGGCGGATGAGCCTGCCCGAGACGAGGAGGAGACGATGGCCACGGTGACCGTGCACGGCGGCGCTTCGGGACTCGCCCAGGAGGTGCTCGTCGGCCCGCATCGGGCGGTCTCAGACGAGCCCGTCGCCGACGGCGGCGCCGACGCCGGCCCGTCGCCCTACGACTATCTGCTGATCGCCCTCGGCGCCTGAACGTCCATGACGCTCGCGCTGTATGCGCGAAAGAAGGGCTGGCCGCTCGACGGCGTCACCGTGCGCCTCACGCACTCCCGGATCCACGCCGCGGACTGCGCCGACTGCGAGACCAAGGAGGGCAAGCTCGACCAGATCGAGCGCGAGCTCGTGCTGTCCGGTCGGTTGACCGAGGAGCAGCGCGGGCGGCTCGCTCAGATCGCCGACATGTGTCCGGTGCACCGGACGCTCACGTCGGAGATCAAGATCCGCACGCGGCTGGCGTGAGCTAGCGACTCCGCTGCGCGTGCCGGCGCCGCCGTCGCCAGCGGGCGACCGCGTACAGCATTCCGCGTGCCGGACGCGAATCGAGAGCGCCCAGGGCACCAACCGTCAGCAGCACGGCGCCGGCGATGAATTCCGCAAGCAACATTGTGACATCCTTCCTTTCGAAATTAGACGCGTGTCAGGTCGAACGCGCGGCGGGCGGGAGATTTTCCCGCCCGCCGTGGTCCGTCTGCGTTAGGGGGACTGCGTGCCGACGATCCCGCTGCCCGACTCGGTGTCGGCCCAGACCGGGGTCGTGGCGCTCAGTGCCGCGAAAGCGAGCAGAAGTGCGAACACGATGCGCTTGGTCATCACGTCACCTCCCATCAGTGATTGGGACGCACGTGTGACGCGCGGGGGTTCGATAAAAATTCCGTAAAGATCTCAGGCTGGTCCGACCACGCCCTGCTGGCGCTCGACCTCTTCCATGATCATCGTGTTGAGGTCGTCGATCAGCCTGCCGCGCTCGAGGTGGCCGTCGTTGCGAACCATCTCGCGGATCCGCGCCGGGCGCGCGGAGAGCATGATCAGCGTGGTGCCGATCGCCACCGCCTCGTCGATGGCGTGGGTGACGAACAGGATCGTGCGGCCGGTCTCCCGCCAGATGCGCCGCACCTCCTGCTGCATGATGCGCCGGTTCTGGGCGTCGAGCGCGCCGAACGGCTCGTCCATCAGCAGCAGATCGGGCTCGATGGCGAGCGCGCGCGCGATGGCCGCGCGCTGGCGCATGCCACCCGACACGCGCGCGGGATGGTAAGCCTCGAAGCCGGCCAGGCCGGCCAGCCGCAGGTGGCGATCGGCCGCCTGCCGGCGCGCCTCGGCACCGAGGCCGAGCGGCTCGAGCACCAGCTCGACGTTCTCGCGCAGGGTCATCCACGGCAGCAGCCGGTCCTCCTGGAAGACGACGCCGACTTTCTTCGTGTGCCGGCCGCTGCCCGAGACGGGCTCGCCGCCGAGCAGCACGCGCCCGCGCGTGGGCGGCTCGAGCCCGCCGACGATGCGCAGGAGCGTGGTCTTGCCGCAGCCGTTGGGGCCGAGCAGGCAGACGAACTCGCCGGCCTCGACGCCGAACGACACGGAGTCGATGACCGGGATCAGGAAGTCCTTGCCGACCTCGGCGACCTCGAGCGTCACCGCCATCGGTCGAGCCGCCGCGAGACCGCGTCGAAGACGAGCCTGTCGGTGGCGGTCATGACGAGGATCATGACGAGCGCCCACACGAAGACCATCTGGGTGGCGAGGATCTCGCGCGAGTAGTTCATCACGTAGCCGATACCGGAGGTGACGCCGAAGATCTCGGCGACCACCGACACCTTCAGGGCCAGGCCGAAGCCGACCTTCATGCCCACTACCAGATAGGGCAGCGTGGACGGCACCACGATGGCCGTGAACTTCTGCCGGCCGGACAGCCGGTAGACGTCGCCCATCTCGAGCAGCCGGCGGTCCACGTTCGCCACGCCCTCGACGATGTTCGACGCCACCACGGGCAGGGTGATCATGAACGTGGTGAAGATGGGCGCCCAGTTGGAGAGCCCGAACCAGATGATCGAGATGACGATCCAGACGAAGACCGACGTCGAGTTGAGGACCGACAGGAAGTCGTGGATCACGCCGCGCGCCGTCCGCGAGAGGAACGCCGCGAGGCCGGCCAGCAGCGCGACCACCACCGCGCCGCCGAAGCCGACGAGGATGCGGCCGAGCGAGGCGACGGTGTGCCGCCAGATCTCGCCGCTGGCGACGATCTCGGCGAAGCCGCGCGCGACGGCCAGCGGCGAGGGCAGGACGTAGGCGCCGTAGCGCCACGAGAGCAGGACCCAGCCGGCGACGATGACGGCGGCGACGCCCAAAGTCGGCAGGTGCAGCCGGGTGGCCCAGTGACGCGCGCTCACGCGCGGTGAAAGAACTCCTTCCGTACCCGGTCCGGCTGCTCCCAGATGTCGGACTTCAGGAATCCGAACTCCTTGTTGATCTTCAGCTGCGCGATGAGCGTCTCGACCTGCTCATCGGGAAGCCCGGAGAGCATCCGCACGGTTTCCTTGTAGGCGACCTCGATCACGTCCTTGGGCAGCTTGGTGACCTCGGCCATGATGTCTTTGGCGCGCGCCGGCTTGTTGTACCAGACGTCGACCGCGTCCTTTTGCGCTGCGTTGAGGTCGCTCGGGAACGACGCGTTCGTCGCGATGAAGTCGCTGTGCACGAGATAGCAGACGTGGACGGGGAAGCCGGAGGCCCGGCCCGTCGCCTTGCGCCAGAGGTCGATCTGCTTGGCGAGATAGACGCCCTGGCCCGCGAGCACCACCGAGTCGCTGATCGGCTGCCAGGCGATGATCGCGTCGACGTCTTTCTTGGCCAACAACGTCGCCATGTCGGGCGGCGCGGTGGCGGTCACGAGCTGCGTTTCCTTCTGGAGATCGAGCCCGTAACCCTTGAGCGTCAACGCCCGGATGTCGAAGAAGGTCGACGTGCCGACGACGGCCGCGACCTTCCTGCCCTTGAGGTCCTCGACCCTCGTGAGCCCCGCGTCCTTGCGCGCGACGATGGCGCCCAGCACCGCGGTGGCCACGCCCGTCACCTTCACCGGCGCGCCGTCCTCGAACGCCTTGGCGGCGAGCGCGAACGACATGTCGATCGCGTCCACGTTCTTGCTGGTCAGCTGGTTCAGCAGCGGCACCGGCGAGCCGGGGACGACGGAGTATTCCGCCTGCCAGCCGTGCTTGCCGAGCAGATCCTCCTTGTGGATGATCTCGGGCCCCGCCCAGCCGAGCTGGAGGTAGGCGAAGCGGACCTTGCCCCTGGTGGCCTGCGCGCGCGCCACCGCCGGCGCGGCGAGCAGCGCGGCGCCGGCTTTCAGAAACTCGCGTCGGCGCATCAGGCTCACGCCTTCACCTGCGGCACGCCGCGCAGCGCCTCCTCGATCTTCGCCGCCGGGTACTCGTAGTCCTCGAGCTTGCCGGCCAGGAAGGCCTCGTAGGCGCCGAGATCGAAGTGACCGTGGCCGGAGAGGTTGAACAGGATCGCCTGGCGCTTGCCTTCCTTCTTGCAGCGCAGGGCCTCGTCGATGACCACGCGGATCGCGTGAGCCGACTCCGGCGCGGGGATGATGCCCTCGCTGCGCGCGAACTGCATGGCGGCCTGGAAGGTCGCGATCTGCGGCACCGCGATCGCCTCGATCACCCCCTCGTCGTAGAGCTTGCAGACGAGCGGCGCCATGCCGTGGTAGCGCAGGCCGCCGGCGTGCAGCGGCGCCGGCACGAAGCCGTGGCCGAGCGTGTGCATCTTCACCAGCGGCGTCATCCCGACGGTGTCGCCGAAGTCGTAGGTGTACTTGCCCTTGGTGAGGCTCGGGCAGGCGGTCGGCTCCACGGCGATGATGCGCGTCGTCTTGCGCTTGCCCGTGAGCTTGTCGGCGGCGAAGGGGAACGACAGCCCGGCGAAGTTGGAGCCGCCGCCGGCGCAGCCGATGACGACGTCCGCCTCGTCGTCGGCCTTCTCGAGCTGCTTCTTCGCCTCCTGCCCGATGATGGTCTGGTGCATCAGCACGTGGTTGAGCACGCTGCCGAGCGAGTACTTGGTGTCGTCGCGGGTGGCGGCGTCTTCCACGGCCTCGCTGATCGCGATGCCGAGCGAGCCCGGCGAGTTCGGATCCTGCCCGAGGATCTTCTTGCCCGCCTGGGTATCCGGGCTGGGGCTCGCCACGACCTGGGCGCCCCAGGTCTCCATCATGATCCGGCGATACGGCTTCTGCTGGTACGACACCTTCACCATGTAGACCTTGCATTGCAGCCCGAAGAGCTGCGACGCCAGCGCCAGGGCCGAGCCCCACTGGCCGGCGCCCGTCTCCGTCGACAGCCGCGTGACCTTTTCCTTCTTGTTGTAGTAGGCCTGCGCGACCGCCGTGTTGGGCTTGTGGCTGCCCGCGGGACTCACGCCCTCGTACTTGTAGTAGATGCGCGCGGGCGTGCCGAGCACTTTCTCGAGCCGGCGCGCGCGGAAGAGCGGCGACGGCCGCCACAGCTTGAGGATGTCGCGCACCTCGTCGGGGATCTCGATCCAGCGCGCCCGGCTGACCTCCTGCTTGATCAGCTCCATCGGGAACAGCGGCGCGAGATCGGCAGGCCCGATCGGCTGGCCGGTGCCCGGGTGCAGCACGGGCGGCGCGGGCGACTTGAAGTCGGCCTGGATGTTGTACCACTTGGTCGGGATGTCCTTCTCGTCCAGGAGGAACTTGGTCCGGTTCTTGTCGGTCGCCCTGGCTGCCATACCGGCCTCCTTGGTGGGTCGCTGAGGCGGGCTACGTTATCACAGACTCTTCGTCATGAAGATCCGGCTCGTGCCCGGGGGGTCGCACGCGATCTCTCCGAAGACGCGCCAGCCATGGCGCGCGTAGAACCCCGGCGCCTGGAAGCTGATGGTGTAGAGCATCGCCGCGCGGCAGCCGCGGCGCCGTCCCTCGTCTTCCGCCAGCTTCAAGATGCGGCTGCCGAGCCCGTCGCCGCGCAGCTCGTCGGGAAGGAAGACCAGGTCGATGAACAACAGGCCGAGCGACGTACGGCCGGTGATGCCGCCGAGCACCTCGTTCGTGTCGGGATCCGAGACGACGACGGCCAGCGGCCGGCTGTCGTCGATGCCCGACTGCTGGGCGTTGAAGCGCCGGAGTCCCTCGCCGATGGCCGCCTCGACGCGAGCGTCGGGCGCATCGGTGACGGCGACCCGCGGCTCGCGACGACCCTCGGCGCTCATGGCGCAGAGTTTAGCGCGGCGCGCGCGGTGCTACACTGTCGCCATGCCATCGACGCTGACGCTCCCGCGCGCCGACGGAACGCTCGCGCGTTACACGATGACCGGCCAGACGCCGATCACGGGCGCGCCCGGTCCGATCAGGAGCCGCGTCGGCATGGCCGCCGTCCACGTCGTCGCCGATCCGCTCGCGAGAATCGATCCGACGCTCGACGTCGCGCTCGACTGGGAGGCCACGCTGGCCTTCCGGCGCCACGTGTGGTCGCTGGGCCTCGCGGTGGCGGAGGCGATGGACACCTCGCAGCGCGGGATGGGTTTCCCGTGGTCGTCGGCCAAAGAGCTGATCAAGCGCTCGGTGGCCGAGGCGAAAACGATGCCCGGGGCGGTCATGGCCTCCGGCGCGGGCACCGACGACGTGCAGCCCGGGCCCCGCGTCACCATCGCCGACGTCGAGGCGGCCTACGAGGAGTCGTGCGGCTTCATCGAGTCCGTCGGCGGCCGGATCATCCTCATGGCCAGCCGCGCGCTCGCCGCGTGCGCGAAGGGCCCCGACGACTACCTCAAGGTGTACGGCCGCATCCTCGGGCAGGTGAAGGAGCCGGTCATCATCCACTGGCTCGGCGACATGTTCGATCCCGCGCTCGCCGGGTACTGGGGCTCGCACGATCTGGACCGGGCGACGGAGACCCTGCTCGCCATCGTCAACGACTACACCGCGAAGATCGACGGCGTGAAGATCTCGCTGCTGGATCAGAAGCGCGAGATCGCCATGCGCCGGCGCTTCCCGGAGTCGGTGCGGATGTACACCGGCGACGACTTCGACTACCCGACGACGATCGGCGGCGACGCGGACGGCTACAGCGACGCGCTGCTCGGGATCTTCGACGTCATCGCGCCGGCCGCCTCCGCCGCGCTGCACGCGCTCGATGGCGGGGATCGCGCGGAATTTCAGCGCGTGCTGGCGCCCACGCTGCCGCTCTCGCGCCACGTCTTCGGCGCGCCCACGCGCTTCTACAAGACGGGCGTCGTCTTCGCCGCGTACCTCAACGGCCACCAGTCGCACTTCCGGATGGTCGGCGGCCTGGAGAGCGCGCGCTCGATCCCACACCTCGCCGAGCAGTTCGTGCTGATGGACCGGGCCGCGCTGCTCCGCGACCCGGAGCAGGCCGCCGAGCGGATGCGCCGCGTGCTGGCCGTCGCGGGCGTCGTCTAGCCGCGCGCGTGGCGACGGCGCTCGAGTGGCTCGCGACGCTCAGCGCGGGCCTGTTCGCCGGTGCGGCACTCTACGTCAGCCTCGTCGAGCATCCCGCGCGGGTCGGTCTCGGCCCGCGTGCCGCCGTCGACGAGTTCCGTCCCAGCTATCGTCGCGGCGCCGCGCTGCAGGCGCCGCTCGGCGTGCTCGGTGGGGCGGCGGGGATCGCGCGCTGGGCGACGGGCGGCTGCGCGGCCTGGCTCGTCGGCGGGCTGGCGCTCGGGCCGCTCGTGCCGTTCACGCTGGTGGTGATCGTGCCGACCAACACGCGGCTGCTCGACCCGAGGCTCGACGCGGCGTCATCGGAGGCGACGACGCTGCTCCGCCGCTGGGGCCGCCTGCACGCCGTCCGCACCGTCGTCAGCCTCGGGGTCTTCGCCGGGTTCGTCGCGCTGCTCGTCTGGTAGGATACGGTGCAGGTTCGATGAGACATCCTGTGTCAAGCCCGAGGCGCGCCACGGCTGCGCCGGGGCGCGTCCGAGCGATGGCCGGGGGA
>Ga0209057_1002773_pt1 | contig 13309 bp, 14 predicted proteins | sample GraSoiAngelo_146_FD_185903 | JGI IMG/M metagenome (GOLD analysis project Ga0209057, IMG submission 185903) | Grasslands soil microbial communities from the Angelo Coastal Reserve, California, USA - 14_1009_05_30cm (SPAdes) (version 2) | ecosystem: Environmental > Terrestrial > Soil > Grasslands ... | reverse complement strand
GATGGTGGGTGAGGCGGAGACCGGCATCATCGTCTGGGCGATGGGCGTCACACAGCACGAGTTTGGTGAGGATAACGTCCGCTCGATCGTCAACCTCGGGTTGAGCAGGGGGTGGGTGGGCCGTGAGCGCTGCGGGCTGATGCCGATCCGGGGGCACTCCGGCGTCCAGGGGGGCGCCGAGATGGGTGCCTACGCCACAGTCTTTCCCGGGGGCCTCCCCGTCACGCCCGAGCACGCCGCACGATTCTCAGAGCTCTGGGGATTCCCTGTGCCGGCGACCAGGGGGCTCACCGCGCCCGAGATGATCGATGCCGCGTACGAACGGCGTCTGGACGTGCTCGTCTCTGTCGGGGGGAACTTCCTGGAGATCCTGCCAGATCCAGCGTATGTGCGCGAGGCGATGGAACGCGTCCCGCTGCGCGTCCACATGGACATTGTGCCGAGTACCCAGATGCTCCTTGATGCCGGCGAGGCAGTCATCATCCTTCCCGCCGCGACGCGCTACGAGACGCCGGGTGGTGTTACAGAAACGAGCACGGAGCGGCGCGTCATCTTCAGCCCGGAGATTCCCGGGCGGCGGATCTCGGAGGCGCGGCCCGAGTGGGACGTCTTCATGGACTTGGCGCGCCGGGTACGCCCCGACCTGGCCGGCCGGTTGGGCTTCGAGAGTACTGCGGCGATTCGAGCCGATATCGCCCGCGCCATCCCCTTCTACGATGGCATTCAGCGCCTTCAGCACGCGGGAGACCAGTTCCAGTACGGCGGCCCTCACCTCTGCTGGGGATGGAAGTTCCCCACGCCGGACGGCAAGGCCCATTTCTCAGCGGTTGGTCTACCGCGACTCGAGCTGCCCGATGGGATGTTCCTGCTGGCGACCCGCCGCGGCAAGCAGTTCAACAGCATGGTCTATGAGCGGAAGGATGCGCTGACCGGGGCCGTCCGCGACGCGGTCATGATCAGCGGAGAAGACGCCCAGCGGCTGACGCTGCGCGACGGAGACCCCATCATCCTCCACAGTGATGCTGGAGAATTTCGCGGCCGTATCCTCATCGCGCCAGTTAAGCCTCGAACTCTTCAAGTGCACTGGCCCGAAGGACAGGTCCTCATCGACCGGCGCCGCCGCTCGCCACAGGCGGGGATTCCCGATTACAACGCGCTGGTGCGCATCGTCCGTGCAACTCCACAGCTACCAGTCCGCTAGTCCAGAGAGCGGAAGAGCGCCGCGGCCCGATCGTATTCCTCGGGCGTGTTGACGTTCATGAAGCTGCGCAGGGCCGGATCCCACTTCCGCAGATCCTCCTCAGGGATCAGGCGCACGCGCAGCGCGGGCTCGGCGAGCAGCCGGCGCAGCGAGCCACCCCCGCGCCGCAGCAGGTCCTCCGCGGTCTGACCGACACTCCGGTGATAGATGGCACACAGCGGGTGTATGTTGCCCAGCGCCTCGGGGACGATGGCGCTCCATCCGGGTGCAAGATCGATCAACCCTGCGAGCAGCGCGCGTTCCACGAAGGGAAGATCGCAGGCGATCGCCGCCGCATACTCCGTCTCGGTGGACATGAGGCCGGCGTGCAGTCCGACAAGCGGTCCCTCGCCGGGCCACCGGTCCGCGATGACGGTCGTGCCGCAGTCCCGGTACGCATCCGCGTCCCGGGCGACGACGATCACCGGATGGCAGACGGTGGCGATGCGCTTGACCACCCAGGTCAATAAGGGGAGATCACCGAAAGGCAGCGCAGCCTTGTCGCGGCCCATCCGGCGGCTGTGCCCACCGGCCAGGACCAGTCCGGTGATCTCTGCAGGACCTGTGCTCAACGGCCGCGTGGAGCGGGGAAGTTCGGCGAGCCGTAATTGGGCCCCTCCGGCGTAGCGGTAAGCATAGCGCGGTCGCGTCCACTCGGCCGCGGACTGGGACGGGGCTCGGTTCCACGGTAGGGAATCGGAATGTACTGCACAGACGGCCGGCGATGTCCGGCCTGCGGGTACAGCGCCATCAGCGTGTATACGGACGCCGGCACCTCGGTAGAGATGGGCAGGCCAATCGTCTTGGCTTCCCGTGCCGTGATCGGATAGTCGTGCGTCCATGTTCCTGACGACAGCAGCCCAGCGACGCGTTCCGCGTCTGCGCCCATCCGATCTTCCAGCAAAGACTGCACAAAGGACCGCACCTGCCGCTGTGCCTTCCCGGCTACGTCGGCAAGGATCACCGTCTGATCGTCGATCTCTTGGATCGGTTTCTGCTCCAGGACTTTGATGATTGACGATGCGGGATATTGGCCCAGTTGAGGATCGACCGGACCCAGGACGGCGTGCCGGTCCATGATGATTTCATCCGCGGCGAGGGCGATCAGCGTTCCGCCGGACATGGCATAGTGGGGAACAAGCACCGTCACCTTCCCGCCGTGCTCCTCCAGGGCGAGGGCGATCTGCTCGGCCGCCAGCACCAGTCCGCCCGGAGTGTGGAGGATGAGATCAATCGGCATCTCCTCGGGCGTGAGCCGGATGGCGCGCAGGATCTCCTCGGAGTCATCAATGTCGATGTAGCGGAAGAACGGGAAGCCCAGCAGGCTCATCGTCTCCTGGCGGTGGATCATGGCGATGACCCGAGAGCCGCGCTGACGCTCCAGCGTCGCCAGCAGTCGTAACCTGCCCTGTTCGAGCCGCCACCGGGCCAGGATCGGCTGAATAGCTGTAATAATGAAGAACACCCAGAACAGGTCTGAGATCGACAATCGCATCACCCGACCCTCGCAGGAAATGGATGCGGTATTCAGCATGGTACACAGGACTCCTTTGGGGAGGAAGAGGCTATGATGCAGCCGGCAGAAGTGCGGCCGTTTGACATGCGCCTGATCCAACGCGGAGCGCGGTTGCGGCGGTCGCCGTATTTCGAAGCCACGCAGCGGTACGGCTGCCGCGCCTACACCGTGTACAACCACATGTTTCTACCCAGCTACTATGACGATCCCGTGGCGGAGTATTGGCACCTGCTCGAGCACGTCACGCTCTGGGACGTCAGCGTGGAGCGCCAAGTCGAGATCACGGGGCCGGATGCATTTCGCTTCACACAGCTGCTGACCCCACGGGATCTCAGCCGCTGCCGGGTGGGAGCGGGCCGGTATGCGCTGATCACGGCCGAGGATGGCGGGATCATCAACGACCCCGTGCTCTTACGGCTGGGTGAAAATCATTTCTGGCTGGCACTGGCCGACAGCGACGTCCTCCTCTGGGCCAGGGCGGTGGCAATGCGCACGGACATGCGCGTGGAGATCCGGGAGCCCGACGTGTCCCCCCTCCAGGTTCAGGGCCCGAAATCCAGAGCGGTTATGGAGGCACTCTTCGGGGATCGCGTCAACGATCTGCCGTACTACAACTTCTTTGAGACCAATCTAGACGGCATCCCGCTGGTTGTCACCAGAACCGGATGGACCGGGGAGGTGGGGTACGAGATCTACCTCAGAGACGGAAGTCGTGGGGTGGAGCTCTGGGAGCGGATCATGGAGGCAGGCGCGCCCCACAACATCCGGCCCACCGGCCCATCGGACATCCGGCGCATTGAGGCCGGGCTGTTGAACTACGGGGCGGATATGACGCTGGACAACAATCCCTATGAAGTAGGTTTGGGACGCCTGGTGGAACCGGACAAAGAGGCTCAATTCATCGGGAAAGACGCGTTGAGGCGCATCAAGGCCAAGGGGGTAACTCGAAAGCTGGTGGGCGTCGAAATCCACGCCGATCCGCTTGATCTCAACGAGACTGTGTGGCCGGTTTCCAGCAAGGGCGCCAGGGTTGGGATGGTGACGTCCGCAGTCTACTCCCCGCGCTTGAAGCGAAATATCGGGTATGCCATGGTCCCCGTTGCCCACGCGGCGGTGGGAACAGAGCTGCTGGTGGAAACGCCACTGGGAGCGGCGAAGGCCACAGTGGTGACCATGCCCTTCGTGGACCCGAAGAAGCAGATCCCCAGGTCATGATTCAGGGAGGGACCTGAGATGCCCCAAATTCCGTACGTCGATCCTGCCACAATCAAAGATCCTGAGATTCGTGGCTACCTGGAGCTGGCCCGCCGGGAAGGCACGCCCAGACCGGAGAGCCAGGCCATTCGGGCCCACAACCGCAGCGTGATCAGGGCGTTCTCCCAGGCGTGGGACCTCACATTTCGCCACGGCGTGCTTGATCACCGGATCAAAGAGCTCTGCCGGGTCTATGTTTCCAAATCGATCGAGTGTGAATACTGAGGGGTGCAACGGTCCGTCCAGGCTGGACGGCAGGGTGTGAGCGAGGCACAGTACGACGAGTTGGTCGATTTTGTCACCTCCGACAAGTTCACGGATCGCGAGAAAGCCGCCCTGACCTATACGAGTGCCATCATGTGGAACGCGGAGATCGCCGACGACCAGCTTTGGGGCAAGCTCAAACAATACTTCACGCTCCCAGAGCTGGTCGAGCTGGGTTTCTTTGTGGCGCTCACGTTGGGGCAGCAACGGTGGATCAAGACGTTGGGGATCCGTCACGGTGAGGTGCTCGCCGACACCGACATAAGTTCGTGAATCCCCATGCGTCTGTTCGGATACTCTGCTAGAACGCCGCAGCATTTGCGCGCTTAATCTATCCCCATAAACTCCTTCAAGGCAACTAGTTCTTGATGAGTAGTCTGAGTGGTGTGAACCAGGGGAATGGTCCGCGCGAAACCCCTGAGGTGTTGGCACCTGCAGACCAACCGGGATGAACACTGGAGGTGAGGAGAAATCCGGCTGGCCGCACGCCCGATCCTCAGAGACAACCACGGGAGAGGCGACCATGAAAACGGTACTTGCAGCAATCAGCGTGATGGTTCTTATGACTGTAGCGTTCGCCGGCGCGCCCCAGCATGCCGTTCGGGCCGGGAACGGCGCGCCCAGCGGCCCCCACTACAATCTCAATATTATCGGGGTCCCCAAGGACAAAAGCGCGGACATGACTGGTGACAACGGGCATCGCATTTTTGTGGACCTCGGCAGCAAGAGTGGTGCCGCGGTGACCACGAGAATCATGCTCTCGCAGAGCTTCGACGGCACCTTCGAGGTTCTGGATGCCAACGGCACGGATGGTGAGGCCAGCTTCAAACTGCCTGCGCCCGGGACCTATACCGTGTGGGCGCGGGCGCTCGGAAAGCCGGGCGGATCGGCGACCATGACAACCTGTGCGACCGATCCCCTGGACCCGACCGCCGTCATCTGCTCGCTGGAGAACGAGGTCTTCGTGCGCGGGACCGGCAAGAGCCAGTTCAAGAACGTCACCGACGCGCTGACGACCATCGTACTGGCGGCCGGGCAGCGACGTCGCGCTTGCGTGCGGGTCGACACAAGTCAGTCTGTTCGACCCCTGCCTGACGGGATTTCTGTGGCAGTACGACAACAATGGCTTGAAGCTCTTGCAGGTCCGCTTCTACTATTAGTGGTTCCGTGTGTGCAGGCGGGGCGAATACCCCGCCTGCACATTTGCCCCGCTACTTGAGCGTACCGGCCATGAGTCCGGAGACGAAGTAGCGCCCGAGGAATACGAAGAGCGCCAGCGGCGGCAGCGACGTCAGCGTCGCGCCGGCCATCTGGATGTGCCACAGCTGGGCGTAATTGCCTTTGAGGCCGGCGAGCACCGGCGTGGCTAGTTGGTTGAACGTCCCCTGCGTCATGGCCGTGGGGATGAGGAACTCGTTCCAGATCGTGGTGAAGATCAGGATCGCCGTGGACAGCAGGCCCAGCTGCGCCACGGGGAGGAGAATCCGCCAGTAGAAGGTCACCGGGCCACAGCCATCCAGGGCGGCCGCCTCCTGCATCTCCGCCGGCACCGTCTGGAAGAACGTGGCGGTGATCAGCGCCGCCATCGGCGTGTTCAGGAGCAAGTAGGCCACGATCAGGCCGGGCCGTGTGTTGATCAGCCGCAGGTCCGCCAGCAGTTGCGTCAGCGGGATCAGTACGATCTGGTACGGCAGAAATGTGGCGATCGTGGCCGCGAAGAAGACCGCCTGGGAGTGCCGGAAGCGCAAACGCGCCAGGAAGAACCCGGCCCCCGACCCCAGCAGCACAGCCAGGGCCGTGGCTGGAAGGGCGACCAGCGTACTGTTGACCAGCCCGTGCCGCAGCACGCCCAGCGCCACGGCGTAGTTCTGCACCTCGAAGCCGCCAGGGGGAAGGACGTACTGACTCTGGGTGATCTCCCGGATAGTCTTCAGCGAGTTCGCCAGCATGACATACAGCGGCAGCAGCCACAGCAACGCCAGCCCAGCGATGCACACCCGCCAGGGCAGACGGGATGCCGTCTTCACGCCGCGAGCCTCCGCATCGACCACCAGGCATATGGGACGACGACGGCTACGGCCAGAATGAGAATGAGAACGCTGACCGCGGCGCCGATGCCGACGAACTGCTGCCTGAAGGTGGCCACAAACATGAAGAACGGGAGCACCTCGGTCGAGATCCCCGGCCCGCCGAACGTCATCACCCACACCAGGTCGAACACTTTCAGCGTGACCAGGATCAGCATGGCCACCACGATCATGGTGGCGTGGCCGACGTTGGGAATGACCACATGGCGAAAGGTCTGTACGTCGGTGGCCCCGTCGACCCTGGCGGCTTCGAAGATCTCCCGCGGCATGTCGCGAATGGCCGCCAGGTACAGGGTCATGGCGAATCCCGTGTACTGCCAGACCGCGGCACCGACGAGACAAAAGGTCGCGAGGTGCGGGTCGGCGATCCACGGCTGCGCCCACCGGCCCAGCCCGAGCATCCGAAACAAGTTGTTGATCACCCCGGCATCGGGATCATACATCCACGCCCACAGCGTGCCGCTGACCACAAACGACAGGGCGATGGGATAGAGAAAGAGGGGCCGCAGCACGCGTTCCGCCCGCCCGACCAGGTCGAGGCCGTAGGCGAGGAACAGGCCTAGCGCTGTGGTCGGCGCGATGAACACGACCAGCCAGATCAGGTTGTTCCGCAGGCTCGTGAACAATCGTTCCCGCAGTGCGCCGCCCAACAAGGTGCGGAAATTTTCCAGACCGTGGTACTTCCAGACTGGCGCCATGCCTACCCAGTCGTCCAGGGAGACGGCCACCGTCCAGGCCATCATCCCGTACATCACGAGCACGATGAGCAGCAGCGGAGCGAGAAACAACAGGGCGTGCGCGCGGGTGTAGGCCATGAGGGGCGGCGCCCCCGCTTCGCCAGTCGCGAAACGGGAGCGCCGCGGAGAGCTACTTCGCCCAGTACCAGCCGCTGGAGTCGGAGACTTTGTCCAGCTCCATGGCGCTGCTGATTTCGTCCAGCGCCCGGTTGATGTCGGGGCTGTAGAGGAACCGCGTCAGGATATCCTGCCAGTCGCTGAGGAACGCCGGCGGCGCGAGCACACCGTGAATCGAACTTGGGACGATGCGCTTGCTCTTGAACGTACGTGAGGCCTCCTGGTGGAGCTTGTCCGGATAGGTCGTGTCGGGCACGGCCTTGTGGATGGCAATCGAGCCCTTCACGATATTGAACTCCCCCTGCACCTTCGGATCAGTGAGGTTGGTGAGCCAGGCGGTGGTCGCCTCCGGATGCTTCGCCCCTGTCGGCCGCACGAACGTGTCCACGATCATCAAGAAGACTTCCTGCGGCTTCTTGGGGAAGCCCGCCGCGTCCCAGTCCACGCCTTCCTTGTATCCGGCCTGGACCAGCAGCCCCGCGGCGAAGTCGCCGATCACCATCATCCCCATCTGCCCTTCAGCCATCGGACCGGCGATGTCACTCCACGTCTTGGCGCCGTGGAACTGGTACAGGTACGGGATCAGATCCTTGAACTTTTGCAGCGCGGCGCGGACTTCCGGCGCGGTCTTTACGTTGAGCTGGCCGGTATAGAACTTCTCGTAGACGTCGGGCCCTCCGGTTGAGAGCAGCGTGACGTCAAAGAGGAAGACCGCCGGCCACTTCTCGCGCGTGCCGATGGCGATCGGCGCGACGTTGGGCTTGCTGGATTTGATGCGCTTGGCGGCGGCGATCATCTCGTCCACGGTCGTCGGCGGCGCCAGCTTGAGCTCGTTGAACAACTTGGTGTTGTAGAAGAGCCAGTTGGCACGGTGCGCGTTCATCGGAATCCCGTAGTGTTGCCCCTTGAACGTGGTCATCTTCCCGATGACGGCAGGATAGTTGGCATCCAGCTTTTGCGCTCTCCACACGTCATCCACCGACGCGACATAGTCGCCGTCGACGTACTGCTTCAACTCCGCCCCGCTTAGCGATTGAAAGGTATCGGGCGGGATCTTGGCAGCCAGCATGCCCAGCAGGACGGTCTTCAAGGTAATGCCGCCCCCGCCGGCCACCGGGTTGTCCACAATCTTGGTGCTGGGGTTCTTCTTGGTGAACGCGTCGAAGATCACTTGCATCGCCTGCCGTTCGCCGCCGGCCGTCCACCAGTGGTAGATGACCAGTTGCTGCTGGTCGGCGGCATAGAGGACCGGCGCCGCCGTCATGACGGCGGCCAGCATGATAACCAGCCACTGCGTGATCCTGGGACGTCTAATCATGCTCTCTCCTCCTCGTATGGAACCCTGTGACGAGTCGTGGGGATGACGGTTTTCGGGGAGGAATCGAAAACCTCCTGTCGCGAAAGACCTGCTCACGCATGCCAGATCACGTCGAACCAGATGTGCCGCAGTGGAGCCCGGTACCCGACGCGTTTCTCGGCATCTACTACCTCGAGACGCGCGACAACCTGCACCGGACCGCGGAATTCATCGCCCTGGAGGAGAGTGCAGGCTCGTGGTCGGGGGGGAGTGCGGCGACCCCGCTGTATGCGCGATCGCTGGGGCGTGTGCATGATGTGCACGAGCTCTCTCCGGGCCGCGGCTACGCCGCCATCGCCTACCCGGTGTCGAATCTGCCCGAGCGGGGCTCCCCCTTCGCCGCCATCTGGCTGTATCTGCTGGCCGGCCCGCTCTTTGAACGGCCGTTCGCCGACGTCATCCGGCTTGCCGACGTCGTCCTCCCCGACAGCCTCCTCGCTGCGTTCCACGGCCCCCGGTTTGGCATCGCGGGGAGCCGGGCGCTGCTGCGCCCGGTGCCGGGCTCACTCCCGATGAGGTGGCCGCGCGCTGCGAAGCCGCCGCGCGCGGCGGGGTGCATCTCATCAAGGATGACGAGAAAATGAACAACCCGACGTATTGCCCGCTCTCGGCGAGGGTCAGCGCGGTCTCGCGCGCGCTGCGCCGGGTGGAAGACGACACCGGGCAACGGGTCATCTACTGCCCGCACGTTACCGGCCGTCCCGACCAGATGCTGGAGATGGCCCGCGCCGCCGTGGCAGCGGGGGCTACCGGCCTGATGGTGAACGTGTTTGCCGCCGGGCTGGCCGCGCTGCAGATGCTCAGCGGAGACGCGCTCACCCAGGTGCCCATCTACGTCCATTCGGGCGGACGCTCGGCCATCGCGCATCGTCCCGGCAACGGCATCGATGTCCGCGTCTTCGCCCGATTCGTCCGGCTGCTCGGCGGCGATTACCTCGACCTGTACGCCCAGGGAGGATACCTGCGCACAGAAGGGCCGGCCCAGACGCGGAGACTCGCGGAGGTGCTGCGAGGGCCATGGGGATCCATCCGTCCGGTCCTCCCCACCTGCTCGGGGGGGTTGACGGCGCAGACTCTGCCTGCCAACTACGAGACCCTGGGCCGAGATATCCTCCCGATGGCCGGTTCCGCCATCTTCGGTCACCCCCACGGCGCCGCCGCAGGCGTCGCTGCGCTGCGCCAGGCAGCCGACCGTTACTTCCAGGGTCTGGCGTCTCCATCGTGGTCCTGATCCTCGGTCCCAACCTCTGTCTTGACCGGGTGATCGTGGTCCCCGGCTTTTCCTCTGGGCGCATTCATCGTGCGGAGCGCGGCATCTCCCTGGCGAGCGGAAAGGGTCTGAACGTCGCCCGCGTGGTGCGTGCGCTGGGCGAGGATGCCACCGTTATCGGTATGGTCGGCGGCGATGACTCCGGGCGCGCGATCATCCGGGGAGCCCGGGGGCAGGGGATCTCGCTGCGCGCGGTGCGCGTGCAGGCGACTACCCGCATCTGCACGCTGATCATTGATCCAGGCAACGCCGAGACGGTCATCAACGAACATGGACTGGAGGCCGGCGCAGGAGTCGAGGCACAGCTCTTCGCGTACCTGCGGACCGGCCTGCGGCGCGCCCGATACCTCGTCCTTGCTGGCAGTCTCCCCGCCGCCCTGCCTGCGAATTTCTATGCCCACTCGATCGAACTGAGTCGGGAGGGACACGTCCCGGCCCTCCTGGATGCGACCGGCGATTCGCTTCGCCTTGGCCTCGCCGCGAAGCCCGACCTGATCAAAGTCAACCGCGCGGAGCTGGCTGACGCGGTCGGCCGGCCGCTCGCTTCCGTTGACGATGTGCTCGCTGCCGCCGACACCCTCCGTGCACAATCGGGCGGTCAAGTCATCGTTACGATGGGAGCGGAAGGCGCGGTACTGGTCACGGCTGAAGGCCGATGGCATCTCAGCCCGCCTGGGGTGACGCGGGTCAACACGATCGGGGCAGGGGACAGCCTGACGGCGGGCGTGGTGGTCAGCCTGCAGCGCGGTCATTCCCTGCTGGATGCGGTGCAGACGGGTGTGGCGGCCGCGGCGGCCGACGTGACGACGCTCCTTCCCGGCACCGTCGACGCCATGCAGGTAGACAGCCTGCGTCCTCAGGTTGTGGTGCAGGCGCGGCCGCGGTGAGTGGGACGGCGCGATGCCGGACGTGACCTGCATGGGTATTGTCGTCGCCGACATCATCATGCGGCCGGTGGATGCCTGGCCGCAACGTGGCCGGCTGGCGCTTGAGGAATCCATCGTGTTACGGTCGGGCGGCCTGGCGCACACCACCGGAATTGTGCTGGCAAAGCTCGGCGTCGATACGGCTGTGGTGGCGCGGGTGGGCTCCGATCTGTTCGGCGACTTTCTCGTGCAGATTCTCGCCGACCACGGTGTCCGGCCGCACGTCGTGCGGGAACCGCGGGTGCCGACCTCGACGAGCGTGGTGGCCGTCAGCAGCGGCGGGGAGCGTTCGTTCATGCACATGATTGGGGCAAACGGAAGATTGATTCCCGAGGACATCTCTGACGATCTGCTCCGCGCGACGAGGATCTTCCACCTGGGTGGATGCTTTGTGCTGCCCGCACTCGATGGAGAGCCGGCCGCGGGGTTGCTCCGGCGGGCGCAGGAGCAGGGATGCCGCACCAGCATGGATCTGGCGTGGGATCCCTCCGGCCGGTGGATGTCGGTGCTGGAACCGTGTCTGCCTCATCTGGATTTCCTGTTTGGCAACCAGGATGAGCTCGGTCATGTCACGGGGCGTCGCGACCCGGCAGAGATGGCCGGGATGCTGCGGGCGCGGGGCGTTGGAGCCGTTGCCGTCAAGTTGGGCGACGCCGGCGCGTTTGTCGATGCCGCCGGCTGGCGCGGACGCGTGCCGGCCTATGCCGTCGAGGTGGTTGATACGACCGGCGCGGGCGACGCATTCTGCGGCGGATTCCTGGCCGCAGTGCTGGCAGGCTGGGAGATGGAGCGCGCGACCCGCTTTGCGAACGCGGTCGGCGCCCTGTGCGTGACGGCCGTCGGCGGCACGGCCGGCGTGCGAAGCCGCGAGGAGACACTGCGATTCATGGAGAGCGGTGCGATCCGCAGCCACGCATGAGTCGAGTTGAGCTGGCGCTCGACAGGTTGTTGGAGCGGGGAATCCTACCGCTGCTCCCCAACTACGTGCGGCGGCTCTACATGGACGGGGGCCGGCTTCTCATTTCGCACCGCCCAGGCGGCACGTATAGTTCCCGCGTGCGGATGTGGCGGCCGGAGCGGTGGATTGGGTCGACCGTCACCGCGATGAACCCGCACCCAATTCCCGACGAGGGGATCAGTCGCATCAGCACACCCGCCGGAACAATCAGGCTCCCTGTGGCGCTGCGGCTGCGCGGACTGGAGATCCTGGGGCCGCGCGCGTTCGCCGCCTACGGCGCGGACCTACCCGTACTGATTAAGATCTTGGACCCGGCGCAGACGATTGGCTTCCACTTCCACGCGCGCGATGAGGATGTCTGGGCTTATCCGGCGCGATTCGGCGGGCAGCGCTTCGGCAAGGATGAAGCGTATTATTTCCTCGATGCGCCCAAAGGACCGATTCCCTATACGCATGTCGGGCTGGTCCCAGGCACGACCCGCCGCGTGCTGGCCAGGGCAGTTGCCGCTGGGGGCGGCCGGGTCCTGGAACTGTCTCCGGTCATACACCAACGCATTGGTGAAGGCTTCTTTGTGCCGGCGGGCGTTCCTCACCGCCCGGGAACGGCGCTGACGCTCGAGATCCAGGAGCCGTCCGACGTGTACACGATGTTGGATCGCGAGTCCGGCGGGCGCATACTGACGCCTCGGGAGATGCACCCCGGGTTCACGTCGGTCGATCAGGCCCTGGCGTTTGTGGATTTCAAGACGGCCGGCGATCCCTCACTCCCGACGCGCTGTTACCTGCGGCCGGAACCCGTGCGCGGACGGCGCTCGCGCGGTGGCCGGCAAGAGTGGATCTTTCCACCTCGCTTTCGGAAATTCAGCGGGAAACGGCTGGTCGTCCAGACCCGATTTGAAAGTGTCGAAGGCGGGCCGTATGTGGCCCTGGTGTGGCGGGGCCGTGGGCGGGTGAACGGGGTTCGCGTGTCAGCGGGATCCGAGTTTCTCGTGACCGCACGGGTGGCCATGCGGCCCCATCTGTACGAGGCCGAGCGAGGCCGGCTTGAGGTGTTCTTGTTCTTTCCGCCTGCCCCCGAGCATTTCCGCAGAACCCATTCCTGATCGACTGTGGTCGATCTGTTACACGCACCCTGTACCATCCGGGCAAATCCGTCATGACATTGGGGGTGAGTGTTGTGAACCGCGGATCCAACATTTGGCGCGACGCATCGCTGTTTGTCCTGCGCCTCGCCGTGGGTACGACGTTCATCGTCCACGGGTACCCGAAACTGTTCCCATCCGGCACCGCAGGCTTTGCCGGGTTCCTCCAGAATCTCGGCTTCCCCATACCCGGAACCTTCGCCTGGATCGTCTCCATCGTGGAATTCTTCGGCGGCATGGCGATGATTCTCGGGCTTCTCGTGCGCTATGTGGGAGCCTTGATGACCATCGAAATGGTGGTAACGAGCACGAAGGTGAAGATGGCCCACGGGACTGGCTTCGTCGGCTCGCGTGGCGCGGGATGGGAGTTGGATTTCCTGCTCCTGGCGATTGCGCTGGCTCTGCTGCTGGCGGGCGCCGGCGCGTTCTCGCTTGATGCGG
>Ga0209057_1002772_pt1 | contig 13311 bp, 12 predicted proteins | sample GraSoiAngelo_146_FD_185903 | JGI IMG/M metagenome (GOLD analysis project Ga0209057, IMG submission 185903) | Grasslands soil microbial communities from the Angelo Coastal Reserve, California, USA - 14_1009_05_30cm (SPAdes) (version 2) | ecosystem: Environmental > Terrestrial > Soil > Grasslands ... | reverse complement strand
GTCCGCGCAACGACGTAATCGAATGCCGGCGGTTTCATTCCGGGCCTCCTTTACTCATGCCGATCGTCCTTGGAGCTCCAAACCGTCCGCAGTGAGTCGTAATCCGCCTTGGTGTCGAGATCGGTTCCAGCCGCCTGCGGGAACGCGACCGTGATGCCTTGGTGCCGCTCGAGAAGCGCCCGTGCCCCGACGTCGCCCTCGAGCCGCCGGAGCTCCGGGTACAGCGACCGCGCGAAGAGTACGGGCGTCGTGGTGACCCCCCCGTAGGAAGCCGCCACGAACGCCGGGAAGCCGTCTCGCCACCGCTCGGCGAGGGTCAGCAGCATATCGGTCGTGACCAGCGGCTGGTCCCCCTGAACGAGGAACACGGCGCGGCTCGCCTCCGAGAGGGCCGCGGTCCCGGCCGCGATGGACGTCGCCATCCCCTCCGCGAAGCGATGGTTGCAGACGATGCGGGGGGCGAGGTCGCGGACCGCGATGGCGATGGCGTCGTGGTTCCGCGGATTCACGACCAGCAGGGTTTCCAGTGGCTGCGCCGCCATGACGGTCTCCACCACGTGACGGATGACGGGCTTCCCGCCGAGCGGGAGCAGCAACTTCTCCTCGCCCATTCGGCTGGCCCGCCCGGCGGCGAGGACGACCGCGCTCACCTCGGCTCTCCACGACGGGCTCATCCTCCGATCTGGGACATCGACCGCGCGGAGCGGTCCCGATCCAGGTCGAGGCCGCCGAATGCAGCCTTCATGCAGTAGACGCAGCGCAGGTTGCAGCGGTCGGTGATCGACACGCGAAGGTAGTCGTGGACGCGGCCGAATCCGTCGACGAGCATCCCCCTCACACCTTCGCCGACGCCTCGCGACGACCGAACAGACGCCGGATGAAGTTCCACACCATGCCGAGTACCAGGCGGAGACCGAACCGGAAGGCGCTCACCTTTCGCTGGCGCCCCTGGAGCTCCCGGTCGATCGAGGCGAAGAACTCTCGGGCCATCGCCTTCGCGACCCCCTCGATCATCCGCTGCCCTACGCCCGCGATCGTACCCCCGATCTGTGCCTGACCGCTGGCGATCACGCGCGTGCCGCCGTCCTCCTGAACCAGCGTGAAGAGCACCTCGCCCCTGGCCCACCCCGGCCCGCCCTTGCCCTCCCCGCGCAGCCGATAACTAGCGGGCGCCTGCTTGTCGGCTATCTGCACGCTGCCGGTGTAGTTGCCGCGCACAGCCGGCACCCCGAGCTTCATGGCGACGGCGAACTGGTCTGGCCCGACCTGCTCGAATTTCTCGACCCCCGGCATGACCCGTGCGAGGACTGCCGGATCGAGCAGGGCGTTCCAGACCCGCTCGCGCGGGTACGCGAGCAGGTGCGTCACCTCTACCCGCACGCGGGGACCCCCTGCCGCACGCGCCGACCGCTCATGGCGGCGCGCCTTCCCCGAGGATCCGCTCGATGGCCGCAAAGAAGTCGCGGGCCATTCCCTTGGCTACACCTTCCATCATCCGCTGTCCCACCCCGGCGATCGTCCCGCCGACCTGCGCGTCGCCCTTCGCTCTGACGAGCGTGCCGCCGTCCTCACTGGTGAGCGTCAGCTCGGCCTGACCCTTCGTCCACCCGGGTGCGCCCTTCCCCTCAGCCTTGAGCCGGTACCGCGACGGGCGTTGCTGGTCGACGATCTCCATCGTCCCCGTGTACCGCCCACGAACCGCCGCAACGCCGAGGTTCATGGTGATCGCGAACCTGTCCCGGCCCGCCGGCTCGAGCCTTTCGATCCCGGGCAGCGCCCGGCGGAGGGCGTCCGGGTCGAGCAGCACCTCCCAGACGCGCTCGATCGGGTGGGGAAGCAGGTGCGAGACTTCGACGTGCATGGTCCTCCTAGCCGCCTGGCCCGGGTGCGAGGCCCGCGCCGCGCGCTTCCCCGTTCCGCGTTCCCATGGTGGGTGCCACGTAACTGAGGACCAGCTCGCGGACCTGAACGCGATTGGAAACCGGCTGCACGATGTAGGGATCTCCTTGGAGAACGGTGATCGCGTCGCTCGCCGACGCCGCCTCGATCACCATGAGGCTGCCCCCGTCGACGAGCGACCCCTCAACCAGCAGTCGCCCAGAGCGGGCCATGGAATCGAGGAAGCTCTGATGGCCCTCACGGAGCGCGCTCCGGAGGTCGTCGTACTCGGGCTCGTCGGTTACGAGGATGAGGAACAGCATCGCCGTGAACCCGATAAGCACGGTGAATGCCACGCCTTTTGGTTGATTTTACGAGGGATCGTAACTCTGAAAGACGATATTTCGTGTGTTGAAGGACGGTATTTCGTGCCTAAAGCTTCATTTCATCGAATGGAGCAGCGCCCCGGAGGGCATACACCTTGCTCAAGTGGAGGCATGCACATCGAGCGTATCGGGGTGGTGGGTGCCGGCCAGATGGGCAGCGGCATCGCGCTGGTGGCCGCACAGGCCGGACTCGGGGTCCTGCTCCACGACGTCTCAGAGACGGTCCTCGATGCCGCCCTCAGCGCCATCCGTCTGATGGTGGAGCGGCTCGAGACTCGTCGGAAGGTAACTCCCGAGGTCGGGGAACGGATTCGCACCAACGTCGTCGGGGCACCCCGGCTGGAAGCCCTGGAGGCGACCGACTTCGTGATCGAAGCTGCGACTGAGATCGAGGCCGTGAAGCTCGATTTGTTCGCGCGCCTGAACAAGCTCTGCCCGCCCGAGGTAATCCTCGCGTCCAATACCTCGTCGATCTCGATCACCCGCCTCGGCACGGCCAGCGGCCGGCCGGAGCGGGTCATCGGCATGCACTTCATGAATCCGCCGGCGGTCATGAAGTTGGTCGAGATCGTGAAGGGCCTGGTGACGAGCGAGGCGACGTACCTCGCCGTCCGCGATCTGGCGGAGCGCCTCGGCAAGACGACGATGCTCGCCGAGGACTCGCCGGGATTCATCGTGAATCGCGTGCTGCTCCCGATGATCAACGAGGCGATCTACGCGGTCTACGAAGGGGTCGGCCGTGAGGAGGACGTCGACACCGCGATGAAGCTCGGCACGAATCAACCGATGGGGCCCCTCGAGCTCGCCGACCTCATCGGTCTCGACACGTGCCTCGCAATCATGGAAGTCATGCATCGCGTTCTCGGCGATGACAAGTATCGGCCGTGCCCGCTCCTCAAGAAGTACGTCGACGCGGGCTACCTCGGCCGGAAGACCGGCCGTGGCTTCTACGGCTACCGGGACGGTCTGCCGTTCAGCCCGAGCCGGCCGAGGACCTAGCAGGTGAACGGTCGCCAATTCCATTCCGGCGGGGCCCGCCGACTATGGAACGCCGTGGCTACGACCGTAGCACTAGGGACGGCTACCCTGGTGCTGTCGCGGGGCCCCGCGACGTGTCGTGCCGGCGACTGCCCCGAGGGCAGCGTGCTCGCCGGGAAGGGTCCGCCTGACGGAGACGCGCAATGGTGCGAGAAGGACCACGTGAAGCACGGCCCCTATCACGCCTGGACCGTCACCGGCGTCAAGACGGAAGAAGGCTGGTACGAACATGGGCAGCGGGAGGGCCGCTGGACGAGCTTCTGGGAGAACGGCCAGAAGTGGGAGGAGGGGCCCTACCGCCACGGTGTCCGCGACGGACGATGGAAGTCCTGGTACGACACGGGCGAGCTGGCCGACTCCGGCGACTACCACGCCGGCAAGCCAGAGGGGCACTGGGTGGGCTGGTACCGCAACGGGCGAAAGGCGGACGAGGGGAACTTTCACGCCGGCATGGCGGAAGGGATCTGGATCGGTTGGCACGAGAACGGCCAGAAGAGCCAGGAAGGCCCCTTCCATCATGACGAGGCGAGCGGCCGCTTCGTCTACTGGCATCCGAATGGGCGGAAGCAGATGGAGGGCGCGTTCAAGGACGGCAAGAAGGTCGGGGGCTGGCTCACCTGGGACGAGCACGGCGTCAAAACTTCGGAGAAGACGTACCGGGACGGGGTCGAGGTGCCCCCCGACGGACCCTTCTGAGTCCCGTCAGACGGACGGCAGGCCCGGGGCGGTAGGCATGGCACGCTCGTGGGCGCGGGCCACGCGGAGGACCGTCGATTCCGCGAACGCCCGTCCCACGATCTGCATTCCGATCGGAAGTCCCGCCCCCGTCGCGCCGCAGGGCACGCTGAGCGCGGGGACCCCGATGAGATTCCACTCGCGGGTGTTCGCCGTGGTGGCGCGGAGGACCTCGACGGCGCTGTCGTTGATCGGCACGGTGGCCGCGCCGACCGGCGGGGCACCGACCGGAAGCATCGGTGACACGAGCACGTCCACCCCGTCGAACATCCGCGCCACCTCGTCGCGGAAACGCTCGCGAAGCTCGAGGGCGCGCAGGTAATCAACGGCCGCGACCGCCGCGCCACGCGCGAGCCGCTCGCGGACGTCGGCGCCGAACCAGTCCGGGTGGTCGCGGAGCCGCTCCTGATGGAACGCGGACGCTTCGGCGGACAGGATGACCAGGACGGCGGCGCGCGCCTCGACGAGCAGGTCGAGGGCGACGGGGCGGACGAGCGCGCCGGCGGCGGCCAGCCGCTCCACCGCCTGGCGCACGGCCGTCGTCACCTCGTGGTCTGCGGCCGCGAGCGCGGCCTCGAGGACGCCGATCCGAACCCCGTCCGGGCCCCGCTCGAGCTCTCGGGCGAACCGCTCGACCGGGACGTCGGCGCATCCCGCATCGCGCGGGTCGTGACCTGCAATGGCCTCCAACACCAGCGCGGCGTCTTCGACCGTCCGCGTCAACGGCCCGGCATGGTCGAGCGACGCCGCAAGCGGGATCAGGCCGTGGCGGCTGACGCGTCCGAACGTCGGCTTGAGCCCGACCACCCCGCAGCAGGCCGCCGGGATGCGGATCGATCCGCCAGTGTCGGTGCCGATGGAGGCGTAACCCATGCCCGCCGCTACCGCGGCCGCGCTGCCCCCACTCGACCCGCCCGGGATCCGCGTCGAATCCCATGGATTACGGACCGGACCGAAGTGCGAGGTCTGGCTCGTCGTGCCGTAGGCGAATTCGTGGAGATTCGTCTTACCGACCAGCACCGCGCCCGCGGCGCGGAGCCGTTCGATCACGGCCGAGTCGTCGCGGCTGACGAGCGTCGCGAAGAAGCGGGAGCCGGCCGTGGTCCGGACGCCGGCCATGTGGAAGAGATCCTTCACCGAGACCGGGATTCCGTGGAGTGGTCCGCGCCACTGGCCTGCCGCGATCTCGGCCTCCGCCGCGCGCGCCATCGCGACCGCTTCGTCGGCCGTCACGGTGATGAAGGCATTCAGCGCAGGATCGACCCGCGCGACCCGCGCGAGCACCGCGTCCGTCACCTCGACCGGCGAGACTTCCCGCCGGCGGACGCGGCCCGAGATCTCGGTCAGGCTCTGGGCATGAAGGGGAATGCTCACCGTACCGCGTGGTTGTGTAGCAAGGCCTGCGCCATGGTGCAGCCGATCCGGCTCTTGACGACCGGGGTCCAGCCGACTAGACGCGGGACCGACCCTTCTGCGGGCGACGCTGAGATGCAGGGCACGATGAGACCGCTCGCTCCGAAGCCACCCGGTGGCGAGGGGCGCCCGGCTCTCCCCCGACGGCCCTCGCCCGAGGGCCTGCTGCGCGAAATCGCGCGCCTGCTCGCGCAGCAGGTCGACCCGGAGCTGCTCTTCCAGGCGATGGCGGAGGGGCTCCGAGAGCTCCTGCTCGCGGACCGGGCCAGCCTGGCGCTCTACGATCCGCACCGCGATCAGTTCGAGATCGTCGCCCTCGCCCTGCACAAGGGGAGCCGGCTCGGCAAGGGGTGGACCATCCCGCATCAGGGCAGCCAGGTCGGGCGCGCGTTCGACTCCGGTGAGCCGTACTTCACCGTGCACGGCTCGGGGTTGGTCCTCTATGAGGATCGTCCACTGTTCGAGGAGGGCATGCAGAGCGGGCTCGTCGTCCCGATCGTGAGCGACGGTCAGCCCATCGGCACACTCAACACGGACTCGCGGCGCGTCCGCGAGCGCACGACGGAGGAGATCGAGTCCCTGGTCAAGGTGGCGACTCAGTTCGCGGTCGCGGTGGCCACCTCGGAAAAGCTCCATGCGCTCATGCCTGGCGCGGCGATCCAGGGCCCGGACGGCCGGCACGTGGGGGCGAAGGTGCTGCTCGCCGAGTGTCCGTCCCTCCGCGAACAGGCCGCGAAGCTCGCGACCATGGCGCGAGCGGACGCCACGGTCCTCATCACGGGCGAGACGGGCACCGGCAAGGGGCTGGTGGCGCGGGCGCTCCACGAGCTCAGCCGGCGCGCCCCGGCGCCCTTCGTCAAATGTGACTGCGCCGCGCTCGCGCCGACGCTCATCGAGACCGAGCTCTTCGGGCACGAGCGGGGCGCCTTCACCGGCGCACAGGCGCGCCGCATCGGCTGCTTCGAGGCCGCCCACCGCGGCACCCTCTTCCTTGACGAGGTCGGCGAGCTCCCGATCGAGCTCCAGTCGAAGCTGCTCGGCGTGCTTCAGGATCACCATCTCATCCGGGTGGGGGGCACGACTCCGGTCGCCGTCGACGTCCGTGTGATCGCCGCGAGCAATCGTGACCTCCGCACGGAGGTCGATGCGGGACGGTTCCGACGCGACCTGCTCTACCGCCTCGACGTACTGCGCCTCGACCTCGCCCCGCTGCGCGAGCGGCCGGAGGACATCCAGCCCCTGGCGGAGCACTTCCTGCGCGTCCGCAGCGGCCGCCTCGGGCGCCGGCCCCCGCCAATCACGCCGGCCGGGCTCGAGGCGCTGCGCCGCTACACGTGGCCGGGCAACGTGCGAGAGCTCGCGAACGTGATGGAGCGCTGGGTCGTGCTCGGCGAGGAGTTCTCCGTCGATCGCGCGCCCGAGCCCGGGTTGGGGGGCCGCGGCACCCTCCTCGGCTCGCCCACCGAGAACGAGCTGCTGCCGCTCGCCGAGCTCGAACGGCGGCACATCCTGCGTGTGCTCCAGTCGACCCGCGGCCAGATCGCCGGCCCGCGGGGCGCGGCGGGCATCCTCGGCATGCACCCGAACACCCTGCGCAGCCTGATGGCCCGTCTCAACATCCGCCGCGACGCCACCTAGAGCCCGACGGATCGTGACCGCGCTCACGCTATTTCGTGAGCCGCTTGTGCCTCACCGCTCGAACGTCGCTCCGGTCGGCCTTTCCGCCTGGCACGAGGGGTGCTCAAGCAAACGGCACGAGATTTCGCGTCTCCCAAGACAGGAGGCTGCATGCCGGCAGGAAAATACATCGGCGCGCGGGTGCAACGCGTCGAGGATCCCAAGTTCATTCGCGGCAAGGGGCAGTACGTGGGTGGGATGGTGCTCCCGCGGATGGTGCACCTGGCCTTCATTCGAAGCCAACACGCCCACGCCCGCATCGGCAACATCGACGTCACGCGCGCCCGCGCGCTGCCCGGCGTGGTCGGCATCTGGACCGGCAAGGATCTAAAGGACCGCTTCGAACCGATCCGGCCGGCGATCATCCCGCAGGTCGTGCCCCGCTTCAAGGCGTGCGCCTGGTACCCGATCACGTGGGACAAGGCGCGCTTCGTGGGCGACATCCTCGGCGTTGTCGCCGCGGAAAGCCGGTACGTCGCCGAGGATGCCGTCGAGCTGGTCGACATCGACTACGATGAGCTGCCGATCGTCTCCGATCCCAAAAAGGCGCTCGAGCCCGGCACCGCGCTCGTCCACGAGGAGTGGGGCGACAACGTCATGGAGCACGTCGAGCACAGCGCGGGCGACGTCGCCGGCGCGTTCGCCAAGGCGGCGGTGGTGGTGAAGCAGCGGTTCCACACCGGCCGGCACCAGGCGCTCCCGCTCGAGACCCGCGGCGGCCTCGCGGATTACGACCTCGGCATGAAGACGATGCAGTACTGGACGTCGAGCCAGGTCCCCCACCTGGTACGTACGCAGCTCTGCGGCATCCTTCGCTTCCCGGACCACAAGCTCACCGTTGTCGCCCCGGACGTCGGCGGCGGCTTCGGGCTCAAGTGCCACATCTTCCCCGAGGAGCCGGTCATCTGCTTCGTGTCGATGGAACTCGGGCGACCCGCGCGCTGGATCGAGGACCGCCAAGAGGCCTTCGTCGCCTCCTTCCACGCCAAGGACGAATTCGTCGAGGGCGAGCTCGCGGTCGACGAGGAGGGCACCATCCTCGGCGTCAAGGCAAGGATCGTCGGCGACGCCGGCGCGTACTGTCCCTACCCGTTCCCCTCCTCGTTCGAGCCGGTGCAGATCGCCGAGATGATTCCCGGGCCGTACCACATCCGCAACTACCAGTACGACTGCTGGACGGTCGCCACGAACAAGCCGACCCTCGCGGTCTACCGGGGCGTGGGCGGCGAGTGCGCGGCGCTCGTCATTGATCACCTGATCGCGCTCGCGGCCCGCAAGATCGGCAAGGATCCCGCCGAGCTCTTCCGGAAGAACATGATCAAGCGTGAGCAGTTCCCGTACACGTCGGCGTCCGGGATGTACTACGAGCCGGGCGGTTACCTCGAGTCGTTCGAGAAGGCGCTCAAGCTGATCGACTACGATGCGCTGCGAAAGGAGCACGAGCAACTCCGCACGAAGGGCGTCTACCGCGGGGTCGGTATCTGCTCGTACACCGAGCAGACCGGCTACGGCTCGCGCTTCTGGAACTCGATCGGCGTCGACATGTCGTCGTACGAGTCGGCGCACTTCCGGATGACTCCGGGCGGCCAGGTGACCGTCGCGCTCGGCACGCATTCGCACGGGCAGGGCCAGCACACCGCGTTCGCGCAGGTGGTGGCCGAGCGGCTCGGAGTCCCGCTCGAAGACGTGGAGATCGTCCTCGGTGACACCAGCAAGACACCCTTCGGCTGGGGGACCTGGGGAAGCCGCTCGACGGTGACCGGTGGCGGCGCGCTCATGATCGGCTGTGAGCGCTTGAAGGAGCGCATCAAGCACGTCGCCGCGAAGCTGATGGAGGTCGCGGACGCAGACGTCGACTACAAGGAGGGCGTCGTGGTCGTCAAAGGCGTGCCGTCGAAGCGGATGACGTTGAAGGAGATCGCACGCGCCGTCGTGTACAACAAAGCCGGCCTGCTGCCGGAGGGCGAGGACGCGGGCCTCGAGCTCACGGCGACCTACGATCCGCCCCTCCTGACCTACTCCAACGCGACGCACGTCTCGGAGGTCGAGATCGAGCCGGCGACCGGCCAGCTGAAGATCCTGAAGTACGTGGTCGTCGAGGATTGCGGGCGCATGATCAATCCGATGCTCGTCGACGGCCAGATCCACGGCGCCGTCGCGCAGGGCCTCGGGGCCGTGCTCATGGAGGAGATCCCCTACGACGAGCACTGCCAGCCGCTCGCGACCTCGTTCATGGACTACCTCGTGCCGACCTCGGCCGACGTCCCGAAGATGATCGTCGACCACGTCGAGACTCCGTCGCCCATGGTGCCCGGCGGCTTCAAAGGCATGGGCGAGGGTGGCGTCATCGGCTCGCCAGGCTGCATCGTGAACGCCGTCTCGGACGCCTGCGCCGGCGCGCCGGTCGGGCGCTACCCGCTCACCCCCGAGCGCGTGCGACAGTACGCGCTGGCCGGCGGGATCGGAAAGGACGCAGCATGAAGTTCGGGGTGGCATACACGGTGGGGTCCGAGCCGGGACGGCCGATGCGGCAGGGCTTCGCCGCGGCGGTCGACGAGATCAAGCTCGCGGACGAGCTCGGCTTCGACAACATGATGATCTCGTCGCAGCACTTCGAGGAGAACGACATCCTGCCCTCCCCCTTCGTCGCGTGCTCGTTCATCGCCGCGCAAACGAAGCGCATCCGCCTCGGGCCGGGCATCCTGCTCTTCCCACTCGCCTACAACCCGATCCACGTCGCGGAGGACGGCGCGGTGTTCGACGTCCTGTCGGACGGCCGCCTGAACTTCGCCATGGGTCGAGGGTTCCGGAAGGAGGAGTTCGCCGGCTTCGGCGTGAGTCGCAAGGAGCGAGGTCCGCGTGTGCGTGAGGGCACGACGATCATCAGGAAGCTCTGGAGCGAGGACCACGTGAGCCACGACGGGCAGTTCTGGAAGCTGAAGGACGTCTCGCTCCGCCCGAAGCCCAGTCAGAAGCCGAACCCGCCGATCTGGATCTCGGGCGAATGGGAGGGCGCGGTGCGGCTCGCGGGGGAGGTCGGCGACGGTTGGTTCGCCGATCCCAAGCAGCACATCAACATCGTCAAGCGGAACGTCGGCGCCTTCCACGAGGAGTATCGCAAGAGCGGCCGAGACCCCAAGCGCGCGCAGATCGGCATCTGGCGCGAGTTCTACGTCTCCGACTCCGACGAGAAGGCCTGGGCGGAAGCCGGCGAGCCGATGCGCGAGGAGTTCGCGAAGTACCTCTCCTGGGAGCACCTCGTCGACGACGAGGGCAACATCCTGAAGCCGGACCGCACCGACATGCTCGACTACCTGGTGAAGGACCGCTTCGTGGTGGGCGGGCCGCAGACCGTCATCCAGAAGCTCGGGGAGTTCAAGCAGGCGGGCATCACGCACTTCGTGGCGCACATCCAGTTCGTCGGGCTGGCGACCGAGCTCGTGAAGAAATCGATGCGCATCCTGATCGAGAAGGTCGCTCCGCATGTCTGACGCGGGCACGCGCTGACACCCGTGACGCCCGGTGAGCTGCTCGCGCAGGAGGTCCCCGCCCTCCGTCTCCGGGCGGCGCTCGGCTTCCTCGACCCGTCGCGGCCGGACGCGGGCCTGACGCGCGACGTGGCCGTCCTGGTCCGCGACGGCCGCGTGGTGGCGGCGGGCTCCGCCGCCACCCCGCAGACGCAGGACCCTGCCGCGATCGAACTCGGCGGCGAGGACTACTGGCTCCTCCCCGGTCTGGTGAACGCGCACACGCACGGGCGCGGCGTCGGCTGGTTCCGGCTCGGCGCGGTCGACGACTCGCTCGAGCCGTGGATCTACGCGCTCGCGGGACAGCCGGGGCTCGACCCCTACCTCGACACCGTCTACCAGAACCTCCGCCTCCTGCGGGCGGGCGTGACGACCGCGCTCCACAGCCACTACCCGCGGAACCCGGCCGACCCCGACGAGCTCGAGGCGACGCTCCGCGCCTACCTCGACACCGGACTTCGCGTCGGCTTCGCGGTGAACCTCTTCACGCGGAACGCGTTCGCCTACGACGACGCCGCGTTTCTCGCCGGCCTTCCCGCCGCTCTGCGCGGTCGCATCGATCGCGTGCTCGGCGGCGCCGCACCGCCGGACGTCGAGGGCTTCTTCGCGTCCGTGCGGGCGCTGACGCGTCGGTTCGCGGACGACGACCGAGTCCGCATCCTGCACGGGCCGGTCGCACCGCAGTGGGTCACGGACGCGGAGCTCCAGCGCTGCCGCCGCGAGGCGGATGAGCTCGGGGGCGGCGTTCACATGCACCTCCTCGAGACGCCGTACCAGCGCGCGGCCGCCTTGCGCGCGTACGGCGAGTCCTGGGTCGTGCACCTCGACCGCCTCGGCATCCTCGGGCCGCGGATGTCCGTCGCACACGCGGTGTGGCCCGAGGACGACGACCTCGGGCGGCTCGCCGCGGCGGGCGTGACGGTGTGTCACAACCCGAGCTCCAACCTGCGGCTGAAGAGCGGGATCGCCCCGGTGCTGCGCATGCGCGGCCGTGGCGTCCGGGTCGCGCTCGGCGGCGACAACTCCATTCTCGGCGGCGAGGAGGACTTCCTTGCCGAGATGCGTCTCTGCGCGAGTCTCCACCGTCAGCCGGGCTTCGAGGGCGACGCGCTCGAGGCCCGCGAGGTGCTCGCGATGGCGAGCGTCCACGGCGCCGTCGCAGCCCGATTCGACGACACGGTCGGCCGTCTCGTCCCCGGCGTCGCCGGCGACGCCGTGCTGCTCCGTCAGGCGCGGCTCACCGGGCCGTGGGTCGCGCCGGACCTGCCCCCGCTCGAGGTGCTGCTGCATGCTGGCAGCGCCCGCGACGTCGAGACCGTCGTCGTGGGCGGCCGCGTCGTCTACCACGCAGGCCGGCACCGGGGCTTCGATCCGACGGCGATCGAGCAACGACTCCGCGCGCAGGCGACCGATGAAACGGCGACCCGCGGCGAGGTGGCCGCACTCTTCCGGGAGCTCGAGCGCCACCTGCGCTCCTTCGAGCCGTTCCCGTTCCACGATCGGGCACACTATCGCTACAACGCGGTCGCCTTGCGGCGGACCTGATCCCCGCATGAGTGGCCCCCTCGCGCTCGATGGCATCCGGATTCTCGACCTCTCCCGCGTGCTCGCCGGCCCGTTCTGCGGCGCGCTCCTCGGCGACATGGGCGCCGACGTGATCAAGGTCGAGGATACGCGCGGCGGTGATGAAGCGCGGACCTGGCCGCCGCTGAAGCAGGGTGAGGCCGCCGCGTACCTGGTGAACAACCGGAACAAGCGCGGCATCGCGCTCGATCTGAAATCGCGCGAGGGCGTGGAGGTCATGCGTCGCCTGATCGAGCCTGCCGACGTGCTCGTCGAGAACTTCCGCACCGGGACGATGGAATCGTTCGGCCTCGGCTACGATGCGCTCGCCGCCACCCAGCCCCGCCTCGTCTACTGCTCGATCGCGGCGTTCGGGCGCACCGGCCCGCGCGCCGAGAGCGGCGGCTACGAGGCCGTGATGCAGGCATTCAGCGGCGTCATGTCCATCACGGGCGAGCCCGGCGGCGCGCCGGATCGGTGCGGCGTATCGTTCCTCGACCTCGGGACCGGCGCGCTCGCCGCCTTCGGCATCGTGAACGCTCTCCTCCAGCGTGAAGCGACCGGACGGGGGCAGCGGGTCGATGCCTCGCTCCTCGCGACGGCCGTGAGCCTCCTCAACTATCACGCCGAGGGCTATCTCATCGCGGGCGTCGTCCCGGGGCCCCTCGGCTCCTCGCATCCCTCCATCGTCCCCTACCGCAACTTCCGCTGCCGCGACGGCCGTTGGGTCTTCATCGCGGGCGCCAACGACCGGCTCTGGCAGCGGCTCGCCGCCGCGATCGGGCTCGATCACCTGGTCGCGGATCCGCGCTTCGCCGGCAACCCCGACCGCGTGAAGCACCGCGCCGCGCTCGAGGCGGAGGTCGAGGCGGCGATCGCGCGCTACGACGCCGACCCGCTCCTCACCATGCTGGCAGAGGCCGACGTGCCGGCGGTCCCAGTGAACACCGTCGACCGTGTCCTGACGGACGCGCAGACCACGGCGCTCGACATGGTCGAGCGCGTGCGGCACCCGACGCTCGGCGAGCTGCCGATGGTCGGGTTCCCACTCAGGTTCTCGGCGATGCCGGCCGGCGTCCGGCGGCCCCCGCCGC
>Ga0209057_1002767_pt1 | contig 13325 bp, 14 predicted proteins | sample GraSoiAngelo_146_FD_185903 | JGI IMG/M metagenome (GOLD analysis project Ga0209057, IMG submission 185903) | Grasslands soil microbial communities from the Angelo Coastal Reserve, California, USA - 14_1009_05_30cm (SPAdes) (version 2) | ecosystem: Environmental > Terrestrial > Soil > Grasslands ... | reverse complement strand
CGGTGGCGTGGTCGGCGGCGCCACCGCGACCGTGATCACTGGTCGCGCGCCGAGCGAGCTCGTCGAGGTCACCGCGCCGGCATCGATCCCCACCGCATCGGCCGTCGTCGTCCCCGCGGGCTCCGACACGACGGTGGATGTCGTGCGCGAGCTGCTTCCCGCGGTCGTCACGGTCGTGAACCGCGCGGCCAACGGCCAGCCGCAGTCGAGCGGATCGGGGTTCGTCATCGACGCGCAGCAGGGCTACATCGCGACGAACAACCACGTCGTCGAGAACGTGCGCGGCACCGGAACGGGCACATCGTTCGACGTGATCTTCTCCGACAACCGCACGGTGCGTGCGACGCTCGTGGGCCGTGATCCGCAGACGGACATCGCCGTGCTCAAGGTGAGCGCGAGCGGCCTCGTCGCGGCACCGCTCGCCGACTCGGACAAGGCGCCGGTGGGCGCGCACGTCATCGCCATCGGCAGCCCGCTCGGCGAGTTCCAGAACACCGTGACCGAGGGCGTCGTCTCCGCGAAGGGCCGCCGCGTGCAGGAGACCGCGAACGTGTTCCTCGAGGACATGATCCAGACCGACGCCGCGATCAATCCGGGCAACTCCGGCGGGCCGCTCATCTGGGTGGCCGCGAAGCAGGTCGTCGGCATGAACACGCTCGTGCAGGTGGATCCTCAGACGGACATCATCGCGCAAGGTCTTGGATTTGCGGTCTCGAGCAACACGATCCGCGACATCGCGAACGAGCTCATCACGAGCGGGCAGGTCGTGCGCGGCTTCATCGGGATCTCATACCTGCCGCTCACGCCTCGCCAGGCGATCTCGCTCGGTCTTCCCGCGACCGCGGGGATCACCATCGACAGCGTCGTGGCGGGATCGCCCGCGGCGCAGGCCGCGCTGCGACCGGGTGACATCATCACGAAAGTGAACGACCAGCAGATCGATCAGCAGCACCCGCTCACGTCGATCATGGCGAAGACGCGACCGGGCGATCGGGCCCGCCTCACCGTCATCCGCGGCGGTCAGACCCAGGTCATCGAGGTGACGCTGGGCCGCCAGCAATAGAACAACTCCAGTCACGCCTCGGCCGGCGCGACGCCTACCTCTACATCGCCGCGGCGACGCTCGGCTCGTTCGGTCTCGGCGTGACGGCCTTCTATCTGAACTTCCTGTACCGCGCGCTCGGATACGACGGTCTCGCGCTCGGCGCGCTCGTTGGCGCGCAAGCCCTCGGGGTGGCGTTCGGCGTACTTATTGCTCGTTTCGCCGCGCCGGGCCGCTCCCGCAAGCTGGTGATCATCGCGGGCGGCGTCATCGTCGGCGCGGGCGTTGTCGGTCTGCTCACGCTGGACGCCTATCCCCTCCTGATCGTGTCGTCGGCGCTCGTCGGTCTGGGCGGCATCGTCGCGACGAGCTCAGGCGTTGCGCTCCTCGCCGACGCGACCGAGGCGGGCGCGCGCTCGTCGCGCTTCGGTCAACAGATCGCCCTCGGCACGATGGCCGCGTTCACGGCGTCGGTGCTCGCCGGCGCGCTCGCGGCGCCTGTTGCGGCGGTGCTCGGCGCTCGGCAGGACGACGCGCTCACGTTGCGCGCGCTTGTCGCGCTCGGTGGGATCGTCGGCGCGTCGTCCGCGATCCCGGTGCTCCTCATCCGCGACGTGGCCGTGTCGCGCGCGACGAGCGGCCGCTTGGGGCGTCTCATCGCGCGCTTCGCCCTTGTCGAGATGGTGTTCGGCTTCGGCGCGGGGAGCTTCATCCCCTTCATCAATCTCTTCTTCGCGGACCGCTTCGCGCTCGATTTCCGAGCGATCGGCGTCGCTCTCGGCACGATCGCGGTGGCCGGAAGTCTGGGCGCTCTCGTGCACGGCCGCATCGTCGCCTCGCGCATCGGCCCGGTGCCGGCGGTCGCGGCCGTCGTCGCCGCGTCGACGCCGTTCGCGCTCATCGCCGCGCTCACGGGCAACGTCGTCGTCGCGGTCGCCGCGCTCGCCGTCCGAGCGATGTTCATGTACGGCACGCAGGCGACGTGGTCCGCATACCAGCTGTCGAGCTTCACGCCCGCGGAGCGCGCGGCCGCCAACGCGAGTCTTGCGCTGGTGTGGAACGTGGCCGCCGCGCTGGCGTCATCGGCGTCGGGCGCGATCCGCGGCGCGCTCGGCCCAGCGGGGTTCACCGTGAACCTCGTTGTGCTGATCGCGTGCTACCTGGCGGCGGCAGCGCTCCAGTTCATGCTGTTCCGGGGTCGCGAGCCCAAGGGCGACGTCGTGGCGGTCGACGCCGAGCTTCGCGCGGCGTGGCCAACGAACGCGGATTAGGCGAGACTCGGGAGACGTGTTGACCCCTGCGCGTGATCTCGTGGCCACCGCATTTGCCGACGCGCTCGCGCGCGCCGCGAAGGAGCGTGGCTGGAACGGGACCGAGGGGGCCGACGTCGACGTCGAGGTGCCGAAGAGTCCCGCGCACGGTGACTATGCGACGAGCGTCGCGATGCGGCTTGCGAAGACGGTGCGTCGTCCGCCGCGCGAGATCGCCGACGCGATCGCGGCCAAGGTCGATACGAAGCCGCCGATCGCCAAGGTCGAGGTCGCGGGCGGCGGCTTCATCAACGTACGCCTCGACGATGCGTGGCTGCGCGAACAGGTCAACGCGATCATCGCGAGCGGCGAGGACTACGGCCGCTCCGAGCGCCTGAAAGGTCAGAAGATCCAGATCGAGTTCGTCTCGGCGAACCCGACCGGACCGCTCACCGTCGCGAACGCCCGCGGCGGGCCGCTCGGTGACGCCCTCGCGAACGTCATCGCCTTCGCGGGCGCTGCTGTGCAGCGCGAGTACTACGTCGAGGACTCCAGTACACAGGTGAAGCGTTTCGGCATCTCGGTCGCGGTGCGCTACCGGCAGCTGTTCGGCGAGGAGATCGAACTGCCGGCCGACGGCTATCAGGGCGATTACGTGAAGGAGATCGCCGCGCAGATCAAGGAACGCCACGGCGCGCGGTACCGCGATCTGGGGCTCGAGGAACAGGGCAAGGCCTTCGCGCCGATGGCCATCGATTGGAGCATCGCCGACGCGCAGCGCGTGACCGGCAAGCTCGGCATCCGCTATGACGCGTGGTTCAAGCAGTCGTCGTTCATCGAGAACGGCTACCTCGACGAAACGATCGAGGTGTTGCGCAAGCGCGGTGTGATCGCCGAACGCGACGGCGTCGTCTTCTTCGAGACGCCCGAGGCGGCCGCCCTGCGCCGGGACGAGACGGAAGAGGGATGGGTGCTCCTCGACAAGGCTGACGATCCGCCCGCGAAATACCTCGCCACCGATATCGCCTACCACCGGCTGTGCTTCGAGAAGCGGGGCGTGGGGCTCAAGCTCAACGTGTGGGGCGCGAACACGCAGTACCACCTGCAGCAGATGAAGATCGCGATGCCGATCCTGGGCATCGATCCGTCTCGGCTCGAGGTCGTGCTCTACCAGTACGTCCACTTCATCAAAGAGGGCGTGCTCACACGGATCGGCCGACGCACCGGACAGTACCTGCTGCTCGAGGACGTGCTCGACGCCGTCGGCGCGGACGTCACGCGCTTCTTCATGCTGCAGCGCGGCGCCGACTCACCACTCGAGTTCGACTTCGAGCTCGCGGTGCAGCAGTCGAACGACAATCCCGTCTACTACGTGCAGTACGCGCACGCGCGCATCGCGAGCATCTTCCGCACCGCCGGCGAGCGCGGGATCAACGCGGATGGCGCGGACGTACAGCTGCTCGCGGCGCCCGCGGAGCGCGAGCTCATCCGCCTCGTGCAGAAGCTCCCAGAGCTGCTCCGTGAGATAGTCGAGCATCGCGGCGTGCACCTGCTTACCGTCTACGCGCTCGAGCTCGCGGGCGCGTTCCACGGCTTCTATCGCGATCACCGCGTCGTCGATGACGCGAACGTGCCGCTCTCGAAGGCGCGCCTGCGTCTCGTCCGGGCCGTGCAGGTCGCGCTGCGCCAGACCCTGCGGCTCATCGGAGTGAACGCGCCCGACTCGATGTGATTTCATGAGATCCGCCCCCCGGCCGCTCGATCTCGCGCGCGATCGCGCGGCGCTCCTCCAGCTCTGGGAGGTCACGCTCGGCGCGACGTGGCCGGTGCACGCCGATGCGCTGATTGCAGCGACGCCGCTCGGCTACGTGTTCGAGACACCCGATCAGCTGGTCGGTGCGATCGCGTTCGACGAGAGCGGCGCGATCTCGTACGTGATCGTCGATCCGTCCTGGCGTAGGCAGGGGATCGGTCGCGCGCTCCATGACGCCGTCGTCGACCACTTCCGCACGCCGCCCCAGTGGCACCTCGGCGGCCAGCGTTCGATCTGGCCCGGCGCGCCGACGGACCTGCTCGATGCCGAGCCATTCTTTACCGCCCTCGGGTGGGTCATGGAGCACACGGTCGTCGACATGAGCATGCCGACGTCGGACTTCCGCCTCGATCCGGAGATCCCCGCGCGCATGGCCGCTGCGGGTGTCCGATTTGACCATGCGAAGGAGGGGGACGCCAACGACGTCATCGCCTACGAGTCACGCGAGCATCCGGTATGGGTCCCATACTTCCGCGCGCGTTTCCCTGATGAGCCGGGCTCGGTGTTGCTCGCGCGCGATCGCGGTCGCACGATCGTCGGCGCGCTTCTCATCGATCTTCCACCACGTCATCGCGGCCGCTGGTCGCGCATCCTCGGAGAGGACATGGCCGAGATAGGCTGCGTCGGCGTCGCAGCTGCGAACAACAATCAGGGGATCGGCACCGCGCTCGTCGCCGAGGCGACGTCGATCGTGAAGAAAGCCGGGGCGCCCGTGGCGTTCCTCGCGTGGACCTCGCGTATCACCTTCTACGAGAGGCTCGGCTACACCGTGTGGCGCGAGTACCGCACGGGTACGCGTCCCCTCGGGTGATTGGCGACATCGAGGTGCGCGACGCTGGCCGCAAGGGCAAGGGGGTGTTCGCGCGGCGCGGCTTCCGGCGTGGGGAGTTCATCTTCCGTCGGCGTCACGCGCGCGTCGTGCCCAACAGCGCGATCAGATCGCTCACGCGAGAGGAGCGCCGCCACCTGTGCGAGCTCGATCGTGACCGTAGCGCGGTGCTGGTCGGAGCGGGCGCGTTCCTCAATCACTCGTGCGAGCCGAACGCGATGCGTAGCGGGACGACGGTCTTCGCGTGGCGGCCGATCCGCGCTGGCGACGAGATCACCATCGACTATCGCCTCAACGCGTTCACCGGCGAGCGCTCGCGCTGTCTCTGTGGAACGCGACGTTGCACTGGGACGATCCGCCTCGACTTCTTCTCGCTCGATCCCGCGACGCAGCGCGCCTACCTTCCGTATGCGCCGGCGTTCATCCGGCGCGAATACCGCAGCCGCGTTCGGGCTAGGGGGTCTGCCCGCGCATCGTGATGCCGCCCTGCTTGAACGCCCGACGGATCATCCGCTTCACCTCGGGGCGCGATGCGTCCTTCGGCTCGCGCAGCTTGGCGTGGCGCATGCTCTTACCCGACCCCTCATAGCGAGGTGTTCGATTTCCTGGGGCGCCGCCGCGAGCCGAAGCCGAAGGAGTGGCGGACCGGCGGCGTCAGCTTCCTCGCGGAGCAGATCGGGCCCGCCGAAGCTCAGTTCAAGAGCGCGCTCAGCCGACGGTTCGCCTCCGACGCACGCATCCGTCGCGCGTACCTCGTCCGCGTGGCGTATCCGAAGAGCGGACCGCAGCGCGCGAAAGTTGAGAACCGCGGACCGGACAGCTCAGGCGCGCCGGTCGAGGTGCTGCTGTGCGTCGTCGCGCCCGAGGACCTGGCGATCGTTGAGATCGTCGCCGAGGAATTTCAGAAGCTGTTCCACGGAAGCCAGCACATGGACACGCTGTTCCTCACCGACGCGCAGGAGCGCGAGGTCGCGAAGGTGGCGCGGCCGTTCTACGCGGCGGGCGAGACTCCTACCGTGTCGGGCTAGGGCTCGGGCTCGCGCCGCGACCGCCGGTGCCGCCAGGCCCGCCGAACAGCTGCTGCAGCGCGTTGCCGCCGGCGATGATCGCGTTCGCGGAGATTTGACCGTTCGCGTCGGTCGCCGCGATGATCTGCACCTGGTCGTTCGCCTTGAGGTCCGAGAGCTTGATCTCCTGCTCCGTCGTCTTCACGACGCGCGTGCTCGAACCGACGAGGACGATCTGGCTCGTCACGGTCGGTGACGCGCCCTGCGCTCCGGGCTGGCGCACCTCGAGCGTGATCGATCCGTCGTTCACCGAGAGGACGCGTCCCGCGAGGATCTGCTGGCCGGCCGCGCCCGCGGCTCCACTCGCGCCGCCGCGACCGACAAAGGCGCCCGTGCCGCCCTGACCCGCGCGTCCGGCGGCTCCGGACGGCGCCGCCGACTTCGTAGCCTCGGCGGTGTTGTTGCGCTCGACGGTCATGCCCGCAGCGAATCCGCCGCCGGCAAGCACGAGCGCGGCGACGACGCCGATGATGATCTGAGGCGCTTTCATTTTCAGCGAGCTCCTTCTATTCGTAGCGAAGTGCCTGGATCGGGTGCAGTCGCGCGGCACGCATCGCGGGATAGAGACCGAAGACGATGCCGATCCCGACGGACACACCGACCGCGACGATCACCGTTCCGGCGGTGACCAAAAGCACGAGATTCTGCTGCGCCGCGACGCGCTCGACGACCTGCGTGATGCTCCAGCCGAGCAGGATCCCAAGCGCCCCGCCGAGGCCGGTGAGCGCGACGCTCTCGATGAGGAACTGCGCCAGGATGTCGCGGCGTCGCGCGCCCACGGCCTTGCGGATCCCGATCTCGCGGGTCCGCTCGTTCACCGTGACGAGCATGATGTTCATGATCCCGATGCCTCCGACGAGGAGGCTGATGCCGCCGATCGCGCCGAGCAGGAGCGTGAGCGTCCCGGTCACCTGATTGAGCGCGGCGAGCGTGTCGTTCTGGTTCGTCACGGTGAAGTCGGCCGACGCCGGATCGCTGATCTTGTGACGCACGAGCAGGATGTTGAACACGTCGTCGCTCGTGGTGGCCATCGAGTCGCTGTCGAGCGCCTTCACGACGATCGCATTCACGCGGTCGCGCTGGCCGGTGAGGATCTTCTGCGCGGTCGTGAGAGGGACGAGGATCTGGTCGTCACGGCTGAAGCCGAACGTCGTGCCCTTCGGCTCCAGCACGCCGATGACCTTGAAGTTGATGATCCGCGCGCGCTGCGCGTTCGCGCCCCCGCCGCCGCCGAAGACCTGTCGCAGCTGGATCGTCTGACCGACCGCGTCGGCGTCGCCGAAGAGGCTCGTCGCGGTCGACGCGCCGAGCACTGCGACCTGCGCGTTGATGGTGATCTCCGACTCGGTGAAGAATTCGCCGGCCTGCAGGTTCCAGTCGCGCACGGCCGGGTACTCCTCGGTGACGCCCTGGACGTTCGTGTTCCAGTTGGTGCCGGCCGCGGTCACCTGCCAGCGGCCAGCGCCCTGCTCCGCCTCGATCGCCTTGATCGACCCCGCGAGCTGCGACTCGATCGAGCGCATGTCGGCCTCGGTGAGGCTCTGCGCCTGGCTGCCCGCCGCGCGCAGCGTCTGGTCAGTGGCGAACTGGGGCGACACCGTGATGAGGTTCGAGCCGAGCGAGAGGATCGTCGCCTGCACCTGCGCAGATGCGCCGTTGCCGACGGCGACCATCGCGATCACGGAGGCGACGCCGATGATGACGCCGAGCATCGTGAGCGCTGACCGCAGCTTGTTGACGACGAGCGACTGCAGCGCGCTGCGGAAGGAGTCGTAGAGCTTCATTCGTCGCCGGCGCCGATCCCCGCGGCGATCTCGTCCTGCGCGTTCCGCGGGCTCGCGACGCGCTCGTCGTGGGCGACGACGCCGTCGCGCATGCGCACGATGCGGCGGCAGTGCGCCGCGACATCGGGCTCGTGCGTGACCATGATGACCGTCTTGCCCATTGCGTTGAGCCGCTGGAAGATCGCGAGGATCTCCGCGCTCGACCGCGAGTCGAGGTTCCCGGTCGGCTCGTCGGCGAGGATCATCGCGGGATCGTTGAGCAGCGCTCGCGCGATCGCGACGCGCTGCTGCTGACCGCCGGAGAGCTCCGATGGCTTGTGATGGACGCGGTCCCCGAGGCCCACCGCCTCGAGCGCGCCGACCGCACGCTCGCGACGCTGACGGCGATCGCCGCCGTACACGAGCGGGAGCTCGACGTTCTCGATGGCGTTGAGCCGCGGGAGCAGGTTGAAGGTCTGGAAGACGAAGCCGACGTGCTTGTTGCGGATCGCGGCGAGCGCGTCATCGCCGAGCTTTGCCACATCCTCGCCCGCGAGCGAGTACGTCCCGCCGTCCGGGGCGTCGAGGCAGCCGAGGATGTTCATGAGCGTCGACTTCCCGGAGCCGCTCGGGCCCATGATCGCGACGAACTCGGTCGGGTAGATGTCGAGATCCACGCCCTGGAGCGCGTGCACCTCGATCTCCCGGCCGATGCGGTACGTCTTCGTGACGCCGCGAAGATGGACGACGGGGTCTGCGACCGGCGGCAGCCGTCCCGCGAGGCTCATCGCCCGATGAACACGGGACCGCCGCCCGGTCCGCGGTTCGGTTGCGCGCTCGCGCCTGCGCGCGCCTGCGGGATCACGACGACGTCGCCCTCCGCGAGCCCGCTTACGACCTCGGTGACGGTGTCGTTCGCGATACCGAACTGCACCGGCGTGTCGACGACCTCGCCGTCCTTGAGGACCTGCACGCCGCGCTGCCCGTTCACGGTGCGGATCGTCGTGTTCGGCACGGTGAGCACGCCCTGCTTGCTCGCGAGGATCACCGACGCCGTGCCGCTCATCCCGGCCTTGAGCGAGCTCGAGGGGATGTCGATGGCGACGTCGATGCCGTACACCGGCACGCCCTGCGAGATCGTCGCGACGGGATCGAGCGAGGTGACGCGGCCGGTCATGCGCTGACCCGTGAGTGCGTCGACGGTCACGTTCGCGACCTGCGCGATCTTGAGCTTCGCGATGTCGGCCTCACCGACGGTGCCGTGCAGGACCATCGACGTCGTGTTCGTCAGCGTGATGAACACACTGTTGTTGTTGCCGCCGCCCGCCACGAACTCGCCGATCTGGTTCGCGACAGCGGCGACGATGCCCGCCGACGGAGCGGTGAGGATCGCGTTGTCGAGGTTCTGCCGCGCCGTGATCACCGTGTTGTTCGCGTTGTCGATGGAGGTCTGCGCGGTCTGAAGGTTGAAGGGGATGTTCGCGACCGCGCTCTCCGCTTGGCGGATGCTCGTCGTCGCGCGGTCCTGCGCGCTCGAGACCGCGGTGATCGCGTTCACGATCGCGCCCGTCACGGCGTCGTTGATGCCGCTCAACGATGTGCTGGCTTGAGTGAGCTTCGTCTTAACCCCGGTCGCAGCCACGCTCTGCGTCGCGAATGTGGATTGCAGGGTAGAGAGGTCGGCGCGCGCCGGGTCGTAGGCGCTGATCGAGCGGCTGCTCTGCGTGTTCATGCTCGCGACGGCCGCGGCGACTGAGCTCTGCGCGCTTGATACCTGGCTCGTCACCGCGTCGACCGCAGCCTGCAGTCTCGAGAGACTGACGTTGAACGTGAATTGCGCGGTTTGATACGCCGAGGCGACCGATGTCTGAGCGCTGGACACCGCTCCCGTCACGGAGTCCATCCCCGCCTGTAATTTCGAGAGCGCGAGATTGAACGAGAGCTGCGCGTTCTGGTACGACGCGGCGACGCTGCTCGTGTCGCTGCCCGCGGCGATGGCGGCGTCGAAGTCGCCCGTGATCCGCACGATCTGGTCGCGCGTGCCGAGGTACTCATTGAGCGCCGAGGTCAGCACGCTGCCGGCGTAGCCCTGCACGCTCGCGAGCTGACCGTCCGCGGAGTTGAGCGAGTTACGGGCGCTGTTCACGTCCGACGTCGCCGTGACCGGCAGGTCCGCGAGGACCTGCGCGATCTGCGCACGCAGCGGGTCCATCGACGAGAGGTACGCGGAGAGATCGCTTCCGAGGGCGCTCGTGAGGGACGTGAAATTCGCCTTCGCGGTCGCGTAGTTCGTCCGTGCCTTCGTGAGCGCCGCTTGCGCATTCGCGATGTCAGTCGCCGTCGATCGCCGCGTTTCCTCGAGCTGTCGCTGCGTGTCCTGCGCCGCGAGCACCGCCTTCTGGTAGCTCGCCTGCGCGTTCGCGAGGTTCTGCTGCGCGGTCGCGAGCGCCGTCTCGAGATCGGCGGTGTCGAGCTTGGCCAGCGACTGGCCCGCGGTCACCGCCTGACCGACGCCGACATAGATCTCCGAGATCCGGCCACCCGTCTTGAACGCGAGCTTCGCCTGGCCCTGCGCGGCGACGGAGCCCGACACGCTCACCGTCTGCGTGACGTTGCCCTTCGTCACGGCCGTGGTGCGGAGCTCGGGTTTCGCCGCGGGCTGCTGCGCCCGCGCGACGAAGATGACGCCACCGGCAGCCACGCCCGCGAGCGCGAGCGCCGCGATGCGCCCCGGCCAGCTTGTCACGAAGAACCCGAGATTCATGCCGTCGTCCCTCCGGAGAAGAGACGCGCCGTGACGACCGCGCCAAGTGCGTACGTGATGACGAGCGCGAGCGCGATCGCGCCGATCGCGGGGATCTGCCACACGAGGTAGAGGATCGTCGCGCCGATGACCGCGACGATCGGCGCCGGGATCTCCGACTGGTAGCGCGAGAGCACCCGCGCGCGGAAGAGGAGATCACCGAGACGCCACGACGCCGCTGCGAAGCCGATCGCGAGCACGGCGAGGAGCACCACGAGGATCACGCCAAAGGCTGCCATCCCGATCTGGAGCGCAGCGGGCACCGCGAACGGTGTGCCCCGCGCGGTCGTCGCGACGTAGCCCAGGTACACGACCCACGCGAGCGCCGTCGCCGACAGCCCGAGGCCGAGCACCGCGAGGCCGGTGAGCAGGACGCGGAGCTGGGTTTTCCACCCACCGAGCGACGCGCGGTACGCGGAAACGACGCGCTCGTGCGCCACCAAGAGCGTCGCGGCGGTGACGATGACGATGAGCAGGAAGCCGGCGGCGTCGCGCGCCGTGTCGCTCATGTTGCGTTGCAGCGGCACGATCGCCGCGAGCGGACCGACGCGCTGCTGCACATCGGCGACGGTGCGCGCTGCCGGCGGCGGTGTGTTGCGCGCATCGAAGAAGATGCGCGGCCGCGCCGTCGCCTCCGCGAGCGAGGGCTCGCTCGCCATCGTGCCCACGAAGAGCACCGCGCTCGCGCCGAGCGCGATCGCGAGTGCGGCGATGACGACGACGAGATCGCGGCGCGTCATGCGGCGAGCGAGCGGCCCCCGCCGCGAGATGACGGAGCGCTCACGAACAGCGCGTGCGCCGCGAGAGCGCAGGCGAGGCCGAGCAGCGCGAGTGCGATGACCGTGAGCCCATCCACGAAGAAGAACGCGTCAGTGGCGTCCCCCGATGCGGCGTTCGCGACGTTGCTGAAGGCGCGCGCGTACTCGTCGGCGTGGACCACGAGCTGTCGGACGAGGAACGCGAGGCTTGGGAAGGCGAAGAGCGCGGCGACGATCCACTCCCAGGTCACGCGCCGCTCCTCGACCTTCGCCATCACCGCGTCGCGGAACCCGATCGGCGGGGCGAGCGGTGGGACGGAGGAGAGCAGGCGATGGAGGTCTTGCTCGTCCGGTTCGAGATCGTCAAGCCGTGTCCGATCGTTCACGCGGATCGCTCCTTGGCGCGCGCGGCGAGCCTGACCTTGAGTGCGGCGCGCGCGCGATGGAGGTGCGTCTTCACCGTGCCGAGGGGGATGCCCAGTGCGTCCGCGACCTCTTGATAGGAGAGCTGCTGGAAGTGGCGGAGGGTCAGAGCGGCGCGATAGTGCGCGGGGAGCTCCGCGAGCGCGGCGACGACTTCGTCGAGCTCCTCGCGGCGAAGCGCCGACGACTCGGGGCCGGCCGAGTCCGGCTCGGCGGAGTCGGGGAACTCCTCGACCGGCGTCTCGTGCGCATGCCAGCGCTGCACGTAGTTGAGGCTGGCGTTCGTCGTGATGCGGTAAAGCCATGGGCCGAGGGGCAGGGACGGGTCGTACTGGTGGAGGGCGCGATAGGCGCGGATGAAGGCTTCCTGGGCGCAGTCAGCGGCGGCATCGGAATCGTTCGTGATCCGCAGCGCGATGTTGTACACGCGTCCTCCGTATCGCTCGACCAAGGTCGAGAAGGCTTCGGCGTCCCCTGCAAGACACCGCTGAACGGCCTCCTGGTCGGAGCGCATCAGAGCGCGCCGACCCCGCCCAGTTGGGCCCCCTCCGCGACCGGTACGCCGCCGGCAACTGAGAAGTTTCGCGTATCGTGGCATTCCCGATGGACATGACCTGGCTCGGCCACGCCTGCTTCCGAATGCGCGGCCGAGAAGGCGTCGTCCTCACCGATCCGCCAGACCCAAAGTCCGGTCACGCCATCCCCAAGACCGAGGCGAGCCTCGTGACGATGTCCCACGACCACCCTGGCCACGCGAGTCTCCGCTCCGTCGGCGGTGAGCCGGTGGTCCTCCGCGGGCCTGGTGAGTATGAAGTCCACGAGGTGCTCGTCACCGGCGTCGGTTCGTTCCACGACGAGGACAAGGGGAGCGCGCGCGGCCGCAACACCGTGTTCGCGATCAGGCTCGACGACCTCGTCATCTGCCATCTCGGCGACCTCGGGCACGCGCTCCCTGCCGCCGACCTCGAGAAGCTCGGCGACGTCGACATCGCGCTCGTGCCGATCAGTGGACCTGATACGAATCTGTCCGCAGCCCGCGCTGCCGAGGTCGTGCACCAGCTCGAGCCGAAGGTCGTCGTTCCCATGTCGTACGACCCCGATGAGATGAAGAAGGACACCACCCCGTATATGCGCCTGCTGCACGAGCTCGGTGTGAAGGAGCTCGTGCCCGTCCCGAAGCTGTCGGTGACGCGGTCCGCGCTGCCCGACAACTTGCAGGTCGTCGCGCTCGACTCGCGCGCACGCTAGCCCTTCCCCTCGACGCCGCACCGAGATTTGCCTAACCTCCGCACGTCACATCGCGGAGGGAGGGGTCCATGACCAGGCTCGACACTCGGTCGGCCTTCCAGTACGGCCTTGCGATCTTCACGCTCACGGCACTTCTCGGTCTCGCGAACGCGACGCAGCTGTTCGGCCCACTCAACCGTGACGCGCTCCTCACGCACCTGCACTCCGGCACGCTCGGCTGGATCACGATGGGCGTGATCGGTCTCTCACTGTGGGTCTTCGGCGGACGCGACATGAACATGGCCGTCCGCATCAGCGCACTCGCGACCGCGGCGTACGTCCTCGCGTTC
>Ga0209057_1002766_pt1 | contig 13330 bp, 13 predicted proteins | sample GraSoiAngelo_146_FD_185903 | JGI IMG/M metagenome (GOLD analysis project Ga0209057, IMG submission 185903) | Grasslands soil microbial communities from the Angelo Coastal Reserve, California, USA - 14_1009_05_30cm (SPAdes) (version 2) | ecosystem: Environmental > Terrestrial > Soil > Grasslands ... | reverse complement strand
CGACGGCGACGATTCTCTCGACGAGCTCGCCTCGCTCGTCGAGGCGGCCGGGGGGATCGTCGCAGGGCGCTCGCTCCAAGCTCGACGAACGCGCGACCCGAATTCGTACGTGGGCAAGGGCAAGGCCGGTGAGATCGGCCGCGAGGTGTCACGCCTGCGCGCCGACATCGTGATCTGCGATGACGAGCTGAAGCCGTCGCAGCAACGCACGCTCGAGGAGATCACCGGCGTCGCCGTCGTTGACCGTTCGGCGGTGATCCTCGACATCTTCGCGCGGCACGCGCGCTCACGTGAGGGTCGTATCCAGGTCGAGCTCGCGCAGCTCGAGTACCGGCTTCCGCGCCTCACCGGGCGCGGAAAGGAGATGTCGCGACTCGGCGGCGGCATCGGCACACGCGGCCCGGTCGCGCACGAGTGAAGGGCTTTTCCTGGCGGCGATCGTCGGCTACACGAATGCCGGGAAATCGACGCTCATGAATGCGCTCGCCGGGTCCGACGTCCTCGTCGCGGATCAGCCATTCGCGACACTCGACCCCACGACGCGCCGTGCGGCGCTCCCCGGCGGCGCGACGATCCTGCTGTCCGACACGGTTGGGTTCGTGAACAAGCTGCCGCCGACACTCGTCGCCGCGTTCCGCGCGACGCTCGAGGAGCTCGCCGACGCTGATCTTCTCGTGCACGTCGCCGACGTCACGCACCCGAACCTGCACGAGCACATGCGGGTCGTCGACGAGACGCTCGCCTCGCTGAAGCTCGAGCATCGTCCGCGGCTGCTGGTCTTCAATCAGACCGATCGCCTGCGCGGCGAGGAGGGCGACGCGCTGCGCGAAGCGCTCGGAGCGGAGTTCCCGGCCGCCGTCTTCGTGTCCGCGCTGAACGGCGACGGCCTCGAATCGTTACGGATCCGGCTCGCCGAAGCGGCCGCTGCTGGCTGGAAGCGCGTGAAGAAAACGTTGCCGTATCACGCCGGCGCGCTCCTGCAACAGATCCGCACGCGCGGTTCCCTCAAGAGCGTCGACTACGAAGAGGCTGGAATCCGCATCGAGGCAGATGTCCCTCCCGCGCTCGCCGCCGAAATCGACACGGCGATCCGACGCCGTTAGTGGCCGAGTAGCCAACCGAGCACTCCGGATCAAGTCCGCATCGACCGGATTCCTGAGACCGCGACGCGACTTCTGATGACCGCTCGCGCCGCAAGCATGACCGCACCGAGGGAAGGTGCCGATGCGGTTTTCCGGAGCAGTTCTGGCGAGCGTGCTTGCCGTCTTGGGCTTGCTTGGTACGTGCGGACCGCTGTTGGTCGACGGAGCGAGTCTCGACGCCAGCGAGCAGGACCTGGTCGCTCGCATCAACTCCTTCCGGGCGTCTCGGGGCCTCCCGACTTTGGCCGTCTCCGACACGCTCACCACGGCGGCGAAGTGGATGTCTCTAGACATGGGCGCTCGCAACTACTTCGCCCACACCTCGCTCGACGGACGTTCTCCAACGCAGCGCATGTACGACGCGGGGTATCCCGCGTTCGGCACATGGACTGGCGAGGATCTCGCCGCCGGGTACACGACCACCGCGGATGTGCTGAACGGCTGGATCAACAGTCCCGCGCACTACGCCGTACTCGTGAACCCGCAGTACCACGCGATCGGCGTGGGTCGCGGGTACACGACCGGATCGACCTATGGCTGGTACTGGACCGCGGACTTCGGTGGCGTCGTCGACGCAGCCCGCGCGGCGCCGGTCGCGCGCGCGGTGCTCACCGCGCCGACCGCGCAGGTTCCGGCCCATTTGGTCATACCCGCAAAGGTCGCCGCCCCGCCGGACTCCGGGTATCACGCGAGCTGGACCGCACAGAGCCCCGATCCGACCGTCGTCATCGGCTCGACCGCGACGCTCGTGCTCGCCCTCGAGAACACCGGATCCCGCGGCTGGTCCAACGACGGCAGCGGACAGCAGGTTGTCATCGGAACGAATGACCCCCCAGACGCGGACCGCTCGGAGCTCGCTGGCGACTGGCTCTCGGCGAATCGCGTGACGTCGACGACGACCGACTACGTCGGTCCCGGCGAGGTCGGATGGTTCGAATTCACCGTGCGCGCGCCCGCGGCCGCGGGCGACTACCGGTTGGCTCTTCGGGGTGTCGTGGATGGGGTGAGCTGGCTGGAGGACGACGGCATCTTCTTCACGATCCACGTGTACGCGCCGCTCGGCGGCCGAACCAGCCTCAGCTTCGTCCGGTGATGATGGGGAGGCTGGGGTCGTTGCCCCATTCCTCCCATGACCCGTCGTAGGTGCGGACCTCGTCGTGGCCGAGTGCGGTCAGCACGAGGTGCGTGAACGCGGCGCGCACGCCGGCCTGGCAGTACGTGATGGTGCTCGTCTCGGGCCCGAATCCCGCGTTCGTGTAGAACTCCTCGAGCTCGTTGGCGTCGCGCAGCGTCCAGTCATCCTGGAGCGCGTCCTTCCAGAGGATGTTCACCGCGCCCGGGATGTGGCCGCCGCGGGCGGCGCGCTTTTCGACGCCGGTGAACTCCGAGTCTCGGCGCACGTCGAGAAGCCAGGGGTCGCCGGAACGCACGGCCGCCAAGACATCCTCTTTCGAGGCGACGACGCCTTCGCGCGGTCGCGGGTTAAAGACCGCGGGCTTGTCGATCGATCGCGCTCCGGTCTCGAGCGGCCGGCCTTCCGCGATCCACTTCTGGATCCCGCCTTCCATCACCGCCATGCGATCGTGGCCAAATCGTCGCAGAGCGAGCCACAGCCGAGCGGCGTGGTGGCCGCCTTCGGCGTCGTATCCGATGACCATCGTTTCGTCGCCGATCCCGAGCCGACCCATCGCCCGCGCGAACTCGTTCGGGGTCGGGAGCATCCAGCGCGGATGCCCCGACGGGGGCGGGGGAGCCGTGAAGTCCTCGGCCCAGCTCGCGTAGACCGCTCCCGGCAGGTGCCCGGCGATGTAACGGGGGCGCATGTCCTCGTCGAAGCTGAACCGGCAATCGACGATGCGCACGCCTGGATCGCCGATCGCGGACGCGACGCGCTCGGTCGACCAGAAGAGCTCCGTGCGTGGCAGTGTGCTCACGAAAATGACTCTATCCGCGCTAGTCTCGATGCGCGACGTGTGAGGAAGGGACAGGGAGCGCGACGATTGGCGACCGCGGTCGCCGCCACGCTGCTCGCCGCGGCGTGTGTCAACACGACCGCGCCCGACGTCCGTGAGACGAATACGCCAGCACCGAGCGAGGCCGTGAGCACGAGCACCCCCGCGCCGACGCCAACTCTCGTGCCGCAGCCCGCGAGCGCGCCTGCCGTGAGCTTCGCGCGCGCCGACCTCTCGCGCGGCACATCGACCGGGGTGACCGGGACCGGTCCCCTGGTGCTGGCCCCAACCGGACTGCTGGCGGGTTCGTACGACGATCCCTACGGGCAGTCAGGCATCGGCTATCAGAGCGGCTCCTGGACAAGCGACTGGATACCGGTCGCATTCTCGTTCGACGAGCTCGTCGCCTCGTGGAACGCCGAGACGCCGCCCGCAACGTGGATCAAGCTCGAGATGCAGGCGCGCGGCGCGGGCCGCGAGACGAAGTTCTACACGATGATGACCTGGGCCTCCGGGGACACCGACATCCGTCGCACGTCGACGTCCGGCCAGCAGAGCGCCGACGGTGACGTGCATATCGATACGTTCAAGCGCGCGGCCGACGCGGCGCCACTCGACTCCTACCGCCTGCGTGTCACGCTCTACCAGCGCGCCGGAAGCGAGGCGACCCCGTCCGTTCAGATGCTCGCCGCGATGGTGTCGGCCGCGTTCAAGTATGAGATACCGAGCGCCTTCGATGGGAGCGCGATAGACCTGCAGGTGCCCGCGCTCTCTCAGGAGGAGCACAAAGGGGAGTTCCCGCAATACGACGGCGGCGGAGAGGCCTGGTGCAGCCCGACCTCGACCGCGATGGTCCTCGGCGCGCTCGGTGGCGGCCCTTCGGATGACGAGATTCAGGCATTCCCGGGACCGGACTACGGCGATGGCCAGGTCGACCACGCGGCGCGCTACGCGTATGACTGGAATTACAAGGGCGCCGGGAACTGGCCCGCGAATGTGGCCTATGCCACGCGTTTCGGCTTCGAAGGATTCGTCACTCGGCTGCGTTCGCTGAGCGAGGCACAGCGTTTCATCGCCACGAGCGTCCCGCTCGTCGCATCGATCAACGGCGATCTGCCAGGCTTCCTGTTCGGAAAGACGAACGGGCATCTCCTCGTCATTCGCGGTTTCGACGCGAACGGAGACGTGATCACGAACGATCCTGCGGCAAAGACGAGCGATGAAGTGCGCAAGGTGTACGCCCGCGCGGATTTCGAGCGCGTGTGGCTGGGTGGTTCGGGCGGGATCGTTTACGTGATCTACCCGCGCGGGAAGGCGTTGCCGCCGAACGTTCCCGGACTACCGCCGAACTGGTGAGACCGCGCTAGTCTTGCGCCGCCATACGCGGAGGAGGTTGACGGTGAGAATTCCGGTAGCGCTCGTCGCGGTACTCGCGCTTCTGTTCGGCCCATCGGCGACGTCGGGTCCGGCGGCCGCGTCGCAGGCGTATCCCGTGAGCTATCACTCGTTTGCGCTCTCGGCGGGTACCGGGACCGTAGTGAAGAGCGGCGCCCTGACACTCGGATCGAGTGGGCTGACGACGACGAGCTACACCGATCCGTATCTCTTGACGACGCGGAGCTACGACATGGGCTCTTGGACCTCACCGATGTTCTCTACAGGGTTCGGCTTCAGCGAGCTCGTTTCGTCCTGGATCGCGCAGACACCGGGCGGCAGCTTCATCCACGTCTACATGAGCGCGGACCGCGGTGACGGCACATCCACCAAGTGGTACACGATGGGTATCTGGGCCTACGGGGACGCTGATATCCACCGCACGTCGGTCGGACACCAGGGCGACGGCGACGGCTACATCGCGATCGACACGTTCTTCGCGAAGGACCACCAGATGTTCGGGTACCAGCTGAAACTCGAGCTCTATCGACTCAAGGGGTCTTCCGCTTCTCCCTCGGTCACGCGGATCGGCGCGGTCGCGTCCGATCCTGTGAACACGAAGCCCTATCTCCCGAGCGCCACCACGATGACGAAGGACAAGGTCCTACCGGTGCGTCAGTTCTCTCAGGAGATCCATGCCGGTCAGTACCCGCAGTACGACGGCGGCGGCGAGGCGTGGTGCAGCCCGACCTCGACGTCGATGGTGGTCGACTACTGGGATAAGGGGCCTAGCCCGAGCGAGTATGCCTACGTCCCGAGCGAGTTTGCCGATCCCTGGGTCGATTACACGGCGCGCTACGTGTACGACTACCACTACCAGGGGGCCGGCAACTGGCCGTTCAACGTCGCGTATGCCGGCGCGCGCGGTCTCGACGGCGAGGTCACGCAGCTTCACTCGCTCGCCGAGGCCGAACAGTTCATCAAGGCAGGCATACCGCTCGTCGCCTCCATCGCCTTCAGCTCGAACAAGCTCGACGGCTTCCTCTTCAAGAGCACGAACGGGCATCTTTTGGTCATCGTCGGCTTCACGAAGGAAGGCAACCCGGTCGTGAACGACCCCGCGGCGACGAGCGACGCGACCGTGCAACGGGTCTACGATCGCGCGCAGTTCGAGCAGAACTGGATGACCTCGACGGGCGGGATCGTCTACGTGATCCATCCGACTTCGGTGCCGCTCCCGGCGAGCCCGCTCGGGAACTGGTGACAGCCGCGCGCGGGTGATGCGCGGCGATATCAGGCGCGCGCTCGCCCTGGTCCGCCGGCGGACCCATCGGGGTCCGCCGGTCGAGGCACGGCTGCTTGAGAAGCCCGACTGCGGACTTTGCGCGGAGGCCCATCGCGCTCTTCGACGGGTCGCTCTCGATGTGCCGCTCGAGATCGAGCGTGTCGATATAACGAAGGATCCCGCCCTTTTCGAGCGCTACGCGCTACGCATTCCGGTCGTCGTGGTGGGTGAGCGCGAGCTCGACGCGGCGGGGGTCGACGACCGCGCACTGCGCGCGTGGCTTCGAGGGTGAGTGCTGGATCGGATGCGGCGAGGTTCTTCACGCGTCGCCTCCGGCGCGAGGGATCCGCGGCGCGCGCCCGCGGAGAAAAGGCCTATCTCAAGAGTGAGCTCCAGTTCTGGGGGACGGGTCAAGATCCGATCCGCCTGGCGGTCCGGGAGTTCTGCGACGCGTACCGCGACCTTTCACGCGCCGACCTGCGTGAGGTCGCAGAGACCTTATACGCGACCGACGTCCACGAGCTGCGCGCGTCGGCGATCGGCGTGCTCGAGAGAAATCACCACACGCTCGTCGATCGGGATCTGCCCTGGCTTATCACGCTCGTGCGGAAGTCCAAGAGCTGGGCCTACGTCGATTGGATCGCGCCGAAAGTGATCGGGAACGTTATCGCGCGTGACCCTCGCGCGCGCAGGCGCCTTCCGGTCTGGGCAAGGGACGAGGACTTCTGGGTGCGGCGCGCGGCGCTTCTCGCCGAGCACGACGCGCTCCGCGCCGGCGGAGGTGACTTCGCGCTTTGGTCACGGCTTGCGGCGCCGATGCTCGACGAGCGCGAGTTCTTCATCCGCAAAGCGATCGGCTGGGTACTGCGCGAAGTCTCAAAGAAACGGCCGGCGCTTTCGTACGAGTTCTTGCGGAAGCACCAAGACCGTGTATCGCGGCTCTCCATGCAGGAGGGGGCGAAGTACCTGCCGGCAGCGGAGCGGAAGGCGCTCGGTCTGCCTGCCGCGCCGGCGTGGATGGCCCGCGAAGCAAAGCGCAAGGTGGCGTCCCGCCGAAGCTAAAACCGGTCGCGCACGGAGAATGCAGCCAGCCAAGCCATGGCACCCCCGCGTCGTCGGCGAGTCCGGTGCCGGCACTGCGGCTACGTCACGACCCCGGTCTCTGGGTTCTGTCCGAATTGCCTCGAGCGCCTGCCGCTCGGAAGACGTTTCGCGATCCCGCCGATCGTCGCGGTGGCCGCGCTGCTCGCCGTCGGTGCCGCAGTCGTCGCGGCGTCGTCTTCGGGGTCGATCGCACGAAAACCCGTCGCTCCCGAGGCGAGCTCGAGCGCATCGCCGACGACCGTATCTCCGGTCGTGACGACTGCGCCGTCGACCGCGGTCGCATCCGCATCTGCATCCGCCGCGGCTCCGCCGGCGGGCTCGCCTGCGCCATCCGGGCCACCATCGAACGCCTCGGCATCAGCCGGTCCGTCAGCAGCGCCGACGGCGGTCCTTGGGAGCGAGAGCGCACCGAGCGCGCCCAGGGCCTCCAGCGGGCCCGGGTCGCTCCCGTCGACCAGTACGTCGGACGACAGGGTTTGCACCCCTTGGCTACAGTCCCAAGAGAGGATCCCAGAACCGCGAGAGAGGGATTGAAATTGGGCGTCTATAGAGCCGAGTACATCTGGATCGACGGGACCCAGCCAACGCAGAAGCTGCGTTCGAAGACCAAGATCGTGCCCGACGGTGAGAAGCCGCCCATCTGGGCCTTCGATGGGTCGAGCACCCAGCAAGCGACGGGCGACAAGTCCGACTGTGTGCTGCAGCCGGTGTTCGTGTGCCCGGATCCGATCCGCGGCGGCGACAACAAGCTCGTGCTGTGCGAGGTCATGCTCGTCAACGGGCAGCCGCACGTCTCGAACATGCGCCGCGCAAACGTCGACATGGCGAAGCGTTTCGAGGAGTTCGATACCTGGTTTGGTATCGAGCAGGAGTACACGTTCTTCGAGGGCTCGCGTCCCCTCGGCTTTCCGGACACTGGCTTTCCGGCGCCGCAGGGCGGCTACTACTGCGGCGTCGGCGCCGACGAAGTGTTCGGCCGCGACGTCGTCGAGGCACATCTCGACGCCTGCCTGAGGGCGGGGCTCAAGATCTCGGGCATCAACGCCGAGGTCATGCCCGGGCAGTGGGAGTTCCAGGTCGGCCCGCTGAACGCGCCGGAGATCGGCGATCAGCTCTGGGTCGCACGCTGGCTCTTGTACCGGGTGGGGGAGGACTACGGCGTAAGCGCGACGCTCTACCCGAAGCCGGTCCGCGGCGACTGGAACGGCGCTGGCGCGCACACGAACTTCTCGACGAACGAGATGCGTGAGAACTACGACGCGTGCGTCGCCGCAGCCGAGGCGCTCGGAAAGCGGCACGACCTGCACATCGCGAATTACGGGTTCGGCATCGAGGAGCGGCTCACGGGACTGCACGAGACGTGCTCGTACAAGGAGTTCCGTTACGGCGTCAGCGACCGAGGAGCGTCCGTCCGCATCCCGTGGCAGGTCGCGAAGGACCGCAAGGGCTACATCGAGGACCGTCGCCCGAACGCGAACGCGGACCCGTACGTGACGACGCGGCTCATCATCGAAACCGTATGCGGCGCCGAGACGGCGGGTCGTTCGCGGAACGGAAGCCGACCCGCCCGCGACACGAAGGTCCCAAGCACGACGCGAAAGGTTGCCGTTCGGAGCTAGGGTGACCGGCGCATTCGACGCCGGTCACACCCACGCATCGCTGCTACCGGATCAGGCGCGATGGCTGCCAGCTGGCAGTTGGTCGACGATCAGCGATCGGACGGCGTGTGGCTCTCGGGAGGAAATCTCGAACTCGCCGGCAGAGCACCAGTGAAGAGCTTTTGCGGCCACGTTGCGACGGCTAAGCGCGAGCGGGGCTCTTATGGTCTCAGGCGTGAGGTGCGCATGGCTGGTTCTCATCGCGGGACTTCTGTGTGCGTCTGCGTGCGTGACTTTCAGTGTCAGCCCAAGCACAGCGCCGCCTTCGCCGACCGGGTCGATTCGCCCCGTTTCCGCCGGAAAGGGCTTCGGCCTCATACCGGACCAGGACGGGCAGGTCGTGATGGTGGACGCTGACACCGACATCATCCGTCTTGTGCTCGATGACGGATGGACCTGGAACGTGACGGCGGACTCGGCGTATCTGCGTCTTTCGTCGTTCGGTCCTCTGTATGGGAACGGGTTCACGGCGCAGTACTGGACGTTCAAGCTTCTCCAGACGGGCGAGACGAAGGTCAGCGCGACCGGAACGCCCTCTTGCCGTAGCGTGTCGCCCCCCTGCGACCAGCCCGATCGCCTCTATTCCGTGACGATTCAAACCCGCTGACGACGACCTTCATCCGCGCGATTCCACGAATCCCACATCACGCGATTTCGCCTGAGCCGCAACAAACGTAAGGAGCCGGGCACCTTCGTCTTCGACCGCCGCGCGCTCGCGCTTCGACAGCCGGTCGAGAGGCTTGATCCGCAACGTCGCGACCGATGGTCCGCGTCTGACGGTCCACGTCGCGCCGACGAATCCGTCGATCAGGACGCTGCCGGAATTCATGCCTTCCATGTAGCCCGTCCGTTTGCGATCGCCGGCGCGGACGATCCGCGTCCGATCGGCGTGCGAGAGCACCAGGTTGTCGTACACGGGCAGGAAGCGCGGAGGAGCTGGAGTCTCGGGATCGGGTAGGGGACCGGCGGGTACGTCGAACAATTCGCGGCCGTTCTCGTCACGGAATGACCGAAGGCGTGGCCGGAGACGCCCGAAGACTTCGGCCAGCCCGCTGAGACCCGACCACGTCCGTGCGTCGCTCACCGTCGCCGGGCCGAATGCAGCGAGGTACCGAAGGATCAGCGCGTCAGGCGACCGGCTTTCCCCGAGCGGGTGGCCGAGCCACGCCTCGAGCGTTGTACGCCGCGGCTGGCCGCTCGCGCCCCACACCCCCCGCGGCGGGACCTGCACGAGCGGCAGGAGATAGCCGATCGCCGCCGCCAGCGACTCCTCGTCGCGCTTCGGCCAGCGTTTCCGCAGGAGGGGACGTAGCTCGGCGCTTGTGAGTGGACGTTCCTCGACGAGCGATCGGCCCAGGGCGAGGAGTCGCTCCAGGTTGACACCCGTGAGCTGTCGCCCGAAAGGGCTGGCCGTTTGAAATAGACGCGCAAGCGCGGGCTGGACGGTCGGCCAAAGTGAAAGCGCGTCGCGCGCTGTGACCAGGTGGATCGTCGCACGAAAGAGACTCGTGCGGACCGCCTTCCGGTCGGTGATCAGCCGCGCGAGGTCATCGGACCCGAAGTCTTCGAGCCGACTCCAGAGCGCGACATAGGGGTCCGCGGGGATCTGCGCCTGCATTCCGACGAGCCATTCGATGGCCTCCGCGGTCGACATCCTCGATCGCCGGAGAAGAAGCTGACGCTCGAGAAGAGCGCGGTTGAGGGCACGTGCATCGAGTACGCGCGTCACTGCGACGATCGGACCAGCCGGGTGCGTTCCTCTGTGACCGGAACGCTTGTCGGCGGCGCGGCGCCACGGCGGGTCGCGAGTACCGACCCGAGCACAATGAGCACGAAGCCGGTCACGATGCCCAAGGTCACCGGCTCGCCGAGCACCGCGATCCCGAGCGCGAGCGCCACTGCGGGGTTGAGGTACGTGATGACGGTCGCGCGTGCCGATCCAACTTCGCGAATGAGCGCGAAGAACACGATGAACGCGATCGCGGTGCACACCACGCCGAGGACCGCGACGGCGAAAACGACTGATGGGGCGGGAAGACTCGGGGGCAGCTGCGCGATCCCTATTGGCGCGTAGACGAGGGCCGTGATCGCAAGAGATGCAACGACCACGCCAAGCGAAGGGAGGGTCGAGAGCTTCCGCGAGATGATCGTCGCGCCTATGGCGTAGCCCAGGGCAACGAGCAGGGCCTCGCCGATCGCGCCGACATCGTTCGTGCGGATGTCGAGTCCGACGAGTGCGCCGACGCCCACGAACCCGATCGCGAGGCCGATGATCCGGCGCCGGTCGAGACGATCATGGCCGCCTGTCGCCCAGGCCAGGATCGCTCCAAACGAGGGTGTGGCCGCGAGCAGCAACCCGGCGAGCGAGCTCGAGATGCGCTGCTCGGCGTCGGACAGCAGCAACCACGGTGCGGCGACCTCCGCGGCGGTGTAGACGAGGATCCACTTCCACTGTTTCAGGACGGGCGCGAGATCCTTGCGCGCCGCTGCGAGGGGCAGCAGGAGAACCGTGCCGATCGCGGTCCGGAAGAGCACGAGGCTCGCCGGGCTGAGCTCTGTGACGGCGATCTTGATGAAGAGGTAGGGGATGCCCCAGATGAGGGCCATCGCGATGAAGAGGATCCAGCCGCGACGTGTCACCGGTCCACGTTACCGGGACGTAGCGCTCTCGGTTATTGCGCTCTTTACATCCGGCGGGGTGACGAGCTCGAGAGCGTCCGGATCTTCCTCTCAAGGTCCTGCTTCTGTGCGAGGAGGTCCTGCTTCTCCGGCAGCTGCGAGTGTCTCGCCGCATCGGGACCTCCGCGAGTCTCGCGCGCGATCCTCGAGATCTCCCGATTGACGCGCTGCAGGTCTTGCCTGAGCGCCTCAAGGTCGCCCGACGGGGCCGGCGACGCCGCGGGAGGCGGCGCTTCCGACACCGTCGCGTTGGGCGCCTCGGCCGGAGGAGCCTTAGCGGCAGGACGTGGCGGTGACTTGCGGCTGGTACCGCTTGTGTTCTTGATCCATCGAGCATAGGTCCCGAAGAGCTGGTACGACCTGCCGGTCGCAACGTGCTCCAGATCACATGGTGGATGTGGTGAGCCGTGGCCGTCCCGGTGACTTAGCCCGCTAGACCTCCTGAGCCGGCGCCCCAACACAGGAGCGTCAGGCGGTAGGAGGAATCCGATGCGCTTTCAGCCAAGTACGTCGAACGCCGTCCGCAGGTCGATCACCGCCCTCGCGGCCACCGCTCTGGTGTTCGCGATGCTCGGAGGCACCGCGCTTGCGGCGCCCGTCGTCCGCGATCACATCGCGAGCAGCGGCGTCGGAGCCACGAGCACCGTCTGCGTCGGCACGGTTTGCACGGCGACATCCGTCTTCGTCGTCGTCGACAACTCAGGCGGCGCATCCCAGGCGTGTCTTGACATCACCCGGTATGACAGCGTCGCATTCCTGCTGCTCGGTTACGAAAATGGCTGCGCGCCTGTCGCCGAAAGTGGCTTCTCGATGGACACCAAAGGTCTAGCGAGCGCCGCGCTCTCGCCGATCGACATCACGCTCCAGGCATTCACCTGCGACTCCAATGGCTGCCTTCCCACCGGAGCACCACGGGTCGCGCACCTGGGCGCGACGTATACCGGGGTCGGCGACACCAACACTTTCCGAAGCAACAGCAAGTCGACCTTCGGCGGTTGCACGATGTACTTCGTCGGCAAGGGCAGCTCACGGAACGCGACCGCATCGTTCACGGTCGAGAGCCAGTCCCTCGACGCGCTCGGCTCGCTGTTCACGTCGACACAGAAGATCAAGGTCCTCTGCCACTAGAGCGACCGTCTCGCGCTGCGGGCCCGGCACGCGGGCCCGCAGTAGCGGAGTAGGCTCTCCCGGTTCGCGGATCCGCGACGACTGGGGGAGCTCGGTGTGGCTGTCACGACTGCGAAACGACCCACGACGAAGCAGCGCAAGTTTCAGCTCGACGAGAAAGACCTGCCGACGCATTGGTACAACATCCAGGCGGACCTGCCGTCGCCGCTCCCGCCTCCGCTCCATCCCGGAACAGGTCAACCGCTCGGCCCCGCGGATCTCGCGCCACTCTTTCCGATGGAGCTGATCAAGCAAGAGGTCAGCCGCGAACGCTGGATCGAGATACCCGAGCCGGTTCGTGACGCCTACAAGGTTTGGCGGCCAACGCCCCTCATCCGTGCGCTCGGCCTCGAGAAGGTGCTCGGAACGCCCGCGCACATCTACTACAAGTGGGAGGGCACGAGCCCAGCCGGCAGCCATAAGCCGAACACCGCGATCGCGCAGGCCTACTACAACAAGGCCGAGGGCACCAAACGCCTCGCCACCGAGACCGGCGCGGGGCAATGGGGGAGCGCCCTCGCGCTCGCCGCGCGGATGTTCGACCTCGAGTGCAAGGTCTACATGGTCCGCGTGTCGTACGACCAGAAGCCGTACCGGCGGATCCTCATGGAGACATGGGGCGCCGAGGTCGTCCCGAGCCCGAGCCCCGATACAAAGGCGGGCCGCGCCGCACTCGCCAAGGATCCAAAGAGTCCCGGGAGCCTCGGCCTCGCGATCTCGGAGGCCGTCGAGGACGCCGCCACGCGCGACGACACGAAGTACTCGCTTGGATCCGTCCTCAACCACGTGCTCATGCACCAGACGGTCATCGGCCAGGAGGCCAAGAAGCAGCTCGAGCTCGCCGGCGAGCGGCCAGACATCCTCGTCGGCTGTATCGGAGGCGGCTCGAACTTCAGCGGATTCGCGTTCCCGTTCGTCGGCGACAAGCTCACCGGAAAGATCGAGAGCCTCCGGATCATCGCGGTCGAG
>Ga0209057_1002764_pt1 | contig 13332 bp, 13 predicted proteins | sample GraSoiAngelo_146_FD_185903 | JGI IMG/M metagenome (GOLD analysis project Ga0209057, IMG submission 185903) | Grasslands soil microbial communities from the Angelo Coastal Reserve, California, USA - 14_1009_05_30cm (SPAdes) (version 2) | ecosystem: Environmental > Terrestrial > Soil > Grasslands ... | reverse complement strand
CAGCCGCCGGAAGGCCAGCTTGGTCCCGTTCGGCGACCAGGCCGGGTGGTCGGCCGGATCGTCGAGCCCGACCGGCCGGTAACGGCTGCGCAGGTCCAGGTTCAGGATCCACAGATGGTTGACGCCTTGCGCGTCCGCGGCGCTGTAGGCGATCGATTTGCCGTCCGGGCTCAGCGCGACCGGGTCGTTCACGCGGCCGTCCGACAAATCGGTGAGGGCAATGTCCTCGAGCGTTGACGGACGGAAGCGGCGCAGCGTCCCGTCTCGCCGGTACACGATCGTGCCGTCCTGCGACCAGTAGACAGCGGACCCACTGATGCCCGGTCGGATCACCGTGCCGGTCGCCACGTCGACGATCTGGATGGGGCCGCTGTCCGCGTTGCGCGGCGCCTGCACCACGACGAGGCGCTGGGCGTCGGGTGACCAGTCGAAGGAAAGGATGGCGTCCTCGAGCTGGCTCTGCGCGCTGAGCCGGTAGATGATTTTCGGCGTCGAGCGGCCCAGGAAGCCATCCGCGTGGGGATCCACGATCCCCACCGCGAAGGCCGGCTGGCCGGGCTGCGCGACAAGGTACCCGATTTTTCGGGACAGGCCCAGCGATCCCGTCCGAAAGCGGGTCTGGACGCGTCCATAGATGGCGTTCTCGTGGGTGTCGACCGGCCGGTCGACGGAGAGGGTGTAGCTCTGGTTGGGTTGGAGCACCGCGGTTGGAATGATCTCGAACTGGGCGCCGTCCCCGCCTGGCTTCGAGCGCAGCAAGAAGGGGGTGTCGGGGCTGAGCTGGACGGCGGCCCGCATGGAGTCGGCCAGCATGGGACGGCTGAAGCTGAGGACGATGTTGCGATCCGGGGCGACCGCCGTCGCGTTGTCGGACGGATCGACCGCCACCAGCGCAGGTCGTCCTTCGGTGACGAACCGCCAGGAGTGCTCGAGGCCATTCTGCTGGCCGGTCGCATCGGCGTAGCCGGCATGCATCGAAACCTGGTAGGCGGTGGAAACGTCGAAGTTGACGTGGGCGTGGATGAAGGTCAGGGTGTTGCCACTCCAGGCGAAGTGGCAGTTCTTCGATCCACTGCACCCCGGCAAGGCGGGGCTGAGCCCGAACCGCTGCTCCACCGATTCATGGTTCATCGCGCGGTCGAAGCTGATGGTGATCGCCTGGTTGGTCGCAACATCGGTTGCCTCACGGCCGGGCGCGATGCTGACGATGCGTGGAGGGTTCAGCGCGCAGGCGGACGCGAGAGGCGCCAACAAGGCCAGGATCACAAAAATTCCGCGGCGCATACCCGGTTAGAAGGTTAGCGAGATGGGTGCCTGGCGAGGTCCAGCGGCGGCGGCGCTACCTTTGCTCTTCGAGCAGCTGGCGCATCTCGTTGGCCAGGTTGGTCAGGCGCGCCGGGTCCACAAACATGATCGAGGTCTGCGAGATCCGGTCGATCGTCCGGTCGAGCGCATCGACGTTGTGCTCCGTCGAGCTCAGCATCTCTTTGACCTTCTTCGACCGGTTCTGGAGCGCGGTGTCGGCCATCTGGTTCAGCTGGCTCATCAGGGCTGGCCAGTCGATGTCCGGCTCGCCGGCGGCCGGGGCCTGGACGGGTTGAGCCGCCTGATAGCTGGGGACGCGCTGGGGTGCCTGGGCCTGGGCGGCGGGGCCGGCTTGCACCGGCGCCGGGGTAGGTCGGTAGACGGTCGAGGGGACCGAGGGCGTCATGGCGAGCATCTCTTCGAGGCTCACCGATGCCGGCTCCTCGAGGTCGGCGACCGCCTTTACCTCGATGCGGGTCTTCGAGTCGGCGCAGAGTCGGGTCACGATCTCGGGGTCTTGCATCAACTGGGGCTGTCCACGGGTGAAGGCGCCCAGCAACTGGCCGTCACGCAGGAGGATGATGCCCATCTCTTCCGGAGCGCGGACCAGGAGGCTGCCATGGATCTTCTCTTCCTGCAGATACTGGAGCAGCGCGCGGATGTCGACGAAGCGCGCCAGCAACCCCTGCAGGATGGTCGGCGCCGTCAGCAGCTGATAGATGGCGGTGACCACTTCGGAGGACAATTCGATGACGTCCATGCTGCCTTCCCCGCGGTCGACATCGTTCTTGAAGAGGGAGAAGGCCGTGCGTCCGGTGGAGACCACCGCGCCCCCGTCGTAGAAGCTTTCGATCAGGCTGCCCTGGTAGAAGAGGATCATGCCTCGCGAGGCGAGCCCGGTGAGTCGCAGGTATCCGGTGAGCCGGTCGCTGCTCAGCGAGCGCAGCAGTTTGGGGAAATCGACGAAGGCGGTCTTGAGCGACTCGTAGACGAGCTTCCCAACCGGCAGCGGGTAGAGCTCGGTTGGCGGCGGCCCTTCCTCTGGTGCGGGCGCCGCTTGGGCAGCGGCCGGGGGCTGGCTCACCACCGGGCGCTCACTGACCTGGCGTTGCGGCGGAGCCGAGGGGACGGGAGCGGCGGCCTGGGCCGGCGCGGATTCGCGAACCGGTGCCGGTCCGTTATCGGCACCCGGGACGCCCCGCCGCTTGGCCTCGGCGAGGATGTCGGCGGTCGGTGCGGTGATCGTTTCTTCGGTAGGGAGCTTGGATTTCGGGTCGAAGGAGTAATCGCCTTGCCGCCAGGAGAGCGGTGTGAAAACGGCCTCCTCGCCCTGGCTCCCGTTGCCGTAGGCGTGAAAGAGGTGCCCGAACAAAAAGAACAGCGAGTACGCCTCACCGCCATTTCGGACCTGAAGTGTACCGGTAGCGCGCTGGGCTTGCTTCGACTGCAACAGGGTGAGCAGCGGTGTCTGGTTGAGCGACCCCCTGTTGTCGAGAAGCCCCGGCGCCTGCTCGATGGTACTCACCAAAAGCCTCCCACCGCCCCGAGATTTCCAACCAATGCTAGCACAGGCCAAATACGATAACCGAACTGCGAGCGACGCGTTGTGGCGCGACTTTCCCAGAGCCGGGGTAAGCTGTCAAGGCATGCCCGAATTGAGGACTTGCGACGACGCGTCGGCGTGGGACGCGTTCGTCTCTCAGGCTGGCGATGCTTCGGTATTGCAGGCCTGGGCCTGGGGCAGCCTCAAGTCGCGCTACGGTTGGGGCGTTCAGCGCTACTTCTGGACCGATCACGGGACGGCGATCGGGGCGGCGGCCGTGCTGCGGCGCCGCCTTCCGGGGGGACTGGCCTTGAACTATGCGCCGCGCGGGCCCATCCTGGACGGCCGCCTCGACCAGTGGCCCGCGTTCTGGCAGGCGCTCCGAGACCGGCTCGCCCAGGACGGCGGCACCGTCCTCAAGGTCGACCCGGAATGGACGACCGATGCGCAGCGGGCGGTGTTGACCGAGTCTGGCGGGCTGCCGAGCCGCCATCCGATCCAGCACCAGGCGAGCTGGCTGGTCGACATCAGCGGCGGAGACGAAGCGATGTCGCGCCTCAAGGAGTCCACCCGGCGCAACATCCGCGCCGGCATCAAGCAGGGGATCAAGGTCGAAGCCTCGGAGGCCTCGGCGGCGATGGACAGCTTTTATGAACTGCTCCAGGAGACGGCCGCGCGCGAGCAGTTCACCATCCGCAGCCGCGCCTATTACCAGGATCTGCTCGCCCTCTTCCGCGAGCGTGGCCAGGTGGCCGTTTACCTCGCCCGGCAGGAGGACCGCCTGCTGGCCGGGGCCGTGATGCTCTTCTTCGGGCCCAAGCTGATTTACCTGTACGGAGGCACGCGAGGCGATGCCAAGGAGCTCAAGCCCGGCTACCTTCTCCACTGGAGGGCGATCGAGGATGCCCAGCGACGGGCCTGCAGCACCTATGACATGTGGGGCGTGCCACTGGATCCGCAGCCCGGGCAGCGCGGCTACGGCTACTACGTCTTCAAGTCGCGCTTCAACGGGCGGATGGTGCGGTTCATCGGGCTGTATGATCTCCCGGTCAACCGCGCCGCGACGCTGACGATTCGCCTGGCGGAGCGCTTTGCGCGTGCGGGTCAGCCCGAGTTTGTCTGAGACCGCCCTCGCCGTTACGCCTGGCGAGCGACTGGGCGCGCAGGCCTGGGACCAGTTGCTGCTGGCGCAGCCCGAGGCCAACCTGCTGCAGAGCTGGAAGTGGGGCGAGCTACAGTCGCGCTTCGGGTGGACCGTGGAGCGGCTCCTCGTCCACGATGGCCGCGCCGGTGTGTGCTCGTTGCTGCGCAGCGCCAGCCTCTACCCCGGGGGCGCGGTCTACTACGTACCGCGCGGGCCGGTGGTGGCCGAGCGCGAGCGCTTGCTGATGCTGGATGCCCTCGATCACCGTGCCGCCACCGGCCGGGGGCTGATTCTCCGGGTCGAGCCAAACGCCCGAGTTGGGGATGAGTGGCCGGCCTTCTTCGAGGGTCGCGGCTTTCGCAAGGGCAAGGCCGTCCAGCCGGAGGCGACGCGGCTCCTGCGCATCGACCTCGACCCGGAGTCGCTCAAGGCCGGGTTCAAGCCGAAGACCCGCTACAACCTCAACCTGGCGGAAAAAAAGGGAGTGACGGTGCGCGCCTCGCGCGACGTGGCGACCTTCGCCCGCCTGGCAGCCGACACCGGCAAGCGACAGCGCATCCACCTACCGGGCGTCGCCTACTACCAGGCCGCGGTCGACCTCTTCGGGCCGTCCGACGAGGTGCGGCTCTACCTCGCCGAGCACGAGGGCGAGACCCTGGGAGGCATCATGGTCTTCCGCTTCGGTAACACGGCCTACTACCTCTTCGGCGGCTCGAGCGACCGCAAGCGCGAGCTGATGCCGAATTACCTGCTGCACTGGCAGGCGATGCTCGACTTCAAAGCGCTCGGCTGCCATACCTACGACTGGTGGGGGATCCCGGAGGAACCGGCGCCCGACCACCCCTGGTTCGGTCTCTACCGGTTCAAGACCGGTTTCGGCGGCGAGACGGTCCGCTACGTCGGCCTCTACGAGCGGGTGCTGCGCCCCGTTCCGCTCAAGCTCGAACGGCGCCTTCAGCAATTGAAGGCGAAAGTCCGCGCCCCAGTGCATATACTGCGGTGAATGGCGAGGGAGCGAACGCTCTCCGAGCAGGCCTTTGAGCAATTCCCCCAGGCCCTGATCCTCGTCGACCGCGAGACGACCGTGCTGTCGTTGAACGCCGTCGGCGAGCGGCTGACTGGGTGGGCCGTGAGGGACGCGATCGGGCGGCCGGCCGCCGACATCCTCGAGGTGCGCACCGAGACCGGCGTCAATCTCTGCGCGCCCAACGGGGCGCTGCGGCGGGCGCTGCGGCTCGGCACCCGCATCAACACCCACTTCGCCTACCTGTTCCGGCTGCGCACCAGCGACGACCCGGTGCGGGTCTCCTACTCGGTATCGCCCATCCGCCTCAAGGGGAAGACGCCCGATGCGGCGGTGATCATCCTCCACGATGTCACGCCTGAGCTAGAGACGATCGAGGCTCGCGATGCCCTGATGCTGGCAGCGTCGCACGAGTTGAAAACACCGCTCACCACGCTCAAGGGATTGAGCGAGCTCTTGCTCGACTTTGATTTATCAGAAGCCCAGCGTCGGGAACTGTTGCAGGACCTGCACGGCCAGGCGGACCGGATGGAACGTCTGATCGGTGACATTCTCGCGGTGAGCCGGATCGACTCCGGTCGCATCTCCGTCGATTTCTCGCGCGTCGATATCGGCTCGGTGGTCGAGCATGTCTGCGACGAGGTGCGGCCGATGCTCAAGGGACGCATCCTCAAGTGCCGGGCCCTCGAGGACCTGCCGCCGATCATGGGTGAGGCGCGCAAGCTTCACCAGATCCTGGTGAACCTTTTGACCAATGCCATAAAATACTCCGAGCCCGGAACCCAGATCACCTTCAACGCGCGCGCCGATCAATCGGCGGTGAGATTCGAGGTTTCAGACCAGGGGGTCGGAATCCGCAAGGAGCACATGCCCCGGCTATTCGAGAAGTTCTACCGTGCCGACGACCCCGTCGTGCGCCGCACGTCAGGCACTGGATTAGGGTTGTACATCGTGCGCAGCCTGGTGACGATGCTCGGCGGCCAGGTTCACGTCCGCAGCCGCCACGGGAAAGGCACTGTCTTCACGGTCATCTTGCCCCGCGCCGAGGCCACTACCCGGACGCGGCCGCGCGTTGCCGTCGGCGCACATTAAGCGATGCCACCCGCGAAGAAGATCCTGATCGTCGACGACGAGGCCATGATCCGCAAGGCGGTCCATCTTGCCCTCGAGAAAGAGGGCTACGAGGTGGTCGAGGCGGAGACCGGCGCCGAGGCGCTCCGCCGGATCGAGCTGAGCAAGCCGGACCTGATCCTGCTCGACATCATGCTGCCCGACGTCTCCGGATTCGACGTCTGCCGCGACATCCGCAAGGCCGGGCTCCGAGTGCCGATCATCATCCTCAGCGCCAAGACGGAAGAGATCGATGTGGTCGTCGGGCTGGAAATCGGCGCCGACGACTACATCACGAAACCTTTCCGGACCCGTGAGCTGCTCGCCCGCATCGCCGCCCACCTGCGCAAGGCACGCCAGGAGGAGGAAGCGGTCAACCAGGGGCGCCTGGAATTCAAGGACCTCGTAATCGACCTCAACGAGCGGCGCGTCTTCCACGACTCCAGCGAGGTGATGCTGACGCACACCGAGTTCGATCTCCTCGCCTTCCTCGCGTCGAACGCCGGCAAGGTGCTGTCTCGGGAGAAGATCCTCAACCACGTGTGGGGCTACGAGTACCCGATCGAGACCAGGGTGATCGATGTCCACATCCGCAACCTTCGCCGGAAGATTGAGCAGGACCCCTCCCACCCGTTCTTCATCCTCGCGGTGCCGGGTATCGGCTACCGCTTCACCAGCGCCGGCAAACTCGGCTAACGTCGCGCTGGCGTGGCCAATCAACCAGCTGATAGGTTGAGATCAGATGGTCATGGATTAATGAGCGAGGTCCACTGATGGCAACTTTTGGTTACACGCTGATGTGCGAACAGATTGGTCCCAAGGAATTGGTGCGTAATGGCATCCAGGCCGAGCGCGCCGGGTTCGATTTCACCGTCATTTCCGACCACTTCCATCCCTGGCTCGAGGAGCAGGGCGAGAGTCCCTTCGCCTGGAGCGTGCTCGGTGCGGTGGCGAGCCAGACGAGCCAGATGCAGCTGATGACGATGGTCACCTGTCCAACGGTCCGTTACCATCCCGCCATCGTGGCGCAGATGGCCGCCACGATCGGGTTGATGAGCGACGATCGATTCACGCTCGGCCTGGGCGCCGGCGAGAACCTCAACGAGCATGTGGTCGGCCAGGGCTGGCCTCCGGCGAACATCCGCCACTTGATGCTCGAGGAAGCGATCCACGTCATCCGCGAGCTCTGGAAGGGCGGCTATGTCAGCCACCAGGGCGACTACTTTGATGTCCACGACGCACGCATCTTCAGCATGCCGAAGCAACTGCCCCCGATTGCCGTGGCGGCGAGTCGCCGCGAGTCGTGTCGACTCGCGGCGCGGACCGGCGCCGCGCTGATCGCGACCCAGCCCAAACCAGAGCTGGTCAGCATGTATCGCGACGCCGGCGGGACCGGGCCCTGCTATGCACAGATCGCGCTCTGCTGGGGAAAGGATGAAGCACAGGCGCGCAAGACCGCGCACCAATACATGCGGTTTTCGGTTCCCGCGTGGAAGGTGATGTCGGAACTGCCCAACCCCGTCAACTTCGCCGCCGCTTCGACCACGGTTCGCGAGGAGGACGTTGCCGAGTCGGTCCCGTGCGGTCCGAACGTCAACCGGCATCTCGAGGGTATTCAAAAATATCTCGACGCGGGATTCGACCGCATCGCGATACTCCAGACGGGTCGCGACCAGGACGGATTCTTCGGCTTCTGGAATGAGGAGCTGAAGCCGCGACTGGAGAAGTCCGGACTCGCCGCGCGCCGTCAGGAAGCCGCGGCGCCGGCGGCCGGGCGCAGCTCGCGGTAAACCGACAGCAGCCGGTCGAGGTTATCGGACAAGCTAAAGCGCTCGACGGCCCGGGCTCGTGCGCGCCGGCCGAGCTCTCCGCGGAACTCGGGGAATTCGATCAAGGTGCGCAGCGCCAGGCGCAATTGTCCGTCGAGGTCCTTGGTGTCCAGGACGATGCCCGCTCCGCGTAGCGCCTCACCGTCCGAGCCAACGTCGGTTGCCACCGGGGCGACGCCACATGCCATCGCCTCCAGCAAGGAGAGCGACAAGCCTTCAACCATGGAGGGCAGGACGAAGATGTCCATGGCTCGCAACATCGCGATCCGCTCCGCTTCATCGATCACCTGCCCGGTGAAGACGACGCGAGCGCTTCCATAGCGTCGATCGAGGCGACGCTTCTCGCTCCCGCTTCCGACGACCACCAGCTTGACATCCTCGGGCGCATCAACATCCTGGAAGGCGCGCACCAGGAGGTCGACGTTCTTCTCGGGATCGACGCGGCCGAGATAACCGACCAGGGCGCCGGCCTCGAGCGTCTGTTTGAAATCGGATGCTCCCGGTGTGTATTTCTCGATGTCGACGCCGTTGGGAATCACCGCGATGTTCTCGGCGGGAACTCCGTAGGTCTCGAGCAAGCTCTTTTGTTGCTCGGAAAAGATGATCACCCGGTCGAAGCTGGCGAGCGACTGGGCGTAGAGGCGATAGACCGCCGTGCTGATGCCCTGCCACAGCCCGAAGCGAGAGTCGTAGGGGACATGGAAGGTGGCGACAGCCGGCAGGCCGAGCTCGTGGCAGAGCTCGGGGAGTCCGAAATCGATCAGCGTGGAGAAGCTGAGCGAGACATGGACCAGGTCGACGTTCTCGCGACGCAGGAGATCGCTGATGCTGCGCTTCGTCCTCGGCGAGGAGATGATGTAGCGGTGGCTACCGGTCAATGAACGGAGCGTCAGCCCGTCGTCGGTGACCGCCGCCAGCGTGCCGTGATGGACGAAGAAGACCTTGACCCCACGAGCCCGAAGCCCGGCGACGGTCTCGCGCGAATAGGTCAGAAGGCCATCGCCCGCGCGGCCACTCTGGTGCCCGAGCCAGGCGACGCGCAACGGCTCATTCATCGGGACTTGAGGTCCTCGAGGAGTTCGAGGAGAAAGGGGCGGTTCGGCAGTTCGGGGTGGGGGATGTGGAGGCCGGGCTCGTCGACGGACCTACCGTCGTAGCGCAGGATGTCGATATCGATTTCTCGTGGCCCCCATCGTTGTCGGGCGGTGCGGCCAAGCTGCCGCTCGATGTCCTTCACGGTGTTAAGCAATGGCCGAGGTTCGAGTGATGTCTCAACCTCGAGCACCTGGTTCAAGAAGCGCGGCTGGTCTTCGACGCCGAGCGGCTCGGTCTCCGCAACGCGCGACGCCCGGATCAGCGTGATGCCCGCCTCGGGCAATGCCTCGCGCGCCGCTTGCAGGTAACCGGCTCGATCGCCCAGGTTACTGCCCAGCGCCAGCCACACCCTCGTCACGTGCCTCGGATGGCATCCGCCATGCGCGCCACGCGGACCATCGCCTTGACGTCGTGCACCCGGACGATGTCCGCGCCGCCCGCGATGCTCAGCGCGACCGCGGCGGCGGTTCCTTCCAGCCGTTCGCCGGCCGGCAGGTCGAGCGTCTTGCCGATGAACGACTTTCGCGACGGGCCGATCAGGAGTGGAAACCCCAGCTGGCGCAGCTCGGGCAGACGGCGGATGATCTCGAGGTTTTCCTCGCGTGTCTTGCCGAATCCGATTCCGGGGTCGAGGATGATGCGATCGTCCCGGATGCCGGCCGCTCGGCCCACCTCGACGCTCTCGAGCAGGCTTTGGGCGATCTCGCCAATCAGGTCGCGGTAGCCGCCGCCTGGCTTGTTGTGCATCAGGATGACCGGAGTCCCGGCGAGAGCGACGGCCCCCGCCATCGCCGGATCGCGCCGGAGTCCCCACACGTCGTTGACCAGGGTGGCGCCGGCCGCGAGCGCTCTTTCCGCAACCTGAGCTTTATAGGTGTCGATCGAGACCGGTACCGCGACCGCGGCCGCCACCCGCTCCACGACGGGGATCACGCGCGACAATTCCTCCTCGGCGCTGACTCCCGGACCAGCCCAGGTCTCCGGGCGGGTCGATTCGCCACCGATGTCGACCAGGTCGGCGCCATCCTGTTCCATCTGCCTGGCCTGGGTGACGGCGGTCTCGAGATCCATCACGCCGTCTCCCGAGAACGAGTCGGGGGTCACGTTGACGATGCCCATTACATAGGTTCGCGCGCCCCAGGTGAAGTCACGCGCGCCGATGCGGGCCGATCGCATCGTGGCGGCCATCGGCCTGAGCGTAGCATCATGTCGTTTCGGTGACAGGCATCAAACTAAGCCGCCTCCTCGAGGGCGTCGAGGTGCTCGAGGCACCGCCAACCGACCCTGAGGTCAGCGGCCTCTGCTACGACTCGCGGCGCCTCAAACCAGGCGACTGCTTCGTCGCCATCCCGGGTACGCACACCGACGGGCACCGCTACGTCGAAACGGCGCTGCGCGATGGTGCGGTGGCGGCGGTGGTGCAGCGCCGGGCCGGCGCCGCCTGGCCGCAGGTGGTGGTGCCGGACACGCGCCGGGCGCTCGCCCTGATGTCGAGCACGTTCTACGGTCGCCCCAGCGCGGACATGGTGGTCATCGGGGTGACTGGAACCGATGGCAAGACGACCACCACGACGATGATCCACCAGATGCTGTTGAGCGCCGGGCGGCGAGTCGGTTCAATGAGCACGGTGGACATCCGCCTGGGCGACGCCGTCGATCCAAACGATTCGCGCCAGACCACCCTGGAGGCGCTCGAGGTCCAGGAGCAATTGGCCCGGATGCGCGATGCCGAACTGAGGTACGCCGTGATCGAAACCAGCTCGCATGGGCTCGCCTTGCAACGCGTGGTGGGAGTCGAGTATGACGTAGCCGTTTTCACCAACATCGCGCACGAGCACCTCGATTTCCACAAGACGATCGAGGCCTACCGAGAGGCGAAGGCGCAGCTGATCGACCTGACAGCCGGCAGTGCCCGCAAGGGTATCGAGAAGACGGCCGTGCTCAACCGCGATGACCCGAGTTACGCGTACCTCGTCGACCGGCCGATTGCCCGCCGGATCACCTACGGCTTGCAGCTCGAGGCGGACCTCAAAGCCGATCGAGTCGAGGCAACCCCGCAGGGTCTACGGGTCGATGGGTCCACACCGCTTGGGCCGCTCGCGCTGGATTTGAAGTTGAGCGGCCGCTGGAACGCGGCCAATGCGCTGGCCGCGGCGGCCACCGGTGTCGCCGTCGGGCTGACGCTCGACGAGATCCGTCATGGGCTGGATAGTTACGCGGGGGTCAGTGGCCGGATGGAGCGTGTCGACCTTGGCCAGCCGTTCAGCGTGATCATCGACTATGCGCATACGCCGCAGAGCCTCGAGAAGGTCCTCCGCGAGCTGCGGCCCATCACGCGGGGCAAGCTCATCGCCGTCTTCGGTAGCGCCGGCGATCGCGATCGCGAGAAGCGGCCCTGGATGGGCGAGATCGCGGCCCGTCTCAGCGACTACGCCGTTTTCACGAACGAAGACCCGCGCGAAGAAGACGCCATGACGATCCTCAGCGAAATTGCCGCTGGTGCGGAGGAGGTCGGCTGGAGCGAGGGCCAGCAGTACGCGCGCATCGAGGACCGGCGGCAGGGGATCGCGCATGCAGTCCGCCGCGCCGGTCCTGGGGATACCATCCTGCTCGCCGGCAAAGGGCACGAACGGAGCATTCTCATCGGCCGGGGCAAAGAGCCTTGGGACGAGCGAGCCGCCGCAGAGGCGGCCATCAGGGGGCTTCCCTCATGAGCCGCGCCGTTGAGGAGGTCAACCGCCGGATGCTCCGCGCCCGCGACGCAATGGATCGCGCTTACGCCGAGCCATTGGATCTGGCGACGCTGGCTCGGATTGCCAACGTCTCGGAAGCGCACTTCATCCGCACCTTCCGCGCCACATTTGGCGAGACGCCACACCGTTACCTCCAGCGCCGGCGGGTCGAACGGGCCATGTTCTTGCTGCGCGCGACCGACCGGAGCGTAACGGACGTCTGCCTGGACGTGGGGTTCACCAGCCTGGGCACCTTTAGCCGGAGCTTTCGCGACATCGTCGGCGAGCCACCATCCGGGTACCGTGCGCGTGGGCCGATCGTCGCCGTCCCGACCTGCTTCGCGATGGCATGGACCCGACCGAGCAGTTTTGGAGAAGCCAAAGCCAGAGACGTCGTCTAGCGTGGGATCCAACATCAATCCCAACATCACGGAGGTCTACCCATGTTCAAGGCTCTTCTGATCACGTCGCTCTACGTTCTCGACCAGAACAAGGCGCTCGACTTCTACGTCGGCAAGCTCGGCCTCGAAGTGAACACCGATCAGGATCTGGGCTTCATGCGCTGGCTGACGGTGAATGTGCCGGGCGATGCCCGCCAGATCCTGCTGGAGAGGCCCGGCGCGCCAGGCCTCGACGAAAAGACCGCCGAGCAGGCCCGCGAGCTGGTGACGAAAGGCGCGACCGGCGGGACCCTGTTCTTTACGACCGACGATTGCTGGAAGACCTACGAGGAGCTGCGGGCGAAGGGCGTCGAGTTCACCGAGGGGCCAACCGAGCGACCGTACGGCATCGACTGCGGCCTGCGTGACCCGTTCGGCAACCACATCCGTTTCTCGCAGCTGCTCCAGGTCCCAACAACTACCGCGAGCGCGACCAAGGCGAACCGATGAAGTTTCGCGGAACAATCGAGCTCGCAGGCAAGACCGCTACCGGCATCGAGGTGCCGGCAGCGGTCGTCACCAAACTGGGATCCAGCAAGAAACCAGCGGTTCGCGTCACGATCAAGGGTTACACGTATCGGAGCACCATCGCCACCATGGGTGGGCGGTTCATGCTGCCGATCAGCGCGCAGGTCCGCGAGGCCGCGGGTGTGGCCGCCCGCGACAAGGTCGACGTCGATGTCGACCTCGACACGGCGCCTCGCGTGGTGACGGTGCCGCCCGACTTCTCGCGCGCGCTCGCGCGCGAACCCGCCGCGAAGCGTTTCTTCGAGGGTTTGAATTTCAGCAGCAAGCAGCGGATCGTGATCGCCATCGAGGCTGCCAAGACACCGGAAACCCGTGAGCGGCGAATCGCGAAGGCGGTCAGCTCCCTGCGCGAGGGCCGAAGTTAGCAGTCCGAGAACCTTACCGACGCGCGGCCAGCACCAGTTTGCGATCGGTAAACGACTTCACACCACCGTCGGCAACCACGATCTCGAGGTCGCGGACGGCTGAGGCCGGAGCGTCGAGGAAACGGGTACGGACTCGCTCCCGCGTGGCGGCGTCTTCGCCGCCGCGTTCCAGCCACGGCTCGAAGTCGTGGGCCTTGCGAACGACCTCAAGCTTCGC
>Ga0209057_1002763_pt1 | contig 13336 bp, 18 predicted proteins | sample GraSoiAngelo_146_FD_185903 | JGI IMG/M metagenome (GOLD analysis project Ga0209057, IMG submission 185903) | Grasslands soil microbial communities from the Angelo Coastal Reserve, California, USA - 14_1009_05_30cm (SPAdes) (version 2) | ecosystem: Environmental > Terrestrial > Soil > Grasslands ... | reverse complement strand
TTTTTTAGATTTTGCGTCGCTCACAGCATTCTCCTTTTAGGCTGATACAGACAAAGGGAACCTTTGTCGCCCACACAAAGAACTCTATTCTCGAAGACTTGTCAAGGAAATTCGGCACACTCCGCCAGCTAGGGCAACACTGACCGCGTTAAGGCGAGAAGCCGTGGGTCTGTCCTAAGCGGATCCAATGCTGGTTCGGTTTTCAGCGAGATTGACCAAAGGCGGCCGTTTTTCCGGCTTTCCTCAAGGACACGAAAAGCCTCTTCTTTATCCCCCAGCCTGGCGTATGCGAAAGCTGCCTCTGGCGGCAGAAAGCCGTGGGAGGACTGAAAACCATTGAGGATGCTTAGTGCGTCCGCCTTCTTGCCGTTCAAAGCTTCGGCATAAGCCAGGAACGCTATCGTATCGGGTACTCCCTTGGAAAGCTCTACGGCCTTCTTCGCTTCCAGCGTCCCGCCCTCCAGGTCTCCAGCTTCCAGTAAGGCCCGCGCCAAAAAGTCGTGCGCAGCATCGAAGTTCGGGTCCAGTTCGAGCGTATTCCGCAGCTGTTCGATGGATTTGCCATACTCCCGCTTCAAATACAGCACGCGCCCAAGATACGAATTGATGATGAGTGATAGAGGATCCAGTTCTCGGGCGCGCTTCGACATCGCGAGTGCCTCATCCAAACGACCTTCCATGACCAGGTCCATGGAATACCAATGCAGGGCTGTCGCATAGTTCGGGTTCAACTGCAATGCCAGCTTGAACTCGTTTTCGGACTCCAGCAGAGTGGAATAATCGAAATTGTAAACTGAGCCCAGTGACGCATGTGCTTCAGCCAGATTTGGGTCAAGCTGCAGTGCTTTGGTTGCGGCTACCTTAGCTTTGGAAAGCGACTGCGCCGGGGGCAGGGCTTCCAAATCGGCAAGAATTATGTAGCTGTCCGCAACGCCTGCATAGGCTGGGGCGTATTTTCGATCTTCGCGGATTGCTTGCTCGAAGTACTTCAGCGCTGTTCGGATGGCTTCGGCATTCCTCTTGTTCCAATAGTATCTCGCCTTGAGATAAGTCTCGCGCGCTGCCGGATTCCCCGTCGGTGTGTTGCTTAGGGCGGCCTGCTCCTCCGGTGTCACCTTAATCCTTATTTCACGCGCGATGGCCAGAGCTATGTCGCTCTGCAAGCTCAAGACATCCGTCACTTCGCGATCGTATTCCTGCGCCCAGAGATTGTTGCTGGTAGAGGGCTCGATCAACTGCGCGGTGACTCGCAATTGGTTGCCCGCACGCATAACCGATCCTGTGACCAGAGCATCTACGTGCAACTGCTCCGCGATTGCTTGGAGTGGCTTGTCTGAATGCTTGAACTGCATCACCGAATTTCGAGCGATCACTCGTTTGAGCGCTCCCATCTTGGCCAGATCGGTGATCAGAATTTCCGTCATGCCGTCGACCAGGTATTCCTGTTGCGCATCTCCCGAAAGATTCACCAGCGGCAAAACTGCCAAGGACTCGATTTGGGATTGATTTGAGCTGCTCGTGGACCGGTGCGAGCGGCCGAACCAGAACAGAGCGGCGCCGGCCATCAGAGCCACGATCACAACAGTAAGCAGGATGAGCTTCTTCAACGAAATCCAGCGAGGAGGCACTAGACGGAGCCGGTCCCCTGAGTCCATCATTTCCAGCGCGACCTTGACCTCCGCGGCACTCTGGTAGCGCTCTTCAGGATCTTTGGCCAGACAACGCGCGATGACCGTATGCAAGGGGGAAGGCAACTCGATCGGAAGCCGCGTGGGACGATCTCGCAAGATCGCAGAAGTCACTTCAAACTGCGTCCGGCCACCAAAGGGGAGATTGCCGGTCGACATCTCATAAAGAATGACGCCCAACGCCCAAACATCAACCCGAGCGTCGGCTTCTGCGCCCCGCAGGACTTCTGGAGCCATGTACTGGATCGTCCCCACGATCGACCCTTGTTCCGTCAAGGTCTCTGACAGCGTTTCTCCGGTGTCCGAGTTTGCACGCCTCTTGGCCAGTCCGAAGTCGAGCACCTTGACATATCCTTCCTTGGTTACAACTACGTTGGCGCTCTTGAGGTCACGATGAACCACGCCGTGGGCATGGGCATAGGCGAGTGCATCTGCTATCTGCAGGCCGTAACGGTACACGTCATCGGCGGTCAGCCGCTCGCCGCGGACGATGCTGCTCAAGGTGCGGCCTTTCAGATACTCCATCGCGATGTAGGTCATGTCATCGGCTTCGCCGACTTCATAAATCGTGCAGATATTGGGATGATTCAGGGAAGAGGCGGTGCGGGCTTCGCGCAGCAATCGTTTGCGGCCTGCTTCGTCGGACGATAGGGCTGGGAGAAGAAACTTCAACGCCACATCCCGGCCCAGGACCTCATCTTTGGCCCGGTACACTTCGCCCATGCCGCCGGCACCGAGCTTCTCGATGATCTGATAGTGGCCAACCCGGTTTGCAGGTTGCGACCGTAGCGCGGCGCGTTGTGAGTCCGGAGGTTCCAAGTTCAAGCTCCAGCAAAGCTGCTACAGTGCTCGAGCTGACGTGCAACATTCCCCGACTTGGGAGGACGCCTATGCTACCGCGTACGTATTCCTTCTCCGTTGCCAAAAACGACTGGAAGGCCACCGGCGCTCGAGGCTGTAGTATACGTTTCGGCTGGACAGGTAGGCGCTGTAGATTTTTCGCAGTCTATCTTCGTAGCTGGAAAGAAGTGAGAGGTCGCCCCGAATCCCATGCTGCAGTGCCTGTCCTGCCTTTATCCCCGAGTATAGTGCATTGAAAATGCCTTGGGATGACAGTGGATCAAACGACATACTGGCATCTCCGGCCGCAACCCATCCCGGCCCCCAGCACTTGTCCAGCCGTGAACTGTTTGCACGAGTAGCCCAAGGAGCGACTTCGCTGCTCCGACAATATTCAACACTGGGCGCAACATGATACGTTTCGGCTAGCAACGACAGGAACCCCGCCGTAGTACGCGCCCGCTTGACTTGCTCACTATCGGCATCTGTGAGGTATACGACAACCCGCTTGCCGCCGGGTAGCGCCGCGGTATACCACCACCCGTGCGGAACGGATTCGATCAGAGTTGCCGTATCCGACGCTTCAGTCTGATAGGGTTTTGCCAAACTGAAGACGCCAACCAATGCGACCAGGCGATCGTCGTGAATGCGCTGGGCCCCTTGTTGCCTCGCAAACCAGCTCTGCCGGCCAGTACAGTCAGCCACCCATCGTGTCCACACGGTGCGTGATTCCGCATCGGCAGGGTAAGTGATTTCCCAAACCCCTTCTGAAGTCCGCTCCGCGCGAATCACCCGGGCGGGTCTCTCGATTTGTGCTCCCTGGGTCAATACAAAGGAGTGCATCATGGCATCGAACTTCAACCGATCCAAGTGCCAACCATGCCCGCGCGGGTCGCGTATGAAGTCTGCGTTTCGCAACAGTGGGCTCCCCCACGATGATTGGACTCCGCAGGAGGGGCTGTGTTGGGCGGCCAGGAACTGTCTAGTAACGCCCAGAGCCTGCAGCACTGTGTTCGCAGCGGGAGGCAATGACTCACCGACCTTGAAACTCTGGTCATTGTTGTGATCGAGCAAAAGCACACGGGCTCCGGCCCGAGCGACCGTGATAGCCACCGCCGATCCGGCCGGCCCAGCACCGATAACAACGAGATCGAACTCAGCGCCGGTCAGAATGCCGGCGCCTCTTCCCGACATGTCCGATGACATTATTCTTCTCACGAGGCGCGGTCAGCCCAATGCCCGGCGGAGACTCGACCAACATGGCATCAGGAAACTCAGGGTCTCCCGGACCTGGTCTTTGCTCAACCACTCCCAGTTTGGAGAAATCGACAATCATTTGATTTATCTGGTCAACGTATGCGCCTTCCAAACCTCGATACCACGCAGAACGGGTAGCGAACGCCAGCATACGCTCGGGCAGGGGCAAGTTGCGGTTCATCACCGTTTCGTAGTCTTTTTGCGCCAGAACATGGTTAGGGACTCGGGCCGGCCAGAAGGTTGGAAGGTAGGGATCGTATTCAGGCTCATATCCGGCGCGGCAACTCGCGGTATCGGTTTGCCACGGAACCGCCATCCATCGTGTGATGTCACCGGGTCCGCTGGCCGCTAACGGTCCGTCGCTTTGGTTTACGGCGGCGGGAGTGAGCTGGTGACCATAGTCGGGTTCCGGGTTGTTTGGTGCCCGAGGACGAATTCGGAAGGGGGCGTAGTACAGGCTGGGATGGCGCATCGGCCATGTCATCTCACATCCTGGGTGGAACGGGCCTCCCATGCAGAAATGCAATGCCGCTTTATCGAGAACATGCGGACGCTCCTGAAGAGGAACGTCATCGATCGTGTGGGGAGGAATCCAGTTGGGATTCCAATCAGGGATGAAGTGACCTTCAACCCAGCGCTTCAGCAGTTCGTGCTGGGTTTTAGTAAGAGCCAGGAACTGGCGCGCATCCGTCGCTGGCACGTTCATATTGTCTCCGTACACCTGCGGCCAAGCGTGGACATCGATCATCTTGTAATCGGGATCGCGAAAAATGTTGAAAAGTTGCCGCCGAATCTCTTTGTACTCGACCTTGGCGCTACTCAATTTCTCGAAGTATGAAGACCGCAGGAAATCATACGGCGCTCCCCACCCAAATTGGATGTGGAAACCATAGTTGACCCATTGCGACTGGCAAAACTGCGAGAGAATAGGGTAGATGTGCTCCCGGAACGAAACCTTTTCCGGGGGGTTGAGCCACCAGTTCTGGTAGGTATCAACCATTACGTCATACATGGTCTGTATGGAGATGATGTCGGGAGCGTAATTAGGCGGCGCAACCACCGCCCAGGCGGGATCAACCGGAATTGATTTGCCGTTCAACTTGATCGTCGCAGTCACGGGTCCGTCTGATGTGTCGTCATACCAGCCATCATTATTCGCAAAGTCAATGGCAGTATTGTTGAGGAAGGGGGTGGCGGAAACGCCCCGGCCACCAAGGAAGATCAGCCTTCCTTGCGCATCGGTGCGAAGTTCGCCGAGGTATACGTTTTGTTCCAGGAATCTGCCGGTATCAAACCAATAACGATCGCCCTGCTCATTCCTTCCGGAAATGGGGCGCGGCCCCGGATCAATGATTAACTGATTGCGTCCAGCTCCGGTGAAATTTGCGTTTCGACGTGGAACCGGGACTCCTTCCGGAATGTCGAGCGCAACGTTGAAGCAATACCAAGCCGCCTTCTTGTTAGCGACGTGTACTGTCCATTCGATCTCGGCATTGTCGCAGGTCAACTCTTCCACTACACGGTTGCGTGAGTCGTAGCCGAAGATCCTGAACCTTGCCGCCTGACGCTTGAGAAATCCGCTAGTGTCCTTGTATCCACCTTCAGGAGCCGGGGTTGGGTAGGGAAGCTCTGGCCCGATGAAGAACGCATCTGAGCTGTCGCCGACTCGAGCTATTCCAATACTCGGATGAATCGCCGCCCGGACAATCGTGTCCATTGTAGTCATTTAGATTCCTCTCATCGCGAGGCTACGTGCTGCTACGGTTTGTGTTGCCGCTCATCATCATCGGGTGCGAGCGCCTAGGCATCACGCGCATCGGCCAGTCGGTTAGAATTAGCAGCAGGAAGCGGCTTCCAGCAACTAGGATCAAGAAAATGCACCCAACTGGAGTTCTTGTCAAGAAGCATCCGTCTGCCCGCGAAGGGACAACAGGGTTACGAGAGCTAGCTCAGTAGCAGCCCCGAGTCCTCGTAGGTATGATAGCGGCCAGCGGCTTCACGCTGTTGGCCTACAACATCCTCCACAAGCAACCGCTGCACCCGCTGCATTTCGGGGTGCTCACAATGGTCGAGCGGTTTGGTGATAGATACCGCAACTACTCCGACCTCACACGGCGCTTCCTTACCCGCATGTTGCGGTAGAAAACTCCACGGGGCCATTTGAAGGGCCGGAAGTCGGCTTCTGGGAAATCGGGCCGCAGGAGGAGGAACCACGTCAATTCGGAAGCATTGTCCCACGCGTGTTGGCTTCAGAGGAGATTTTTCATATTCCTCTGGCCGATATTCAACTCTCCAAAACCAATCCTCGCCAAGAGATCGACTCCTTGGCGAACGACATCAAGAAACGCGGCGTGCAAGAGCCCATCCTTGTGCGTCCGGGATTCATGGCAGCAATTCGGAGCTTCCTTCGTTGTTCCTGATCGCGAACCACCACGAAACGCCAAGGCTGAAGGTTGTAGCTGCTGGGCGCTTCGAGGCCGGCTTGCAAAATCTGCTCCAACTCCTCGCGTGGCATCGGCTCTGACGTAAAGGCATCAGTCGCTCGCCGGGTCCGAACGAGCTCGGCCAATGGTCTTTCTCGAAAAGTGCGCATTCGCATCTGCCTCTCAGTCAACAGACGTCACAGTTTCCGTAGCGCTGGTGGAAGACGCGGTGCCAGGGAATACGCGCCAGGCCCAGCCAAGATGAGAGCGAGAGCCACCAGCAACTGCGTCAAGGCATACTCCATACCCCCATTCGACACGTCGAAACCATTAGGAAGATGAACCAAGAAAATGGCTCCGAGCATCACGATACTCAACGCCGCAGCGCCGACGCGCGTGAGGATGCCGGTGAGCACTGCGATTGCTCCCGCTACCTGCGCCAGTCCGACCAAATAGCCGAGAACGATGGGATATCCGTGATCAAGCGCAAAGCGTCGCGGTCCGGGGCCTCCGAACAGACCGAACAGGATCGCGCCTCCGTGATAGAGGAACGCCAAGCCACTCGCGATCCGAAGCGAGAGCAGTGCCCCGTCGATGCATGTCAAATTGCTTCGGTCGTTCGATTTCAAATCTTCTGTCATCTGAACAATTCTCGAAGATAAAGTGGTATTGCTGCCAGAGCCATTTAACTGAGAGGTGAGATACCATTTACCGGCATCGATTCCTGAACACCGAGGTGAGCAGTGCCAAAGCGACCGCTTACAGTGCTCCTAGACCTGAATGTACGAACCTCCCGCGATATGCCACTTCACCGGCAGCTTTATCTGGGCATCCGGGGTTTGATCCTGGATGGCCGGTTAAAACCAGGCGCTCGGCTGCCGTCAACGCGTAATCTCGCCAATGAGTTAATGGTTTCGCGTACAACAGCGCTGAATGCCTTTGAGCAATTGATTTTCGAGGGTTATCTCGAAGGCAGAGTGGGCTCGGGAACCAAGGTCTCAGCCTGCATTCCGGGCGACGAAAGACACCTCACCTCTTCGACCGAACCCGCGCGTTTACCAAAGTCGCGCCGCGAGCCCAAGGTCGCACGACGGGCACCTCTGTACTCATTGCTTGGCGCGTTCCTGATGAAGCGGACGAGGCTCCCAAAATTCCGAATCATGAACTCGGGCGTTCATATGTTGGTCGGTGGTCTACTGCTTCTAATCGCGACCCTTATCGGTGGCTCGAAATTGGGCGACCTCCTAGCGACGTTGGATATTAGGACGATGGCGGCACTTGCATACTTGGTACTTGCGGGGTCAGTCCTTGCTTTCTCGACATATGTTTGGCTACTGGACCGGGTGTCTCCAACAAAGGTTTCTACGCTTTTGCGAATCCGGTCGTGGCAGTTGCGTTGGGTGTCGCATTTGCGGGAGAGCGCCTCAGTACGAATGAGTTAGTCGGCGGCGCGATTGTGCTCGCCGCACTAGTGACCATTCTGGTCGCGCCGGCTACTGCACCCAACTGCTCGAGGTAGCAGAAAACAAGGCGAGCACGCCGAACTTTTCGACAATTTCGCCAGCGTTCCTCGTTGAAAGACCGAAGCGACCCTATGGAGAGACTTTCTTTATGACCAAGCTGATCCTGCTTCTCTCGACTTTAATATTGCCGATTTCCTGCGCGACTCACAGGCGAAGTGCCCAGGACCTTGATAGAGACAAAGCGGAGGTCTTTCGCACGTCAGTCAGGTTCTGGCAAGCTTATGAACGGAAGGACCTCGCGACAATGTCCGAAATGCTCACCAAATCAAGTGACCTGACATTCTTTGGCAGTGATGCTGCCGAAGTGGTGAGGACCCGTAGCGAGTGGGAAACCTTGATGCGCAACGATTGGCAGTTATTTGAAACGACAAGATTTGGGGAGCCTAGAAACCTCGCTATTCAAATAAGCGATAACGGAAAAGTCGGTTCCATTGTTTACGAGGTTCCTGACATCTCTCTTGTCGAGGGCAAGAGCATTGAATCTCTCGACCGATTTGCCATGACGATGAGAAAGGAGGGCGACGCTTGGCGCATTGTTCAGGGATGACAGCTATGGCAACGCGAGGGGAGTCTTCCTCCGAAATCGTGGCGCGAAGAAGAATGAAGACGCCGAAAAAGTAATGCTCTGCTATCCCTTGCCGCGGGAGCAACCACAATGAGAATGCCATCCGAATATGCTCGCGAGAAACTCCGCGGACAGACAACAATTGTAACCGGGGCATCCCGTGGATTGGGACGTGCGTACGCGACAGCGCTCGCCGATGCAGACGCAAACGTTGTGTGCGTTGCGCGAACGGCTGCAGATCTACAGACGACAGTGGACGCCCTTGTCGCATCCGGCAGGGCGGCCATCGCGTGCGCAGCCGACGTCTCAACCGCAACTGGTGTTCAGGCAATCATCAAACGCATCGAAGAGGCTTATGGACCCCCCGGTCTACTCGTAAATAATGCTGGCCTGCTGGGCCCACTAGGACCGTTGTACAACAATGATCCGAACGAGTGGTGGCGCTGCTTGAAAGTGAATCTTGCCGGGCCAATGCGGATGATGTAGGCGGTACTCCAAGCATGCTACGACGGAACAGCGGCCGGATCATCAATGTCGTGAGCGGTTCCGGGGCGTCCGCGACGCCCCACATGTCCGCCTACGTGACGGGGAAAGCCGCTCTGATTCGACTCACTGAAATCATTACATTAGAAGTTGCGACCTCGGGTGTGCGAGTGTTTGCAATAGACCCAGGAACGGTAAGGACCAACATGGTCGAGGAAGCAATCAGCTCGCCATCTGGGAAATAGTGGCTCGGCTGGTGCGCAGATTATGTCACTCAGCACGAATGTCCCGTCCAGCGGGGCAAATGTTGGGATGATTGAGGGCAGAGGCGGCACGAGCTTCGCGACGGAAACGTTCCAACACTTGCGGGTCCCGAGAAACATCATTGGGCAGGAATTTGAGGGCGACAAAGCGGCCTAGCTCGATGTCCTCGGCCTTGTAAACGACTCCCATGCCGCCGGCACCAAGGTTTTCGACGACGCGGTAGCGAGAAATTGTTTGACCGATCATTCTAAATGCACGGCTCGTGGGTCGCTTCATCTTACGGACGAGGCTAGCCAGTCAACGTATGAGGGCTCTGATGCAGTCGCGTCGAGCCAAGGACTCGTGTGTGAAGTCGGTCGGCTGCTGAAGGCGGACGCAGAATTGTAGCGAATCACTCCTGGTTGATCTTGGTAGTGGATATTAGTGTGTGACAAGTGTGCCGCGTCAGGAGAGTTTGGCCAACCGCACGACTTGCGGTCGGTCAGTCAGCAAATCCCCTTCTTGTATTGACTAGTCATATGACTAGTCGTTATAATCTCGGAGGTCTCGAACAAGGAGGTTTGGTATGGGTTCATGGCAAGTGCAAGATGCGAAGGCCCGGTTTAGCGAATTCTTGGATGCCACCATCAAGAAAGGACCCCAGGTGGTTACCCGCCGGGGAATTGAAACCGCTGTCCTCGTGCCGATTGGGGAATGGAACCGTTTGCAAAAGGCAGCCCGTCCGAGTCTCAAAGACTTGTTATTGGCTCCTGAAGCTCGCTTTGAAAGTTTGATCCCGGAGCGCCACAAATTACGGCGACGGACTGTACTGGAGATCAAATGAACAGGTACCTCTTAGATACCAATGTCGTGTCCGAACTGCGAAAGCCGCGTCCGCATGGGGGAGTGGTCGCTTGGCTCAACAACCAAGAAGAGCACCAATTGTTTCTGTCGGCCGTGACGATGGGCGAATTGCAAGCAGGCATTGAGCGGACACGCCGCCAAGATCCATCGAAGGCGAGTGACATCGAGTCCTGGGCAGATCAGTTGGCGGGTTCGTATCAGATACTGCCGATGGATACACCGTGCTTTCGGGAGTGGGGCCGGATCATGGATCGCAAACCGGATAGATTGCTTGAGGACGCGATGATTGCTGCTACTGCCCGCGTTCACCAATTGATCGTTGCCACGAGAAATGAGGCGGATTTCAGGCAGCTGGACGTCCGAATTCTCAACCCATTCAGGACGAGCTAGGTTCCTCCCCGAATGGAATCGATTGTGTGCCAGAAGTGTGACGAACGGCACCAACCTTGGGAACGGCCATGGTAGGTCCTCCGCTTGCGGCCCATCAGGTCAGCCGCTTGCGACCCGAACGCGTCAACTGCGGCCGCCGCTAATACGCAGTGTGCCGACCGTATGCCTTGTCGCTGGAAACGACAGAGCTCGCCTGGTTCGCAATATGGATCGGTGCACTGTCCCTCAGGTGGGGGGAAAGAAACGACTCCCATCAACTCAGTTGAAAGGGCATCGCTAAGAAATAAGGACTGAAAAGTTGTTCCTCTACCATAATCTACGCCACCGCGGAACACCTACCCCTGACTTTGGTCGGCGTCCCCCTCTTCCCCGGCAAAGAAGCTCATGGCTTCATCATCGTCGATGTCTTGCGGACGATCGTGACGGCAATCACTTCCTGCTTGGTACAAATGGCCTCACCGGTACTGGTGTTCTGGACAATTTCTTCGAGATCGCTCTCACCCGGATTCCAATCGCACCACACCTCGATCCGAACCTTGTAGTACGCCATGACAGCTCCTTTGCGGAAAAACGTGTCCTCTACTGCAAAAATCACACGACTCACTTCCGCCCGCTGCTCTCACGACTCCTCGTTGATGCCTTATCGCTTATATCCTATCTTCCGCAGAAACTCTTTGCGGGCGGCGATCTCCGCCGGCCCCTCAACTCCCTTCGGTGAGCTGCCGTCAATCACACCCATCACACCACGTCCCTGTTCGGTTTTTGCAACGATCACTTCCACTGGGTTGGCGGTCGCACAAAAAATCGAACACACCTCGGGGATGTTCTGCACCACATTCAACAGGTTTATGGGATATGCATCACGAAGGATGAGAATGAAAACGTGTCCTGCGCCCAAGGCCTGGGCGTTGGCGATGGCAGCGTTCCGTAGTTCTTCGTCGTTGCCCTCTGCCCGGGTTAGACACGGGCCTGAAGACTCATTGAAGGCCAGCCCAAACTTGGCCTGTGGCACGGTGTTCACCACCGCCTCGTACATGTCCTCCGCGGTTTTGATGAAGTGCGTCTGGCCGACAATGATGTTGGTATCTTCCGGGAACTTCATCCGAACAGATTCAAGCTCGATCATGGCGTCCTTTCAGCGAGCAGGTGAATTACGCATCTCATTTTAGCCGGTCGAGCAAACGACAACTCATGCCCATCCGGATCGAGCAAATGGAATACCGTTCGCCCCAGGAAGCATTCTGCGGCTTTTCGGGCTCGAATCCCAGCTTGTTGAAGCGTCTCCAGAGCGCGTCCGCATCCGCGACATGGAAGATGAGCCGACCCCAGCCGTTGACCCGCTCACCCTGCTCCAAATTGAGAATGGCAGAGTCTGCATCCCTCGCCTGAAGTGACGAGAAGGTCGTCTCCGCCGTAGAGCAGCTCCAGCCAGTCGAGCGATTTATCCTGCGAGAGGTTGGCGAAGTAGAGTACTGCGACGGATTTGTGGCCGACAGTCGCGCGGGGATGTGTTCCGCGTGCGCGGAAGAACCACCAGCCAAGAACCGCCAGGATGATGACTGCAAAAGCGGCCACCGCAAGGAGCCACATCGGCTTGCGCGGCGTGGGTTCGAGCGCGATCGCGGGCGCTGTCCCGGTGGCCGGTGTCACGCTGGTCGTCAATGGCCGGCTCGTGCCGCCGGCGCGCGTCACTCCGCCAACCGGCGTCGGCCCGACTTCGGGAACGACAATGGGAGTCGCGGCCGAGGTCAACGCGGCGGCCCGCCCAGTATCCGTGTCCCGCTTCAATCGCTGCAGATCGGCGCGAATGTCTGCTGCGTGTTGATAGCGAAGATTCCCGGCTAAAGACTCAGACCAAAAAACCTACAGTATCAATTTACTTTCCGTGCAGAGTCTCGAAACACACCGCGGAGTACCAGGATTGGGCCCCGCTTTTTCGCCGAATGGAAAGCAGTTGGCGTTCATTCGCACGAATGGTTCGCTTACGATGGGAGAAATTTTCGTCATGCCGGCAAATGGTGGCGAAGCTCATCGCTTGACCTTCGATAATACGGTCTTCCCAGCCCACCAACTTGGACGCGAGACAGTCGATCGATCGTGTTTTCCTCGCCACGGACTAGTATCCCGACGTTATGGAGGATACCTCTGTCTGGCGGTTCGCCGGTTCAGATCCCGCAGGTTGGCGTGGTTGCAGTGCATCCCTCTGTTTCGGCAAGCGGAAACCGACTGACATACGACCAAATAATGGGCCACTCGAGCATCTGGAGCCTGCGGCTAGACAAGCTCGGCAAAAGGGATTCCCGCATGCTGGTGACGGGTTCCGGTGGTTTCCATTGGGCACCCGAATTTTCGCCAGATGGGGGAAAATCGTTTTTTTATCGGATCGACTAGGAACCATGGAAGTGTGGATCTGCAAAGGAGATGGCTCGGATCTGGTCCAATTGACCAATTTGGGAGGGGCGACATCCGCAGGACCACCGCGATGGTCGCCTGATGGGCAAAGAATAGCCTTTGATTCTTCCCTCGGCGAGCACAACGCCATCTTCGTGATGAAAGCGGAAGGCGGATTGGCGCGCGCCCTTTGACGCGAGACGCGTCGGACAATGTGAACGCGAGCTGGTCCCGCGACGGAAAATGGATTTACTTCACGTCCAATCGAAGTGGACAGTAGCAGATTTGGAAAATGCGGAGCGAAGGAGGCGAACCATTCAACTGACCAGAAAGGGTGGGTTCAGACCTTTTGAGTCAGCGAATCGGGATTTCATTTACTATGCCAACACACCTTCTGACCCGGATATTTGGAGAGTGCCGTCGGCCGGCGGTCAGGAGAGTCCTGTTTCACCCCGAATCCATCTGCAGCGATGGAAGGATTGGGCCCTGGTTGATGACGGATTTTTTCCCTAGTGAGGGATCCCCCTCTCCACGGACGATCGGTCCTCTCGACTCACCAACTCGCCTAGCGCGGCACCAATTTCCCCAGCAAGACCCGAATCATTTCTGGCCGATGCTCGCCGACCGTCCCTTCGAGAGTGTAAGAGCGTTCAAAAGCATTCGGCCCAG
>Ga0209057_1002752_pt1 | contig 13376 bp, 12 predicted proteins | sample GraSoiAngelo_146_FD_185903 | JGI IMG/M metagenome (GOLD analysis project Ga0209057, IMG submission 185903) | Grasslands soil microbial communities from the Angelo Coastal Reserve, California, USA - 14_1009_05_30cm (SPAdes) (version 2) | ecosystem: Environmental > Terrestrial > Soil > Grasslands ... | reverse complement strand
TTCCCTTGGAGGCCACTACGACGTCGGTCGGCAGGCCCTGGGCGACCTCGCGCGCGAAGGTCGGTCCGGAGAGGAAGGCGAGCCGCTCGGGCTCGAGACCCGGCATCGTCTCCTCGAGGACCATCGACATCAGCTTGAGGGTCCGCTCCTCGATGCCCTTCGTGGCGACCACGACGATCGCGTCGCGCCGCACGCCCGGGGCCGCCAGTGTCGACACCGCGCGCAGATGGCTCGATGGGGGGACGAGGATGACCAGGTCCGCGCTCGCCGCCACCTGCGGGGCGTCCGCCGATGCCCGGATGGTCTCCGGGAGCGAGACGTCCGGGAGGTAGGGCGAATTCGTATGCCGGGTGGCGATCTCCTCGGCGACCTCGGGCTCGTACGCCCACATCGTCACCGCGTGCTCGAGCCGCGCCAGGTGGCAGGCGAGCGCGGTGCCCCACGCTCCGGAGCCGACGACAGCAATTCGCGCCATGCGCCCATATACAGCGGCGCGCCGGAAGCCGCCATTCACCCGGCATGCGGGCGGCGTCCCTGGTCCCGTGGCGAAGCAAGCCGTGCACGACGCCCGCCGATCGGTGCCGGATCAGCCGGCGCGCTTCGCACTGGCCGGGGTTAACGTCCCGACCCCACGGGTCTTCAGCGGGAAATCACCATCTTCGAGGTACTGGCGAGATGGATACTCTTCGGAACGAATGGGAAGGGCGCGATCGGGCTGAAGGTGTTACGCACGGTCACCACCACCGTGCTGCCGGGATCGTTGGTGCCGGGGTTTTCCCACGTCACGTCGATGTCGCCGGTGTTGACCTGCACCCCGACGGTCTTGCTCTGGACGACGGCTTTGATGTCGTCCACGGACGCAGGGTGAGCGCTCGAGCTACCGCGCACCACCGCGTAGCGCACGGCCTCTCTGGCACTCAAGGACACCACGTCGTACGCATAGATGAGTCGGGCCGCGTCGACGATCCCGAACGTCACGACCAGAAAGAGGACCAGGACGATCGGCAGCTCCGCCAGCGACTGGCCGGTCTGCCCTCTCACGAGGCGTCGCTCCGCGCTATCCTTCACCATCTACTGCGCTCGCATGATCGCTGTTCGAACGAGGTGGGTCGTGTGCGGGACCCCCGGATAGGGGAAGAGCGTCGTGAAGACCTTGTCTGCCTTGACGCAGACATAGACGCGCGGCGCATCCGAGGGGCAAGAAGCAAGACAGCCGGAGCCGGTGCTGCAACCGTCAGTACCGGGGGTGCAACCGCAGGAACCAGTCCCATCCTTGCACAGGCAATACCGACCCGCGGTCATCGTGGGGAGGGGAGTCACATCGCCCGCGGCAGTCCGGGCCGCCTGCTCCATGCCGGGGAAATCCCCGGATTTGATGTTGTCCTGAGCACCGTACTGCACGCCTGCGCGCGCGGCGTGCGAGACTGTCATGGCCGTATAGAAGACGCGACCAAAATCGAGGATGCCTATGAAGAGCACGAACGCGAGAGGGAGCACGAGCACGAACTCCGTGAGTGCTATGCCCCGACACCGCACGTAGTGGTCTCTATGCGTCATGCCACACCGTCATTCGGCGAGCGCGACCGTCCTGATCGGCGACCCGCCGGGGAGATTCTTGAAGTCGTCGTTCAAGCTGCTGGTGCCTGTAAACCAGATCCGATCGGCGATGAGGATGGTGTAGGCGGCAGCGCCGGCGATGCTTTGGCCCCCCGCGAATTTGAGGCGAGTCGTCGGGAAGTAGAGCGTCCCTTCCAGAGCGAGGGTGCTGCTACCGTTCACCGTGCTGTCTCCGCTGGTGCTGCTGATCGCCCGATCCTGGAAAAAGAGCATCGCCTCCATGGAACCGCTCCTGGGGGCGGAGAGCGCTCCGGACACGCTACCGTTGATGGACACGGGGCCGCCGTAGGGATGGCCGGGGCCTACAGTGTTGTAGAAGGTGACACCGGTGCCGTTGATCACACCCCCGCTCATCGTGAGGCCACCTCCGTAGAGGACGTAGAGACCGGGCTGGAACGTCACCACAACGCCAGTCCCACTGATGGCGATGGCGGGGTTGAGGCTGTCACCGCAGTAGGTCCCGGGCTGGAGAGTGTACGTACCGGCGGTCTTGATCTGGTAATTGGTATAGTTGCACGTCGACGAGAACGTCGGAGCCGCTAGCCCGGCGAGCGGGTCCGGCTCCCGAGGAACATTGGTCTTCGGCGTCGGGGTGTAGCAGGTACCCGTGTAGTTCCCGGTGACAGCGGTCGATGTAACGGTCATGCAGGCGCCCCCGTTCTCGTCCAGCGCATCCCCGTTATTCGAATCGTCGACGACCCCGCAGTTGGCGTTGACCTGAACGCCGCCGCTCAACTGGACCGCAGCAGGGGCCGTGGCGTTCAGCGCATAGATGCAGTTCCTCGAATCCATGATGCCCGCGACCGCCCGCGTGCTCACGGTCGCGCTCTGGAAGCCGAGGATACCCATGAATATCGTCGGGCGGGGCTGGGAAATGATGGCCTCGACGAACGCGTTATTGCCCGCATAGAAGCCGCCGAGGGGAGGATGATTGACCGTGACATGCGTACCATCGACGAGGTTGGTGAACCCGTTCGAAGCGGCACCATTATGCGCCGCCGCCGCGAGCTGCGGCGTTTCGACCATCAGATCTCTGCGCAGTTGCTTCGCGCCCGCCATCGCCGCAGCATCGGCGCCGGTCTGCATGCGGCGTCGGTAGTCGAAAAAGAAGCCCAAATCGGCGACCACGGAGACCACGGCGCAGAAGGCGAGCAAACCGACCACCATCATCACCAGGATCTGGCCTCGCTCACCATCTCGCTCATCGCGCCCACGGGCCGCCATGCTCGACTCCTCCCGCGACCACGTGCCGCTCGATGCGCTGCCCAGTTTACTAAGCATGATAGCTCGCTAGAGTGTGGCTTAAGAGCGTCGTCACATGCGGAATATAGTCGCGTAGGCCACGCCGCAGCAAGATCTTTGTGAGACCCTGAGAGGGGCGCCTTGCCAGTACGCATGGCGGAGCGGAGAACCGTGCAGGAACGCCGGTCGCGCCGGCTACCCCACGGAAGTTGCGTTCTCTCGCGGGCAGTTCGTCGGCGACGCGCCACGGCGACGCTCGAGCTGCACGCCATGCGCTGCACGCCATGCTTTGACACCTGCGCTCCACCTATCGGAGCATGCCTTGCGCCTCTCTTCGCAGGAATCAGCGCGACGAGGTCCATGCCTTCCGCCACGCCGACGATGCCGTCATCGTCGTGTTCGATCTCCTGGGCGCCCACCGGGGACCGCTTCGTGGCGTGCCGCCGACGGGTCCCCGATCTGACGGCGGGCTCGTAGAGGAGGACCTGCGATGTCGATGGTCCGGCCGCTGTCCGGCTGCGAGGCGACGCCGGCGCCCGGTTCGTACTCAAGCCAGGGTCGTGCCCGTCGCCCCGAGCCGCCGCACCACCTTCCGCTTCCCGGCGTTGATCTCCTTCAGGGACCTGATCCCCTCCTCCGCCACCTCGTCCCCGACCATCCGGTCGCCTTCCGCCGCGAGCTCGTCGAGGTCGACCCACACGGCGTACGCGGCGCGCGTGCGCTCCGTGATGATGCCGGCCTTGAGCAGCGTCTTGATGAGCGTGCGGAACACGTTGCTCCCGCGCTGCATGAGGGAGCGGCGGTGCGCATCGGTGCGCGCCTCCAGGACCGCGTCGCGCACCCACTGCCAGTCGAGGCCGAACTCGGGGTAGATGAGCCGCTTCTGCTCGGGGTTCACCAGGTTGAAGAGGAGCGTGTTGAAGCACTCGAGCGCCCAGTCCTCGACCGCGTCGCGCTCGGCCTCGTCGAGTTGCGGGATGGTGGCGTGCGCCCAGATCTTGCCGAACTTGTGGTGGAAGGCCTCGTCGGTCATGACCAGCTGGGACACGCGGCGGAGCAGCGGGTCCTGGGCGATCTTGTAGAGCGTCGTGAAGGCGCCCATCGCCACGCCTTCCACCAGCATCTGCATGCCGACGATCTTCTTGTAGACGACGGGCGTGGCGACCAGCTCGCCGAGGAGCCGCCCGACCGTGTCGCCGACCGGGAAGACGGCGCCCCCGAAGCGCGCGGCCATGTATTTGGTGAAGGCGTGCACGTGGCGCGCCTCCTCGCGCGCCTGGTTGGCGGCGTACTCCTGCGCCCCGGGGTCGAGGAAGATGTCGCACAGGCTGGCGGAGAGGCTGAGCGCCCCCTGCTCGCCGTGCAGGATGTTGGAAAGGCTCCAGCGCGCGCTCTGGTTGGTGAGCTTGATGCGCTGGCCCTCGTCCAGCCGGTCCCAGACCGCGGTGTTGCTCTCGAGGACGAACCAGGTGGGGACGATCGTGTCCTGGTCGGTGGGGAACGGAGCCGAGAAGTCGACGTAGTCCGGATCCTCCGGGTTCCAGAAGTGCTCCTCGGTGCGCGCGATGATCTCCTCGAAGTCCGAGGACCGGCGCGCGTAGCGGCCGGGCTCGATCATGGCGGGAAAGTCGTCGGGGTCGGCGGCGCGGTAGGCGGGGTCGGTGGGCATCATGGTCCTCCATCGACGAGACTACACGGCGAGTCAAGCCGCAGGCCTCCGACCGCGGGTGAGCCGCTGTCGGCGGCCCGACGATGTAGACGACGCACACATTCACGTGCGCCGCGACTTCGGCGGCCCTAAGCGCGCGCTTCCCTCGCGCGTCACCGCCGACGCTACACGCTCGCCGCCAGCTCCGCCCAGTCCTCGATCGCATCCTCCTGCCCGGGCACGACCTGCACCGCGAGCTGCTGGTAGCCCGCGGCGGCGAGCGCGCGGATGCGGTCGCGCAGCTCCGCCGCCGTGGCGGTGAAGGTCGCCATGCGGATCAGCTCGGGCGTAACGAAGCGCTCCTCCTCGGGCCGCACCCACATGAGGTGGCCCTTGTGGAGCTGGAGGTAGCGGGCGTCGGGCGGCGTGTAGGTCTCGTACTGCGCGCGGAAGGCCGTCACCGCCGCACCCAGCTCGGGCCCGAGCCGCTCCGGGTCCACGGTGCGCTCGAGGAAGGCGTGGAACATGACCGGCACGAGCGGCCCGGCCTGCGCCCGCGCGCGCGGGCTCCCCGCGTCCTCGCCTGCGCGCAGCACGCAGCCGAGCGTGAAGCCGGTCTTGTAGAGGCGCTCCGGGGCGCGGCCGGCCGCGCGGCACGCGGCCGCCATCTCCTCCACCTCGTGGAGCGCGGCGGGTAGCACGGTCACGAAGTTCATCCAGCCGTCGGCGATCTCGGCCGTGAGCGCGCGCGCCCTGGGCGCGAAGGCCGAGAGGTGGAGCGGGATCGGGTGTGCGATGTCGACGAGGCCGGCCTCGGGGTTGAGGAAGCGGATCTTCCGCCGCGCGCCCTCGAACGCCCACTCGACCGTCTCGCCGCGCAGCAGCGCCCGGACGACGCGCACGTACTCGCGCAGCTCGGCGAGCTTCATCGGGCCGAGGCCCATCGTGTTGCGCGCCGTGAAGCCGGTGCTCACGCCGAAGACGATCCGCCCCGGGGCGAGGCGGTTGAGCGACGCGAGCGCGTTGGCGGCGACCGGCGCGATGCGGTTGGAGGGCACCAGCACGCCGGTGCCGAGGACGATCTTCGCGGTGTGCGCCGCGGCGAGCGCCATCGCGACGAACACGTCGGCGCAGAGCATCTGCGTGTCGTAGAACCAGGCGTGGGTGAAGCCGAGCCGCTCGGCGCGCTCAGCGATCTTCCACGCATCCACGCCGGGAGCGAGGGCGATGCCGAAGTCCATGGGGCCGGACCGTATCAGCGCCGCGCCGGCAGCTCCAGAACGCGCCACGAGGTCCAGTCGAGTGGCACCTCGGCCACCGAGGTGCGCGCGCTGACGAACGCGCGCTCGGGCCGGCCGAGGGCGGCGAGCGGCACACGCACGGCGATCGCGCGCGCCTCGCGCACCACCTCGACCGTGCCGCCGTCCAGGTGCCGGTCCTGATCGAGCACCCGGTGGCCGAGCATGCCCACCTCGACGCGCAGCTTCGGCATGCGCCCGAACGGCCGGTCGCGGCGGTAGCCGAAGAGATAGAAGGACGCCTCGACCGCCTCGGCGAGCGGGCGGGAGAGCACGGTCGACACCACGAGCGCGTCGCCCTCGAGCCGCACCGCACGCCACTCCACGCCGACGAAGGCCGCGCGCTCGGCCGGGGTCAACTCCGCGGGCGGGTCGGAGCGGACGGCCCCTGCGGGCTCGAGCGGCGCGCCCGCGCCTGGCGCGAGCACCGGGAAGTCGCCGAAGAGCTCGTTGGCACGCACGAAGGAGAGGAGGTAGTCGGCGCTGTAGCGGTACTGGGTCGCGTGCGCCTGGAGCGCCGCCCGCTTGCGCGCCCGCGCCGACGGCGGCACCGGGAGCGAGGTCCAGGCCGCCACCGGCGCAAGCGGCGGCGGCGCGAGCGCTTCGCCAGCGCGCAGCCCGCGGGGCGCGGGCCAACCCTTGTAATGGACGAGGTAGGGGAAGAGCGCGGGCGCGAGCTCGACCTCGAGGTCCCAGAGGGCGACGCGCGTGAAGAGGTAGAGCGCGCGGTGGTCGGGGTTGTGGTCGGCGGGGTGCGAGACGAAGACCTTGGTGGGGCGGAAGTCGCGCAGGAGCGTGCTCAGGTCGCGCAGGATCTCCTCGCCCTTGTACGGCGCGCCGGGGCGGAAGGCGCTCGCGTAAGGGACGGCGGTGACGCGCGTCAGCTTGCTCCGGAGCGGCGGCTTCTCGCCCCAGTGCTCGGTCCAGATCTCGAACGTCCCGAAGTCCGGGTAGCCGAGAAAGGTGAGCTCGCCGGGGCCGAGGCCGAGGATGCGGGCGGCGGCCACCGCCTCGTCGTGGCGGACGAGCCCCATCGCCCGCACCGCACGCGGCACGACGACCGGGTGCTTGCGGTAGACGGCGAACGACCACTCGTTGCTGTCCCCGTAGGTCAGGAAGACGATGCGCACGGGCAGCCGCATCTTGAGCGCGCGCTGGACGAGGCCGCCGCAGGCGAGCGCCTCGTCGTCGGGATGAGGCGCCAGCACGAGCACGCGATCATCGCGGGCGAGGCGCAGCTCCGCGGCGCGCGCGCCGGCGGCGGAGAGCGCGAACAGCACGAGCCCGACGAGCAGTCGCCAGCGCATGCTCCACCACTTCCCGCCGCGCATCGACCCGGTGTATGACGCCGCATGGCCACGCATCCGATCCGCTTCGGCATCCAGACCGGGCAGCAGAGCCTCGAGTGGGCGCAGCTCCTCGCGCTGTGGCAGAAGGCCGACGCCTGGGGCTACGACTCGCTCTGGAACTTCGATCACTTCTACCCGATCTTCGTCGATCCCGAGGGGCCGTGCCTCGAGAGCTGGACGACGCTCGCCGCGCTCGCGCAGGCCACCCGGCGGGCGCGCGTCGGCACCATGGTGAGCGGCAACACCTACCGCCATCCGTGCGTCACCGCCAAGATGGCGGCGACCCTGGACCACGTGAGCGGGGGCCGCTTCAACCTGGGCCTCGGCGCCGGATGGTTCGAGCGCGAGCACCGTGACTTCGGCATCGACTTCAAGACCGTCCCCCGCCGGCTGGAGGCCCTCGAGGAGGCCCTCCAGATCATCCGTGGCATGCTGACCGAGCCGCGCACCACGCTCCACGGCCGGCACTACACGGTGACCGACGCCATCGGCCTCCCCAAGCCGGTGCAGCAGCCGCACCCGCCCATCATGATCGGCGGCACGGGGCAGAAGGTGCTCCTCCGCATCGTCGCCCAGTACGCCGACATGTGGAACGCCAGCGCGGGCGCCGACCAGATGCAGGCGCTGATCGAGGTGATTGCGCGCCACGGCGAGCGCGTGCGGCGCGACCCGGCGAAGATCGAGAAGACCGTCCTCATCCCCCTCTGCTACCGGGCCGCCCCGGAGCGGGAGCAGTTCGTGTGCCACCTGATGGCGTCCATGCGGCAGACGACGCCCGAGCAGGCCCGCCGCCAGAGCATGATCGGCCAGAAGCAGGAGTGCCTGGACACGGTCGAGCGCTACGCGCGGGCCGGCGTCACGCACTTCATCTTCATGCTCTTCGTTCCCTTCTTCGAGGACGAGATCCAGGCCTTTGCCGAGGAGGTCATCCCGGCCGTGCGGGGGGCCGTGCGGGGGGCCTGAAGGGGGGGCGAAAGGGGGGCCTCAAGCTATCCGCCGGTCACGCCGATACTCCGGCAAGCAGCCATGGCGCTCTTCGGGAAGGATCGCGAGCACGAGCCGCGGGGCCAGCGCCCCGAGGCCGCGCCGCCGTCCGCCCCGGCGCCCCGGGAGGTGACGATGTTCGAGCGGGAGAAGGCTCAGCCGCAGGAGACGCCAGGGACGAGCGCGTTCCTCGGCAAGGGCAGCCGGGTGAACGGCAAGCTCGCCTTCGAGGGCGCCGTGCGCATCGAGGGCCAGGTGGAGGGCGAGATCGCGTCCGAGGACACGCTCACCATCGGCGAGAGCGCGGTGCTGAAGGCGAAGATCAACGGCACCTCGGTGGTCGTGCACGGGCAGGTGACGGGCGACATCGCGGCGCGTTCGCTACTCGAGCTGCATGCCACGGCCAAGGTGGTCGGCAACATCTCGAGCCCGCGCCTGATCGTCCACGAGGGCGCGATCTTCGAGGGCCAGTGCGCGATGGGCGGCGCCCAGGCCGCGGCGGGCAAGAAGAAGAAGCCCGACTTCTCGGCGCTGCTCGGCGGGCAGCCGGCCGAAGACGTGCCGCCGGCGCTGCAGCCGGAATCGACGCGGTAGGCACGTAGGGCGCGCGCGGTGGCGGCAGGGGTGCCGCCGCCGCGAGCCTCCGCTTCAATGCATCGCCTCACCCCTGGCCGTCCGGTAGCGTTCGGGTTGCGGACGCGAGATGGCGGCGGTACGGGAAGGGGGAGGCGAGGCATGCGCCCGGAACCGAGAGGCCGCGAGGCCACTATCGACGATCTCCACCGCGTGCCCGGCAAGGCCGAGCTGGTGAACGGGCGGATCGTCCGCATGGCGGCCAGTAGCGGGCTTCATGGGTACGCGGCGAGCAGGATCGTCATCAGCCTCGCGGAGTACGCGCGGCGCACCGGATCCGGCTACGCGCTCCCTGACAACGTCGCCTTCGTCGTCGACCTGCCGCACCGGAAGTCCTTCTCCCCGGATGCCGCCTACTACATCGGGCCCCCGCTCACGCTGGAGTTCATTCAGGGGGCTCCCGTGCTCGCGGTCGAGGTGAGGAGCAAGAGCGACTACGGCCCGAAGGCCGAGCGTGCCATGGCGGCCAAGCGCGCCGAATACTTCGCGGCCCGCACCCAAGTCGTGTGGGACGTCGATCTCCTGGGCGCGGACGTGGTGCGCGTCCACCGCGCGAGCGATCCCGACCGCCCCCGCGTCTACCGGCGCGGCGAGCGCGCGGAGGCCGAGCCGGCCCTGCCCGGCTGGTCGATGCCGGTCGACGAGCTCTTCCCATAACCGCGCCTCACGGCGGCATCCCCATGCGCTCGCGGAGGGCGCGGAAGGCGGGCGTCCGCTGGCCCGCGGCGTCGCGTACCACGAGCGGCGGATCCAGCGCCGGCTCGCTCGCGCTTCGCCCCGGGCGCATGACGTGGACCGAGAAGAGCGCGGGCTTGCCGGCGCGCGGGATCACGTCGCGGCGGCGCGTGAGGTGAAGTCCCGCGGCGGTGGCGGCCTCGGAGACGCGGCGGAGCTGGGCCGCAGCGGCGCAGGCGACGAAGCGGCCGCCGGGCGCGAGCCAGCGGGCGGCGGCGAGGCAGTAGGCCTCGATGCCGCCGCGCAGCTCCAGGTGGGCGGGGCCGCGCTGCATGCGCGCGGAAGGCGTCGCGGTCCCGGGCCGCAGGTACGGGGGCGTGCCGGTCATCAGGTCGAAGGCCGCGCCGGGCCGGAGCACGGCGGGATCGCGGAGGTCGCCGTGCACGACCGCGCAGCGGTCGGCGGCGCCGTTCCAGGCAAGCGAGCGCTGCGCGAGGTCCACGCTCACTGCCTGCGCCTCGATGCCGACCGCGCGCGCCTGTGGAAAGCGCCACGCGAGCAACATGAGCACCGCGCCGATGCCGCAGCCCAGGTCGAGCAGCGAGGCCGCAGGCGCGGCGTGCGCCTCCTCCGCCGCGAGCCAGGCGGTGACCAGATCGTCGAGCGACCAGCGCTGGCCGTCGACGCGCTGGAGGATGCGCCAGTCGCCGGCCAGGTAGCAGAGGTCCTCGCCCGGACCCGGCCCGAGGTGCCCGTCCTCCACCGCTCCGCCGGGCGGCGGACCCGGCGCGCGCCAGCCCACCGGCCGGCGCGCGGGGCGGATGACGCCCGCGCTCAGCGCCTCACGCAACGCTCGGCTTCCCGGGAGGGCTCACCTGCCCCAGCGCGAGCTTCCGAATGCGGCGCACCAGCGCGGGCAGTGCGGTGGGCTCGACCTCGGGCCGCGCGACGTCGGCGATCTGCTGCAGGAGCGCCATGAGCGCGGCGGCGCGCCGCCGCGCCGCCTCGGCCTCCAGCTCGGCGCGCGCCACGTAGACGTTGAGCTGCGTCACGCTGAGGCGCAGGAAGTCGAGGCAGTCCTGCAGCGACTTGTGATCGCGTCCGCTCGTCTCTTCACCGCAGCAGGAGCAGGGCACTTGACCTCCTCGCTCCGCTTACCCCCGCCCCGTCGAGGCGGTCAAGGCCGGCGGAAGCGGGATCACGGCGCCGGCAGGCGCAGGAGACACGCCCCGGTCTCTCATGGTCCTGCGATGAGCAGGTTCCGCGCCGGGCCGCGCATGTCCCTCAGCGAAAGCGCGGCATCACCGCCTCGGCGAAGAGTCGCATCGAGCGGACGAGGAGGTCGTGCGGCACGCCGCCCGGCCCCATCCAGAGCAGCAGCCGCTCCACCCCGGCGTCGCGCAGCCGCGCGATCTTCTCGGCGCACCCCTGCGGCTCGTCGAAGAGGAGCACGCGCTCGAGCCAGTCCTCGTACGCGTACTCCGGCAGCCGCCCGCCCCGCCGCTCGTAGAGCTCGTAGCCGCGCGGCATCTCCGTCGTGGTGGGTGTGGTCAGGTGCTGGAGGATGGCGAGGTCCCACTCGAGCGCCTCGCGTGCGAGCGTGCGCGCCTCGGCGCGGCGGGGCGCGAGAAACGCGTACTTGAGGACGGTCGCGCGCGCGAGCACGGGCGCGGAGTCGACGCCCGCGGCGGCGAGCGCGGCGCGGTAGCGGGCAAACTCCTCCACCTGCTCCGCGAAGGGGCTGAGCGGGCGCGCCATGAGCGCCGGCAGCCCGCGGGCGATGGCGCGCGCCATGCTCTCGGGACTGTTCACGGCGTGGAGGAGCACCTCGCCCGGCGGGCGCAGCGGCGCCGGCCAGATGCGGACGTTGGGGATCTTGAAGTGGCGGCCGGCGTGAGTGAACTCCTCGCCGCGCCAGGCGCGCAGCACGACGTCGAGCGCCTCGTCGAAGATGCCACGCGTCTCGTCGATCGGGACGCCGAAGACGCCGTACTGCGGGAACTGGTAGCCACGCCCCACGCCCACCTCGACGCGGCCCCCGGTCACGTGGTCGAGGAGCGCCACGCGTTCCGCGAAGCGGAGGGGATGGGTGAAGGTCAGGTTCACGACGGCCGTCCCGATGCGCACGCGGCGCGTGCGCGCGGCGAGGTGCCCGGCGAGGAGGAGCGCGTCGCCCGCGAGGCAGTACGGGGAGAAGTGCTGCTCGGGCACCCAGACGTCGTCGAAGCCGAGCGCCTCCGCCAGCTCGGCACGCGCCAGCTCCTCGGCGACGACGCGCGCGGGCTCCTGCCCTGGGGGGCACTGGAAGACGTGGTAGGTGCCGAAGCGCAAGGCACGCGAGCGTACGACGGTCGCGCGTCCGCGGAAAGGGCCGCGCGCGGCTTTCACGTTGTCAGCGCCGATGCGCGCGAATTCCGGACGCCTCACGCGAAGACCTGAGGCACAGGGAGAATTCCCGGGAGGGCGCGCGCATACTCGATTCCTTCGCCTGGTTTCACGCTTTCAAGGGATTGAATCAACACGAGCTCACCCGCACGCTACCGCATGATGCGCACGCCGTCCGTGCTGGCAGTCGTGCTCGCGCTCGCCGCCCCCGCCCACGCCACGCCCATCCCGAACGATCCCTTCGCCGCGCCCGTCCCCACCTTCGTCGGCGCCCCCGCCACGCCGCGCAGCGTGCCCGCGCCCGCAGTCCCGCAGCACCCCTTCATGGCGCCCAACGGCCGCAGCAACATCCACGACGACGCCTATCAGACCGACACCTACGTGGGCCTCGGGCCGCTCGGTCGCAACCCCGAGGTCCTCTCCACGCAGCAGAACGCCGAGTGCGGGTCCCTCACCTTCGACTCCGCCGGCCGGATCGTCACCGTCTGCGTCGGCTTCGAGGGGCCGCGGCTCGCGATGTTCGACCCCGCCACGCTCGACCTCCTCGCCGTCTTTCCGCTCCCGCCGCGCTCGGCCGGGGGCGGCGGCGTGTTCAGCGACTTCTCGGGCGGAGGCTACTTCTACCTCGACGACCAGGACCGCGCCGTCATCCCGACCAACAGCCACCAGATCTGGGTGGTGGGCGAGACCACGACTGCGGCCGGGCCCGCCTTCGAGCTGGTACGCACGTACGACCTCTCCACCATCGTCGGGCCCACCGAGGGCATCATCTCGTGCCTGCCCGACTGGAGCGGGCTCCTCTGGTTCGTCACGGTGAACGCGCTCGTCGGCACCGTCGACCCGGCGAGCGGCGCCGTCCAGAGCATGCGCCTCGCCGGCGAGGCGATCGGCAACTCGTTCGCGGCCGACGAGACGGGCGGCGTGTTCATCGTCTCGGACCACGCCATGTACCGCTTCGACGCGGGCGCCATGCGCGAGCCCGTGGTCACCTGGCGCGAGGAGTACGATCGCGGCACGCGGCTCAAGCCCGGGCAGGTGAACTTCGGCTCGGGCACGACGCCGACCTTGATGGGCACGGACTGGGTCGCCATCACCGACAACGCCGACCCGCAGATGCACGTGGTCGTCTACTGGCGCGCGCCGAGCGCTCCGGGCCCGCGCCTCCTGTGCGCGGTCCCGGTCTTCGCGCCCGGCATGGGCGCCACCGAGAACTCCCTGATCGGCACCGGCACCTCGCTCCTGGTCGAGAACAACTACGGCTACACGGGACCCGCCTCGGTCAACGGCGGCGCCACCACCGAGCCCGGCGTCTCGCGCATCGACGTGCGGTCGACCGGGCGCTGCGTGACGCGGTGGACCAGCCAGGAACGCGTCCCGTCCACGGTCTCGAAGCTCTCCCTCGCCGACGGCCTCATGTATGCCTACACGAAGGACCCCGGCCCCGGCACCACCGACGCCTGGTACCTGACCGCCATCAGCTTCAAGACCGGCGTGACCGCCTGGAAGCGGCTGGTCGGCACCGGCCTCGGCTACAACAACAACTTC
>Ga0209057_1002750_pt1 | contig 13383 bp, 12 predicted proteins | sample GraSoiAngelo_146_FD_185903 | JGI IMG/M metagenome (GOLD analysis project Ga0209057, IMG submission 185903) | Grasslands soil microbial communities from the Angelo Coastal Reserve, California, USA - 14_1009_05_30cm (SPAdes) (version 2) | ecosystem: Environmental > Terrestrial > Soil > Grasslands ... | reverse complement strand
CGAGGATGTTGACGGGCTGCGCAAAGCACGATCGCTGGCCCGTGTGGCAGGCTGGCCCGCTGGCATGCACCGAAAGGAGCAGCGCGTCCCTATCGCAGTCGGCCTGGATCTCCTCGACGTGCAGCAGGTGGCCAGACGTCTCCCCCTTGCGCCAGAGGGCCTGCCGGCTGCGGCTCCAGAAGTGCGCCTCGCCGGTCTCGACCGTCCGCGCCAGCGCATCCCGGTCCATGTACGCGACCATCAGCACCGTGCCGGTCGCCTTCTCCTGGGCGACGGCGACGATCAGGCCGCGGTCGTCGAAGGTGAGGCCCGCAGGATCAGGCGCGTTCAAATTCGCACCGGGATCCCCTGGCCGGCGAGGTAGGCCTTTACCTGCGGGATCGGGAACGCGCCGCTATGGAAGATGGAGGCGGCCAGTGCCGCATCGGCGCGTCCCACGGTCAGAACCGCTTCGAGGTCTTTCGGGTCGCCGGCGCCGCCCGACGCGATCACCGGGATCTGCACGGCGTCGACCACCGCGCGCGTGAGCTCGAGGTCATAGCCGGCCCGCGTCCCATCCGCGTCGATGCTGGTCAACAGAATCTCTCCGGCACCCCGGTGCTGCGCTTCGATCGCCCAGCCGACCGCGTCGAGGCCGGTCGGCGTCCTGCCTCCGTGCGTGAAAGCCATCCACCCATCCCCGGCAACTCGCTTCGCATCGATCGCTACGACGATGCATTGCGAGCCGAAGGCGCGCGCCGCTTCCGTGATCAGCTCGGGCCGCTGCACCGCCGCCGTCTGGATCGAAACCTTGTCGGCACCGGCGCGCAACAGTGTCCGGATCTCATCGACCTCGCGGATGCCCCCACCGACCGTGAGCGGAATGAAGACTTCATACGCCGTCCGCTCGACAAGATCGACCAGCGTTGCCCGGCCCTGCGGAGTCGCGTCGATATCGAGGAAGGTGAGCTCGTCCGCCCCCTCCTCGGAGTAGGCTCGGGCCAGCGCGACCGGATCGCCCTGGTCTCGCAGCTGCTGGAAGTGCGTCCCCTTCACGACCCGGCCGCCGGCGGTGTCGAGGCAGGGGATGATCCGCTTGAGCAACATGTGGACCGGGCTACGCGGCCGCCTCCACCTTCGCGAAGCGCAGGAACTTCTCGAGCAGGCGCAACCCGGCGGTTCCGCTTCGTTCGGGATGGAACTGCACGCCTACAAGGCCCTGGCGGGCGATCGCGCTGACGAAGGGCACGCCATGGGTGGTCTCGCCGGCAACGACCGCGGGATGGCGAGGCAGGACGACGTAGGAGTGCACGAAGTAGAAAGCCTCGCCCTCGATGCCTTCCAACACCGGGTGCGGCCGGACGTGTTCCAGGGTGTTCCAGCCGACGTGGGGGAGCTTCTCCCGCGTGTTCAGCCGCTCCACCGTGCCGGGAAGGATACCCAGGCAGGCCGCGCCGTCCTCCGCGCTCCACTCGAAGAGCAGCTGCATCCCGAGGCAGATCCCCAGGAATGGGACCCCGTCACGAATGGCCGCAATCACGGCCTGGTCGAGGCCGCGGTCGCGGAGGCTCGCCATCGCCGGCGCGGCCGCGCCCACGCCGGGAAAGATGATGGCTCCTGCGCGAGCCAGCTCCTCCGGCGCTGCGGCGATGGTGGCCCTCGCGTTGAGTCGTGCCAGGGCATTCTGAACGCTGCGAAGGTTGCCGGCGCCGTAGTCGATCAGAGCGATCATTTCGTGCTCGCGCTCTGTCCACGCAGGGCTGGATCGACGGCACAGGCCTGGCGAAGTGCGCGAGCCAGGGCTTTGAAGGTCGCCTCGGCCAGGTGGTGGTCGTCACGTCCCGACGCGACCACATGCAGGGTCAGGCCACCGCGTAGGGCAAATGTTTCCAGGAAGTGGGGGACAAGCGTTGCCGGCAGCGAGCCGATCATCTCGGCGCGCAGGGGGAGATTGATCATCGCGTAGCCACGGCCGCCGCAATCGATTGCGACGGTCGCGAGGCTCTCATCGAGCGGTACGATGGCATCGCCAAAGCGGGCGATGCCGGACCGATCGCCCAGCGCTTCCGCCAGCGATTCGCCCAACACCAGGGCAACGTCCTCGACTGTGTGATGCGCATCAACCTCCAGGTCGCCCCGTGCGCCCACCTCGAGGTCGAGGCGGGCATGCACGGCCAGCGCGCGCAGCAGGTGGTCGAGAAAAGGAACGCCGGTGGCGACCTCGGCGGCGCCGCCTCCATCGAGCTTGAGGCGCACCGACACGTGGGTCTCCTTCGTCTGCCGCTGCCGGGATGCCGAGCGTTCAGCCGGCATTCGGTCTCCATGCGGCCAGGGCCTCCACGAGGCGGGCGTTCTGCTCGGCGGTTCTCACGGTGATGCGCATGTATGCCGCCAGCGGTGAACCGCTGGGAAACGTCCGCACCACGAGTCCGCGATGGAAGAGCCACGCCGCGGCACCCTCGCCGGCGCGGACCAGGAGAAAGTTCCCGGCTGAAGGGTGCACCTCGAGACCGATGCGGACAAGCTCGCCGTAGAGCGTTTCACGGCTCGCGACGATGCTCGACACACGCTGGACCATTCCGCGCTGGTCGCGCAGGGCGTGCGTACCCAGCGCTTCCGAGACGACACTGATGCTCCCGGGCGGCCGGACACGGCGGAGTGCGGCGCTGATCGGCGCCCCGGCGAGCGCGTAGCCGACGCGCACGCCCGCCAGCCCGAACGCCTTGCTCAGCGTGCGCACGAGCACCAGGTTGGGAAAACGCGCGATCAGCCCGGTGGCGGTGACACCGGAAAACTCGAAGTAGGCCTCGTCGACCGCGACCACGCCGGGGGATCCTTCGGCCAGCTTCTCGATGAAGCCGACCGGCAGAAGCTCGCCGGTGGGGTTGTTGGGATTGCACAGCCAGGTGAGGCGGGCGTGGGCCGACGCTTTTAGGAACCGGTCCTGGTCGAGATCGAGGCCGGCCGCTGGTACGGCGTTGACGCGGCCGCCCGCCATCTCGCTGACGATCCGAAACATCGCGTAGGTGGGCCGCGACAGCACCACCGGATCGCCGGCCCCCACATAGGCTTTCGCCAGCATGTCGAGGATCTCGTCCGCTCCGGCACCGACCGTGATCGCGTCCGCCGGCGCCCAGGTATAGGCCGCCAGCGCGTCGGTGAGCATGGAGTAACTCGTGTCTGGGTATTCGTTGAGCGCCAGCGTTCCAACGTCGCTCAGTGCTACGCCCGGCCAGGGCGACGTGTTGGTGTCAAAGCGGACCACGTCGCGCTCCGGCACACCCGCCTCGCTCGCGATGCGTGCGCTGGGTGGCTCCCACTCGTACGGCTGCATGTGCAGGATCGCGCCGCGGGGCCGCGGACCGTCGAATCTGGGGAAGGAGGCGGAGCCCGACCGCCGGATGCGGACCGATTCTTTGTGGGCAGATAGCTGCTCCGCCGCGGCGATGGCGTCGACCACGGGCTCGAGCTCGCGCAGGCCGTCGCGGTCCAGCGACTGTCCTTGCATGGTTCGCCCAAAGGCGTCGACGCCGAGCGCGCTGAAGGAGCGGCTCGCGCCGCCCGTCGGGAGCACGTGGTTGGCCCCAGTCGCGTAATCACCCGCCGCGGCCGGGGCGTAGGGGCCGAGGAAGACCGATCCAGCGGCCGAGATGCGCGTCAGCCACCGGTCGGGCTCGGCGCAGGCGAGCGTCAGGTGCTCCGGGGCGAAGTCGTTCGCGAACGCAACCGCCGCCTCCATCCCGATCGCGCTCAGCACGAGCACCTGGTCGGCGAGCACGCCGTCTAGCAGTCCCCTGACGTCAGTGGCGATCGCTGGATCGGTGCTGACCAGGATGGCGCGCGCGTCGGCAGCGTGCTCTGCCTGGGCGCGCAGATCGGCCGCCACCCAGGCAGCGGGCACCGATCCATCGGTCAGGACCAGAATTTCCGACGGCCCGGCGGGCATATCGATGGCGACGTCGCCGAACACGGCCAGCTTGGCGGCGGTGACGAAGGCGTTGCCCGGCCCGAAGATCTTGTCGACCCGGCGCACAGACTCGGTGCCGTACGCCATGGCGGCGATCGCCTGCGCGCCCCCGACGGCGTGGACCTCGGTCACGCCCGCGAGCCCGGCGGCCGCGAGCACCGCAGGGGCAATCTGCCCATCGCGCTGCGGCGGAGAGCACATGACGATCTCTTCGCAGCCGGCGAGGCGGGCCGGGATGGCGAGCATCAGGACGGACGACGGGTAAACCGTGCGCCCGCCGGGCACGTAGAGCCCGACCCGGCGCAATGCACGCCACTCTCGCCAGACGCGCACGCCCCGCATGACGTCGACCGGCTCCTCGCGGAAGCGTTGTGCGCCGTGAACCGCCTCGATGTTCGCGGCCGCGATCTCGAGCGCGCCTCGCAATCCGGGGTCCAGATTGTCCAGCGCCGCGCGCACGGCCTCGGTGGTGACGCCGGTTTGCTGGAGGCGCACGCCATCGAAGCTCTCGGTCAAATCGAGCAGTGCTGCGTCGCCGCGCTTCTTGACGTCGAGCAGCAACGCCTGCGCCTGTCTGCGCACCTCCTCGGGCACCGGCGTGCGGGTGACGAGCGATCGGTAGGCGGCGGTGCCCGCTGCGGGCAGCGCGTCGACCGCGATCATGGGATGAGCTTCTCGATCGGCATCACGAGGATCGACGTCGCCCCTGCGGCCTTCAGCGGGCCGAGCAGCGCCCAGACCGCGGCCGCGTCGACCACGGCGTGGATCGCGATCATCGCCGGGTCGGCCAGGGGCATCACGGTCGGCGACCCCATGCCGGGGATCACGTTCTTGATGAGTGGTAGCGCATCCGCGGGGGCGTTCATCATCACGTACTTCTTGCGCCGGGCGGCGATCACGCTGGCGAGCATCGTCTCGAGCTGACGCCGGCGCTCGGATTTTTCCGGGCTCAGCCGGGGATGGCTGATCAGCTGTGCTTCCGATTCGAGGATCGTCTCGATGGAACGCAGGCCGTTGACCGCGAGCGTGCTGCCGGTCGAGACCAGGTCGACGATCGCATCGGCCACGCCGAGCAGCGGCGTGATCTCGACCGCGCCACTGATCTCGATCAGCTCGACGGCGACATTCCGTTCCTTGAAGAACCGAGCAGTGGTGCGGGGATGCGAGGTGGCCACCGGACGGCCTGCCAGGTCGCGCAGCTGCTGGAACGGTTGCTTATCGGGAACGGCCACCCGCAACTGGCAGTGACCAAAGCCGAGCGCCATGCTCTGGCTGACCGGGCTGCCCCGCTCCTCGACCAGGTTGGAACCCGTGATGCCCAGATCGACGACGCCGTCCCCGGTGTACTCCGGGATGTCCTCGGCTCGAACGAAGAGCAGGTCGAGAGGGTAGTTGTCGCAGGGCGCAAAGAGGCGCCGATCGTCCGCCTCGAACTGGTAGCCGGCCTCGCGCAGCAGCGCGATCGCCGGTTCGGCAAGCCGACCTTTGTTGGGGATCGCGAGGCGCAGCCGGCCGTCGATGAGCCCGGAACGGCCGTTCACTTTGAGCGCGCCTTGCGCCGGTCGAGCAGCAGCCGGTAGCCACCGGTTCCGAACCGCCGCCAGGAATTGATGCGCGTGATGGTCGCGGTGCTGGCGCCGGTACGCTCGGCGATGTCCGCGTAGTGGACTCCCTGGTCGAGAAGCTTGGCCACCTCCCAGCGGTGCGAGAGGGTGTGGAGCTCCGGGATCGTGCACAGGTCCCGAAAGAACCGCTCGGTCTCGTCGAGCGACTTCAACCCGGCGATCGTCCGGAAAAGATCCGTGGTTGCCGGGGTAGTCCAGCTCTGCGGGGGGCGGCCCGATTTCGCTCGAGGTGGCGAGGTCCGGGGCCGGCGCTTTAACATGTTAATATGCTAACACGATGACAGAACGGCCGGCGCCGGGCGTGCCAGTCTGGTGCTGATCATCCCGGCGATCGACCTGCTCGGCGGGAACGCGGTACGGCTGGTGCAGGGCGATTTCGCCCGCGTGACCGATTTCGGTTCCGACCCGATCGCGCTCGCGCTGGGGTTCGCTGAAGCCGGTGCTCCCTGGCTGCACGTGGTCGATCTCGACGGCGCCCGCCTCGGTCACTGGTCCCACCTGGACCTGATCGGCGACATCGCGGCCGCGGCCGGGGTGCCGGTGCAGGCGGGAGGCGGCGCTCGCGACCTGGGGCAGGTGGAGGCCGCCCTGGAGCGGGGCGTCGCCCGCGTGATCGTCGGCACCGCGGCGACCGAATCGCCTGCGGTCGCGGCGTCATGGGCGGCCCGCTTCGGTCCGCGCCTGGTCTTCAGCCTGGACACCCGCGGTCGACGCGTGCTGACCCGGGGGTGGCGCCGCGAGTCGTCCCAGGACCCCGCCGCCCTGGCCGAGACGCTCAGGGATGCCGGGGCGCAGCGCTTCATCCATACCGACACCGCCCGCGATGGCACACTCGGCGGGCCCGACCTCTCCAGCCTCTCGCTCCTCCTTCCCGTTGGAGTTCCGGTGCTCGTCGCCGGTGGAGTCGCGACCTACGCCGATCTCGAGGCGATCCGGGATTCGGGCGCCGAGGGCGCGATCGTCGGCCGGGCGTTGCTCGAGGGAAAGATCGAACTCGGCGCTGCGCTCAGGTTATAGGCCGGGCTAGGGCCGCAACGGCGCTCCTGGGAAGGGCACGCCCATCACCGACAGCTTGGAGTTGGTTCCGCCGTCCGTCAGCGAAAGGTTCGTCATGTAAACGGCGCGCTCGTGAAAGACGAGGCTGGCGGGAAAGTCCAGATCGTGCTGACCGACGCCGTCGTAGCGCGCGATCAGCCGGCCCTCGGGCGATAACACCTGAAGCTCGCCAGGCAGGCCGGGCGCCGGATGCTGCGCCGAATTTGCGGTCACGTAGAGGTTCCCCCGGACATCGAACATGATGCCGTCGGCGCCGTGCAGGGCTTCGGTCGTTCCCTGGGTGGCGTCGATCGTCTCACCGGAGGCAAACAGCTCCAGACTCCCCGCCGTGCCGTCCTTGAGCACCGGGATCCGATAGATCTTCGCGTCGGCGGTGGTGGCCACGTAGAGGAATTCCTGGTTGCGGTCAAAGGCGACCCCGTTGGCGCCGAAAGGCGGTCCCGTACCGGGCTGCGGGGTCAGCCGCGGATCCTGCTTCCAGACGCTGGGCGTCCCATCGGGCGCGACTTTGAAGATGACGCCCTTAAAGGAATCAGAGATATAGATGTTGCGGTGCCGATCCTGGGTCAGGCCGTTGGGCGCCTGAAACCCGGACGCGACCACCTGGACCGCGTGGCTGCCGGGGTCGACGAGCAGCAAGCGGCCATTGCCGGGTGCGCCGTTGGCGAAGTCGAGCACGTAGAGACCCTGGCCTGCTTCAAATAGCTCACCGAGCAGCGACGCGACCCCAGCCGGACCGGCCGGCACCGGGATGACGTCGACCAGGTCGCCGCGACGATTGACCACGCAGATGTTGGCGACCGGCTGGAACGCGAAGGAGGCGGCGTAGACATTGCCGGTTGGGTCGACGGCGATCCCCTCCGGGTTATGGCAGCTCGCCGCCAGCGGCGGCCCGAAGTTCTGGACGACCCCAACGTCGGTTGGCGAGGCCGCCGACGCTGGGACGGCAAGCCCAATGGCGATCGTAGCAGCGGCCAGCAATGTCAGTCGGCGCATGGTCCATCCCTCCAGGATTGATTGCAGCGGTCCGAACCCCTCGATGTCATTTTCTCCAGCCCCCTCGTACGCCGTCAACGTCGTTCTCGGACTCCAGCCTAGACACTCGCCGATTCGGGTGCTATACCTTCCTTGGCAGGCGGATCGGCTAGTCAGACGGAGGTGCGTATGAGGCGCAGGGTTGCGGTCACCATCAACGGCACCAAGCACGAGCACGAGGTCGAGCCTCGATTGCTGCTGGTGCACTACATCCGCGATGTGGCGGGCCTCACCGGGACCCACGTGGGTTGCGACACCAGCAATTGCGGGGCGTGCACCGTTGAGCTCGACGGCCACAGCGTGAAGTCCTGCACGATGTTCGCGGTGCAGGCGGACGGGACCCAGATCACGACCATCGAGGGCCTCGCCCAGGGAACGACGCTACATCCGCTGCAGCAGGCGTTCTGGGACGAGCATGGCCTTCAGTGCGGGTTCTGCACGCCCGGCATGATCATGGCGGCCAAGCAACTGCTCGAGCGCAACCCCAACCCGACCGATCACGAGATCCGCGTGGGGCTCGAGGGCAACCTCTGCCGCTGCACCGGCTACCACAACATCGTCAAGTCGATCCAGGCGGCGGCCAAGGTGATGGCGCCTGGTGCCGAACGCAAAGCGCCGGCGCCGGTTTCCTAGAGAAGAGGGAGGAATTTCACAATGGCGATATCCCAAATGGTCGGCGCCTCCATCAAGCGGCGCGAAGACCCGCGGCTGGTCACCGGGACCGGCAGCTACGTCGACGACCTTCCGCAGACGGCCCTCGTCCACATGCACGTCGTCCGCTCGAGCGAGGCCCACGCGCGCATCCTCGGCATCGAGACGGGCCGGGCGAAGGAGGCCGACGGGGTCGTCGCGATCCTGACCGGCAAAGACCTCAAGCCGGAGTTCGGCGCACCGCTGCCGGTGACGGTCTGCTTCGTCCCCGACAAGAAATATCCGAACCACTATCCGATGGCGATCGACAAAGTTCACTACGTGGGCGAGCCGGTCGCGATCGTTCTGGCTTCGAGCCGCGCCGCGGCTGAGGACGCCGGTGAACGGATCGAGGTCAAGTATCAGTCCCTGCCGGCGGTGGTCGACATCGAAAAGGCCATCGAGGCGGGTGCCCCGGTCCTCCACGAGGAGCTCGGCAGCAACCTCTCCTATGACGTGAAATTCGCCGCCGGTGACATCGAGGCCGCCTTCAAGGAGGCCGAGATCACCATCAAGCAGCGCCTGATCCAGCAACGCTTGATCCCGATCGCGATCGAGCCGCGCGGCGTGCTGGCGGATTACAAGACGTTTTCCAACAAGCTCACGGTGTGGTCCTCGACCCAGATTCCCCATTTCGTCAAGGTCTGGCTGGCCGTCATCCTGGGCATCTCGGAGAGCAACGTCCGGGTGGTGGCCCCGGAGGTCGGCGGCGGCTTCGGGTCCAAGATCCGCGTCTACCCGGAGGAGATCCTCACCGCCCTCGCCTCGCGGCGGTTGGGCCGGCCGGTCAAGTGGATCGAAGACCGCAACGAAAACGTCAAGGCGACCCACCACGGACGGGACCAGATCTGGGATGTCGAGATTGCAGCCAAGAAGGATGGGACGGTCCTCGGCATCCGGCCGACCCAATGGCTCAACCTCGGCGGCTACTGCAGTCAGTTCGGCACCTTCCAGGTGTTGGGCATGCTGGTCGCGCAGGGCGCCTACAAGATGAAGGCGTTCGACGGCCGGTCGGTTGGCGTCTTCACGAACACCACACCGACCGACGCCTATCGCGGGGCCGGCCGGCCGGAGGCGACCTACCTGATCGAACGCGTCATGGACCTGGTCGCCCGGGAGACCGGGATCGACCCGGTCGAGATCCGGCGAAAGAACTTCGTTCGCGCGGAGGACCAGCCCTTCACGACACTGCTGGGGCTGACCTACGACTCCGGCGACTACACCATCACGCTGGACAAAGCGCTGGAGATGGTCGACTACGCGGCGCTGCGGCGCGAACAGGCGGAGAAGCGCAAACAGGGCACCTACATCGGCATTGGACTGTGCACCTATATCGAGATTTGCGGGCTCGGGCCGGCAGCGGCCACGCAAGCCGCGACCGGCGTCTCGCTCTGGGGCATGTCGGTAGTCAATCTCCATTTCACCGGCAAGGCGACCGTGATCATCGGCAGCTCGCCGCACGGTCAGGGCCACGAGACGACCTACGCGCAGGTGGCCTCCGACGTGCTGGGCATCCCGGTCGAGGATATCGACGTGCAGCACGGCGACACGGCGATCGGGCCGATGGGGATGGACACCTACGGCAGCCGGAGCACGGCGCTGGACGGCAACGCGGTCCACATCAGCGCCATGAAGGTGCAGGAGAAGGCGCGCAAGATCGCCGCCCACCTGCTGGAGGCGGCCGAGGGCGACGTCGTCTACGAGAACGGCAAGGCTTTTGTGAAGGGCACGCCGTCAAAAGCGGTCACCATCCAGGAAATCGCCATGGCGGCATTCCAGACCAACCGTCTGCCGAAAGGCATGGAGGGCGGCCTGGAAGCGACGACCTTCTTCGATCCCAGCAACTTCGTCTGGCCGTTCGGAGCGCACATCTGCGTCGTGGAAGTCGACGGAGAAACCGGCGCGACGAAAATCCTTCGCTATGTCGCGGTCGATGACTGTGGAACGCGCATCAACCCCATGGTGGTCGACGGCCAGCTGCATGGCGGGATCGCGCAGGGCATCGGCCAGGCGCTCTTTGAAGAAGGCGTCTACGACGAAGCCGGCCAGCTACGGACCGGCAGCCTGGTCGACTATCTGATCCCAACCGCGTCGGATCTGCCATCGTTCGAGCTGGCGGCGACCTTCACCCCGAGTCCCGTGAACCCGTTAGGGACAAAGGGTATCGGGGAAGCGGGAACGATCGCCTCTACCCCTGCCGTGATGAACGCCATCGTGGATGCGCTGCAACCGTTCGGCGTCCGGGACGTCGCCATGCCGGCGACGCCACAAAAACTCTGGCAGTTGATGCACCGCAACGGAGGGACAACCCGATGATTCCAGCCGCATTCGACTACGTCGTCCCCCGCACGCTGCCGGAGGCGGTGGCGGAACTGGTCAAGCACGGCCAGGAGGCGAAGGTCCTGGCGGGAGGCCACAGCCTCATCCCCTTGATGAAGCTGCGTCTCTCGACACCGTCCTTCCTGGTCGACATTGGCCGCCTCGGCAACCTCACGTATATCCGTGAAGAAGACGGCCACGTCGCGATCGGCGCCTTGACGAGCCACCACGACATCGAGTTCTCCGAGCTGCTGAAGAACAAGCTGCCGCTGCTGACCAGCGCGGCGTCCCAGATCGGCGACCCGCAGGTTCGCAATCGGGGGACGATCGGCGGCGCCGCCGCCCACGCCGACCCGTTCGGGGACTTTCCGGCCTGCCTGCTCGCCCTCGACGCGGAATTCAAGGCTGTCGGTCCGCGCGGGGAGCGGTCGATCGCGGCAAGGGATTTCTTCGTCGACACCTTCACGTCGTCGCTCGAACCTAATGAGATCCTGCGAGAAATCCGCATCCCGACGCCACCCCCGGGCAGCAGAGGCACCTATTTGAAGTTCAGCCGGCGGTCGCAGGACTGGGCGATCGTGGCGGTCGCCGCGCAGGTGCGCGTGACCGGCCACGAGGTGACGCAGGTCGCCGTCGGTCTCACCGGGATGGGCAGCCGCCCGATCCGGGCCTCCGGCGTGGAGCAAGCGCTACGCGGCAAGGCCGGCCATGACGATGAGCTGCGTGCCGCGGCCGAGCGGGCTGTCGACGGAACCGACCCGCAGCAAGACCTGAACGGTTCGCCGGATTACCGCCGCCACCTGGCTCAGGTGCTGACGCGACGGGCGCTGGAACAGATCACCGCGCACCACTGAGAAACAGGGAGAGCGGCGGCAGCTCGCGGCCGCTCTCCCTACAATTCGCTCATGCGGGACCTTCCGGTCACCTCGATCGAGGACGTGGAGCGGGCGCTGCAGGCCCACCGCTACGTTGCCGATCGCAGCCTGGCGACGACCCTCTTCCTCGCCCTGACCCTCGACAAGCCGCTGTTGCTGGAAGGTGAGGCCGGCGTCGGCAAGACGGAAGTCGGCAAGGTCCTCGCCGAGATCCTGGACACGACCTTGATCCGGCTGCAGTGCTACGAGGGGATCGACGTGAACACCGCCGTCTACGAGTGGGCCTATGCCAAACAGATGTTGCACATCCGCTTGCTCGAATCGGCCGGCGCCCAACGAGACGAAACCGAACGCGAGATCTACAGCCACCAGTTCCTGGTCAAGCGTCCGCTACTGCAGGCGATCGAGAACGACGGGGCCAGGCCACCGGTCCTGCTGATCGACGAAATCGACCGCGCCGATGACGAGTTCGAGGCCTTCTTGCTCGAGCTGCTCTCCGACTTCCAGATCTCCATCCCCGAGATCGGCACCATCAAGGCCGACAGGCCGCCGGCGGTCATCATCACCTCGAACCGAACGCGCGAGATTCACGACGCGCTCAAGCGCCGCTGTCTCTATTTCTGGATCGATTACCCGTCGGTGGAGCGGGAGTACGAGATCATCACGGCTCGCGTGCCGGACGTCCCGGCGAAGCTGGCACGCCAGGTCAGCGCGTTCATTGGAGGGGTTCGCCGCCTCGACCTCTACAAGTTACCCGGGATCGCCGAGACGCTCGACTGGACTCGCTCCCTGATCGCACTCGGCGAGACCGAGCTCAGCGAAGCCGCCGTGCAGGCGACGCTCGGCGCGGTGGTCAAGTACCAGGAGGATCTCGAACGGCTGCGCGGCGCGGGCTCTCGGGAGCTTCTTGCCCGGGCCGTCAATGCCTGACGCGGGCGCGGTCCTGACTCGCAACTGGTTGCATTTCGGTCGCATCCTGCGGGGACTGGGTTTCGATGCCGGGCCGGCACGGATGCTGCCGTTCCTCACGGCGTTGACCGTGATCGACCTACGCCGTGCCGACGATCTCCGGACGGCCGTTCACATTCACTTCGCCCGTCGGCGGGACGAGCTGGCCATCCTCGATCGCGCGCTGGGCGCCTTTCTTCGGAGCAACGCGCCCGAGGTCCAGTCGCCCTCCGCCGCGGCGACGACGTCATCCGAGCGTGGGGTCACGATCACGGGCCGGCAGCTGAAGGTGCTCGACGACGACGGCGCGGCCGAGGGCGCCGAAGAGCAGGAGGTGGCGAGCTACTCGCAGGCGGAGGTCCTCCGCACGAAAGACTTCGACACGCTGACCGAGATTGAGATGGCCGAGGTACGACGGTTGATCCGGCTGATGCGGCTGCCAGCGGGCCTGACGCGATCGCGGCGCGCACGGGCGGGCGGGCGCGACCAACTCGATATGCGCCGGCTGCTGCGGCGCAGCCTGCGATTTGGCGGTGAGCTGCTGGTCTTCAGCTGGAAGAGCCCGACGCTTCGGCCGCGGCCGCTGGTCCTGCTCTGCGACATCAGCGGCTCGATGGAGCGCTACACGCGCCTCCTGCTCAACTTTGCCTACGCGCTGAAGAACGCCAGCACCCGCGTCGAGGCCTTCGTCTTCGCCACCCGCCTTACCCGCATCACTCGCTTGCTGCGCAGCCATGACGTCGACGCGGCGCTCAATCGCGTCATGGCGTCGGTCGACGATTGGTCAGGCGGAACCCGCATCGGCGAGGCGATCGAGATGTTCAACCGGCGCTACGCCCGCCGCGTGCTGAGCCACGGGGCGACCGTCGCCATCATCAGCGACGGCTGG
>Ga0209057_1002749_pt1 | contig 13385 bp, 8 predicted proteins | sample GraSoiAngelo_146_FD_185903 | JGI IMG/M metagenome (GOLD analysis project Ga0209057, IMG submission 185903) | Grasslands soil microbial communities from the Angelo Coastal Reserve, California, USA - 14_1009_05_30cm (SPAdes) (version 2) | ecosystem: Environmental > Terrestrial > Soil > Grasslands ... | reverse complement strand
ATCGACGAATGGCGTCCTGCACCTGCTGGCGATCGCGCGAGAGGCGAGCGTGCCCCTGACCATCGACGACGTCGAACGCGTCGCCGCGCGCACCCCGGTGGTTGCCAGCCTCAAGCCGGGCGGCGCCTACGTGGCAAAGGACCTGCACGATGCCGGCGGCATCGCGCTGGTGGCGCAGCGACTCAACGAAGGCGGATTGATCAACGGCGCGGCCCGAACGGTCGACGGCCGGACCTTGGCGCAGGTGGCCTCGGCCGCCATCGAGACTCCGGGCCAGAAGGTGGTGACCGTCTTGGACAAACCCCTGAAGCCGACCGGCGGACTGGCAATTCTCCGCGGCAACCTCGCGCCCGAGGGTTGCGTCGTGAAGCTCGCGGGCCACGAGCGCCTGATGCATCGAGGCCCGGCTCGCGTCTTCGACAGCGAAGAGGCGGCGTTTGCCGCGGTGGAGGCGCGCCAGATCAAGGCGGGCGACGTCGTGGTGATCCGCTACGAGGGACCGGTCGGCGGTCCCGGGATGCGCGAGATGCTCGCTGTGACTGGCGCGCTCGTGGGCGAAGGCCTCGGCGATTCGGTCGCGCTGATCACCGACGGACGCTTCTCCGGAGCGACGCACGGGCTCATGGTCGGCCACATCGCACCGGAGGCCGCGCGCGGCGGCGCGATCGCCGCCATCCAGGATGGGGACACCGTCGCGATCGACGTCGCGAAGCGCCAGCTCAATCTCGAGCTACCCGAGGCGGAGATCGCCCGGCGACTGAAAGCTTGGCGCCCACCCGAACCGCGTTATCCGACCGGGGTGTTCGCGAAGTACGCCGCGCTGGTCTCCTCCGCCAGCGAGGGTGCGATCACCCGGCCGCCGCGCTAGTCGGTAAGCCCGCAGCCGAAGGAGCCGCCATGGGAGTCATCCTGGTTACCGGCGGCACGGGCAATCTCGGGCGCCGGGTCGTTTCGCGCCTGCGGGCCGCGGGCCGGGACGGCCGGGTGCTGAGCCGACGGCCCCACGAAGCCGCGGCCGGGATCGAGTACATGATCGGCGACCTGACCACCGGCGACGGTATCCAGGCCACCGTGACCGGCGTCACGACTATCGTCCACTGTGCGGGCGGCGCGAAAGGCGACGGCGATAAGGCGCGGAACCTGGTCCGTGCGGCATCGAGCGTCGGCGTGCAGCACCTGGTCTATATCTCGGTCGTCGGCGCGGATCGTATTCCGATCGTCAGCGGAATCGATCGCGCGATGTTCGGCTACTTCGGGTCCAAACTGGCCGCGGAGCGAGTCGTGGCGGAATCCGGCCTACCATGGACCACGCTGCGAGCCACCCAGTTCTATGACCTTTTACTGACGGTCGCTCAGCAGATGACGAAGCTGCCGATCATACCCGTCCCCGCCGGCTCCCGGTTCCAGCCGGTCGATGCCGGCGAGGTCGCAGTCCGGCTGGTGGAGCTCACGCTGGACCGGCCGTCTGGCCTCGTCCCCGACTTCGGCGGGCCACGGGTCTATGACGCGGCCGATCTGATCCGTGAATACCTGCGCGCCCGCCACAAGCGCCGAGTGCTGTTGCCGGTGCGCCTCCCGGGCAAGGCTGCCCGCGCGGTTCGAGCCGGCGCGATCCTTGCTCCCGAACGCGCGGTCGGTCGTCGGACCTGGGAAGACTTCCTGGCCGGTCGTTAGTTAGTGGCTCGGACTGGGACTCGGGCTAGGGTTCGGGCTCGCGCTTGGACTCGGCGACGGCCAGGGCGGTAGGGCCACTCGTGGCGCGACGACGGGATCCCCGGTCAGGTGGCGCTGCGTCAATGGATAGGCATTGGTGACAGCTTTCCCGTCCGCGCCGATGGGATAGCTTGTCTGCGCTTCGGACTTGTCGACCATGATGGGCCGGCCGTCCTGGTCGTAGAGGAGAACGTTCGTCAGCGGCTTGCCGTCCTGCGAGTAGGGATAAATATTGGTCACCTGACCGGCGGCGAACGCGTTCGCAAACGTTGTCTGTTGTGGACTGGTGGTGCCCGTCAGTTCCGAGTACGCAAAGCTCCGCATGTTTGCGAGAACCACGACAGCGAACAATGCAATCAGCAGGTTCGCCGAGTACGCCAGGACCAGAGCCTTTTGGGAAAGCTGTCGGCTCCGACGCCCAATGCGAACGGAGAGCCAGATTGCGATCCCGGTCGCCAGGATCTCGACTAAACCCCGCTTTGATGTGGGATCTGGAATGGGCCCCAGAGGGTAACCGGGGCTGACAGCGGCCATCAGAATGAGGACCGCCAGATAAGCGCGGAGCACCCACCACGCCGGTCGCAGCTCGGGCAGAAAGGCGCGGATTTGTCGATACCACGTGGATCCCGTGACCCTTGCGAGCGCGCGTTGCAGGTCGTGAAGCGCGGCGTCTTGGCGCCGAGTGGTGACCTGGGCGGCGCCATATGCGGCCCGCAGGTCCTCGGCGTATTGCTGCGGCGGCCCCAGGCGTTCGTTGAGCGGGCCTCCGGCGTCAGCAGCAATCTCCCGCAGGTGGTCTTCGAGATCCTCCAGCAGGACCTCCGATTGATCCGTGGGCAGGTTGGAAAGCGCAGCGCGAACGGAGGCCGCGTAAGTCGCAACGTCGTCTGCTTGATCGTTACTTGCCATGGCCGTTGCTCCTTCCGTTTAGGAGGTGATTGAGCGCCTTGCTCAAGGAGACCCACGTCTGTGCGGACTGGTCGAGCGCTTTTCGACCGCGGTTGTTGAGACCGTAGTACTTGCGGTGCGGCCCCTCGTCGGACGGAACGACATATGAATTGAGCGCGCCGGCCTGATAGAGACGCCGCAGCGTTCCGTATACCGACGCGTCGCCGACATGATCCAGGCCGTTTTCGCGAAGCCGGCGGACGACGTCGTAGCCGTAGCTGTCCGCCTCGGCCAGCACGGCGAGCACGGCCAGATCCAGCACGCCTTTGAGCAATTGGGTGGGGTCGACTTCTGCCTGGTTCATATGACGCCATAGAGACTACTACGGATTGCGCAGTAGTGCAACACCGCATTGCAGAGTAGTGAAACGGTGTTCTAGTCGCCGAACTCTGGACCGTAGTCGTTTGGCGCGCCCGGCGTCGAGGCTTTGTCGACCCTGATCCCCCACGCCGGGTGGATCTCGGCCCAGTTTTCCGCGGCCCGACCCTGGTAGAGGATTCGGTGCAGGCTGTTGGTGTCGATCACGTACGGCCCGGTCACCGTGACGTGGTCGCCTGGGGCTGGCATCGGCGGGTCGTTGAAGCCGCCCGCATCGGCGTTATTGGTGCGAAAGAGCACGCCATGGGAGTGCTGGGGAATGATCTCCACCACGAGGTGAGGCCCGGCGTGGCCGGTGCAGGTCTGCAAGTCATTGGCCGAGGCCAGCAGCGCCGCGGACTGTTCGTCCACCCTGAGCCGAACGTGGTAGTCACCATCCGGCTCGAGTTTCAGACAGTCGACGGTGCCGCTCACGGTCCGGCAGCGATCGACCAGGCGTAGGCGACCCGAGAGATAGACGCCGGCGAGCGGCGGGCCCCATTTGCATTGCCCCGCCTGAAGGGTGAACTTCACCAGGGGGATCTGTACCCAGTAATAGGTTGTGAGGGCCAGAGCCGCGATGATGAGAAGCGCGAGAACCGCAATAAAACCCCTGCGATGCACCGTCGTTCGCCGGCCGGACTAGGCCTCGCCCCTGGGCGGCATTGGTTCGGGGTCTTTTCCGGCACTGAGGCTTTCGGACAGCGACATCGTCCGGCGGTAGGCGGCCCAGACGGCGTCGGCCAGCACCGTGCGCAGCCGCCCACGCTCGAGCTCGTGCAGCGCCGCGGCTGACGTCCCGCCGGGTGATGTCACCATGTCGCGCAGCTGCGCCGGATGTTTCTGTGTCCGTTCGGCAAAGGCTACCGAGCCTTTGAGCGTTTCGAGCACCAGATCGTGCGCGAGGTGGCGAGGAAATCCGAGGTGCACGGCGCTGTCGATCAGCGCCTCCATCACCAGGAAGACATACGTCGGACCGGTGCCGCTGACCGCGGTTGCCATCGCGACGAAGCGCTCGTCGGCGACCTGGAGCTCGTGGCCGAGCGCGCCGAGTAAGGCGCGGGCCTGCTCGCGATGCGCCTCGGTCGCCTCCGGGGTCGCATACCAGATGTTCACGCCCTCACCGATCTGGGCCGGCGTGTTGGGCATGACGCGGACGAGCGCACCGTGGTCCAGACCGTTGCGCAGCGTCGCGGTCGTGGCGCCGGCGATGATCGAGATCACCAGTTTGTCGGGCGCCAGGCTGCTGCGCAGTTCCTTGAGGACGCCCGGCATCACCTGCGGCTTGATCCCGAGCACCACAACGTCACCGCGGCGCGCCGCCTCAGAATTGTCGGCGGTCACGTGGATCCCGTACTTCTCGCCCAGCGCGTGCCGGCGGTCGGCGCGCGGGTGACTGGCAACGATGTTCCCGGCCGACACCAGGTGGCGCTCGAGCACCCCGGCAATGATCGCCTCCGCCATCACCCCGGCTCCGACGACGCCCAGCGTCGACCCACGGAGTGGACTCATCTGCGGATTGTACGAACTCGATCTTCCGGGCTTGCGATGCTTGACAGACGAACGCATGTTCGATAGACTTACACAGAATTGTGGTAGGTGCCGACGCGACCATAGCGCGGAGCTCCCACCTGGCCGAGTTGCTGGCGGCGATCGATCGCTTCCGCCAGCGGCCGAAGACGAATCGGGAGCCCCAGGAGCTCGCGGCTGAGCTGAAGGGGATCCGCCATGCGACGGACCTCCTCGAGCTGGAGTTTTCGCAGACAGCGGCCGCTTTCAGCAAGACCGAGGAATACGATGAGGAGGGGTCGGTCAGCCCCATCGACTGGATTCGGCATCAGTGCCGGATGTCGACCGGGGCGGTGTGGAACAGTTTGGCGGTCGGCGAGCACCTCGACGACCTTCCGCGCAGCATCGAGGCGGTCGAGAGTGCCGAGATTGGGTACGCCCACCTGACGCTGATGGCCCGAACCGCACAGGCCGTGCAGGGATCGGCCACTGCCGCGCCATTCGAGGAGGGCGGGTTACTCGACAAAGCCCGCGAGTACAGCGTCGGCCGTCTCTGGTACTTCTGTCATCACATGCGCCACGCCACGGATCCCGAGGAATTTACCGCCGAGCAGAGCCGCGCGACCGAAGGGCGCACCCTGAAGATGAGCACCTACGAAGACGGCTCCCTCGCCCTCGAGGGCTGGATTGACTCAGTTGGTGGCGCCGTGGTCCGAAGCGCGCTCGAGCCCTTGGCCCAACCCCACGGCGATCACGATGAGCGCGGCCGGGAACACCGCAACGCCGATGCGTTCGTCGAGGTGTGCAGCCACGTCCAGGACATTGGCGTGCTGCCGCAGCGGCCTCATCTTCAGGTCACGGCTTCGCTCGATACCCTACGCGCCGTTGCCGGATCGCCGGCCGGCGACATGGAGTACTCGCTGCCCGTATCGGCGGCGACCGTCCGCCGGTTGGCGTGTGACGGCACCATCACCCGCGTCGTGCTAGCTCCCGAGTCCGTCGTCATCGACGTGGGCCGGGCCCGTCGCGTGGTCGCCGGCGCCGCACGCCGCGCGCTGAACGCTCGCGATGGTCATTGCAAGTGGCCGCGTTGCGAGCGGCCCGCATCGTGGAGCAATGCCCACCACATCGTCCACTGGACAGACGGCGGCGAGACCGATCTCGCGAACATGATCCTGCTCTGCCACCGGCACCACTGGATGGCGCACGAGGGCGGCTGGCAATTGGTGCGCACCGACGAGGGCGAGGTGCTGACGGTGCCGCCTCGTCCGCCCGGGCTGGCGCGTCTCGCGGACGCGGAGGATCCGGTTCAGGCCGCTCACCAATTCGCCGAACAGCTCCGCGTCGCCCGGTCCCTACGAACTGATTGGCCCCCAGGAGAACGTGTCGCCGCCGCCGACGATGCCGCCTGGGCCCGGGTGATGGAGGCGCATGATGCCGCGCACCATGAGGCGAATCAGCGCTCGGACCTGGACGACGACGCACCCGACCCCGCCGCCTGACCAACCCGCCGTTCTTGTGGCCGGACCTCTGATTTGTAGCGCCTCAGGCGTCGGTGGGGTCCGCAAGCGGCGGGGAGGCGCGGGTCCCCTGCGGCGCGACGCAGACGGGCCGGGGCCGCTTCGCGAATATTGGGCGCGCGCATCTCGTCTCTGGGCCGGAATGGCCGAGGCGTTTACGCCGCCGGTGGCAAACGGCTTTCGACTTAGCTGGCCGGCCCGTCGAGCACGCCGAAGGGTGCGCCGACCTCAGCGCTTGCGGGCTCGACCGCCCTGGCGGGCTTGAAACGACCCGCTTCTGGGGCTTTCTATCCCCGAGAGGCGACCGTCCCTTCATGCGCGTTTTCGATGCGGGCGACATCGTCCCTCGGTGCGACCCGCCAGAACCGATGCAGCGCCGCATGCCAGTCATCGAGGATCGCGCGCGCCGCGGGCGAGCCGGTGTACTGCGCGTGTTGCTCGATCAACCCACGCAAGCGCAGCCCCTGTTCCGCCAGCAGCTGGTGCTCGCCGCTGAGCCGGTGCGCGTCGACGAGTTCCGGATTCACCATCGCCGGCAGTCCGATCCCATCGTCGTAGACGAAGACCTCGCCACCGGTCATGCCGGCGCCGAGGTTGTGCCCTACCGGACCGAGCACCACCAGGGTGCCGCCCGTCATGTACTCTGCGGCGTGCTCCCCCACCCCCTCGACGACCGCTGAGGCGCCGCTGTTGCGCACGGCGAAGCGCTCACCCGCCTTCCCCGCGCAGAACAGCTCGCCACCGGTGGCGCCGTAGAGGACGGTGTTCCCGAGCAGGTGCGGATCGCCGGCATCGTTGGCGGGCGGCCGCAGGATGATCCGACCGCCCCCCATCCCCTTCCCCACGTAGTCGTTCGCCTCACCGATCAGGATGAACTCGATGCCGTCGGTCAGGAATGCCCCGAAGCTCTGGCCGGCGGCACCGCTGAACGTGAAGGATGCCGACCCGGCCGGGGCGGACGTCCCGCATTCCCGGGCCAGCGCGCCACCCAAGCGTGCTCCGACCGAGCGGTCGGCATTTTCGATGGGGTAGCTCGCTCGCACATCGGCGCCGCTGAGGACCGCCTTGAGCGCATCGAGGCAGATCCGGTCGCCGAGCTCGGACGATGGCCGCTGCAGCGGAATCGAGTGGACGAAGCGACGCGGCTCCGATCCGTCGTCGGTGAGCAGTGGCGACAGGTCGAGGCGGTCGGCTCGCGCGTCGCCGGTGATGCGCTGCGACAGGAGATCGGTACGGCCGATCGCCTCGTCCAGGCTTTTGAGCCCGAGGCCGGCGAGCAGGTGGCGGATCTCCTCGGCGACGTGCGTGAGATAAGCCTCGAGCATCTGGGGGGTCCCGGCGAACTTTGCCCGCAGCTCCGGACGCTGGGTCGCAATCCCAACCGGGCAGGTGTCGAGATGGCAGGTGCGCACCATGATGCAGCCCTCGGCCAGCAGCGCTGCCGTGCCGAAGCTGTACTCGTCGGCGCCGAGCAGCGCGGCGATGACGACGTCGCGACCGGACTTGATGCCGCCGTCGACGCGGATGCGGACCCGCCCGCGCAGCTCGTTGATGCGCAACGTCTGCTGCGTCTCCGCCAGACCGATTTCCCAGGGCATCCCGGCGTTCTTGATGGAGGACAGGGGGCTGGCTCCGGTCCCGCCATCCATGCCGGCGATATGCACCACGTCGGCCAGGCCCTTCACCACGCCCGCGGCGATCGTGCCGACGCCAGCCTCGGCGACGAGCTTGACGGAAACGGCTGCGAGCGGGTTGACCTGCTTGAGGTCGTAGATGAGCTGCGCGAGGTCCTCGATGGAATAGATGTCGTGGTGTGGCGGGGGCGAGATCAGCGCGATCCCCTGCTGGGTGTGCCGGAGCCGCGCGATCTCGGCGGTCGCCTTGTGACCCGGAAGCTGGCCACCTTCGCCGGGCTTCGACCCCTGCGCCATTTTGATCTGGAGCTCATCAGCAAAGACGCAGTACTCGGGCGTAACCCCGAAGCGTCCCGAGGCGACCTGCTTGATGCGCGAGTTGCGGTCGACCGGGAGACCACGGGTGCGATATCGGGCCGGGTCCTCGCCGCCCTCGCCCGTGTTGCTCTTCCCACCCAGCCGGTTCATCGCGATCGCAATCGTCTCGTGCGCCTCCGCGGCGATCGAGCCGTGCGACATGGCACCGGTTGAGAACCGCCTCAGGATGGCTGTGGCAGGCTCGACGTCATTGAGCGGCACCGGCGGCCCGGCCGGCCGCATCGCCAGCAGGTCCCTCGGATAGGTTGGGGGACGATCATTGACGATGCGGGCAAAGCGCTCGTAGGAGGCGTAGCCGTTGCCATCCGGTCGCGCCGTCACAGCGCGTTGCAGCGCGTGCGCCGCCGCCATCTCTTTCGGCGCCGCTGACACCAGGGCCAGTTCAGCTGGCACCGCGTCGTGGAGGGCGTCGACGACATCGGGGTTCGTCGCATGGTATTCGGTGCCCTGCTTGTGGTGCTTGAAGAAGCCCGGGCTCACCAGAGCCGGCGACGCCGCGACAAACCCGGCCGCGTGCTGCGCGAGCACCTGCTCGCCGAGATCGGTGAAGGTCGCGCCCCCGACCGGCGAGGGCGTCCCGGCAAATCCGAGGTCCACCACGTCGTCATCGAGCCCGATGATTTCGAAGATCTGCGCCCCCTGGTAGCCATCGAGTGTCGAGATGCCCATCTTCGCGAGCACCTTCAGGGTGCCGTCCTCGAGCGCCTTGACGTAGTGCTCCTGCGCGCCCCGGCCATCGGTGGCCTCCCCTTTCAGATGGCCGGCCGATGCTAGCGCTCTGATGGATGCCATGCCAAGACGCGGGCAGATCGCCTGCGCCCCGTAGCCAAGCAAGCAGACAATGTGGTGGACCTCGCGCGCTTCGTCGGTCTCGACCAGGAGGCTGGTCTGGCCGCGCAGGCCTTGCCGCATCAGGTGGTGGTGAACGCTCCCGACGGCGAGCAACGCGGGGATGGGCGCCCGCTCCGGCCCGGCGCGGCGGTCACTGATGATCAGGATGGAGGCGCCAAGGCGCGCCGCGCGTTCGGCATCTTCGGCCAGCCGCTCGCACGCCGCGCGCAGCCCGCACGCGCCCTCGGCCACGGGGAAAGTCGCGTTGAGATCGCTCGACGCGAACGGATTGCCCAGCGTGCGCACCGCCTCGAGTCCCGACGGATAGAGCAGAAATGAATCGAGCTGGACCAGGCGGGCGGCCTCCCGGCCGCCCGACAGCAGGGGCGCCGGCGCCCCCAGATAGCTCCGCAGCGACATCACGAGCCGCTCACGGAGATGGTCGATCGGCGGGTTCGTCACCTGCGCGAAACGCTGCTTGAAATAGCTGTAGAGGAGGCGAGGCGGCTGCGCCAGCACTGAGAGCGCCGTGTCATCGCCCATCGAGAAGATCGGCTCCTTACCCTGTGTCGCCATCGGTCGCAGCACGTAGGTGAACTCTTCCTTCGTGTAGCCGAAGGCGGCCTGGCGGGCGACCAGGTCGGGCATGACCGTCTCGTCCGGTTCCCCCGTGTCGAGCGACTGCAGCTCGTCCTCGAGCCATCGACCATATGGTTCTTGCGCTGCGAGGCGAGTCTTGATGGCTTCGTTCTCCTCGAGGCCGCCGTGCTCGGGATCGACGCAAAGCATCTCTCCCGGTCCGAGCTTCCCGCGACGGACACGGCCATGTCCATTGACATCGACGGCGCCGGCTTCCGAAGCGCACGCGATCAGTCCGTCCTCGCAGACGGCGTAGCGCAGCGGCCGAAGGCCGTTGCGGTCGAGCGCGGCACCGACGCGCGTCCCATCGGTGAAGACCAGCCCCGCGGGCCCATCCCAGGGCTCCATCAGGCAGGCATGGTATCGATAGAAATCGCGGACTGCCGGATCGACGTCGAATCCTTCCCAGGCTTCCGGCACCAGCATCGCCAGGCCCTGGCGGATGTCGCGGCCACCGCGGACCAGCAGCTCGAGGGCGTTGTCGAGCATGGCCGAGTCGGAGCCGCGGTCATCAATGACGGGAACCAGCAGCGCTTCGTCGTCCGACAGCCCAGCACCGAGACGACCCTCCCGTGCGCGCATCCGGTTGACGTTGCCCTGGATCGTGTTGATCTCGCCGTTGTGGCAGAGCATGCGGAATGGCTGAGCCCGCTCCCAGGAGGGCGCGGTATTGGTGCTGTAACGCTGGTGGAAGATCGCGAACGGGGCGACGAACCGCGGATCGCGGAGGTCGGGATAGAACGCCGCGAGTTGATCGGCGGCGCACATCGCTTTGTACGTCATGGTGCGAAACGACATCGACGCGACATAGGCTTGAAGCCCCGCCGCCCGGATCGCGCGTTCGACACGTTTGCGCGCCCGGTAGCACCGAGCCTCGGCGTCTGCGGTCGATACCGAGTCTCCGGCTGTGATGATGGCTTGCTCGATCTGCGGCGCGGTCGAGCGGGCCAGGTCGCCGAGCGCATCGGGATCCACCGGCACCGGGCGCCAGTCGATCAGGTCCAGCTGCTCGGCACCACACGCTTCCGCGAAGAGCCGCCGCGTCAGGCGCCGCTGCTGGTGACCATCCGGGCCCGGCGCATTCGAGAGGAAGACGACGGCCACGCCAAGCCGGGCCGGGGACTCAACGTGAATGGCGGCCCGTTGCATCCAATCGCGCAGGAAGGCGTCGGGTATCGCGAGGAGGAGACCCGCACCGTCGCCGGAGCGGTGATCTGCGGCGACCGCCCCCCGATGACGGACGCGATGCAGCGCTGCGAGGGCGGCGTCGACGATTCCTCTGCTGGCTCGCCCTCCAGCGTCAGCGACGAAACCGATCCCGCAGGCGTCGTGCTCGAAGCGAGAGTCGTACAAGCCTGCGTGACGCAAGATGTGTCCCTCACGCTAACGAGTCGTCCCCAGCCACGCCACGGACGATTGCACCAAAAGGACGAGCTGCGGTCGTACCTTTGGCACACATGGACCAGGCGGAGCGGCGCTACAGACAACCGCTCTGCGCCCGGCATCCGTATCGCCGCCCCCTTCGCCGCCTTGGGCGCGGGAGGCGCGTCGAGTACCCCTCGCTAATGGCCATGCTAGCCCTCGCCTTTGGATCTGTCAAACGTTTGGCTTATGCAAATCTCACGGATCGCGCGACATATGCCAAACGTTTGGCGCTGGCTGAATCGTGCCCAATCGCCGGGCGCGAGCGTTTATTGATCAGGCAGAGCCAGTTCACGAGCCGTTAACGTTGGACCAGGCGCCGGCCTAGTAATGGCAGGGAGGGACGGCAGGGTGGGGGCACGCGACGCGCGCAAGGGTCGGACAACCGTGACCCTGGAGGACGTCGCGCGCGCGGCGGGCGTGCACTACTCGACAGTGTCCCGCGCCCTCGATCCCAACGCCGTTCGGCGGGTGAGCGCTGACACCCGGAAACACATCCAGGCAGTCGCCGAGAAGATGGGTTATCAGCCGGACATGGTCGCCACGGGCCTGAAACGCGGTCGCACGCAGACCGTCGCCGCCATCGTCGCCGACCTCGGCAACCCATCGATCGCCCCTGTGCTCCGAGGCATCGCGAGCCGGCTCGAGCCGGCGGGATTCATGTCGTTGTTCGCCGAGACCCAGGATGATTCCTCGCGCCTTGAGCGGATCCTCAATCACCTGCTGAGCCGGCGAGTCGATGCCATCATCCTCACCGCCGCCCGCGTCGGAGACAGCCGCATCCTGCGCCGCTTCGTTGGCCACGGGATCCCGGTGGTCCTGGCGCTCCAGGGCCTGCCGGGCATCCGCTTGCCCTCTTGTACCAACGACGACCTGCTTGGCGGCACACTGGCCGCGCAACACCTCATCGCCCTCGGGCACCGGCGGTTGGCGCAGCTAAGGGGTCCGGCCGATGTTCAATCCTTGTCGCGGCGCGCCGAGGGGTTCAGCAAGGCGATCGCGGCCGCGGGGGCGACGGAGGTCGTCGTCCAGTCAACCGCACCGCTGGGGACCGCGGACGACGGACGCCGCCTGATGCGTGTTGTGCTCGACAGCAAACGGGCGCGACCGACTGGCATCTTCGCCCATCATGACTTGATGGCGCTCGGCGCCTTGACGCTTGCAGAAGAGCGCGGCTTGAGGTGTCCCCGAGACTTTTCAATCATCGGTTACCACGATGTGCCGAACCTTGAGCGTTTGGTGCCAGCGTTGACCACGATCCGCCAACCGCTCGAAGAAGCAGGGCGCGCAGCCTCGGAGATGGTCCTGCACATTCTGAACTCCCCGAGTCGGCAACCACGGTCGCGCCGCCTCGCCCCCACCCTCGTGGTGCGCCAGTCGACCGGGCCGGCCCCGGAGCCGGCTCTCCAAACCGTGCGAAAATCAAGGCGATGACCCCCGTCAGTGAACTGATCTCGGTTCGCCACACCGACCTCTACCTCGGTGGGTCGTGGCAACCCGCATCAGACGCCCAGCGAATCGAGGTGCAGGACCCCGCGACCGGCGAGGTGATCGCCACGGTGGCGAGCGCCTCGGTTCAGGATGGGCTGGCCGCCGTCGATGCCGCCTCAGAGGCCTTCCGACCCTGGGCGGGGCGGGCGCCTCGTGAGCGCTCCGAGATCCTTCGCGAGGCATTTCAGCTGATACTGCGCGACCGCGAAAAGCTCGCTGAGTTGATGGTCAGGGAGAACGGCAAGCCGCTCGTCGAGGCCCGCGGAGAAGTGACCTACGCCGCCGAGTTCTTCCGCTGGTTCTCGGAGGAGGCGGTTCGCAACATCGGCTCGGTGTCGATCGCGCCTAGCGGCGCGAATCGCATCCTGGTCGAGCACCAGCCGATCGGCGTCTCGGTGCTGGTCACGCCCTGGAACTTCCCGGCCGCGATGGCCACGCGCAAGATCGGCCCGGCGCTGGCTGCCGGGTGCACGGTCGTGCTGAAGCCCGCTTCGGAAACGCCGCTGACGGCGCTCGCGATCGCCGATCTGCTCGAGCAGGCGGGGGTGCCTAAGGGGGTCGTCAACGTCATCCCCTCGAAACGCTCGTCGGAAGTCGTCAAAGCGATGCTCAAGGATCCGCGGGTACGCAAGCTGTCCTTCACCGGATCCACGGAGGTCGGTCGCATCCTGCTGGCGCAGGCCGCGGAGAACGTCATCAGCTGCTCCATGGAGCTGGGGGGCAATGCGCCCTTCATCGTCCTCGACGATGCCGACCTGGACGCCGCGCTGGAGGGCGCGATGATTGCCAAGATGCGCAACACCGGCCAGTCCTGCATCGCCGCCAACCGCTTCTATGCCGACGCCAGGGTCGCCGAGAAGTTCGCCGACATGCTGGCGAAGTCTATGGGCGCCCTACCGCTTGGTTCCGGGCTCGACGCGAACGTCAAGGTCGGACCGGTGAT
>Ga0209057_1002746_pt1 | contig 13391 bp, 16 predicted proteins | sample GraSoiAngelo_146_FD_185903 | JGI IMG/M metagenome (GOLD analysis project Ga0209057, IMG submission 185903) | Grasslands soil microbial communities from the Angelo Coastal Reserve, California, USA - 14_1009_05_30cm (SPAdes) (version 2) | ecosystem: Environmental > Terrestrial > Soil > Grasslands ... | reverse complement strand
TCGGAGACCACCGTCGTCTACGTGCGCGTCGATCGCCACGCTGGCGTGGACGCCGGCGGGGCATGGTGGGATGTCGCCACGGCGGAGGTCAGCGACGACAAGCGAGGCCGCGAATCGCACGAGCGCGCCGTCGCGGAGAAGAAACGCCAGCGCTGGTACCTGTGAGCCAGACCGCGTTGCGCGGCGCGACCGACCTGCGCATCCCGAGCGGAGCTGCGCCCGACCACGAGCATCGCGTCCTCGACCTGACCGCCGAGCGCGCGGGGTGGAAGTACGTCGGCTTCGAGGTCGTGCGTCTTTTGGGCGGCGAGCCACTGGCGCGGGACACCGGCGAGCGCGAGGCGTGCTTCGTCTGGCTCGGCGGCACGTCCTCGGTTATCGCGGGGCAGAAACGGTGGGAGCGGGTCGGCAAGCGCGCGACGGTGTTCGATGGCGCGCCCCACGCGCTGCACGTCGGTCCGGGCACGTCGGTACGCGTGAGCGCGGGGAAGAAAGGCTGCGAGATCGCCATCGGCTGGGCGCCGGCGACGGAGAGCGTCGACCCCGCGCTGTACAAGCACGCGGCGGTCGAGGAAAGGGGAGTGGGTGCGGCGGCGCGCACGATCCACCAGATCCTCATGGAGGATCGCGCCGCGCAGCGGCTCCTCGTCACCGAGGTGCTCACACCGGCAGGTCACTGGTCGTCGTACCCGCCGCATAAGCACGACACTGACGACCCGCCAAACGAGAGCTATCTCGAGGAGACCTACTACTTCCGGATGAAAGACCCGCGCGGTTTCGCGCTGCAGCGCGTATACACGTCGGACCGCTCGCTCGACGAGAGCCTGGTGGCGCGCGACGGCGATGTCGTGCTCGTGCCGCGCGGCTATCACACCGTGTCCGCGGCGCCTGGCTACGACCTCTACTACCTCAACGTCATGGCCGGTCCGCGCCGCGAATGGAAGATCACCTTCGACCCCGACCACGAGCGCATGCGCTGGTGACCTCCGTCGTTCCGATCCGCGCCGTGCTCTTCGATTGGGGCGACACGCTCTTCGAGAGCCCGCACGCGCCGCGTGTGATGGTGAGTTACGCAAGGGAGCGCGGGATCCGCCTCGACGATGACGAGGCCGAGCGGATGTGGGACGAGCTCTGGCATGCGGGGAAGACGCCAGAAGAGCACGCGAAGGGCCGCGATCTCTCGCGTGACGCGCATCGGCGGGTCTGGACGGAGCTCTTCGCGCGCAAGGAAGCGTTCATCCCGGGCATCGGTCGAGTTCTGTATGAGCGCGTGATGGAGCCGTCGATCTGGAAGCCGTATCCCGACGCCGAGCCCACGCTACGCGCCCTGCACGATCGCGGCGTCAAGATCGGAGTGGTGAGCAATCACGCGTACGACCTTCGTCCGGTGTTTCGCGACGCCGGCCTCGATCGCTACATCGACGCATATGCCCTCTCATACGAGATCGGCGTGACGAAGCCCGGGCGCGGGATCTTCATCGAAGCCTGCCGGCTGCTCGGCGTCGAGCCGGCGGACACGCTGATGGTCGGTGACGACGCGACCAGCGATGGCGGTGCGACCGAGGCCGGCCTGCGCTTCTATCTCCTCGGTCCGTACGGACGCGGCGGGGAACGTGGCCTCGCCAGGGTCGTCGAGATCGTCGATGCCTCGCGTGCCGTGGACGCGTGACGGCGGAGTCGGGGTCGCGCGTCGAGCGCGACGTTCTCGCGCTCGCGAAGACCCTCGCGGCCAATGAGTTCCCGGTCGAGCGGCAGTCGGTCATCGGTGTCGACCGCGCGAGCGGCAGGCTCGTGCGGCTCGCGCCGTTCCCGTGGAAGGGCAACGACACGGACCCTCCGCTGCAGAAGTGGGCCTGGTTGCAGGTCACGACCGTCCCCGATGCGCGCGATCCGCGTCTCGAGACGCTGACGGTCGACGGTGAGGTGTTCGTCACCGGCTACGTCGATGCCAAGGATGCGTGGCGGCTCCGCTGGCCGTTCGTGCGGCCACACCTGCGTGGCTCGCTCGAGTCGCTGCAGGGCCTCGCGCGCGAGCGCGCCGCAAGCGCAGGTTTCGTTCGACCTGCCGAGGGCGATGTCGTGCAGCTGCCGCTCCGCTATCGCTTCCGCTGCGCGAGCGACGAATGCACCGCGACGCACGAGCTGCCGGTGCTCGACTGGGAGCTCGCGGAGATGGCGCGCAAGAGCCGGGAGCGATTCGGGCAGCAGTGGGCGACGCGCTTCAGGGAGACGTGGGGTTCGCGGTTGCTCGAGAAGTACGACGTCCATCTCTTGCTCTCGTCGTACGCGCAGTCACCGTCGAAGTTCTACGTCGCGGGCCTGTTCTATCCGCCGCGCGAGGCCGAGGACGCGCATCAGCACCTGCATCACGAGGAGCATCGTCGACACGAATAAGTCGAAGAAGACTTAGATCCGGCCGACGAGCTCCTTCGGCGCGTCGCTCCGTTTGGTCCCGATCTCGAACGCTTTGCCGTGATAGCCCTGCGGAAAGATCCGCAGCAGCAGGTAGGTACCCGTGATGCCGTCGTCAACGCGCTCGACGACGCGCGACGGGCCCCACCGCGAGTCGAAGTCCTCGCCGACCTTCGGCTTCGGCCTGCCTGGGTCGAAGCCTTCTTTGTCCCACTGCAGCACCGCGTAGGCCCGCACGATGCGCTCTTCCTCGCCCCCCTCGTCGGGACGCCAACGATGAGGACCCGAATGCTCGCGCTGGCACACTGCCGGCGAGCCCGAGAACATCGTGACCCACTTGTACACATCGGAGTCTTTGCTCTGCGCGCCCTGGGGATATGCCTCGCGATGTTTCGCCTCGCCGAGCGTGCAGAGGTAATAGAAGAGCACCGCGAGGCAGTATATGGACGTGCGATCGCGAACGATCGAGGTGATGGGACTACGCACGCGCGTTATCGATGAGGGTGACGGCGCTCCCATCGTGATGGTGCACGGCGTGGGTGGCTGGGCGGAGAACTGGCGCGAGACGATCGCCGCGATCTCCGAGAACGGGAAGCGCGCGATCGCGGTCGACCTTCCCGGATTCGGCGAGAGCGATGCACCGCGGCGTGCGTCGCACTTCGGTCCGCGCGACGCGTTCTATCCGCGCTTCATGACGTCGCTCTTCGACGAACTTGGGCTGCGCTCGGCGCATCTCGTCGGGCACTCGATGGGAGGCACCGTCGCGTACCTGACCGCGGTGTCGGCGCCGGAGCGCATCCGCTCGCTCACGTTCGTCGCCGGAGGCGGACTCGGCACGGACCTCGCGCTGTTCCTCCGTCTTGCGGCGCTGCCGGGGATGACCCTGTTCGCGCGGCTCGTCGGCGATCGCGGCCAAGGTCGACAGGTCTTGCGCACCTGCTTCTTCGACCACTCGCGCATCCCGCCGACGCTCTACGAGGAGGTCGACCGATACGGCTATCGGAGCTTTCCCGAGTTCGTGCGCGCGCTGCGCAGCGGCGTGACGATCCGCGGCGTGAAGCACGGACTGCGCACGCATTGGGTCGCGCAGGCGCCGCGGTACAGCCGGCCGGTGCTCGTCGTGTGGGGTCGTGAGGACATCGTGTTGCCGATCCGCCACCTCGCCGATGCGAAAGCGGTGTTCCCACAGGCGGAAGTCCGCGTCATCGAGCGATGCGGCCATCTCGTGATGGTCGAACGATCTGACGAGTTCCTCGCAGCACTCGTCCCCTTCGTCGACCGCGCGGAGGCCGCCGTCGCCGCCTGAAGTCGCGTGGCACCATTGATAGCGAACGAATGAAGACGGGCGAGCGTCCCGCGAGCATCACGACGCCGCGCGCCAGGATCACCCTCTCAAGAGACGAGGTCATTGCCGACTACCGCCTCGCCGTGCTGAGCCGCGCCGCGTCCGAGATCGGTCGGCGCGAGGTGCTGAACGGTCGGGCGCCGTTCGGCATCTTCGGTGACGGCAAGGAGATCGCGAACCTCGGGATGGCGCACGCCTTCCGGCCGGGTGACTGGCGGAGCGGCTATTACCGCGACCAAACGTTCACGATGGCGGTCGGCATCTCGACGCTCGAGCACTACTTCGCGCAGCTCTACGCCGACGCTGACATCGAGCGCGAGCCGCACTCGGGCGGCCGTCAGATGTCGAACCACTACGGCACACGCACCGTGGACGCGCAGGGGCGTTGGCGCGACCTCCTCGCGGCCGGGCAGAGCGCGTCGGACATCTCGCCGGTGGCGGCGCAGATGCCGCGCTCGGTCGGGCTCGCGTGGGCCTCGAAGCTCTACCGCATCACGCCTGGCCTGCACGAGTCCTCGCGCGGCTTCTCGCACAACGGCGACGAGGTCTGCTTCTGCACGAGCGGCAACGCCGGGACGAGCGAGGGCCTCTTCTGGGAGTCGGTGAACGCCGCGGGCGTCTTGCAGATCCCGCTCGTCATCGCCATCTGGGACGACGGCTACGGCATCTCGGTGCCGAACGAACTGCAGACGACGAAGGGCTCGATCTCGAAGGCGCTCGCGGGCATGCAGCGCGACGGCGGTCCCGGCTTCGAGATCCGCGTCGCGAAGGGCGGCGATTACCTCGGGCTCATCGACACATTCGCGGAGGTGACGGAGATCGCGCGTCGCGAGCACGTCCCGGCGCTCGTGCACGTCGTCGAGGTGACGCAGCCGCAGGGCCACTCAACGTCAGGCAGTCACGAGCGCTACAAGTCGCCCGAGCGACTGCGCTACGAGGTCGAGGCCGATCCGATCCGCAAGATGCGCGAGTGGATGATCGGCGCGGAGATCGCCGACGCGACGACGCTCGACGAGTACGAGAAGCGCGAGCGCGCCGAGGTCGAGGCGGTGCGCGAGCGCTGCTACGAATCGTCCCTCGTGCCGATCCGCCGCGAGCGCGACGAGACGGTGCGCGTCATCACGATCGCCGCACGCGAGGCGGGCATCGATGCCGACGCGCTCGTCGCAGAACTGCGTGACGCGAGCGATCCGAACCGCAAGATGATCGACACCGCCATGTTCGCGACGCTCGTCGCGACGCGCGAACACCGGGGGTCTGCGCGGGATGCACTCGTGACCGCGACCCTGCGCTACCGCGACGAGAACCTGCGCCGCTACACCTCCGACCTCGTGTCCTCGTCGGACCGCTCGCCGCTGCGCATCGCGCCGACGCCCGCACGCTTCTCTCCCGACGCCGAAACCGTCGATGGGCGCGTCGTGCTGCTGCGCTGCTTCGACGCGAACATGGCGCGCGATCCGCGCATCGTGATCATGGGCGAGGACGTCGGCGTCCTGGGCGACGTGAACCTCGTCTACGAGGGACTCCAGGCGAAGTACGGCAGGGAGCGCGTCGTCGACACGGGGATCCGCGAGGCGACGATCTTGGGGCAGGGGATCGGCATCGCGATGCGTGGGCTGCGCCCGATCGTCGATATCCAGTACGTCGACTACCTCCTCTACGCGCTCGAGATCGCGTCGGACGACCTCGCGACGTTGCGCCATCGCACCGCGGGCGGACAGATCGCACCGGTGATCATCCGGACGAAGGGACACCGCCTGCAGGGGATCTGGCACACCGGATCGCCGATGCAGATGATCCTCGGCACGCTTCGCGGGATCCATGTCGCGGTGCCACGCGACATGACGCAGGCAGCGGGTTTCTACAACACGCTCCTGCGCGGCGACGATCCCGGCCTCGTCATCGAGGTGCTCTCCGGCTATCGGTACAAGGAGCGCGTCGCCACGAACATCGGCGACTTCACGCTGCCGCTCGGCATCCCCGAGATCATCCGGCCGGGGAAGGACCTGACGCTCGTGACCTACGGCGCGCTCTGCCGCATCGCGCTCGAGGCAGCCACGGACCTCGAGACGGTCGGCATCACCGTGGAGGTGATCGACGTCCGCACGCTGCTGCCGTTCGACACCGAGGCGGTCATCGCGAAGAGCGTCGAGCGCACCGGCGCACTGCTCGTGATCGATGAGGACCTGCCCGGCGGCGCGTCGGCGTACATCCTCCAGCAGGTCGTCGACGCGCAGCGTGCGATCGACCACCTTGAGATCCCCGCGCGCGCGATCTCCGCGGTCGCGTCGCGCACGCCTGTGGGCAATGATGCCGATCACTTCACGAAGCCGAGCCGCGAGGACATCTTCGCCGCCGCGTACGCGATGGCCCGCGAGCGCGCGCCCGATCGCTACCCGGCGCTCTTCTGGGACGACGCATGAGCGAGAAGTCCAATGTGCAGGCGGTACACGACACGCTACTCGCCGAGTTCCGCCGCGACGAGCGGTACATCCTCATGGGCGAGGACGTCGGCGTCCGCGGCGGTGTGTTCCGCGTGTCCGATGGGTTCATCGAGGAGTTCGGGCGCGACCGGATCATCGACACACCGGTCGCGGAGTCGTCGATCGTCGGCATCGCCATCGGTGCAGCGCTCGGCGGGCTCCTGCCGGTCGCCGAGATGCAGTTCGCGGATTTCAGCGCACCCGCCTTCGAGCAGATCGTCGACGAGGCCGCGCGTATCCGCTACCGCAGCAACGGCGGATACGGCGTGCCCCTCGTCATCCGCATGCCCTGGGGTGGCGGCATCCACGGCGCGCTCTATCACTCGCAGTCGGTCGAGGCGTTCTACGCGCACGTCCCTGGCCTCAAGGTCGTCGTGCCAAGCACGCCGCGCGATATCACCGGAATGCTCCGGGCGGCGCTGCGCGATCCGGACCCGGTCATCTTTCTCGAGCACAAGGCGACATACCGCGCGGTGAAGGGAGAGGTGCCGGACGATCCCGATTTCGTGCTGCCGCTCGGCCCTGCCGACGTGAAGCGCGAGGGCACGGACATCACCGTCTTCGCGTACGGCCTCATGCTCCATCACTCGTTGCGCGCCGCGGACGAGCTCGCAAAGGAAGGCGTGTCGGCGAACGTGGTCGATGTGCGCAGCCTGCGGCCGCTGGACGCGGCGACGATCGTGCGGGAAGCGCGCAAGACGGGAAAATGTTTGGTGGTGTACGAGGACAACCGCATGTTCGGCGCGGGTGCCGAGATCGCCGCGCTCATCGCCGAGGAAGCGTTCGATGGCCTTGATGCACCGGTGATGCGGCTCGGCGGACCCGAAGTTCCGGCGATGCCGTACAACAAACCGCAGGAGGATTGGTTCATGCCGGATCCTCAGAAGATCGCGACGAAGATGCGCGAGCTCGCGGCGTACTAATGAGCATCGGCTGCTCCGCTCCACGCTCGCTACGCTCGCTGACAGGGGCCCTTGCCCCTGGGGCCGGTACGAGGCTCGGCCGGGGAAACCCCGGCCTCGCAAAGGAGGCGGACCCATGGCGTTCGAGTTGAAGATGCCGAAGCTCGGGGAGTCGGTCACCGAAGGCACGATCGGCAAATGGCTCAAAAAGCCGGGCGAGAAGGTGAACAAGTACGACCTCCTCGTCGAGGTGCAGACCGACAAGGTGAACACCGAGATCCCATCGCCGGTGTCAGGGACGCTTCGCGAGATCAAGGTCGAAGAGGGACAGACGGTCCCGATCGGAACGCTCCTCGCCGTTTTCGACACTGCGGACGAAGCCGCCGCCGCCTCGCCGGCAGCCGGCGCGACGCCAGCGCGGTCGGGCGCGCAGGTCGCGGAGACGCCTGCGGCGTCCGCGCCGCGCTCGAGCGCGCCCGCGCCATCCGCGCCGCGCTCGAGCGCGCCCGCGCAGACCGGCGTCACCGTCGGCGCGCCATCACGCGCTCCGACCGCCCTGCCTGCGGCGCCGTCGGGTGACGGCAACGGCCAGTCGCGTACTGATCTCTCGGACGTGCGCGCGACGCCCGCGGTCCGCAAGCTCGCATCGGAGCATGGCATCGACATCTCTCAGATCGAAGGCACCGGCCTCGGCGGCCGGGTCTCGAAGAAGGATGTCGAGGACTTCATCGCGCAGCAGAGCGCGCGGCCGCAGACGGAAGCGCCGCGACCGCAGACCGAAGCGCCGCGACCGCAGGCGGGCCAGGTGATCCCCGCGCAGCCACAGGCACAGCCGGCGCGTGCCGCACCGGTCCCGAGCCTCTCAGGAGACACGCTCGTCCCGCTCACGCAGATGCGACGCGCGATCGCGAACAACATGGTCCAGGCGTGGAGCGCGCCGCACGCGCACGCGGTCATGCCGGTCGACGTCACCGAGCTCATGAAGTACCGCGAGAAGGTCCGCCACGACTTCGCGGCGCGCGAGGGCTTCGATCTCTCACCCGCGGCGTTCATCGCGAAGTCGGTGATCGAGGCGATCCGCGCGGTGCCTCACGTCAACGCGAGCTGGACAGACCAGGGGCTCATCTTGCACAAGGAGATCAACCTTGGTTACGCGGTCGCACTTGGCGAGGACGGCCTCATCGTGCCGGTCATCAAGGATGCCGACGGCCGCAGCCTCGCGGGCCTCATGCGCGCGATCCGAGATGTCGTCGATCGCGCGAAAGCGCGGCGACTCACCCTCGACGATCTCTCCGGTGGCACGTTCACGCTGAACAACACCGGCCCGCTCGGCACGATCGTGTCGAGCCCGATCGTCCCGCCGGGTCAAGCGGCCATCATGTCGTCGGAGTCGATCCGCAAGGCGCTCATCGTGACCGATGACGACACGATCGCGATCCGTCAGGTGATGAACATCGTCATCGGCTTCGATCACCGGACCATCGATGGAGCGACCGCGGCGCGATTCCTCACCGCGGTCCGCGATTGGCTACAGAACGTCGGCCCATCCGTGACGGTCTACTAGTGAGGTCTGCCTAGTGGCCGAGCTCGCGCCGATCGTCTTCGAAATGCCCGGCGAGGTCGAGCGACCTCGCTCGCGCGGGCGCGGCGTGGCGAACACCGTCGTGCCGATCGATCGCGCACGACCGGATTGGCTGAAGGTGCGTCTGCCGACCGGACCGACGTACGAGAACCTCCGGCGCCTCATGCGCTCGAAGGAGCTCCACACCGTCTGCGAAGAGGCTCATTGCCCGAACATGGCTGAGTGCTGGGGCGCCGGCACTGCGACATTCATGATCCTCGGCGAGACCTGCACGCGGTCATGCGGGTTCTGCGCGGTGAAGACCGGACGGCCGGGCGTCGTCGACAGCGATGAGCCCGCGCGGGTCGGCGACGCTGTCGCGCGCATGAGCCTCGGACACGCCGTCGTGACGAGCGTGAACCGCGACGAGCTGCCCGATGGCGGCGCGTCGATCTTCGCGGACACGATCCGCGAGATCCGCCTTCAGTCCCCCGGGACGACGGTCGAAGTCCTCATCCCCGACTTCCTCGGAAAGCCCGAGGCGCTCGACGCGGTGATCGACGCGAAGCCTGAGGTGCTGAGCCACAACGTGGAGACGGTCGCGCGCCTGTATTCACGCGTGCGGCCGCAGGCGCGCTACGAACGATCCCTCGGCGTGTTGCGCCGGATCGCGGAGCGCGCACCCGAGATCGTCTGCAAGACGGGGATCATGCTCGGTCTCGGCGAGACGAAGGATGAGGTGGTCGCGACGATGCGCGACATCGTCGCGGAGGGCGCGCACGTGCTCACGATCGGTCAGTACCTAAGACCGTCGCCGATGCATCTGCCGATCGAGCGCTACTGGACGCCGGACGAGTTCGCGGAGCTGCGCGACCAGGGTATGGCGCTCGGGTTCCGTCACGTCGAATCGGGACCGCTCGTCCGGTCGTCGTATCACGCGGAGCGACACGTCGGTGTCTGATCGGCGCATCGTCACGTCGTGGCTCGGGCGCGTGCCGTACCTCGACGGTTGGCGTCTGCAGGACGCCGTCGCAACGCGCGTGCGAGCCGGCGATGAGGAGCGCTTGCTCCTGCTCGAGCATGATCCCGTCTACACGATCGGCAGGTCCGGCAGCGTCGATAACCTGCTCGTCGATCTCCGCGAGCTGCGCGAGATCGGCGCCTCGGTGTACCGCGTCGATCGCGGCGGCGACATCACGTATCACGGCCCGGGGCAGCTGGTGGGCTATCCGATCGTGCGGCTCGGCGATCGGCCCGATCTCGTGCGGTACGTGCGCGGCCTCGAGGGCGCGCTCATCGCCGTGCTGGCGAGTTATGGGATCGCGGCGCGCACGGAGAAGGGCAAGACCGGCGTGTGGGTCGACCTTCTCGATCACCGGCCGGCGAAGATCGCGGCGATCGGCGTCCGCGTGTCGCGCGGCGTCACCACGCATGGCTTCGCGCTCAACGTGTCGACCGACCTGACTTCCTTCACGCGCATGGTGCCGTGCGGCTTCATGCACGAAGTCGCGTCATTCGCGCGCCTCGGCGTGGATGCGGAGATGCGTGGTGTCGCGACGCGTGTCGGCGACGCGATCGCTCGGCAGATCGGCCGCTCCCCCGAGTGGGGGAGCACACCCCCCGCAAATGAACGAGAGATCCCTGAGGACGCGGCCTCGCGGAGTGCGGAAGACCTCACGCGTGCTTTCGTCGCCGCGTGACCTCATCAGCGTGATGTAGGTGGTCACGTCCGCCATACGGCGTACCTGACCGTCCTGCTTCTTCGCCTTCGGCTTCGCAGTAGTACCGGCAGTACGGCGGAGGGGGACTACCTCTCTAGGAGTAACCCCACCGAAGACCTATCGTCGCCAAGTCAATTCCCGTTTACGTTTCCTCGCGGTGGGATTGGCATTTCTTGGTGATCTGGCCCGGCAGCGCTCGCTCGCGGCGGCGGCGCTCCTCTTCCTCATGCTCGTCGACGAGATCGAGGGTCTGATCTTCGTTGCCGTCGGGATACTCCTCGACCGTAAGGACCTCTTCATGTCGTCACAGGAGGTGCTCTTCCCCGCGGTCGTCGTAGTGAGCGCCGTCGTTTCGATCGTGCGCAACGTGCGCCGTCATCGCGCCGAGACGAAGGCCGAGCCTGTCGAGATGATGGACGTCGCGAGCATCGTCGCGCGGGTCGGCGAGCCGCTTCCCATGCCGATGGTCAAGCCGACGGTGATCATCACGGTTCAGCCGGCGATCAGTGCGGCGACTATCTCCCTTTACGGCCTATCGCGCGAACGAACGTCTCCACGGGGATGGCGGTCAGCGTTTCAATCGACACAGTCCCACGCGCCCCTAACGCGACACTAATCCGCGCGATCGTCTCCGCGTCCTTCGCCTCCACGATGTTCACGAAGTCGTAGCGACCGAGCGTCGCGTACTGCGCGACGACGCGCGCGCCGAGCGCCTCGACATCGCGGTTGACCTCCTTGATGCGCCGCGGGTTGGACTGGATCGTCTTGATCCCTGCCGAGCTGACCTTGGTGAGCAGGACGTACGTCGCCATCGTCATCTCCCCCTTGGTGCGTCGTCGGGCACGCGCCGTGGCCCGTGGCGGATACTCGGGCGTGAGCATATGCCGACGTTCACGCGCGCTCAGGCCGACGCGCTGCTACCGAAGGCGCGACCTCTCCTCGAAGACCTCCAGCGCCGGGTCGCTACGTACCGCCGCCGACCGACCGATCCGGTGGCGCGCGAGATCGAGGCTCTGCTGCGCGAGGTCGCCGAGCTCGGCATTGAGGTGAAGGACCCTGAGCGTGGGCTCATCGACTTCCGCTCGAAGATGCGAGGTCGCGAGGTCTATCTCTGCTGGAAGCTGGACGACGGCGACCGCGTCGCGTTCTGGCACGAGCTCGATGCGGGCTTCGCGGGACGGAAGATCATCGAGGACTGATCCTTTCGTGTAGTTGGTCACACTCGAAGCACGAACCGTTGACGGTGCGACGCACGCATGCGAACTTCGCAATGCGATGGCTGATCAGTTCGGCGGAGATTCTCGACCCGGAGAGGAGGTGTCCACGTGCTCCTAACCCGGTAGGGAGGTGCATTCGTGGACACGATCACGCGTCGCGAATTCCTTACCCGCGTTTTGCGCATCACGGTCGCTGGCCCAGCCATTCTCGGCACGCGCGCGGCCCAGGAAGACGTCCTGTTCAGGCTGTGGCGCGTGTTCGGGGACTCGGCTCTCGGGCATTGGTTCGGCGAGCTGTGGACGTGGTGGTGAGCCGCGTCTCGTGACGGCTTGTCACCAAAACATGTGACGGCTTGTCCCTGATTTTGGTGACGGACGAGGGACATACAAACGCGCGCGTTTGCTGTTCGATGCGCACATGGATCGATTCGACTTGGCGTGGGCCGCGGGATTCTTTGACGGCGAGGGCTGGGCGAACGCAGTGGCTCAGGAAGGCCGGAAGACGAAGCGGCCCCAGGCGCGCATTAATCAAGCTGACCCGAATGGCGTTCCTGAAGTCCTGCTCCGATTCCAACGCGCAGTCGGCGGGCTGGGACGGATCGGGGGCCCATATGTCATGGAAGGTCGCGACGATTTGTATTGGTGGCAGATATCGAGCCGCGGCGACGTCGAGCTGCTGCACCACTTGTTGTTGCCATGGCTCGGGCAGGTCAAGCTGCGTGAGTTCGCTGTGGCGCTCGAACGTCCAAGCGCGGCGTCGCGCCCCTGCGGCACGACCGACGATTGGCGAGCCTGGGCCGCCGGGCTATACGACGGCGAGGGTTCCGTCTACCTCCTCGACCACCGGACTCATGACAACTACCACCTCGCTGAGATGTGCGTGACCCAGTGCGGTCCGGACGCGCTTGCGCCCGAAGTTCTCCGCCGATTCGCTGAGATCGCTGGCGTCGGCCACATCAACGGGCCATATGCGCAAGAGGAGCCCTATTCACCGGTGTGGCGATTCAAGAGCGCCGCATGGTCAGACATCGTCGTCGTGCTTGAGAGGATTTCTCCGTGGCTCGGCCCGGTGAAGCAGAAGCAAGCGCGTGAAGCTCGTGAAGTCATTGAATCGCAGCCACCACTTCCGCGCGGCAACCCGGCCTGGGGCAATCGAAAGACGCACTGCATCAACGGTCACGAGTACGCAAACGCACGGCTCCGTCCATATCTCTCACGCGGAAAGGGCGTGCCTCCGCGTGACAGCCATCAGTGTCTTGTTTGCGCGCGTGAGCAGGCACGAGATCGTCGACTGCAAAAGAAATCGGAGGCCGATGACGACCACTGATCTACATCCGAGACGCGCGCGATCTACTTGTTGAAGTAGTTCTTATTGACCTCGATGAAGTTCTTCCACTTATCGGGAACCGCATCTTCGGGGAAGATCGCGCTCACCGGACACACCGATTCGCATGCGCCACAGTCGATGCACTCATCAGGGTGGATGAAATACATGTTGTCCGCGTCGGTCGTATAAATACAGTCAACTGGGCACACGTCGACACAGCTTGCATCCTTCACATTGATGCACGGCTCAACGATCACGTAGGCCATCGAAGCAACATCCTCCCAGAACAACGAGCGGCGAATCGGTAATTCCAAGGCTATCATCGCGAACGTCCATGAGCGAAACCGCGGAGTTCCCCCTCGCCTTTGACGCGACGGCCAGCGAGCGCGAATCAGCGAAGCGCGAGATCGCGAAGTACACGAA